>Ga0105240_10005451_pt1 | contig 18958 bp, 20 predicted proteins | sample KBSC54metaG_FD_80426 | JGI IMG/M metagenome (GOLD analysis project Ga0105240, IMG submission 80426) | Corn rhizosphere microbial communities from Kellogg Biological Station, Michigan, USA - KBS C5-4 metaG | ecosystem: Host-associated > Plants > Roots > Rhizosphere > Soil | place: Michigan, USA... | reverse complement strand
TTGATGAAGGAAGGGGCCAAGTACCAGTTGTACATCCCGTCCGAGCTGGCCTACGGCAGCTACGGCGCGGGCGGCGACATCGGGCCGGATGAGACGCTGATTTTCGATGTTGAGTTGATCAAGGTCAAGTAGGCGAGGCGGAGGCCATGCTGAAAGTCTACACCTACGCGAAGTGCTCGACCTGCCTGAAGGCGGTAAAGTTCCTGAGCGCGCGCAAGATCGAGTTCAAAGAACTTCCCATCCGGGAGACGCCGCCGTCGCTGGCGGAACTCAAGCAAATGCTTAAGGCCAAGGAGGGCAGCCTGCGGGCGCTCTTCAATACGTCGGGGCTCGACTACAAGGCGCTGGGGATGAGCGCGAAGCTGCCGGGGATGACGGAGGCGGAGGCGCTGGAGTTGCTGGCGGGGAAGGGGAACCTCGTGAAGCGGCCTTTTGTGGTGGGGAAGGATGTTTTTTTGGTGGGGTTTGATGAGGGGGCGTGGGAGAAGGCGTTGAGCTAAAATGTCCCCGGCATCTTGGGTTCTTCAGGAGGTTTACGGGAAATCCAGCCCAGCAGATAAACGAAAGGGCAGGCCACGACTAAAATGATGAGCAAAGCAGCCAAGTCCGAAAGAGGATGGCTGAAGTCCAGGCGATATTCCTTAGGCAGGGATGGATCGATTTCCGTTTTTTTCACCGGAGATTGATCGGCACTGGGAGAAAAGTAGAGATCCGCTGTGCCTGGGCGAGGATTTGATGAGTCGCGAAAACAGGTAAGGCATGTGAGGGGCGGCAATTGATATTTTTGATCATCGAGCTTAGCAAACGCGAGAATTTGAGCGGGCTCATAAGGAGGTTCCATGGGACCAGAAAATTGAAGCTCGCCCGGCCACTCATTTCCATTAGCGAGCTTGCCGCTCATCCGCTTGCTGCACAGGATTGCTAAATTAAGAACCCGTCCCAACCCGCCAACTGCTTTCCCTTCCTCAGCATTCCGGGGCTCACTATAGGGAAAAAAGGGGCGATCCGAGGAAAAGCTCATTCGGATGGCATGGGTACTAAGTGAGCTAGAGTTTTGAGCAGAAGGTTCTTTATTCAGCTTAAAGGCGGTGATTTTCCACTTGGTTTCAAGATAAGGCTTCAGCCACGCCTCAGCGTCTTTATTCCAGGCGTAACCATTGTCTTTGAGCCATTTTGCCAGTGCTCCCGCGTCATTGGCGGCGAGAACAACCGCATGATAGTTGGCAATGTCCTGTTCGCGGACTACCTCCACGCTTGCAGAGGCAGGGAGTGCCATCGATAACTGTGCGCTAATCGTTGTAAATATTCGGCGCTGCGATGTGAGTTTGCCCAAGACATCGCGGATCATTTGCAGGGGCGTCTGGTAAACCACTTCTGGAATTCTCTTCGGCGCAGACTCTTCTCTTATGATATCAAAGATGATCGCATCGCTCTCCACCAAATCGGGTGTTGTCGGAGTTGGAACGATGAAGCCGACATTCGGTTCAGTTGTGCTGATATTGGCCTGACGAATGAAATGTTCGATTTTATGAACCTCATCCCAAATAATGAGTGCCCGTTCACTGCTAATAAGAGCAGGGGAGCTTGGATCGCCACTGAGGGCAATGCAACCGAGCGCGGAAGATGTGCAGGCAAACGAAATCAGGAAGCCCGCGAGTATCGCTGCGGCGAAATGCGAGGCTCTCCCGTAGCAAAGCTCAGACGCCCGTATGACGATTTTCATTTAGGGCCTTGGCGTCTGGAAAGCTCAACGCAAAGTCCTCAATCCTGATTATCGACGATGGCGCTGCGGCATTGGTCGACGGCGTCCTGGAGGTAATCGTTGATCGTTTGGGCGGAGCCGCCGTTCTGGATTTCGAAGATGGCGGTGTGGACGTAGCGGATGGCTTTCGTCTTGTGGCCGTTGTAGCCGGTGTAGGGATCGTTGGCCATCAGGGTCAGGGCCTGATGGAGCAACTGGATCCGCTTCGTGTCGCTGGGGGGCTTGCCGCCGGGGTTCCACGCTTTATGGATGAGGTCCTGCGCCTGCAACATGAGCGCGTGGCTGACGGCGAAAGCGGGCGTCGAGAAATTCAGGAAAGCGGCAAAAACGGCGATCCAGATCCAGGGGAGGGCGAAGGATTTTTTCATGGAGGAAGCGAAGTCGGGTTAACGGAGGGAACAAAATCAGCAATGCAGTTGAGGCCACTCAAGCTACGAAATCCAGAAGTACTCCTTTAAAGAATAAGGGAAAGTGAAATTTTCTTTAGAACGCACTCCAGTTTGTGTCTGCGGACGACCCGGAGGTCATCCCTCCAAGAAGAGATGTTTTCACGTGAAATCTGGAAAAAGTGGGCTCGATTTCACAAGAAGATTACACTTCCTGCCGCGCAATAAATCTTGCCTCACAGGCCCGATACAGGCTAACTCTCACCCCTTACCTTATGGCACGCCTTCTCGACTCTATTAACTCCCCGGCAGACGTCAAAAAGCTCTCCCCGGAGGAACTTACCACCCTGGCCCAGGAAATCCGGGATGAACTTATTTCCGTCCTGGCCAAGACCGGCGGCCATCTCGGGCCGAACCTTGGCGTGGTGGAGCTGACCATCGCGTTGCATGCGGTGTTTGATACCCCGACCGACAACTTTGTTTTCGACGTCAGCCACCAGGCCTACGTCCACAAGCTGCTGACGGGACGCCGGGACCGTTTCAACACCATCCGCCAGGCGGGTGGGCTCAACGGGTTCATGCTCCGCACCGAGAGCGAGCACGATAGCTACGGAGCGGGTCACGCGGGCACGGCGCTTTCGGCCGCGCTGGGCATGGCGACGGCGCGCGATCTTCGCGGGGGCAGCGAGCATGTCGTCGCGCTTTGCGGCGATGCGGCGTTTACCTGCGGGATCACTTACGAGGCGCTCAATAATATTTCCACGCACGCCAAGCGGCTGATCGTCATTCTCAACGACAACGAATGGTCGATCGACAAGAACGTCGGCGCCATCGCGAAGTACCTGACCGACATCGTGACGAATCCGCGCTACGAGAACCTGCACAAGAGCATGGAAAACCTGGTCAAGCGCTACACGGGCGAGACGGGCAAGCAGCTGGCGCTCAAGGCCGAGGGTGTGGTCAAGGGACTGCTCTCGACGGGGCACCGTCCCAGCCTGATTTTCGAGGAGATGGGGCTTTCCTACTACGGGCCGATTGATGGCCACGATTTGCCGAACCTGATCAAGACGCTGGACTTCGCCAAGCACCACGAGCATCCGCTGCTGCTGCATGTCATCACGCAGAAGAGCAAGGGCTTTGAGATCGGGATGTCGAAGCAGAAGAAGTATCATGGCGTCGGGCCGAACACGTACGATCCGGAGAAGGGTGTCGAGACGACGTCCAACGCGCCGAAGACGTACTCGCAGGTCTTTGCCGAGACGATGGTCAAGCTGGCGGACATGAATTCGCAGGTGGTGGCGATCACGGGGGCGATGCCGAATGGCACGGCGCTCGATCTTTTCCAGCCGAAGCATCCGGAGAAGTATTTTGACGTGGGGATCGCGGAGGAACATGCGGTGCTCTTCGCGGCGGGCATGGCGACCAAGGGGTACAAGCCGTTCGTGGCGATTTACTCGACCTTCCTGCAGCGGGCATTCGACCAGATTGTGCATGACGTCTGTCTGCAGAACCTGAACGTCGTGTTCTGTATGGATCGCGGCGGGCTCTCGGGCGATGATGGTCCGACGCACCATGGTCTCTTTGATATCAGCTATCTGCGTTGTATCCCGAACATGGTGCATCTCGACGCGAGCAACGAGGACGAGCTGGCGGACATGCTCTTCACGGCGCTGCATCACGACGGGCCGATTGCGATCCGCTATCCGCGGGGGAACGGTCCGGGGGTGGCGCTCAAGGCCAAGCCGGCGCTGATCCCGATCGGGAAGGCCGAGGTGGTCAAGCACGGGACGCAGGCGGTGGTGCTGGGACTGGGCGCGCTCCTGCCGATGGCGGGGGAAGTGGCGAAGGAACTCGAGGCGAAAGGATTTTCCACGGCGGTGATCAATCCGCGCTCGGTGAAGCCGCTGGATGTGGACACGATCTCGTTCTTTGCGCGCAGCGCGGACGTGGTCATCACGATGGAAGACCATGTGCTGGCGGGTGGTTTCGGCAGCGCGGTGCTGGAGGAGCTTTCCAATGTGGGCATCCAGACGCCGGTGGTGCGCATCGGATATCCGGACGCCTTTGTCGATCACGGCAAGGTGGACGCGCTCCGCACCAAGGCGGGCATCAGCGTCGCGAACACGGTCGAGAAGGCCCTGCCGTACCTGAAGGCCAAGCCCGCCGCCAAAGCGACCCCCGTTGTGGCCTAGCCGTTGAGGCGGGCCCTTCGTTGTCCTATGCGTCTAGCTGCTGTCATTCTTCTTTTTAAGGAGCAGTACTTCATTGAGGCGACTGTCCGGGCGATGTACCCGGTGGTCGATTCGATCTGCATCGCGACGCAGTACGACCGGAGCATCGCGGGGCCGTCGGTGACGCCGGACAAGGGGATTGAGGTGCTGTTGAGGATTCCCGATCCGGACAACAAGATCCGGCTGGTGGTGCACCGGAACACGGATCACCTGCCGGGGTCGGATGGGCAGGGGAAGCTGCGGAATGCCGCGCGGATGCTGGATCCGGAAGCGGACTACTATCTGATTGCCGATTCGGACGAGGTGTGGCCGGCGGAAGTCCTGCGCAAATGCTGGGCGGAGGTGCAGCGTACGCAGTATGCGGCGTACCGGGTGAGCAGCCTTTGCTATTATCATTCGTGGAATTACCGGATTGTGCCGAAGGACGAGGGTTACCGGCCGTTTGCGTTCGTGAAGCAGGGGTTTCCGTTCGACAACGACCGGCAGATCAACTGGCGCGTGGGGGCGCGGTGGAAGGAATACCTGCGGACCGGGCGCAAGCCGAAGACGGTCTATTTTCCGCCGGAATGGGCGATCCATCATGGGTCCTGCGTGGGGGACGATGCGCGCATCCTGACGAAGATCAACAACTGGGGACATCGGGACGGGATTGATCCGGAGTGGTTCGAGAAGGTGTGGAAGAATTTCAGCCCGGACCTGCAGAATTTTCACTATTACAAGGGCGGCGGCGACAATTACGAGAAGCTGCTGCACGTGGCGACCAAGGACTTGCCGGAGGAAGTGACGCGGTGCACTTGGCCGGAAGCGTGGATTGAGAAGTAGGTGTGAGCAAGGTTGGCCTGACGCCCTCAAAAAGACGGAAGTTGAAATAGCCGCAGAAGGCAAATAAGTGCAACGGTCATAGACCGCCGCTACATTACGAGACCTTTGTCAGCAAGTAGGCGGGGAGGTCGGCGATGGCGATGCGTTCCTGCTTCATGCTGTCGCGGTGGCGGAGGGTGACGGTGTCCTTGTCACCGACGGCGATGGGGGCGCCGGTGGCGGAGGTGGAGGTTTCCTTGACGCCTTCGAGGGTCTCGAAGTCGACGGTGATGCCGAAGGGGGTGCCTTCCTCGTCGATGCGGCGGTAACGCTTGCCGATGGAACCGGCTTCGTCGTAGGCGACTTTCATCAGGGGCTGAAGGGTCTTCTGGATCGAGCGGGCGAGGGTGGTGAGTTCCGGCTTGTTCTTGAGGAGCGGGAAGATACCGGCCTTGATCGGCGCGATGCGGGGCACGAAGTGGAGGACGACGCGGGTCTCTTCCTTGCCGGATTCCTCGTCCTTCACGGTCTCCTCTTCATAGGCTTCGCAGAGGATGGCCAGCACGGTGCGGTCGACGCCGGCGCTCGGCTCGACGACCTCGGCGAGGTACTTGGTCTTCGTTTCCTCGTCGAAATACTCGAGAGGCTTGCCGCTGTGTTCCTGGTGCTGCTTGAGGTCGTAGTTGCCGCGATGGGCGATGCCTTCGAGTTCCTGGATGCCGAAGGGGAACTCGTATTCGAGGTCGTAGGTGCCCTGGGAGTAGAAAGCGCGGTCCTTCTCGGGCACGGTGAGGACGTGGATTTTGGCGCGCGGAATGCCGACGGCCTCGTACCACGCGAGCCGTTCTTCCCGCCACTTTTCGAGCCATTCGGGACCGGTGCCGGGCTTGATGAAGAACTCGAGTTCCATCTGCTCGAATTCGCGGGAGCGGAAGGTGAAGTTGCGCGGGTTGATCTCGTTGCGGAACGCCTTGCCGATCTGCGCGATGCCGAAGGGCAGCTTCTTGCGCGCGACTTCGAGCACGTTCTTGAACTGGACGAACATGGCCTGGGCGGTCTCGGGGCGGAGATAGGTGATGGCGTCTTCGCTTTCCACGGCGCCGACGTAAGTCTTCAGCATGAGATTGAAGACCTTGGGTTCGCCGAGCTGGGCACCATTCTCGGAATTAAACAGGGTCGTGTTTTCGACCGGTTCCGATTTATCGGAGTAAATCTCAAGAATGTCCGTGTCCGCATAACCACGAACGGTCAGGTATTGGCGCATGACCTTCTGCGCTGATTCGACGGGTTTACCTTTAGGAACCAGTACCTGAAAGTGTTCTGGAGTGATTGCGCCTGATTTCGTTTTCACCGCTGCTCTCAAATGGTGAACCGTACCACTCATGGGCTCGATCTGATCCGCGCGGAAACGCTTCTTCGAAATGGGACACTCCACCATCGGATCGGAGAAGGTGGCTTCATGGCCGCTGGCTTTCCAGACGGCGCGGTTCATCAGGATGGAGCCGTCGAAGCCGACGATATCGTCGCGGAGTTGCGTCATCGACTTCCACCAGTAGTCCTTGAGGTTGCGCTTCAGCTCCGCGCCGAGGGGGCCGTAGTCCCACGCGCCGTTGAGGCCGCCATAGATTTCTGACGATTGAAAAATGAAGCCCCGCCGTTTGCACAGGGCCACGATCTTGTCCATTTTTGCAACTGCAACTGGTTCTGCCATAAGGAGGGATATGCTCCGGCCAAAGCGCCTTGGCGGCAATGCAAATTTCCAAGGTCCGCTGCCCCATTTTGGTCTAAGAAAAGACCTCGCGATCTTGTTACGACAAGTAAGATATCAAAAATATATGATTGCATTATACTTATATCTGTTCAAGTTAAGTACATGCGTTTAGCAACGTTCGGCACAGCCCTTTTGCTGTTCTCGCTTTCGGGTCTGCAGCAGTCGTCAGCCCAAGTCACATCGCTGATGGCTTATATCGCTGCTCCGAACACCCAGACTTCCTCCCAAGCGGGCAATGTGGGTGCGTTGACGCAGACCTTTAGTTCGCTGCCGCTGGGCAACCAGACCACGCCCTACCTTTCGAACATCGGTACCTACCAATTCAGTACCACGGCCAAAGGGGACATCTTGGCCGCGGACCAGTTTGGAGGAGCCAACGGATCGAAATACATGTCCTTTGGCTCGCAGTCGGGGACCTCGGCTCCCATTACGATCAATTTGAATTCGTCGTATAACTACTTTGGATTCTGGTTTTCAGCCGGCGATCCCAACAACGGGATCACCTTTTACTCCAACGGGACGCAGTTTACCCGGTTCAGCACCGCAGACATCGTTTCCCTGCTTTCCGGGGCCACGGTCACCGCCATTAACGGCACCACCTACAATAGCAGTTCGTATTTCGGTAATCCGAACAACCCCACCCAAGACACGGCGGAGTCTTTCACTTATGTCGAAATCGTCACCACCGGTACCTTTGACAAGGTGGTCCTGGATAATTCCGGAACGACCAGCACCGGCTTCGAATCGGATAATCACACCGTTTATGCGGGCAATGTAATCGTTCCCACGTCGGACGTTTTTGTGACCCAATTGACGGTCGTTGTGCCGGAGCCGTCCCATTACATGGTGCTCTTCGGGCTGATGATCGGATGTCTGGTGGCAGGGCAACGTTATTTGGGCCGGTTTCGGCTGGTCGGTGCCCGGCTGGCTTAAAGCGAAGGGCCGGTGGCCATCTGGGGAGAAAGTGTTTTTCCCTTCAAATTAACGCACGCGATAGATCACCGTGCCATGCCTGGAGTCGCCGGCACTTCGATGAGAGGCGCCGGGTTGGTCAGGCTCTCTTCCTCTTCCCGGCTCCGCAGGTCCGGAGGACCACCTTCGGTAAGGGGCCAGATGTGAAAGCCGCCGCGGGCATTGGACAGCGTCCAAAGTCCCCAGATGCCCTTGCCTTCCCGGTAACCGCGATAGGCGACCTCCGGGCGAGTGGGGTATGTCTTCGTCCAGCTGCATTCCATCGTCCGGCTGTCGTAGACGCCGGTGATGACGAAGGTGTCGAGTCCATCGGCGCCTTCACCGTCGATCCTACCGTTGTGAAAATGCAGGCTCAGGTCCATGAGAAAGCGCCGGGCCGATTTATCATAGGTATAGAACCCGACCCAGGGACCGGAGGGGAATTGCGACCCGGACATGATCCCGACAACATCCCGGGAAAGACCGGCCACGCGCAAGGAAAAATTGCGCCCGAGGGAGACGACCAGACTTGCCCGCGGGCAGCAACGACAGCCGATACGGACGGGGACGTGAGTCCCTTCGCATCGGTGACTTTGAGGGGAAGAGCAAGGGACAGCAGAGGATTGCTGTCCCTACCCAGGGAAGCCCACTTGCATCGACCACAGCACTTGCCGGTGCGGGGGCAAAGATGAGGTTCAAGAGAATCGGTATGCGTGTGCCTGCGGTCGATGCGGGGTAGGTCCTTAGGCCATGGCCAATTTCCTGGAGGAATAGACCAGCGGATTTTGCTCGTCGTTGTCCAGGACCTGGCCCTGGACCAGCGACTTGAAGTAGGTCTCCGAGAGGATGTTCTTCTGGCCGTTGAAGGTGCTGCCTTCGGGCATGTAGGCGCAGGTCATCGCGATGCGGCGACCGCGGGTCATGTTGCACCCGGCGCCGTGGGCGGCGAGACCGTTGTGGAAGCTGCAATCGCCGGCCTTCATCGGGACGGGGACGGGATCGATCTCGCCCATCCTGGGATAAATCTTGAAAAGGTCGCCCATGTTCTGGCCGATGCCGACGTTGTCGTAGGTCGCGTACTTCTGCGATCCGGGCAGGAAGCACATGCAGCCGTTGTAAGGCGTGGCGTCCTCGAGGGCGATCCAGACGGAGATGGCGTGTTTCGAGTAGAAGGACCAGTAAGGATTGTCGAGATGCCAGGCGGTGCCGTTGGCGAAGGGTTCCTTGATGAGCGCCTGATCGTGCCAGACGCGGTAGCCCTCGACGCCTTCGAGCTGGCACATCATTTTGCCCAAGTCGGGATTGAGCATGTAGCGCTTGGCCGTTTCGCTGATCTTCCAGAGATTCAAGCGCTGGGTGAAGACCTTCGAGTAGTAATCGTCCTTTTCCACCATGTCGGCACCGTCACCGGCGACCTTCTTTTTGCCCATGGTGGCGATGGCGTCGAGGATGGCGCCCTTGAGCTCGGCGACTTCGTCCTGGTTAAGAAAGCCGGGGATGTGGAGGAATCCATCGGCCTGGTATTTCTTGATCTGGTCAGCGGTGAGAGAGGTATGCATAGGTGATGGTGATTGATATAGTCCTTCTATTCGTTACTATCTAAGACAATCCTAAACAATCGTATGGGCAAAGTTCTACAGACACCGAGGATGCTGCGACGGCGGGACAAGTTTCCCTCGCTGCAACGGCTCGGCATGGCGGTGGAATATTTTGCGCGATACGTGAACCGGCATGAGCGCCAGCATTCGCTGGATGTCGTCCTGCTGAGCGTGATTGTGCGCGGGCGCGGGCGGCACGTGATGGGCGAGGAGGTCCATCGGGAAATGGGCGGCTCCGTGGCGGTGACCCATTACGGCCAGGTACACGACATCATCACCGACGCACGGGGCATGGAGATCTACAACGTCTATCTCGATCTGCGCAACCATGCGCTGCCGCTGGTCCCGGAGAGTCTCCGCGCGACACTGTCGGCCATTCTTCCGGTCCATCCGCGATTGCTGCACCGGCTCAACCGGCGGGTCTGGATCCGGATCGATGACCCGGGCCGGCTGGCGGTCAATCTTCAGCGGATTGAGGAGGAGATGAACAGTTTCGCTCCCGGTGCGCTGGAGATCGTGCAGCACAGTTTCCAGGTTTTTCTCATCGATCTTTGCCGCGCGGCGCAACGGCACGGGCTGGAGCTTTCGTCGTCGCAAAGCGGGACCTTTCCCACGTGGACGGAAGCGCTGCGCGAGAAACTGGACCGCGAATTTGCCGCGCCGCACGATTTACCGGCCCTGGCGCAGGAGGCGGGGGTAAGCGTCGCGTATCTCTGCCGTCTTTTCAAAAGCTACACGGGAAAGACGGTGGTGGCGTATCTCGTCGAGCGGCGCATCCAGGCGGCGATCTGGAAATTGCGGGAAGGGGACGAGAAGATCATCTCCATCGCGCTGGCGTGCGGGTTCAATGACCTGGCTTATTTCAACCGCGCCTTCCGGCGGATCGTCGGGACGACGCCCTCGGGCTACCGGCGGAAGATACGAGTGTCCGGTCTGGTGAGGGTTCGACAAGTCCGGGACAGGCGATAAGCTGAGGCCATGGCCGAATCCATCCGCACCAACGTCCTTGGCGGCAAATTGCTGCCTTGCTGTTTCTCTCCCATGACCGGCTTTTATCGCGATGGCTATTGCCGGACGGGGCCGGGCGATCATGGACTCCACACGGTTTGCATTGAGGCCACGGCCGAGTTCCTCGCGTTCAGCCGCCGGATGGGCAACGACCTTTCCACGCCGATTCCCGAGTACCAGTTTCCCGGCCTGGAGCCCGGCGACCGTTGGTGCCTGTGCGTGACGCGCTGGAAGGAGGCGCTGGAGGCGGGGATGGCGCCGGCGGTGGTGCTTTCGGGCTGCCATATTTCGGCGCTCGAATTTGTTTCGCTGGAGGAGTTGCAGGCGCATGCGGTGAAGGAGGAGACGGAGGGGTGAGGCAGGTTGTTTGGGTCGCGATGCGTTGGTGACGTTTCCGTGCCGGGTGCGGTTGAGGATTGATCTTGGAGGGGCAGTTGGCCATATCGTCGTTGCGCATGAAACGATTTCTCTACTTCCTTCCCAGTTTGCTTCTGGCGGTAGCGGTGCCGGTTGGCGCCAAGGACGCCCCGGCTCCCGCGGGCATGACGGCCCCGGCGTCCGCGCTGCACTATCTCGAGCCGGGGGCCATCGACATACAGGCCCTGCTGCCGCCTCCGCCCGCGGAGGGACCGGCCGAGACGCAAAAAGAGATCGAGATCATGCTTGAGAAGCAGAAGACGCGGACGCCGGAGGAAGTGGCGCGCGCAAAGTCGGAGGTGAAGTTGGATGTCTTCGCTTTTGCCGATGTACTGGGGCCGTGGTTCACGCCGAAGAACCTGCCTTCGACCACCGCCTTTTTCCAGAATATCACCGAGGATGTCCGCACGGTCACCGATGCAGCCAAGAAGGATTTTTCCCGGCCGCGTCCCTATGTGCAGGACAAGCGGATCCAGCCTGCGGTGGACTTGGAGAAGAGCCTTTCTTATCCGAGCGGACACGCGACGCGGGCGATGGTCTATGCCCTGGTGCTGGCCAGTTTGATTCCGGACGAAAAAGAGGCGATCCTTGCGCGGGGGAAGCAGATCGGTGAGGACCGCGTGACCGGGGGCGTGCATTTCCCGAGCGATGTGGCGGCGGGGCAGAAACTGGCGGAGGCCATTTATGCGAAGCTCGTGGCGAACGAAGCTTTTCAGGAAGCCATGGTGGTCGCGCAGACCGAGATCATCGGGGCGCGCGCGAAGAAATAACGATCAGGCCGCGCGACTGTCGGCATGAGTGAGGCCGTTGCGGTGGGGTCGAGCGTGGCCGTTGCGGCCTGCGGCCTCGTGCAGGGAGGGACGGCCCTTGAGATAATCGAGGAGCTTGCTGAATTCGGCGCGCATCTCCTGGCGGGGGATGATGCGATCGACCAGGCCGCGGTCGAGAAGGAACTCGGCGGTCTGGAAACCCTTGGGGAGATCCTGGCGGGTCGTTTCCTTGAGCACGCGGGCGCCGGCAAAACCGATCATCGCTTTGGGCTCGGCGATGATGAGATCACCCAGGGTGGCGAAGCTGGCCGTGACACCGCCCATGGTCGGATGGGTGAGGACGGAAATGAAGGGGAGCCGGGCCGCGGCGTGGCGGGAGAGGGCGCCACTGGTCTTGGCCATCTGCATCAGGCTGAACATGCCCTCGTGCATGCGGGCGCCGCCGGAGGCGGAGAAGATAATGACCGGCACCTGGCGCTCGGTGGCGCGCTCGATGGCGCGGGTGATTTTTTCCCCGACCACGGAGCCCATGGAACCGCCGAGGAAATTGAACTCCATCACGGCGACCGAGACGGGGCGCTGGTCGATCTTGCCGAGTCCGCAGACGACGCCTTCCTTGAGGCCGGTCTTCTTCTGGTACTTCTTGAGCTGTTCGGAGTAGCTGTTGGCGCCGGTGAACTTGAGGATGTCGACGGGGGTGACTTCGGAATCGAATTCCTGCCAGGAGCCCTCATCGAGGAGATGCTGGAGCCGGGCGTGGGCGGTGATGTTGAAATGGTGGCCGCATTCCTTGCAGACCATTTGCATGGACTCGAGTTCCTTGTTGAAGATGTAGGCGCTGCAACTGGGGCACTTGGTCCAGAGCCCCTCGGGCATTTCCTTTTTGCGGGTCGGCGTCTTGCCGTAATCGGGCTTGGGGAAAATGCTGTCAGAAGAGGGGGGGATGGAATCGGCCATAGTTTTTAAAGGGAGGTAAGGGAACGGAGTCAACTCCGTGCGATGGTCAGTACAGCCAACCGGGCCGCCCCGGCGTCGGCCAAGGCTTGAGCGCAGGCTTCAGCAGTCGCTCCTGTCGTGAAGACATCATCAATTATTAGCAAAGAACGACCCTTGACGTCAAACTTCGGTTTCATTTGAAAGGCGCCGGCCATGTTTTCCCAGCGGGCGGCGCGTTCCAATTTTGTTTGGGAAGAGGTCTCTCGATAACGATAAAGGCAGTCTAAAACGGGGATTTTTCGCTTCGAGGCCAAGCCAACGGCCAACTCGCGGGCCTGGTTGAATCCGCGCTCGCGGTGGCGCCGGTGGTAGAGGGGGACGGGGACCAGGGCGTCCCACTTTGTGGCTTTTGCGTGACGATCAAAGGTGTCGGTCAGCCACTCGACCAACTGGGCGTGGTGGAAATATTCATCCCGGTACTTGAAGCCGACGATGGCATCGAGGACCTGGCCATCGGTGAGGAAGCCGGAGCGGGCCCATTCGAAATGCCAGTCATGCCCGGTGCAATGGGTGCAGATGAAGTCGGTGGGGCAGGTTGCCAGGTCGGGGAAGGGCTCGCCGCATTGGCGGCAATAGGGCTGGTCGATCTGGACCGGGGCGGAGAGGGGGCTTTCCGGCCAGGGGAAAGCGAGGTCTAGGGCGCAGCGTCCCCAGTCTCGGGCAAAATTGAGGGATGACGATAAAAACGCCAAAGCCATAAGCCGAGCAATACGAATACCACGGAAGTGATCGGAGTTGAAAGAATATCTCCGGCCAGCCAGGCGACGCGGGGCGGCAGGGTCGGACGGGTGAAGCCGGTGAAGAGGAAGACGGCGAGGATGAGGCCACTATGCAGGCCGGCGTTGAGCCAGAGTGTACCGGCGCGGAGGAAAGCGCCGCCGAGAATCAGGCCGAGCAGGAACAGGTTCAGGCCTTTTCCGCAGAGGAAGTCGCCGTGGATGATTGGAAGAAAGGCGACGCCGACGGCGTTGATGCCGCTCCAGAGGTGGACGGTCTGGTTGTCGAGGCTGGTGGGAACCTTGAGGAAATGGGCGAGCATGAAGATCGCGGCGGTGACGATCCAGCCGGCACGCCAGCCGATGCGCTCGATCAGCTCGCTTTGGAGGAAGCCGCGGAAGATGGTTTCCTCGAGGATGGGGACGAGCAGGGCGGCGGTGAGGGCGAGGAGGAGGCGTTCCTCGATTTCCTGGGTGGAAAGCAGCGTACGGGTGAAGCCGCAGAGGGCGAGATCGAAGCCCATGATGGCCTGGGCCGTGACGGCGGCCATCACGTAGCCGAGGAGGAGTTGCTTCCAGGCGTCGCCGTTCCGCAACCAGAGTCTGGCCAGCGGCAAGCGCGACGAGGCGAGGCCGAGCGCGGCGAGGGCGGAGATGAGCAGCGCGCGATCCATCGCCCGGTGAAAAGGGAGGTACATGAACGTGTTGGCGCCAAAATAAATCAGTGGGCCCAAAATCATCGCCCCGAGGAAAAGGACGAGGAAGAAGGCGGGGAGTAAATATTTGGCAGGAAGTGACATGACGGGGAAAGAGGCTTCAATTGTTAGCCCATGCGCTGCCGGGCCGCGAGGAATATGCGAGTCATGGCCTGAATTGGATGTGATTTCGGCACGTCATGACTAACGTGGAAAGGAGACGAGGCCCAAGAAAACGACATGAACCGGATGGCAAAGATACTCTTTTGCATGGGGATCATCTTCATCGGCGCAGTCTACGCTGCAGAACCTTTCATCCATCCCCACCAGCTTGTCATCGCCATGAGGCCAGTCATGACGCCAGAGCAAGCCAAGGTCAAGTGGGAGCAAGAACAGCAGTGGCGACGCGGTTGGGAATCTGTCCAAGGCACTTCTTTGGTGACCGGCGTGCTTCTCTTGGTCGCCAGCATCGTGACATACCAAGCCTCCCAAAGAAGGCATGGGCCGAATTCCGGCCAAATCACGAGGACACCATAGACCAAAAGCCATTGATCTTTGCCCTAGGGTGCCTCAGAATACCCAATCCCATTTTACCCAGGAACGAAGATGAAATTGACTCCCCTTGAGTTTGAAAAACCGCTGGTCGAGCTCGAAAAGAAGATCGAGGCGATCAAGGTCGAGTACAAGGAGCACCTGACGGATGCGGGCCCCGAGCTCGCGGCGCTGGAAGGCAAGCTGCAGGAGGAGCGGACCCGGATTTATTCCAACCTGACGCCATGGCAGCGCGTGCAGATCGTGCGGCACCCGGCCCGTCCCTACACGTTCGATTACCTGAAGCTGCTGGCAGGCGATTTCATGGAGATGAGCGGCGACCGCTGTTTCGGCAATGACCGGGCGCTGGTGGGTGGCTTTGCGCAGATTGGCGATGAGAAGGTGATGGTGATCGGTCACCAGAAGGGGCACGACACCAAGCAGAACATCCGGCACAACTTCGGGCTGGCCCATCCGGAAGGTTATCGCAAGGCGCTTCGGTTGATGCGGCTGGCGGACAAGTTTGGGCTGCCCATCGTGAGCTTCATCGATACGCCGGGAGCGTACCCGGGCGTCGCGTCGGAAGAGCGGCACATCGCGGAGGCGATTGCGGTCAACCTGCGGGAGATGTTCACGCTCAGCGTGCCGATTGTGGCCGTGGTGCTGGGTGAAGGCGGCAGCGGCGGCGCGCTTGGCATTGGCGTGGCGGACCGTGTGCTCATCATGGAGAATGCCTATTACTCGGTGATTTCGCCTGAGGGTTGCGCGGCCATTCTCTGGAAGGACCAGTCGCACGCGCCCAAGGCGGCGGCGGCGCTGAAGATGACTTCGCCCGATTTGCTGGCGTTGAAGCTGGTGGATGAGATCATCCCGGAACCGGCAGGCGGGGCGCACCATTCGTGGGAAGCGGCGGCCGAGGCGGTGAAGACGGTCGTGCTGCGGCAGATCGCGGAGCTAAAGAAGCTCGATGAGTTTGAGTTGAAGGAAAAGCGGTACGCGAAGTTCCGGGCCTTTGGTGAGTGGACGGAAGCGAAGGTCTGAGGCTGAATTTTAGACGGAAAATCCGTTATCCTGAACTTATCGAAAGACCAGTTAGGGATTTTTTTAGCTAGAAGCCGACTTTTGATTTCGAATGTCCATCGGAGGCTGATCCTTCGACAAGCTCAGGATGACAGACCTTTAAAAGCGAACTTCCCCATGTCCGACGAAATTTTCATGCAGCGCGCGCTGGAGCTGGCCAGGGCGGCCCGTTTGCGGGAAGAGGTGCCGGTGGGCGCCGTGCTGGTGCGTGATGGGGTGATCCTGACCGAGGGGAGCAACGAGGTGGAGACCCGGCAGGATGCGACGGCCCATGCGGAGATGCTGGCCATCGTGGAGGCGCAGTCCCTGTTGAAGACGTGGCGGCTCAACGGCACGACGCTTTACGTGACGAAGGAGCCGTGCCCGATGTGCGCGGGAGCGCTGGCCCATGTGCGGGTGGACCGCATCGTCTTCGGCGTGGGCGATCCCAAGGCGGGGGCGTGCGGGGGGGCGTTCCAACTTTTCGATTTGCCGGGACTGAATCATCGTTGCGAGATCACGCCGGGGGTGATGGCGGCGGAGTCGCTTCAGTTGTTACAGCAGTTCTTTCGGGAGAGACGGGCGGAATGATAAAACCGGAGCTCAGCATCGCTTTGAGGGAAAAGCTCCGGGTGGGCCCTTATTACGCCCTCGCCTACCTTGTTGCCCTGACCTGTCTGGCTTATCTGGTTGGATCGGGGCTGGTGCTGGATGGAGTGCTGTACGTGGCCTTTCTGGGTTTGATACCCACGCTCGTCGCGGCATTGATTCTCCAGGAATGGTTTTGGGCGGCGGTGTCGGCCGTCGCGATTTTCACGGCGATCACCTATCCGAAGCTGTCCGAGGGATTTCACATGCTGGAGGTCTGGCGCGGGAAACAGTACGTGGTCGCGATCGCGCCGTTATTGGACCAATACAAAAAGGACCATGGAAGCTATCCCGAATCGTTGGACGAGGTCGCCAACCTGCCACCTTCACCCGGCCCCATGAAATATGAGGCCTTTGGCGGCGACTATTTCATCACCATCTACGACCCGCAGAATTTCGACTTCGACCGGTACAACAGTGCGATCCAGGTTTGGTACCGGGACCACTAACTCTCAGGGGTTGATTCCTGTCCGGTTGCCTTCTCCGGCTGTGCTTCTGCCGCCGTTGCTTCGGATGGGCTGGATTCATCCGTGATGTAATCGGAGTGCGCGGGGGCGAGCTTGACGAGTTCGATGGAACTGAAAGGGCTCTGCTGGGTGACGCCGATCTGCTTGAGGCGGATGAGCTCGAGGACGGCGAGGAAGGTCACGACGACCTCGGTGCGGGTGGCGCCGTCGGTGAAGAGTTCCTCGAAGACGACGCGACTGCGGCTGGTCATGGTGCCGAGGATGAACTGGATCTTGTCGCTGACGGTGAAGCGGTCCTCGAAGATGTCGCGGAGGTCCTCGTTCTGGTTGGCGCGGTCGAGGATCTTCTGGAAGACGGCGAGCAGATCGAAGAGCCCGACCTTGTCGAAGGGGAGGCTGCCGTCCATTTCCATGTCGGGCTTGCTGGTGATGCCGCGGCCATGGACGCCTTCCTGGCGGACGAGGCATTGCTGGAGCTCGAAAGCGGCGTCCTTGTATTTCTTGTACTCGACGAGCTGGCGGACGAGTTCCCAGCGGGGATCGTCCTCTTCGGCCTCGTCCTCGGGGGGGCGCTGGTCCTGCGGGAGGAGGACGCGGCTCTTGATGTAGAGCAGCGTGGCGGCGACAACGAGGTAATCGCCGGCGACCTCGAGGTCGAGCATCTTGATGATGCGCAGATAGTCGAGGTACTGGCTGGTGATCTTCTCGATGGGGATGTCGTAGATGTCGATCTCGTCCTTCTTGATCAGATATAGGAGAAGATCGAGCGGGCCCTCGAAGACCGGAAGTTTGACGTGGGTGAGGTCCTTGGTGCCGATCTCGGGAAGTTCGGGGGAAGAGGAGATGATTTCGTCGCTCATTGGGTAAGTCCGGTGGCCCGGCGCGCTTTTTCGAGGACAGGCAGGGCGAGTGCGCGGGCGCGGGTGGCGCCATCTTTAAGGATGGCTTCCACTTCGCCAGGATGGGCCTGGTAGTGGCGGTATTTTTCCTGGAAGGGTTGGAACCGCTTTTCGATTTCGGTCAGCAATTTCTTCTTCAAGTCGCCATAGCCGGTGCCGGGGGTGGCGGCCTGCGCGACAAAATCTTGATAGGCATCGGCATTGACCGCCTGCATCAACTGGCCGAGGACGGTGCCTTCGATTTGCTTGGGTTGGTCGATGGGCGTTGAGTCGGTCTTGATGCCCATGACCGGCTTCTTGATTTCCTTTTCCTCGCCGAAGAGGGGGATGATGTTGCCGTAGGATTTTGACATCTTGCGCCCGTCGATGCCGGGGACGATGGCGGTCGATTCGCGGATGACCGGCTCGGGCAGCTTGAAGACCGGGCCGAAACGGTCGTTGAATTTCTGCGCGATGTCGCGGGCGATCTCGAGGTGCTGCTTCTGGTCCTTGCCGACGGGAACGAGGTCGGAGTTGTAGAGCAGGATGTCGGCGGCCATGAGAACGGGATAAGCGAAGAGGCCGTGGTTGGTCTCGGCGCCCTGGGCGATTTTGTCCTTGTAGCTGTGGGCGCGTTCGAGCAGACCCATGGGGGTGACGACCGAAAGCATCCAGGCCAATTCATGGACCTGCGCGACATCGCTCTGGCGAAAGAGAATGGTGCGCTGGGGATCAAGTCCACACGCGAGAAAACCGGCGGCGACATCGAAGGTGAAACGGCGAAGATCGTCCGCCTTGGTCACCGACGTGAGCGCATGGTAATCGGCGATAAAATAGACAGCTTGGAACTGTTCCTGCATTTCGATCGCCGGCTGCATGGCACCGAAATAGTTGCCCAGATGCAGGGTGCCGGAGGGCTGGATGCCGGTGAGAATAATCTTCATGACAAGGGGCGGATAAACTACCAGAGAAGGGCGGGCGATAGGAAGCACGCCGTGCAGGGAATGTGGAGACGAAAAAAACGGGTTTATCTCACGCAGGGCGACGAGCGAGAGGCTTTCCTTTCACGCAAGGATGTTTGGGCGCAACCCCTGTCCTGTTTTTGATCGAGGGTAGGTCCTTCGACTACGGCTCGGGTGAATCTTGTGAGGACAGCGAACCGGTTGGCTCGCCTTCGCTCAGCAACTGTGATTAAAAAATAAGTTTAAGCAGGGCAAGGGGGAGAGGATTTGAGGAGGCTATTGAGGTGGATGAGGAGTTTGCGCATCACGGC
>Ga0105240_10005450_pt1 | contig 18960 bp, 15 predicted proteins | sample KBSC54metaG_FD_80426 | JGI IMG/M metagenome (GOLD analysis project Ga0105240, IMG submission 80426) | Corn rhizosphere microbial communities from Kellogg Biological Station, Michigan, USA - KBS C5-4 metaG | ecosystem: Host-associated > Plants > Roots > Rhizosphere > Soil | place: Michigan, USA... | reverse complement strand
TACCCGCCGCCGACGAAGGTGGACGATCCAAACGGGACATCATCAATCGTGACGCCCACCGTAGGATTGGTAAAGTCGCCAGTGGAAATTCCACGGATCGCCAGAATAGGCGCGCCGCGTGTCCCCTCCGACTCGACGCTCAATCCTGGCACGCTGCTGAAGTAATCTTGTAGCCTCAATTGATTGGTGTCGACCAGCGTGTCACTGGTAACCACGGTAACCGGCACGGGCACCTCGCTGAGGCGTTCCGCGCGCTTCTCCGCGGTAACAATAACTTCCTGAAGGACTTCGCCGCCCGATGCGACTGACTGCGCTCGTGAGGCCGCCGCGGCATCAGCAGGCGCCCCGGAAGCTTGCGACAAATGCAATGGTTGATTTGCGGGTAGTTGAGTCGCGGGGTTCTCATGCGAGGATTTTTTCGGTGACGCCGGGGTGGGCGTAGCGCCTTTGGCACGGATGATCACCACCCCGTCGGAAGTTATTTCATAGGCTAAACCCGTCCCGCCCAACATCTGACGGATCGCCTCCTCAGTCGTGTATTGGCCGGCGATTGCAGAGTTCACCTTGCCATCGACAATATCAGCCTGATAGAAAAGCTTGTGGTGAGAGGCCAGCGCGAACGCCTGTAGAGCGTCATTGAGGCTCTGGGAAGGAATATTCAAGTTATAGATGATAGCGCGCGCATCGGTATCGGCCCCCGCCATCAGACTACACGCGGTGAAGGATACGCCGGCGATGATCGCAAGCAGCCGTGAACGGCCCTTGGACAACACAAACATGCTCAACCCCTAGATATCATTTTTGCTGGCTACCCCTTAATACGCAGCGACGCGCAAACCGTCCGGGCCAGCGAATAAATATTTCTAGGGCTGCGCCGAGCTCAAGGGACCATCCTCTTTCAACCGAAGGCGGATGGACTCGGTGTCGGAGTCGATGACGACGGGGTAATAGACCTGCACGGACCGGGCGAAGGCGCCCACATCCCCTTTCTCGAATACGCCGCTGATGCGCAGCGATGCGAGCGAAGGGTCCATGATCTTTAGCTGCAGGCGCGAGTAGCGGTTGAGGCGCTCGACTGCATCGCCTAACGGCTCGTTCCTGAAAATAACATTGCCGTATTCCCAAGCTGTAGCCGCGGGAATATCGGCGTGGGGAATAACAGTCAACCGACCATCCCTGGAAACTCTCAACTCTTCACCGGCTATGATCGCAACATCGTCGCCGGCGGCTGCCGCAGACCGTACCTCCTCGGAGGACTGCGTAACCGCACCGCTCGCCGAGGTAGAAATCGCTACTTTTCCCTCTACCATCGCGACGCGGACTTTCCCGTCGATGTACTCGACCGTAAATACCGTCCCCAGTGCGACGAGAGTCCGATCGCCGACCCGCACCTTGAATGGGCGTGTTGGGTCCTTGGCCACTGAAAATTGCGCCTGGCCCTCAACCAACCGTACGGTGCGCGCCTTATCGGTAAATTGCACTTGCAAGCGGGTGGCCGCATCGAGGTCCACGCGCGAGTGATCTGTCAGCTCAACCGTCTGTTGCTGGCCAATGTTGGTTCTATAGAGGCCCGGATGATACCCGTAAGGTGAAAACTGGACCGCAGCCATGATGGCTACGACAGCGGCCGCAGCGGCTGCGGCGGCTGCGGCGACAGCCCACCCGGATCGCCGGCGGCGTCCCGGCGCCCCACTCCATCGCCGCACATTTTCGCGGCGAATCCATGCTATGGCGGATTCACGCAGCTTCATGAGCTCCGGCGATTCGGCATGTGCACCGATTGATTGCCACGAGCGCTCCGTGGCATGGAACGCCTCGGCGTAAGGAGCGTCACCGGCCAGACGTGATTGCAACTTCGACTCCTCATCAACACTCCATTCGCCGCAGGCTCGACTGATGAAGTCATCGGAGGCTTGCTGCGCTACAGAGCCTGGAGCTCCATCGCTCTCCGCGCTCGTTATTCTCATGACACTCCCTCATCTTGAGCACGAATGCGAGCCAGCCCCTTCGCTAGCAGCCGGTTGACCGCGCTCCTGGAGATTCCCAGGATTTGCGCGACGGTATCGATCTTCATATGTTCGAGCCTGACGAGCAGCAACACATTGCGACAGCGCTCGTCGAGCTCGAGCAGCGCCCGCGTCACCTGATGCAGCTCCTGTCTGGCATTTAATACCCGCTCCGGCGTGAAGTGCTCGGCGGGAAAGTCGAAATTCTCGTCATCCCAGAGGACCGGCGTGCCCCGAGTCAACTTACGGCGCAGGCGATCACGCCACCGATTGACCGCGGCCCGAAATACGTACCCCTTGACGTCGGCCGCCGAGGTTCGCAGCACTTGACTTAGTGTCTGTACTAGGACGTCTTGCGCGAGATCTTCGGCCTCCGCCGCACTGCCACTCTTACGCTTGAAATAGCGAACCAACGCCGGCCGCATCTCCGCCGCAAGACTGGCACCACTGAGCGCATCGGAGGAGCCGTTGGAGTTGCCACGCATGCAGGAATCGTGGACCTTGAAATCAGCGATTTCAAGGGAAAAAAGAGTTTGCGGTTAGGCGGACGATTTACGGGATCGTGCGTATTAGTACTAGAAGGGGGCGGTGTTGTCGCGGGAGCGTCACGGGCCTGCGAGAATCGTCTCTACGTGCCCGCTGGCACGCCGAGGAAGCGCCGCATCGCGCCCACCACCTGCTCTCGGGAGGTCAAGAAGAAATCGCTGTGGGCGCCCGGGACCGTGAGTAGTTCCACTCCTGCAAGTTCTCGGCGCAATTGCTCCATGAATTTCTGCCGCAACGGCGCCATGAATTGACTCTCACAAACGAGAGCTTCCCGGCGCCGTAACGGATCCGCGCCGTGGAGGTTGAATTGGGAGTGCGGAAAGATCGCCAGCGCCGGGCAGCGCACCTGATCGTAACGCCGCGGCGCATCCGCCAGCAGATCTTTGAAAAGTGCCTGTTGTACAGTTGGAGCCATCCTGGGCTCCAGGCTGCCGTCGCCGCGGATGATGACAGTCTCGCGCAAGTATGCCTCTACACGATCCATGTCCTGCAATGGAGCTAAGACTTCCGCCTTGTAGTACGCGCGATAAGAGTCGAGCGAGGTCATCGCGCCCTCGGGAGTATGCAAGAACCGAGCCGGAATCGCTTTGAAGGCCGCAGGAAAATCGGGGTCGGCGCAATCGAACGCGCCGTCCAGGTAGACGATCCGGTCAACCCGTTCAGGATACTTTGAAGCCATTCCGGTGACTTCGTTGCCCCCCATAGACCAACCGGCTAGATGGGCCTTGTCGATGCGCAAAGCGTCCATCAAACCCAATAGGTCTGCGGTCAGGGTGTCCATATCGAACGGACCGGTTCCTTCCGATCGTCCATGGCCGCGACGCGCGTAGGCAATCACGCGAAATCGATCAGTGAAGGCGGGCGCGAGATCGTCGAAGGCATGCGGATTATCCATTCCGCCGTGGATGAAAATCAGCGCCGGACCGGATCCTTCCCAGGCGAGGTATTGCAACCGGACACCGTTCGTACTAACAAAACCCTCCACATGAGGAGAAGGGTCGTGCCAAGCTGTCGCGGCGGTTGTGGGCATCGCTGTTCGGCTCCTCAAAAAGTCTTCTGTACCGAGAACCCTGACACCCGCGGCTGTATGTACATGAACCCCCAAGGCGGTGAGGTGCCGATTCCACCACCAATCACGCCGCGGCGATCCGTGACGTTTGTCATGAATAAATTCAGCTTCCAAGACCCATAGATCAATCCGGCCCGCAGATCGGTTTTGGCGTAGGCAGGAAACACCTGCCGTTGGGGGGATCCGGAATCGATCAACGCCAGGACACCCTCTCGATTGCCGACATAGCTCACCGTGCCGCCCACAAAGCCCGTTAGCGCATCGCCAAGGGCGAACTCCTGATCCAACGAGGCACTGCCGGAAAAGCGGCTGCTGTACGGCAGCCGCTCTCCGGCACTGCCGTAGGCAGCGCTTCCTGGAGGCAACGGCTCGGTCAGCTCGGCATCGTTCCAATCAACCCACGCCGCGACTGTAAGCCCGCGCGCGGGCCGCGACTCCAGCGACAACTCGACTCCCTGGCTCTTTGCCTTACTGCCATTGGCGTAGTAGGTCTCAAAAAGAGCATTCTCCAGTTGCAACTGGATGTTTTTCCAATCGATGTAGTAAATGGAGGCATCGAAAGAAAGCGCGTGATTGAAGGCGTTACCTTTCAGCCCCAATTCATAATTTTGAGTCTTGTCCGGACCGTACTCGAGCGGTGTGCCGCCCAGATTGTAATTGGGTCCACCGGGCCGATATCCGGAAGCCAACCGGGCGTACACCATCAGATCCGGAGATATCTTGTAGCGCGGCGTTACCAGATAGGTAAAAGAATCGTCCTTGGTCGCCACCTCGGGATAGCTGACCGGCGAGGGCGCTCCTAAGAAGGCCGTGTCATAAGGTCCGCTGATAGTCTCATTCAAAGTCTGCTGGTTATGGCTCTCCCGGGCGCCGAACTGCACGTCCAGGCTGTCCGTAGCATGGTAAGTCAGATCGGCAAAAGCGGCATATTCCTCAAAGGTATTCGGTGTCGGAATACTGGCGAATAATCCGGCGATCGCCCCCGTCTCTGGGTCGGCAGCCAGAATATCTTGTACGTAGTGTGTTGCTTCGTGATCGTAGAATCCGCCGAGCAGCCACTCGAATGGCGCACCTAGCGAGCCAGACAGACGTATCTCCTGAGTGAACCGCTCGGTATTGACATGCTCTACGTTCGGCGCACCGGAGACCCCAAAACCGTTGAAGCCCGAGCCGGGAACACCAGCCTCGACATACGGCCCAAGCGAAAAGCTGACGTCCAGCGAATCGGAATATCTCTTGATGTTGTAACCGCTAACCGCGGTCAAAGCGACCGCCCCCAGTTTTGCCGTCAATGTTGCACTGTAAGCCTGCAGGGTCTTGTTGCTGACACCCGTACCGCGCACCCGGCTCTGCTGCAAGTCGCCCAAACCCGGCAGCACATCTACCGTGGACACTCCGTCGGCGCTGCTGTGTTGAACAAGTGCCGAAACCTTCAATGACAGACTCTCAGAGGGTCGCCAGAAGGCAGACAGCCGGCCACCGCTCGTATCTACACGGTTGACACCGCGTTGGCTCGTCAGAGCATTATCCACATAGCCGGGATCTCCCCGGGTAAATGCGCTGGCACGAACCGCAAGGGTTTCACTAACCGGAATATTCACAGAGCCGCGCAAGCTGTAGCCCAGTTCAGCTCCGTTGTAGATGCTGCTTGAACCCGCCTGCACACTCCCATGAAATCCATCAGTGGAAGGATCAACCGTAACAAACTTCAAAAGACCGCCAAGACTGCTGGCGCCGTAGAGCGTCCCTTGCGGTCCACGCAAAACCTCTACACGCGCGAGATCGCTAGGATCAAGGTCGGGCACTTCCTCGCCGTTGGCTATGGCCGTCGACGATCCATAGGGCACATCGTCAACCGTAACACCAACGGTTGGGTTGGTAGCGCCACCGGTGGTCAAACCCCGAATGGCCAATAGCGGCCAGCCGAATTCCGACGTGGTCAAGCTCAGCCCCGGAACCTTTGCATAGTAGTCTTCCAGCCTGAGTTCGTTCTGTTGAATGAGCGTGTCGGCTGCTATCGCCGTTACCGGTACCGGCACATCTTGAAGGCGCTCGGCGCGCTTTTGTGCGGTCACTACGACTTCCTCAAGGGCCGGATGGTCGTCGGTGACGCTTCCGCTCTGCGCAGCCGTCGCAGATTGACCGTTCGCGCCTGCCGTATCCTGTAATGGTGGCGTAGCGGCGGCTGAAAGTTGGATTTTCTCGCTTGCTGGCTTCGCGGGCCGGTTGAGTGTTGTCGGGTTACCTACCGTAATAGATGTCGCACTGATCACCCTGTAGGAGAGAGAAGAGGTGGCTAGAAGGATCTGAAGCGCGTCGCCGATGGAATGCGAACCCGAGACACCCTCAGTCTCATGCCGTGCCACTTCCGGTCCGACGATGACCTGGATCTTGGCCTGATGCGAAAACTCCAACAGCGCAGTCGCCAGCCGCTGCGGTGGAATGCTGAAATCCACCTGCTGCGTGAGATCGACGGCGCGCGCCGGACCCGCGCCGAGCTCGCCCGCCAGCAATAGCAGTACTAAGCACAGAAATTGCCGCGACCTTGCGCAACCTTGTTTGAAATACATCCGCAGCACCCGCGGCCCTCCTGACAAAAGTGGACCGTTTCTTGTCAATTCGGTGCTAAGACGAATGATGGTGGGAATTTTGTATTTTGGCGGGCGCTTCCAGCTCGATGGTGCCGCTGGAGCTGCGCTGCGCGCGCACGGGGTACTTGTCTTCAAGTGCCTTGATCCAATCATCGATGGACGCGACAAACACTGTTCCCGTGAAGTGCAGCTCCCGGAGAGCTGGGTCTTTAATCACCAAATTTACGCTCGAATAACGATTGATATCGGCGATAACTACATCGAGAGCGGTGTCGTCGTACGCAAGCTCCCCATCACGCCAGCGTAACGCGTCGTGTGCATCAACTCGTGAGACGACGGCCACGTGCGTCTCCTTTGAGTAACTCACCTGGTATCCCGCGTCGACACGCCACTGCGCTGGCCCACCGGGACCGATCGCTGAGGCGAGAATAGCTCCCTCCTCAACTGTAACAACTACGCGACCAGCTTCACGCCGCACGTCAAACGCGGTACCCAACGCGGTAACCATCATCTCCCCAGCATCTACCGTGAAAGCGCGCGTTTTCTCGTGTCTCACCTTGACGTACAGCTCGCCTCCTGGACGCAGAACCACGTGACGAGTAGTGTGGGAAAAATTCACCTCCGCGCTGGCTTTGGCACTCAACTGCATCGCCGACCCGTCCGGCAATGTTGCGTGCTCCTGACTTGCCGCTATCACCACCTCATGTGAGGGGGCTTGGAACCAACGTTGCCATGCAAGTGCAGCCGCTATCGTCAGAATGCTGGCAGCTAAGCCCCAACTGGTCATCCCAGACAGTGTCCTCCAGCGCACTCCCGCGGGTTCTGAGTCGCCTCCCAAAGCGATTGATTGGATCGGAGCGGGTGCGGACGGCAACTCCGACGTAGACACAAAGCGCGCCTGCGCCGACATAGTCAACAGCTCGGGGGAGCTTTTGAATCCCGCCGCGTCTTCCCAATCCTGTTGCAAAGTTTCAAACGCCGTCAGATTTTTTGGGTCGGCATCGCACCAGCGCAGCCACTCCTCCACCTGGACCTCAGTGGCCGTGGAATTGCGCAGCCGGAGCAGCCACTCACTCGCTTCACGGTAGCGGGCGATCTTGGCACGATCAGACTCGGGAAAGCCGTTCATGAATGAACCTGGCGCCAAGCATCGCCCGCTGTCGCACCCTCACGCCGCAACCGCAGATATAAGAGAGTATTGGTCACATAACGGCGCGCCATGCGCTCTTTCAACCCCATCCGCTGCGCAATCTCCTCAAAGGAGCGATCCTCGACCCGATGCAGCCGAAAGGCTTCCTGATATTTCTCGGGCAACTCGACAATCAACGACCCTAGAAACACCAGTTCCTCACGCGCAATGGCGATGCGCTCCGGCGTCGCCTCGTCTAAGAATTCTTCGAAGTCATTCGCCGGGTCGAGGCGCAAGCGAGATTGCTGCTGCCGCAGGCGGTCGACCGCAAGGTTAGACGCCACCTTGAATAAATACGAACGCAGGAATCCTACGGCGCCAGGGGTCTGAAGCTGCAGCACCCGAACATAGGCTTCTTGAGCTACTTCACGCGCCGCGTGCACGTCCTTCAGCTGCGAAGCCAGAAAGAGCACCAGTGAACGATTATGTTCGCGAAATAGCTCGGAAATTTCGGCGACTCGCCGCGACGGGCGCTTCCCGGACGCGAACCCCGCCGACCCTGAGTGGAGATCGGGGTCGCTCATGGGGGACAGAGAAAGGGACAAAGACCCATGTGGCTAAGACGTGTGAGAGGGGCTTTTTTGTACTCCCGCTCGTATAGGCCTCAGCTGCAAGTATTCGCGCAAAAGCGCGGCTGCCTCGTGCTCGGTCCCACAAACTCCTTCACGGCGCGTTGCCGCCGCCCTCTTCGGCCACGGCGACACGGTTGCGACCCGCTGCTTTGGCTCGATATAGCGCCGTATCGGCGTCGGTCACTAGATGGTGCGCGTTACAACGTTCGTGGCCGCCTGCCCGGGTAACAACACCGACGCTAACGATTATCGCGCGGTGCGGTCAGACTCACGAGCTGAGTTACCCACAATCTGCGCGATCTGCCGCAAAGTCTCATCGCCGGTGATCACGTTGACCACGGAGCTGGGACTGGACCGTTCCAATGCCGCCAATATCGTCGATCGCCTGACCAAAAGGGGGTTACTGCGGCAGAAGGTGAGCGCTGCCGACCAGCGCAAGAAGGAAATCACCATCACCAAGGCCGGTGAGAAGATTATGGATCAGCTGGAAGGCTGCGCGCAGCGCTTTCAACGTAAGCTGCTCGGCCCATTAACCGACAGTGAGCGGGAGGTGTTCATCGACCTGCTGACCCGCCTGGTACAAGGGAACAATCATCTCGGGCGTGCACTACTGCGCATGACCTGAAGGCGTGAATTTTATTGGTTGATCAGAGCCTCGCTTGAACGCACGTGGAGATCAACGTCGTGTGGTAGCCGCCGCGGAGGCCGCCGGATCGGCTTCGGTGTCATTTCGCCGTGCATATCGCTGCGCTAACACCGCGCACACCATCAGTTGCAACTGATGGAAGAGGATGAGAGGCATCACGATCAAGCCCACCTCGTGCCCTGGGAACAGCACCTTAGCCATAGGGACGCCATTGGCGAGGCTCTTTTTTGACCCGCAAAAAACGGTGGTAATTTCATCGGCGACCCCGAAGCCCTGGATACGGGCCGAGTACCGAGTAGCGAGCAACACCAGGGTCAATAACACGGCGTTGACTATCAACAAGCCCGCGAGCGAACGCAGGGGAGTGTGATGCCACAGGCCCTGTAGCACCGAGGCGCTGAAGGCCACGTAGACCACGAGGAGAATCGATCCCTGGTCGACGACTTTGACTAGCACTTTGTTGCGGTCTACCCACGCGCCAATCCAACCGCGCATGAGTTGTCCGACTATAAACGGCAATAGCAATTGCACGCAGATTTTACCTATAGCGTGCCAGACGCCTCCTCCAGATCCTTGGACCCCGATCAGAATGCCAACCAGCACTGGCGTCAGAAAAACACCGATGAAGCTGGAAGCCGAGGCACTGCAGATTGCCGCCGGCACATTCCCGCGCGCGATCGAGGTAAAAGCGATGGACGACTGCACAGTGGCTGGCAAAGCACACAGATACAGCACACCTAGGTACAACTCCGGAGTCACCAGTGGCGACAGGACCGGTTTCAAGATGAAACCCAGCACAGGAAACAGCCCGTAAGTGCTGCACAAGACAGTCAAGTGCAACCGCCAGTGACTGGCTCCGGCGATAACGGCCGCGCGCGATAGCTTCGCCCCATGCAAAAAGAACAGCAGCGCTATGGCCAGCGTCGTCGCAACTTCGAAGAACCCGGCCGCTATGCCGCGCGCCGGTAGCAGTGTGGCGATAATGACAGTAGCCACCAACGCCAAGGTAAAATTGTCCAGTCCGACACGCTGGCGTGTCAGCCCAATGGTATTTTGACTTCCCATGCGGATTGTGCGACCTGGAATGACTCACGACCAGGCTCGCGGGCTACAGGGCAACGCTAGAGCGCCGATCTCAACCCTAAAACTGCCATCATCAGAACGCCGCCGCAAGGGCCCTGCACGCTCGGTACGGTTAGGTACGTTCCGGGGGAAAGCGCGCGCCGTGTGTCGCTGTCGATCTAAGACAAGCAGGCTTTCGCGTTCGCTACCTGCAAGGCCATCGCTTCACGAATCAACGACATATCCCCGCCAATGATCAGTAGCCGATGACCGCGAGCGACGAGTTCCTCCACCGCCGGGTTAGGCTGCGTCTGCAGAAGACCCAGAAGTGCACGTTGTGTGGAAAACCGCTGCTGCAGGAAGTGCCGCGAGGTGCTGTGCGAACTCGCTGTCATAGGTCGCCTCAAAAATGATAATTCTGAAAAGCGCCCCGTTCACGTGGTGCTCCCCGTTAGCACCATTAGCCGTATTCCACGGCCTCCACATCGCGAATCACGGTACGGCTACCCAGCCATAGATAGTACGACCCCCATAAAAAACCCGGGCACAAACAAAGCAGTGCGTAACGCAACGATTCTGCTCCGGCCCAAGGATGAAATAAATCGCTTAATGTTCCGACGGCAAAGGGTCCAAGCCCCAAGCCCACGAGATTGGCAAACAGATAGATCAAAGCGATTGACATGGCGCGCATGCGCTCCGGCACGACCGTCTGAATTACACCGAATAACGGGCCAGTGGTCATATGGCCGCCGACCGCGGCGCCGGCTGTGAGCGCCAAAGCAATATATTTGTTCGGCGACAGATAGACCCCAGCCATAACCGCTCCGAAGGCGGCAAACACAACCGCCGTGAATCTGAGCTGCAGTGCCTCGTTGTTAGCCGCATAGCGGGAGGCAAGCGCCCCTCCCAGGTACGTGCCCGCCAGGCCGCCTAACCCGTAGATCAGTGCAAACCAGCTACCCACTTCCGTACTTGCCAGCCCGTAACTGCGCATGAAAAACGTCGGCTGCCACTGATACAGTCCGTAGCTGAAAAAATAAGTCACCGAGAAGCAAAACCACAGGCGGCGAAAGGTGATGTTGGTCCACAACGCCACCCAGACGTCCCGGAAACTTTGTCGAGGCTCGAACGATGCCGGCCGCTCACCCGCCAGTAGGCCATCGGCTACCGAGGAGGCGGGCAGGCGCCGCGGTTCTCTCAAGGTAAGCCATACCAGAGCGGACAAGGCTAGCGCAGGAAGGCCCAGGAGGATGAACGTCATACGCCATCCATACAGCTGATTGAGCCAACCGGCTACAAAATAGCCGATGACCATACTCAGCGGTGAACCCAGCATGAAAATCGCAACCGCCCGCGGGCGCGCGGCACGGTTGAAATAGTCGGCAAGCAGCGAATTGGCAGGCGGCAGGCAGCCGGCCTCGCCCACCGCGACGCCAACCCGGATCAACAGCAACTGCGCGAAATTCGCGGCCACGCCGCACGCGGCCACCGCGATACCCCACAGCAAGGTTGTGACGGAGATAATGGTGACGCGGTTGCCTCGATCGGCCCAGCGGGCTATCGGGATGCCCATCAGGGAATAAAACAGGGCAAAGGCGATACCGCTCAGTAAGCCGAGCTGCGTGTCGTTCAAATGAAATTCGAGCTTGATGTTCTGCAGCACCATCCCGAGCGCAAGCCGCTCGGCCGAATTGAAGGCGTAGATCACCAACAAAACGCCGAGCAAGTAGTTTTTGTAATCGGTCTGCTTCATAGCGGCACGGGCGTTTGACTCAACGACAGCGCTAGCCCCGCGCACGACTACAGTGCATGAGTTTTCAGCGCGCCGGAATTTCTTAGGTACTCCTCTATCTGCTCCCGCATTTCTGTCATCGGCAAATGATCTTGCGCACCCGACAGCTGCTCGCCACGAATCCTATTGAACTCCCGGCTCTGCGGATGTTCCTCCAGGTAAACGCTGCGGTACAAGATGGTTTTGCCGTTGTATTCGCGCACGCCAAAATCGCTCGACCGGCTGAACGAAACATCTTTGTCATAAACCTTGAAGACGATGTTGCCCACCTTATGAGCGCCATAGATAGTCTGAGGCGGCCTGATCCGAACAGTCTGCGCATAGACTGGCTCCGCAGCTCCAGCCTTCAAGATCTCAACTACCTCCCCTGCTTTGCCAGCCTCCCCTTTGATGGTCTTACGGCCGCCCAATGCATGAGCAGGACTCCAGCGGTAATACGCTGAGACAGCTGCCCATACTTCTTCGATAGGGCGCTCAATGACAACTTCTCCAAAGACCGCCAAACCCGTCTGGAGCATCTCCCTACACCGTGTCGAGCGGTCCTGAGCTTCGACACCCGAGGCGGACGCCTGAGCCTTCGAGGCGTGACTTGTATTTACCGGAGCACTGACACTGTGGGAATGGCCAATGGCGCGGCCAGGCGTGTCTTCGGGAGTTGACTCGGCCGGCCGCTCACGTTTCGCCAGATAGTGTTCCACTTCCTTCGCCGTCGCTGCCGCCACTGCCGCGGCGATCGAATCGGGCTTACCCTCCGCCTGATCCCGTCCGATAATCAATGTTCGCTCGGTGTCAGGCGAGAATGCCTCATAAACACTCCAATAGAAGAGCGTTTTTCCGTCGTATTCCCGTACTCCAAAATCGCTGAAGCGGCTGAAGGAAACATCCTTGTCATGGACTTTCCAGACCATGTTGCCCGCTTGGTGCGAGCCGTCCAGCGTTTGCAACGGCCGCATCCGAATCGTTTCGGCATAAATGGGCGTGCCAGCACCGGCCTGCAGAATGATTTCAACGACTTCGCCGACTTTGCCACGCTCGCCTTTGACGGTCTTGCGGGGACATGCCACATGATTGGAGCTCCATGCATGATATTCCGGTAGGACCGCCCACACTGCCTCAATCGGGCGGTTTATGACGGCCTCTCCATAACTCACCACTCCCATGCGGAGCATTGCCTGGTAGTCGTTCAAAGCATCACCTCGTTAGCGAACCCGGACTGCTGCGCCACTGCACCATTCGATGCCGATTCGAATTGCTCAACACCTACAACGCGTAGCGGAATTGAATGGCGACATTGCGCGGCGCTTCTTTTTCGGCAAAGCCCTGGTACTCAATGATCGGAATAATACGGTTGGCAAGATTTTTACCGATCAAGTCCAAAGTCCAATGTTGGCCGACGGCACTGAGGCTCAAGCGCGCATCAAGACGCACGTAACCCCCCACTAGGTCGAGCGAATCGTCCGTGCCGCTGCTGGTAAAGAAGCTCGAGGAAAAATATGGAGTCACTTCGGTAAGCAGTCGGTAGTTGCCCAAGGGAACGCTGTAGCTGGCCATGAGGCTACCGCTCCATTTAGGCGCGAAGTCCGTGGGACTGCCGGACAAATCCTGTACCAACAAACCATTTTGCTGTTGCAAAGCCGTAGGAGCCGCGGAGGGATAACTTACGTAATGCGCATCGAGATACCCTACGTTTGCTCCCAAGGTTAGCGCCCGCGTCAGCGCCCATTTCATCTCAAGCTCGACACCCTGGGAGCGCGATTGAGCGGCATTCCTGACGGTAGAGACGTAGGTGTTTGTCAGTGGCTGGTAAATATCGCTGGTGACTTGTAGGTCTTTGTAGTCGCTCAGGAAGACATCCACATTCACGAGCAGCCGGTCATCGAGCCATTTGCTCTTGATACCGGCTTCATAGGCATTCACGTACTCAGGCCCATAGGCGCCGTTGCCCGGATTGTGGTCGTTATTAGTTGGATCAATGGCGTTGAATCCGCCGGCCTTGAACCCTCTCGAGTACGAGGCATAGGCCATCACCTCTGGATTCAGTCGATATTGAAGGCCAGCGGACGGCATCCAGGCGTTGTTTTCAACGCTTGTTGCGCGCGCGCCCGCTGGGCCCAGAAGCGCGGCACTAGACTCTAGCGCGTCCGGAAACCGAGCAAAGCCACCGTAGGTTTGCGTCGCAGTGCCATACTGCAACTGTCCGGCAAAACTCTTATGCACCCAGCTGCCACGCAATCCCGCATTTAGTTTCAGCCGCTGCGTCACGTTCCAGCTCAGCGAGCCGAAGGCTGAGTAAACCTCCTCATCCTGGACGAAACTATCGCGGAACGCCCAAGGCAAGTAGGGTTGTAACGCGGGCGCAATTATATTTAACAGTGGATTTAGAAATGGGGCATTAGTCTGCAGTGCCGAATCTAATGGGTTGCTCTGATAATAGAGCCCGGCCAGATACTCGAACGGCCCGTCAGTGGGTGAAGCGACGCGAAACTCCTGGCTGATTTGATGCGCGTGCTCCGGAAGCTGACTGGTATTCAACCAGGTGCGTACGTTCGCAGCATCGAGGTCGACCAGCGAGTCGTAACTCGTGTAGCCGGTTACCGAAGTAAACGTATGGCGCCACTTTTGGTAGTTGAGAGTCAGGACGCTCGCAAAGGTCGACAAATTGTTGAATTGCCCGCCGAGGCTTGCGACTTGATTATTGTGTAGGCCGATCGGCACACCTTGTGCAAGTGCCGTCGAACACTCGCGATACACGCTGTTCACGGTCAGCGGCGCCGGCGGCGGGCAGTAGTTATATTGGTAAGGCGCGTCGAAGGCGGTACCGGAGGTTCGGTTACGGCTGCCCTCGATCTTCAAGGTGGCCTCCAGGGCCTCGGTCGGCTTGTAGAGCAACGTCAGGCGGCCGGCCTCATTGTTTTCATCCGGCGCTTTTTGTCCGGTAACTTGGTTCGTGATCCAACCGCTCTCGCCCGTCCTGGTCACCGCCAGGCGCGCGCTGAGCGTGTCGCCGAGCGGCAGGGTAAGAGCTCCCTCCGCGGCATACTGACCATACATCCCATACAGTAACCGCGCGAAACCGTCGAGCGTATCGCCCGGCTTTTTCGTGACAATATTGAGCGCGCCGGCAATGGCGTTGTTGCCGAAAAAGGTACTCTGCGGGCCTTTGAGAATTTCGATTCGATCGAGGTCGAGAAAGGTCGCGCCGGTGAGTCGTGAGCGGCCGCTGTAGATGTCGTCAATAAAAGTGGCGACGGACTGCTCGAAGGCCGGATTGTCGTTGGACCCAATGCCCCGAATATAGATGCTGTTGGTATAGTCGCCGGTGGACACGTGCACACCGGGGACGGTTTGGGTCAAGTCAGCTAGCGTGTTCTCATTCTGTTGCGATAGCGACTGGCCGCTGATGATGTGAACGGCCACCGGGACATCCTGAAGGTTTTCGGCGCGCTTACGGGCGGTAACCACGACTTCCTCGAGCCGCACCGAGCCGTCCGAGCTTGCGGGAGAACTCTGCGCTGCGCCGTTCACGGCCGCGGCGGTTGCTGCCGCTCCCTGATCCAGTTGAGCCAGGCGAGCTCGGCTCCAAGGCGACTTGTCAGGCCGGGCATTCTGATTGACGTTTCTGGCGGAGGCATCCTCGCTGGCGGCCTGTGGTGGCGTCTTGCCCGGTTCTGAGACGGGAGAAACCGAGCTCCGCGGATTAGCAATGATTGTGACCGTTTTGTCATCGAGGTAGCGGTAGGTGAGCCCGGTGCCGCTTAGGATCTGTCCGAGCGCCTCGAGCGCTGTCAGCTCGCCGCTCGCGCCCTGAGTGCGCAAGTCACGGACCACCTCGGAACGGTACACGAGTTGGATATCGCGCTCCCGCGTCAGCAGTTGCAGAGCGGAGCGTAATTCCTGGGCAGGAATATTCGTGGGAAGTTTGATCGCTGCCGCGACGTCGTAGGCGGCTGACAAACCCGTGAGTGACAGACAAATCGCTGTTGTGACGACCGCTATGCGCATGAACGCTCCCCCGGCCCGTATCAGGCTCGTTATCTCCATCACACGCCGTGACGGATTCATGCGGCTATAGAGCGATTTCACGCGAAAGTGGCCACCTGTTAGTTTGGCGCGATCATGATTCGATCTCCGTATTCGGTGGTAAGTCTCCCGCCGCGCGCCTGGAGGAGCTGCAGGAGTGAGCCAGGCCGGCGCTGCGATGCGCCGCTAACCGGATACGCCTCGTGGTGCGCGTGTGCGCCGACGAACCCTTGGGTGTTGTAGCCATTGAATTCTTCGACGACATCCGCGAGTCCGCCTAGGCGCACGAGCTCATTAGGGGCTGCGCGAGATAACAATCTTGTCGGCTCGCTCGATGATTTCAATGCCTCCCTGCGCACGCAGGAAGCGCAACAGGGGCTCAGGGTCGCTTGAAGAGAAGGCACCGCTGATGCGGAAGTCTTCGAGCCCCTTGCCCTCGATGGCCAGTGGCCGCGTGCTGTTGCGATTGAAGTCCTCCACGACTTCGTTCAACGGTGTCGAGTCAAAGATCAGCCGCCTGTGAGTCCAAGCGGTGGCCGTAAAGATGTCGGCAGGATGCGGCGCCGGCGGCGCGTCTGAGGCGAGTACCGCCTGTTCACCGGCCGTAAGGAAAATTTGTGCCGCTGGAACTTTGACAGCCCCGCCGTCCTGCGCCGCCGACCCCGGCGCAGCTCGGGAGCTGACGGGTTGCGGCGCGAGCCTGGGGAAACTTCCGGGTATGCCGGCCGAAATAGACACGGCGCCCTCGATGACGGTCACGATAGTACCGTGTTTGCGCTGATTGACATCGAACTGGGTTCCAATCGCGCGAACTTCGGTCTCGCCGCTCTTGACAGTAAATGGACGGGCTTTGTCGCTCGCGACGTCGAACAGTGCCTGCCCCGAAAGCAACTCGATGCTGCGTGCCGCCCTACTGAAGCGCACCCGGATCCGCGATCGGGCGTTTAGTTCTATGGTGGAGCCATCCGCAAGCAGAATCGAACGCTGCTCGCCTACTGCGGTGGAGTAAGAGTTCTGTTGTGTGTAGAACCATAGCCCGGCGCCAACGGCGGCGAGCAGGAAAGCGGCAGCGGTACCAACAGTTACGGGCAAGGCTACTCTGCGGGTCTTCTGTTGGAGTCGTGACGGTCCGTTGGCATATCTCTCGCCGGGCGTTGAGACCTCGAACGCTACAACATTGCCGGCGCCTTTGGCACGGGCAATAATTGCATCGACACTGGCGGTGTCCGCAGGCTCACTGGCGTTGACAGTTTCCCAGATGTTCGCGAGCTCGAGATACGCCCGCACGTGCTGCGGTGAAATCGAGAGCCACGCCTCGAAGCGCTGCCGCGTGGCCGCATCTACCTCTTCGGTGCGAAACTCCACCAACCAGTCCGAGGCCTGTTCGTAAATCTGGGTGTTCATGGAAAGTGTCCTTCCTCCCCTGCTTGCATCTGCTGGCGACAGTGCAGGACCGCTTTGGCGATGTGCTTCTTGACCATCGAGCGGGAAACGCCCAGGCGAGTGCCGATTTCCTCAAGGGTCCAGCCGTCCCGGCAATGCAGGAGGAAGCATGCCCGAGCATTCGGCGCCACTTGCTCAAGTGCCTGGCTGACTCCCTTCATCCGCTCCTCAAGATCGCGCTGGACACCGGGGTCGGACTCGACCCCGAGCCGCTGATCCACCAACGGGTCGGTGATGTCCACGGACTCCGGCGTCGTCGCCTGATTGAGCGCGTGCTGATGCAAGACGTGGCTTGCGATCGTGAACAGGTAGGCTTCAGGACTTCGAATCTTGTCGTGCCGCTCCACACGCAGGAGCCGCAGAAACACTTCCTGTGCTAGGTCGGCAACGTCAGTCGCATTTCGAACGCGCGCAGCGAAATACCGCCGCAACTGACGGCTCTGACGAGCTACGACGTCTCCTACGAACGACTTACGCTGATTGCCCGACAACTCACGCTCCGCTGATGCCACTACCCCGTAGCGTTAGAGCGATTTCCGGGGAAAGTGGACACCAGCAGAGGGGGATGCCTGTGATCCCCCCGCGAGGCGCGCTAGAGCTCCGGCCTGCCCGAGTCGGCGGCACGACGCACCGTGGCGGGATTGCCACGCTGTTGATAGTCCTCGACCATTTTCGAGGCGGTCATCAGACTCTCGTCCGCCAGCGAGACGGATAGGATCGCCGCCGTGTTTTGCGACAACAGACGCTGCTCAGGCGGGGCGTGGGAATCGCGGTCCGACCAGTTGATCTCAATAACGCTCGGGCCGCAGTTCTTCTTGATAAGACTGAAGATCAGGTCCCGATTGTTGATGACATAGTTCTGCGGACCAGCACCGTTACTGTCCCACCAGCCCGCCTGGGCGAAATGCTCAGTCAAGTTGAAGCGGCATTCTTTGCCGAGCCCCTTGTCATGAGTCGGGACGCTCCAGACGTGCGAGTACTGAAAGTTGTTTTGCGAAACGGCCGAACCGTCCGGAATAGTGCCGTATTTGTCGCTCAGGGCCTGGCGGAGCGCCGCTTCGTGGATGTCGACTCCGTTCGGATAGCCGTTGTAGCGGGACACGGCCACTACCCGCTCGTTGCCGGGAGTTGGCGAGAAGAATACCGTTAGGTTATCGGCCTGCTCGCGCCCGGTAAATGGGGCGGACTGAACGATGGCATTCAAGAAGATGCTGTTGGGAAGTTGGACCGGTTTCCTACTAGCACTATCAACGTAGGACAAGGTAGACGTGAACTCGTGTGTCGGGAATTTCCTCTTCCGCAACACTTGCCGCACCTCATCCGGCGTCATGCCAAGCTTAACGCCAACAATGTCCACGGAGGACGCTGTGGTGTCGCTTTCAGAATCCCTGATGGATTCGGAATGGCTAACGCCGGTAGCGGCGATCAATGCTAGAGGAAGACATATTTTGAGACGTAGGTTCATATGGCGCAGCTCCGATCGCCCTGGCTCTCAGGCACGTTCCGGTTCGCGTGCGATGCGCGGCCCTGCAGCATGCCTTTCTCAGGCCTGAATGCTAGACGACGCTGCATGACAATTACGTTAAGGTCGGGGGTAACCGAATGTAAGTCACTGTATTGGAAGAAAAAAACCCGACTGCGGGGAAGCCGCCGCCGCCTGCGGGCAGGGGCAGAATGGCTGGGACCCAAGGTCGCGCTGTGGCTACTTCGAGAGTACCGACCCATCCGAAATGTATTGAGCCTCGCATCTAGACCCGGTCTAAGGCCGGGATGACGCCGAACTCATTGGCGCTGTAGTGACCGTCCATTTCCACCGATTTGACCCGCTCATGCTGTCTAATCGTGCGGAACCAAGGCAGTCCCCCCTTGTGAGACAGAGCTTGCCCTAATTGTGCCGAGACCGCCAGTAGGGCTTCTCAAACTCCCGGGGAGTCAGGGGCACCTACGGCGGTGTGGCAGGAGCGATAGAGTGAGCGCGTGTAGGGACTCAGAAACTTCTGTTTATGCTCATCCCAACAGTGCGG
>Ga0105240_10005449_pt1 | contig 18962 bp, 11 predicted proteins | sample KBSC54metaG_FD_80426 | JGI IMG/M metagenome (GOLD analysis project Ga0105240, IMG submission 80426) | Corn rhizosphere microbial communities from Kellogg Biological Station, Michigan, USA - KBS C5-4 metaG | ecosystem: Host-associated > Plants > Roots > Rhizosphere > Soil | place: Michigan, USA... | reverse complement strand
GATCTATATGTTGAGTCAGGACGGCAAGCCGGCCGGATTTCTGCTGATCTCAGCCGAGCCGAAGGAGCTGACCGTGGTGCACCTGGTCGGATCCATCGACCTGACGAGCCTGCGCGCCGTGGTTAACTCGACTATCACTTACGATTTGAAGACAGCTGAAGGACAGTAGATTTGAGTCTGGAGGATGTCGAAACAACTCAGCGCGCCAATGCAATTGTCACGATATCGACTTGCGCAGGCAGACGCCAAGTCATCAACATAGATATCTCGTTAGTTGGCGTTACGAATAGAACGACCGTACTACGAATAGTTTCTTGCAAGGTCTTCGAGGTGAGCCGAATAGTGGTTTCGCGTGTAGTCCAGCCATTGGCAAAACTCCCGAACGGTCGTGATCGCCGATCTTAGCTTCTCGGCGTCTACCTTCAACTTACCGGACATACCCATTTGCGTCCATAGTTCGTCAGCAAACACGCTGTTGGGGTATTTGCGAAGGTGCTCCTCGCTCTGGTAAACGGTCCACGCGGTAATTTCATCTGGATGCACGAACTCGTCCCTCGCGAGGTTCATCTGTTCAAGGAGTGAAATATCCACGGGTCCCTTAGTCCAATCGATGCGGAGGACATCCCGGCAAAATGTTTGGTACTTGTGAAACAAACTCTTGCCCTTGACTTTACTGAGCTGTTTAGTGAGTGGCTCGGTGCCAAACGCATTCCATTGCTGCATCATTTCAATAAAAAATCTGAGGAACACGAAGAGCGAAGCGTGCACTAGAGAAAGGCAGAGGTGGCCTATCACGCCGATGCACTCCTCCGCCTGCGACCATTCACTGACAAACGCTGGTTCCGAAGCGTCTTCCGGATCGCTTCCGTCAACGAAAGGTGGCGATCCCCGGTCGATTTTCCGTTTTGTAATCCTGAAGGGCAAAACGGCTCTACGGTACAGGTGCCAGACGAATTGAAGCCGATGCTCCAAAAACCACAGGATGTCCATGAATGCTCCCAAAGATACCACCCGATTGACCCCAACAATCCCCCATTCCCCACTAGACAAAGTACATCGGGGTCTCCTACAATCGCTATACCCGATGAATATCTCGGTCAAAACCGAATATGCCCTGCATGCCATCTTCGATCTTGCGGTCCAGCCGCAAGGCGAGCCGGTGAAGATCGCTGAGATCGCCCGGCGTCAAAAAATCCCGCAGAAGTTTCTGGAGCTGATTCTCTCTAGCCTCAAGCAGGGCGGATTTGTGGAATCGCGCCGCGGCGCCGAAGGTGGATATCGGCTCGCGCGCCCAGCCGACCAGATCACCGTAGGCCAAGTGTTGCGCTACGTTGAGCAAAGCAAAAAGACCCGCCGCGGGCCCAACGCCTTCACCGACCTATGGAAACGCGTGGACGCTGCAATCGGGGCGCTGGTTGATACCACCACGTTCGCCGAGCTCGCGCGGCGATGGAAAGAGACGCAGACACGCTTTGTCCCCAACTGGGATATTTAGGCGTTTATAAGGCATGCCTTTTTCCGACAATTCCCTGAGTATCGGCAATACGCCGCTGGTGAAGCTGAACCGCGTCACCGACGGCGCGCCGGTCACCATGCTCGCCAAAATCGAGGCGCGGAATCCGGCGTTCTCGGTCAAGTGCCGCATCGGCGCATCCATGATCTGGGATGCCGAGCGTCGCGGCATCCTCAAGCCCGGTAAGGAACTGATCGAGCCCACCAGCGGCAACACCGGCATCGCGCTGGCATTCGTGGGCGCCGCGCGCGGCTACGACGTGACTCTCCTGATGCCCGAGACCATGTCGCTCGAGCGTCGAAAAGTCCTGAAAGCTCTGGGCGCGAAGCTGATCTTGACCGACGGCTCGGCAGGGATGGCAGCATCCATTGCGCGCGCGGAAGAAATCGTCGCATCGGCGCCCGATCACTACGTGCTCTTGCAACAATTCAAGAATCCGGCGAATCCCGAGATCCACTTCAAGACCACCGGCCCGGAGATCTGGAACGATACAAAAGGCAATGTGGATGTTCTGGTCGCCGGGATCGGTACGGGCGGAACCATCACGGGAATTTCGCGGTACTTCAAGCTAGAGAAGAAGAAAAAGATTCTTTCCGTGGGTGTCGAACCTGAAAGCAGTCCGGTAATCACGCAGACTCGCGCGGGCGATCCTGTGCGCCCCGGGCCTACGGGGATTCAAGGCATCGGTGCGGGATTTATTCCAGACACGCTGGATCTTAAGATGCTCGACCGCGTCGAACTTGCGAGCGACGAAGAATCGATCGCGATGGCTCGACGCTTGGCGCGAGAAGAAGGAATTCTTTCCGGCATCTCTTGCGGAGCAGCCGTCGCAGCCGCGGTGAGAATCGCCCGGGAGCCGGAAATGAAGGGCAAAACCTTCGTCGTGATCCTCCCTGACTCCGGAGAGCGGTATCTTAGTTCAGTGCTCTTCGATGGGCTGGGGGAGTAGGGTTTTTACGGTTCGGAAATAGAAAAGCGGGCGCTTCTTTTGGGTGAAAAGGGGTTAGTAGCGCCCGCTGTCGTAACGGGGATTTAAGTTATCTGTACAAACGCTCCCGACCTCCCTGTGGTTACTGGTCGCCCGAAAAATTTTTGCGTGTAGACTGGCAATGTGGTTAAGTCGTGGTCCAACGGCACATTAATCCAGGCGGTTGAGTCCTTTGCAGCCCGTTTTCCCGAAATTGTAATCATCGGACCCCGCCATCTGGCAGGGGAGGGTGTGACGCCGGGTCATTCGGGATCCGTAGGAGTCCATCGGGTGACGCTGGTTCAAGCGGCCGCCGAGCTGGCCCGATCGGCTATGGCGGAGCGGGGTCTGGCTCCCTTGAGCGCGCTGGGCCGGGAGGCCGTCGCCGCGAGAATCACGCAGAACGCTCTGGCACAGGGCCAACTTGCATATTTTCACCCGGTAGCCGCCCTTCCCGGGTTCGCCAGGGCACTCGCCCGGACCCTTGTGCAGTTAAGGTTGGCCAGAGTGTCGCCGGAGCAGCTTGTGTTCGATGGGATGCCCACTGGCGATCTGGCAACGCTGCTCGACCTGTACCAAGCCGAGTTGGCCGAGCGGTCCGTGGTCGATCTCCCGGGCCTTCTGGCGCTGGCAACGGAGACCGCAATCAGCGGGGCTCATCCCTGGGTCGGTTTGCCGCTGGCCCGTTTGGATGCCGACCTCGAATCCCGCGCTCACCGGGAGTTTTTCAAGAGTTTGGCGGCGCGGACACCCGACGTACTGGAGGCAGAACTCGGAGAAGTAGGGCTGGGCTCCAACCCGGCGCCCACCACTTCGCTGGAACATCTCCGGCAGTTTCTGTTCTCCGCAAAGCCGGTTCGATTCACGAAGAATGACCATTTCTTCGAGTTTTTTTCCGCCCCTGGCGAAGGTCTTGAGGCGGTCGAGATCGCCCGCCGGATCATACGATTAGCGCGCGAAGGTAAATCATTTGATCAAGTCGCGATTCTATTGCGGAGCCCGGATCGCTACCAGCCCATGATCGAGGACGCCCTGCGGCGCGCGCAAATTCCGGCCTGGTTCAGCCGGGGCACGGCTCGTCCGCACCCGTCGGGGCGAGCATTCCTGGCGTTATTACTGTGCGCGAGCGAAAGACTTTCGGCTTCGCGCTTCGCGGAATACCTGTCGCTCGGTCAGGTTCCGGAAACTGCCGAAGCTCCGAAGTGGGTGGCCCCCGACGACGAACTACTCGGCCCTCAGAAAAACGATGAAAACGAGGTATCAGAGACGTCAGCAGCGGAACCCGATCGGCCGACGCCTCGCCGCTGGGAACGATTGCTGGTAGATGCCGCCGTGATCGGAGGCAAGGATCGCTGGGAGCGCCGCCTGAATGGCCTGGAAGCGGAATTTATTCTCCAAGAGAAGCCACTCGATCAGATCCAGAACCTAAAACAATTCGCCTTGCCCTTGATCGGATTGCTGGACGCGCTGCCAGCTACGGCGATCTGGAGTGTCTGGCTCGAACAACTCGCTGAGCTGGCACGGCTGTCTTTGCGCGATCCCGATCCGGTGCTTTCCGTGCTGGCGGAACTTGTCCCGATGGGCGACGTCGGGCCGGTAGCGCTCGAAGAAGTCGCCTCAGTCCTGAGTGAGCGCTTGAGATTCCTACGCCGCGAGCCGCCCGCGCAACGCTGGGGACGCGTGTTCGTCGGATCAATCGAGGAAGCTCGCGGGCGCGAGTTCGGCGTGGTGTTTCTGCCGGGGCTCGCCGAAGGTTTGTTCCCGCAGAGAATGCTGGAAGATCCGCTGCTGCTCGATGAACTGCGGGAGGCGGTCTCCGGCCACCTGGCGCTGCGTAAGCAGCGTTCATACGACGAGAGGATGCGTTTGCACGTTGCCGTCGCCGCTGCGCGCGATCGCCTGATCGTTTCTTATCCCCGCATGGAAGTGGTGGAGGCGCGTCCGCGCGTGCCCAGCTTTTACGCGTTAGAACTACCGCGCGCGGTAGAGGGCTCCCTGCTCGAGCTCAAGACGTTCGAGGACCGCGCCAGAGACGCCGCACCCGCCCGGCTGAACTGGCCCGCTCCCAAAGAGGCCTCCGACGCCATCGACGACGTGGAATACGACTTGGTGGCCATCGCTAGTGCACGAAATAGTCCAGGCGGCGTTCACTATCTTGTAGACGCAAACCCGCACGTCGCGCGATCGCTGCGTGCGCGTTGGGCTAGATGGAATCACAAGTGGCGACCAGCCGACGGATTGGTCACGGCCGACGCCGGGGCGCTGGAGGCGCTCGCCGCAAATCGATTGACCGCACGCGCGTGGTCGCCTTCCGCCCTCGAAAACTTCGCAGTCTGCCCTTACAAATTCGCGCTGCACGGGATCTACCGGCTGAAACCCCGCGACGAATCCGAGCAGTTACAACAAATGGACCCGCGCACACGCGGTGCCCTGTTTCACGAGATCCAGTTCGAGCTGTTTCACGACCTACAACGCGCAGGATTGCTTCCGGTCAATGATGATCGGCTACCGGAAGCCCTCAAGCGAGCAGACACCATGCTCGATAGGGTTGCTGCAAAATATCAGGAGAAACTCGCGCCGGCCATTCCCCGGGTGTGGAAGTCGGAGATCGAAGATCTGCGGACAGACTTGCGGGGATGGCTCCAGCATGTCGCGCGCAATGACGAGGAGTGGGAGCCGGTGCGGTTCGAGCTCGCGTTTGGCGATACTCCGCTGGCGCTGGCCGAGGGCGTGAATCTGCGAGGACGCATCGACTTGGTCGAAAAACATGTCTCACGCGAGGCGTTCCGCGTGACCGATCACAAAACCGGAAAGCGTCCCGATACCATTCCGCGATGGGTCGGAGGCGGCCGGAGTTTGCAGCCACTTCTATATGGGCTCACTGCGGAGCAGCTGTTAGAATCGACCGTCGAAGCCGGCCGGCTTTTCTATGCCACGCAGCGCGGCGGCTACACGCCTGTCGAGATCAAACTAGACGATCGCTCGCGACTCTTCCTGCAGAAACTGTTGAGTGATATCGATGCATCGATTGAGAGCGGCTTCCTGCCTCCCGCTCCCGCGAAGGACGCCTGCGAGATTTGCGACTACCGCATCGTCTGCGGGCCGTATGAAGAACGCCGGCACGGCAAGAAAGACCGCCACGATGTACGTCTGGATCTGCTGACCGAGATCCGAGGGATGGCATGAGCGTCTCGGCGCGTGCGGTCTCGGACGCCGACGCACGTCTGCGAATTCAGACTTCCCTCGATGAGAGCCTGATCGTCGAGGCATCTGCGGGCACCGGTAAGACGACCGCGTTGGTAGGTCGAATCGTCGCCGTGCTTGAGAATGGCCGCACGACCATCGACAAGATCGCCGCAGTGACGTTCACCCACAAAGCCGCCGGCGAACTGAAGCTTCGGCTCCGCGAGGAACTCGATAAGGTGCGGCAAGAACGTTCCAGCACTGCTCTGGAGCATGCCCTGGAGCATTTAGAAGAGGCGTCCATCGGGACCATCCACTCCTTCTGCGCGCAGCTATTGCGCGAGCGGCCCGTTGAAGCTTGCGTCGATCCTGCCTTTCAGGAATTGAGTGAGCCGGAGGCCAACCGGCTGTATCAGCGGGCATTTCGTAGCTGGCTTGAGCGAAGGTTGGCCGAGCCGTCCCCGGGACTACGTCGCGCATTCGCTCGCCTCGCCTGGCGCGATTCGTGGGACGATTCCCCGCCCCTCGAACAATTGCAGTACGCCGGCCGCAAATTGGTGGAGTGGCGCGATTATCCAGCCCCTTGGCGGCGTGAGCCATTCACTCGCGAGGAGGAAATCGCCACGGTTATCCGCATGGCTCGCGAACTTGCGGACCTGTCCTCGCGCCCGCGACGCGTGAGCGACAACCTGTACATCGGGCTCCAGCCAGTGCGATTGATGGTGCAGGGTCTCGCAGCGCACGATCAGGATTCGCTGGAGGCCGCGGTGTTGAAGCTCGGCCGCGATCTGCGCCGCGATACGAAAAAAGGTTCGGGCGATTACGGCGGGGGCGTGAGCCGCGAGGACCTGCTTCAAAGGCGTGATGAACTGCTCCGCTGGATCGAGGAATTTCGCCGTCGCGCCGATGCCGACTTGGCGGCCGAGCTGCGTGAAGAAATGTCCGGCTTGGTCGACGAGTACAACGATCGCAAGCGGCGGCAAGGCAAGCTGGACTTCGTGGATCTGTTGGTATGCGCTCGAGATCTGGTTAAGAATCAAGAGCCTGTCCGCGAATACTTACAGAATCGCTTCAGCCATCTCTTCATCGACGAATTCCAGGACATCGACCCCCTCCAGGCCGAAATCCTCCTGCTGCTGGCCGCCGACGACCCCGCCGAATCGGATTGGCTGAAGATACGGCCTGCCCCGGGAAAGCTGTTCGTCGTGGGCGATCCGAAGCAGTCCATTTATAAGTTCCGGCGGGCGGACATTCTGCTCTATCGGGATATACGGGACAAAATGGCCGACCGCGGCTGCGGGCTGATCGCGTTGCGCAAGAGCTTTCGCTCCGTCCCCAACCTGCAACATTTCGTGAACACCGCGTTTGAAACAGAGATGGATGGTGATGGTCACGCCGAATGGATTCCTCTGGAGCAGCATCGGGAAGAAATCGGCGGCCGGCCCAGCCTGATCGCGCTTCCGGTGCCGCGTCCCTATAAAACTCGTCTATCGAAGGAAGCTGTCAACCGTTCGCTGCCCGACGCCATCGCCGCCTTCATCGCCTGGCTCGTGCAGGAGAGCGGGTGGGGATTCAAAGCGAGAGATATCGCGGTCCTATTCCGCCGCCGCACCCAGGCAGGTCAAGACCTCACGCGGGAGTATGCGCGAGCGCTAGAGGCCCGCAACGTCGATCACCTGTTGGCGGGGTCGAAATCATTCCACCATCGCGAAGAGGTCGAAACTCTGCGAGCCGCACTGACCGCGATCGAGTGGCCCGACGACGAGTTGAGCGTCTTCGCCACGCTAAAGGGCTCTCTTTTCGCAATCCCAGACGAGAGGTTACTGGTCCACAAGCACAAGCACGGACGGCTGCATCCGTATCATGGCGAAGGCGCCGAGCAGCCCATCGCCGATGCTCTGGAACTCCTTGCTGAATTGCATAAGGACCGCAATTATCAGCCGTTCGCCGCCACCGTCAATGCCCTGCTCGAAGCAACGCGCGCTCACGCAGGTTTCCTCCTGCGACCCGGCGGGAATCAGATTCTGGCGAACGTGGCTCGCGTGGCGGACCTCGCCCGCACGTATGAGATGACCGGAGGCGTTTCATTCCGAGGGTTCGTCGAAGAACTGACTGCGCAGGCTGAGAAAGAAGAAGCCTCCGAGGCGCCCGTTCTCGAAGAAGACTCCGATGGCGTCCGTTTGATGACGGTCCACGGAGCTAAGGGCCTGGAGTTTCCGGTCGTAATTCTGGCAGATCTCACGGCGAATCTCTGCGCGCGCGAGCCCGATCAATATGTCGATGGAGCCAGGCGCGTGAGTGCTACGCGCCTGCTGCGCTGCGCGCCCTGGGAGTTGCTGGATCACGAAGCCGACGAAGCCTCTCGCGAACGTGCGGAAGGCATTCGCGTAGCCTACGTGGCCGCGACCCGTGCCCGCGACCTCCTCGTCGTCCCGGCTTGCGGCGATGAGCCGTTTCCGCAGGACAACTGGCTGAGTCCGCTGAGTAAAGCGCTGTATCCGTCGCGTGAAGGGTGGCGAAAATCGCGCCCAGCACATGGATTGAGATGTCCGGAATTCGGCGACGCCAGCATCGTCGCCCGCCCCATGGATTACGATCGCGAAGCGGAGTTCTCCGTTCGTCCCGGATTGATTACGCCGCAGCAGGGAACGCACGAAATCGTCTGGTGGGACCCGTCGAAACTGAAACTCGGCGAAGAAAGCGACCACGGCCTGCGTCAGGAAGAACTATTGAAAGACGACGGAGGCGCGAGTTCCGCTGCTTATCAGGCGTGGCAGGAGCAGCGCGCTACGACCATCGCCGCTGCCTCGCGACCCGAATTCGCCGTGTTCCTCGCCAGCCAGGCAACCGAAGCCCCCCCGGATCTCGTAATGGTGGAAGCGGTAGCGACCGGCCCCCAGGCCGGTCCCACGGGCCGACGCTTCGGAACCCTCGTCCACGCCGTCCTGCGCGACGTGCCGCTCGAAGCCAACCGCACCACCATCCGACAATGGGCGCAGCTCAACGCCCGCATCCTGGGCGCACCTTCCGAAGAAATTGAGGCGGCTTGCTTCCGGGTGGAAGCCGCCCTCGCCCATTCGCTTCTCGACCGCGCACGACGCGCTGAGCGCAAGCATCGCGAATATCCCGTCATGTTGTTAGTCGACGGCGGACGCCTTATGGAAGGTATTATCGATCTCGCATTCATAGAGGACAATACCTGGATCATCGTCGACTTCAAGACCGACGCGGATATTTCCCGTCACCGTGATCAATATCAGCGTCAGCTTCAGTGGTACGCGAGCGCTCTCAGTCGCCTGACTGGCCTGCCAGCACGGGTGTATCTGCTTGGGGTGTAGACTTTCGCTCGACCAGCGTGTAGAGCGCCGGCAGCACCAGGAGCGTAAGCGCCGTGGCCGATACCAGACCGCCAATGATCACCACCGCCAGCGGTTTCTGCACCTCTGAGCCGATGCTATGCGATAGCGCCATCGGCAGCAAACCGAGCATGGCGAGCAACGCGGTCATCAGCACTGTGCGGAAGCGCACCAGGGATCCTTCGATTGCAGCCTGGCGCGCCTCCAGTCCTTCAGCACGCAGAGCATTGAAATAGCTCACGATGACGACGCCGTTCAGCACCGCCTGCCCGAATAACGCGATGAACCCGATAGCCGCCGAGACGCTCAGCGGGATTTTCGTGATCAGCAATGCCAGAATCCCACCCACCAATGCAAAAGGAATGTTAGAAAGAATCAGCAAAGCGCTCTTGACTGAGCCGAAGGCATTGAACAGCAGCAAAAAAATGAGAAAGATACTGATGGGAACAATGATTTTCAAACGCGCCATGGCGCGCTGCTGATTCTCGAACTCGCCGCCCCACTGGAGATAGTAACCGGGAGGAAGAGTCACGTTCTGCCTCACGCGCTGCTGCATTTCCTCCACTGCGCTGCCCATGTCCCGCCCGCGCAGGAACACTCCGATGGCGTTCAGACGCTTGCCGGACTCATGTGCAATATTCATGCTTCCGGAACCGATACTGAGCGTCGCCACGTCTTCAAGCGGCACACGCAATCCGCGCGAGGTTTCCACTGGAATCTTGCCGATGGTGGAAATATCGCGGCGCTGGTCTTGTCGCAGGCGAACCACCACCGGATACTTGCGCTCGCCCTCCCAGATCTCCGTCGCTTCCTTGCCGCCGACGGCCGTCTCGATCACATTCTGCACGTCGACCACGTTCAGTCCGTAGCGCGCCGCTCGCGCCCGGTCGATTTCGATCTGCAGCTGCGGCACGCTGCCTTCGCGATCGATGAACGCTCGCGCTACTCCGCGCACCGAGCTAACCTGATCCAGCACTTGCTGCGCTGTTTTCCTGATCAGATCCAGATCGTCGCCGAATACTTTGATCACAATCTGACCATCGATCTGCGAAATGCTTTCCAGGATGTTATCGCGAATGGGCTGAGAGAAGCTAGGCTCGAAGCCGGGAACCTTGGACAGCTCTTCGTCGAAGCGCTTGAGCAATTCTTCCTTGCTGAGCTTGCTCTTCCATTCCTCTTGCGGATACGTATCCACCAGGAATTCAGCCATATTGATCTGCTTGGGATCGGTGCCGTCCTCGGGACGGCCCGCTTTCGAGATCACCGCGCGCACTTCTGGAAACTGTCTGAGAATGGATCGCACCCGAGCGCATTCTTTAACCGCTTCGCTCACGGAGATCCCTGGCGGAAGTGTCAGGTTCACCCATATGGAGCCCTCATTCAGCTCGGGAAGGAATTCGCTTCCCAGTTGACCCGCGAGCAGCAGGCTTCCCGCGAGCGCCATAACCGCCGCCGCCAGTACCACCACCGGCCATTGCACTGCGTGAACCAACAGCGGACGATACAACTTCTTGCAAAACCGTACTAGCCTATTCTCGCCGTGCGGCACGCCGCGGCGAAGTAGAAAGTATGCCATCACCGGCACCAGCGTGAGCGAAAACAGCAGCGACCCGAGCAGCGCCGAAACGATGGTGTACGCCATGGGCGCGAAGATTCGACCTTCCTGCCGCTGCAAGGTGAAGATCGGAATGTGCGCGATGATGATGATCAGCATTGAGAACATGGTCGGCCGTCCCACGTGCGCGGCCGCCTCGATAATCACCTCCCGGACGTTCCCCCGCACTTTGTTGATGGCCGATGTCGCGCGCTGATGCTCGGATAGCTCGCGGAAGATATTTTCGAGCACGATCACGGCGCCGTCCACGATGATTCCGAAATCCATGGCGCCGAGCGAAAGCAGGTTCGCCGGAAGACCTCGCAAGCGCAGGCCCATGAAGGTGGAGAGCAGCGCCAGCGGGATGATCGCCGCAACAATCGCAGCCGCGCGCAGGTTCCCCAGGAACAGGTACAGCACGATCATCACCAGGATCGCGCCCTCCAGCAGATTCTTGAACACCGTGTGAAGCGTCGTGTCGATCAGGAACGTTCGGTCGTAGTACGGAACGATCGAGACGCCCTTGGGAAGGATGTTGTCGTTCAGTTCCTTGACTCGCGATTTGACCGCCTTCAGCACTTCCGACGGATTCTCGCCTTTGCGCATCAGGATGATGCCGGTAACGATCTCGTCGTCGTCGTTCATCCCCACCGTGCCCTGCCGCGGAACGGAGCTGACGTCGACCGTCGCGATATCGCGCACCAGCAAAGGCGTTCCGCCGTGCTCGGCCAAAATAATATTGCCGATGTCATCAGCCGAGCGCAACAATCCGATACCGCGAATCAGATATTGCTGATCGCCTTGTTCCAGATAGCTGCCGCCGGCGTTCGCATTTCCCTGCCCCAGCGCAGTGAGCACCTGCTGCATCGGAACGTTGTTGGATTTGAGCTTGGCCAGATCCAGGGTGACCTGATACTGCTTCAAGAATCCACCCAGGCTGACCACGTCGGCGACCCCCGGCGCGAGCTTGAGATATCGCGTGATCGTCCAATCCTGAATCGCGCGAAGCTCCCGCAAGTCCTGGCCGTTGCCGTTGACGCGATAACGGAACAACTCCCCAATGGGAGTGGACAAGGGCGCCAGCTGCACTTCGGCCTTGTCCGGAAGATCCACGCCACGGAGCCGTTCGAGCACCAACTGGCGGGCTTGGTAATCGTCCGCGCGGTCGTCGAAGGTCACAATCAGGAACGACAGACCGAACTGCGTGTGCGAAAACATACGCACCGCGTTGGGCAGGCCGCTCAACCCGATCTCCAGCGGAGTGGTGACCTGTTTTTCGACTTCTTCGGCGGCGTATCCCGGATACAGAGTGATGACGGTCACCTGAATATCGGTGACATCGGGAAATGCCTCGATCGGGAGGTTCTCGAACGCCACGATGCCGCCCAGCAGAAATAGCCCGGTAAGCAGGAACACGAACAACGGCTGATGCAGAGCAAAGGAAACTAATCGCTTGATCATTGAGACCGCTAGTCCTGTTTCTGCTTGCGGCGATAATCCAGCAGCATGGCTCCGTCAGTCACGATTCGATCTCCAACGCGGAGGCCGCTTGTCACCCTCAAGCGGCCTTCGGCGTCGGGCGCAGCGACGATCAGGCGCCGCTCGAAGCGCCGGTCGGTCTTCGCTGCGAACACGTAGCTCTTGCCATCCTCTGTAAACACCGCGCCCGCGGGAACCGATATCGCGGTGCCGCCCCCGCTCAATTCGAGCGAGGAGGTGATGAACATTTCCGGCTTGAGCAAAAAATTGGGATTCGAGACCAGCAGGCGCACTTTTAGTGTCCGGCTGTCGGGATCGACTTTATCACTGATGCGTTCCACGCTGGCGGGAAAACGACGGTCGGGATAAGCCGCGGCCACCACCTGTACCTTCTGACCCACGCGGATCAAATGAATATCGCGCTCGAAGACGTCGACCAGAACCCACACCGTGCTTAGATCGGCGATGGTGAGCAGAGCGGTGCTATCGGCCTGCACAAACTGACCGGGCGTAAGATTGCGCTCGATGAGCGTGCCGGCCATCGGGGAGCGCACTGGGATCACCGAGCGCAAGCCTCCGTCCTTCACCGCTTCTTTCGGATCGATGCCCAGCACGCGGAGCGCCTCTTCGCCCCGGGCCACTTGCGTGTTGGCCTTGGCCAGATCGTTCTCCGCCTGCTGAAACGAAATGCGGGAAGCAGCTTGGTGCTCGAACAAATCCTTGTTCATGTTGTAGGTCTTCTGGGCCAGATCCAGGTCCCGCTGGCTTTGCATATAGTCACTGACCAGCGATGCCACCTCGCGGCTCTTGATGGAAAACAGGACTTGATCCTTGGCGATCGGATCGCCCACGCGCGCTTGAAAGTCGACGACTTGGCCGGGCAAAGGCGCAAGGATACGAACCGTACGATCTTCGTTGAATTGCACCTTGCCGGTGCCACTCAGGCTGCCCCGCCCCGATTCGGCGCCCACCGTTTCCACCTTGATGTTCGGTAGCATTGCGGGCTCCAGTTCGACATCGTTGGAAAGCTCTCCCTTGTTGGCCTTGCTCGCTCCATCGGAGGCCTCGGCGGCAGCTTCGCTTACGCCGGTTTTTTGACATCCCGTGAGCGCCAGCGCGATCAGCGCGCTGGATAAGATCAATGTGAGCCTCATGGAATCACCTCTTCGCCGACCACCGACGCCAGGCGGCTCACGGCCCGCCGATAGTCGGCTTGTGCGTCGTAATACGTGGACATGGTCTCGTTGAACGCCCTCTGCGCATCCAGAACATCCAGCAGTGAGCCGGCGCCCGCCTGGTAAACGTAGGTGGTGGTGTTGCGGGCTTCCTGCGACAGTCCCAGAAGATCGCTCTCGATATCGCCGATCAACTGGCGCGCTGTTTCATACTCGCGGTAGGCTCCCGTCACTTCGCCCGAAACCTGCGACTGCAACGCGTCAATCTGCTTTTGCAACTGCACCTCTTCGGACGTCACGCGAGCGATTTCGCCTTGATTGCGGTTGAACACCGGCAGCGGGACGCTGAAGAAGAATCCCACGGAATTTCCAGTGCCGTTCACACCCTGCTGGCGGCGATATTCCCCGCCCGCGGTGTAATCCACTTTGCCGTTGGCTAGTTGCAACCGCAGCTCGGACTGCGATCGCGCCTGATCTAGTCGCGCCGCCTGGATGTCGGGCCGCACGGTAATCGCACGGGTTTGGATTTGCTCCAGAGCCGGCGTCGCGGGCGGAATGGGGATCTTCAGCGGATCGCTCACGTCAACCATGGGCTGACCGGGTCCCCGTCCCAAAAACGTCTGGAGGCGGATACGAGCCGTCGTCAGCGCCAGTTCTGCCGTCTTGACGTTGCTGCGGAACTGCAGCATCGCCACGCGGGAACGCGTCAGTTCGATCGGCGGGATGGCTCCCCCCTGCAACCGCGTCTCATTGAGCTGGACCACTCCTTCGAGCGATTTCAAGTTGTCATTGGCCAAATCCAGGCGAGCCTTCGCCTGTATGACATCGATGCACGCCAGCGTGACGTCCAATCTCAGCCGGCGAATTGAATCGGCCACGCGCGCCTCCGCGATCTTCTGCGCATAGCCGGCCGTATCCACTCGATATTCGCGCTTGTGCCCGCGCTCCCAGGGGATATCGACACGCAAGGCCGTCTCCGTGGGTCCCGCACCGTTCACCTCGCTGAAGCCGGTTCCGAGCCAGTCCAGGTGATCGGAGGAGGCACTCACCACCGGGTTGGGGCGAAGACGGGCGGTGATCACGGCTGTTTCCGCTACCGGAATACCGAGTTTCTCCGCCAGCAGTCCAGGGTTGTTCTGCAGAGCCTCCTGAACGGCTTGTTCGATAGTGATGGTGTGTATAGGGGCGGCGCCGCTCTGGGGCGCCTGAGCGAATGCCCGGCAAGCCGCCAACGCCGCAATCGAACAATACACCAATGACTTCACGTGAATCACGTATCTCCTGACACTTCTCACCGCCTTTCAGCACTAACTAGGCTGACCGGCTCGTTTAGTTTTTAGTGGGATCAGAAATTGCGGGGAGGACCACGCGGACGGTCATCGGAACAGTACGCGTCTGTCGAAGACAACTCATGTTGCCAGGTGAGGCCGGCCGCGTTGGGTTCAAGCGCGGCGATCCACACAGCGGGCGTCAGGAGCTGCATCCGCTCTTCAGAGATCGCGAATAACGGAAGCTGTGGCACCCGACTGCGCCAGGTCGACGCGGGCCGCTCACGCCAGAGCTTGCGGAAGTCTGCCAGACGGCCTTCGTGAAATGAGCCCGTGCCGTCGTTGATCCATACGCCGATCGGCTGGCTAGATAACGGCTCGAACACGACCAAGTCCCCATCATCGTCGCCATCCACGTCCTGGCTGCTTAATTCGACGGTTGCGCCTGGGCTTAGGAAGCGGAACGAAGTCTGCTGCAGGCTGCCCAGGGTAATGCGAACTTCCTGGGCATAACCGTTGGCATCATGACGCCCCGATCGCGCAGTCGCCAGATCCACGTTCTGATCGCCGTTAAGATCCGCCAGTACCCAACCGGACACAGCCGGGGAATCGAGCGCACTGGGAAGATCCTGGGCGGAAATGGCAAGCCCGCTTCCCGCTAAAACGATAAGCAGGAGCCGGCATGCCCAGGAATTGGGATCGCAATGCACGATTAGCTCGATTATATCTATTTCAGTGTCCGTTCGAAGAAATCCACTACAGTGGCGTTCAATTGGCGTGCCTCCAAGCCCGTCACCGCATGCGTCTTCTGCGTGTAGAGTTGCATCTGGAACGGCTGACCCGCGCGCTCCAGCGCACCGGCCATCTGGATGGTGTTCTGGAACAGCACGTTGTCGTCCTCCACATTGTGCGCGATCATCAGCTTCCCTTTAAGGTTCTTGGCTTGCATCGGCAGGGCCGTGTTCTTGTAGCCGTCCGGATTGTCCTGGGGCAAACCCATGTAGCGCTCGGTATAGATGCTGTCGTAATTATGCCAATCGGTTACGGGTGCGCCAGCGATACCGGCCTGGAAAACGCTCGGGGCATTCAGAAGCGCGTTGAGGGTCATAAATCCGCCGTAACTCCATCCGCGGATTCCGATGCGCGCCCGGTCGACGAATCCCAGCGATATCAGATAATTGACGCCTGCTACCTGATCGGCCAACTCGATCGACCCAAGCTTCCGGAATACCGGTGTCTCAAAGGCGTGCCCCCGGCCCGACGATCCTCGATTGTCCACCTGCCAGATCACGAATCCCTCATTCGCCAGCACCTGATCCAGATCCGCTCCCATCCAGGCATTGCGCACTCCCTGCGAATCTGGGCCGCCATAAACCAGCACGACAGCAGGATATTTTTTGCCTGCCTCAAAATTCGCCGGCCGGATGAGCCGCGCGTAGAGCAGCGTTCCATCCGGAGTGCGAAAGCTGACCAGCTCCGTCGGCAAAATTTCGTAGTCATCGGCGAGACGCTTGTTCTGTTCGCGATATACGCGTAGTTCATGTCCATCGCCTGCATGAACCGTCGTCCGTGGTGGCGACGATAGGCTCGAATATGTATCGAGATAGAAGTGTCCGCCCGGGCCCATCGCGATGGTGTGCGTGCCTGCGCCGGAACTAAGCTGCCGTTTCCCCTCACCCGTTATTCCCACACTGTAAAATTGCCGTTCCACTGCGCTGGTCTCGCTTGCCGAGTAGTAAATGCGCCCGGCCTTCTCGTCGACCCCCGTGATATCGGTTACCTCCCAGGGGCCTTGAGTCAGCTGCTTCGTTTGCTCGCCATCCACTGAATATAGATAGATGTGCCGGAAGCCGTCACGCTCGCTCAACCACAGAAATTGTTGTCCGCTATGGACGAACACCGGATCTTCTTGAATATTGACCCAGAATTTGTCAGCCTCTTCCAGAATCCGCGACGCTTTGCCCGATCCGGCCGCCGCCAAAAGCAAGTCCAGCTTGTTCTGTATACGATTGGTCCGCACCATGTAAACGCTCCTGGAATCCGGCGCCCAGCCTACCCGCGCGATCAGAGCATCACGAGTGTTGCCCGCGTCCATCCAACGAGTGTTCCCGCCACCCGCGCCCACCACCCCCACGCGGACCTCCGGATTATTCTCGCCAGCCTGTGGGTAGCGCTGGGGCTCATAGATCGGACGCGGTCCCCGCAAATCTTCGTGCGGATAAGACGGCTCGCGACTGATATCGAACCGCATATAGGCGATCGATTTAGAATCGGGCGACCACCAATACGCGGTGCCGAGATCCAGTTCTTCCGGATATACCCAATCCAAACCGCCATTGCGCAGGGTGTCCGAACCACCCGTGGTCAGACGTGTTTCGCGCTTCGACGCAATGTCGAGCGTGTACAAATCCCAGTCCCGCCGAAACGCGACCGTCTTGCCATCGGGTGAAAGTTTGGGATCGCGCTCCGCGGCGGGAGTCTTGGTAAGTTGCGTCCACTTGCCAGTGTCGATCTGAACGACGAACACATCCCCACCGGTGGAATAAAGAACCTCGGAACCCGACCATTGCACTGGTGTCTCGCGTACCCGCCGGTTCTCCCATTCGAAGGGCCTCGATTCCACTACTGCGGGCCGAACGGCCGCCGCATCCATCGCTGTTGTATCGATCAGATCCTTCGACGAGCCGGTGGCTGGATCATAGATCACTAGTCTGCGGCCCTGGCGATAGAGGAACTGTTGGCCATCAGGCGACCACGCTACCGGATTTCCAGGACCCTGAGGAGCCGGGCGGGCGGCTTCCTCCATGGTCTGGAGCGTAATCGGTTTCTTCTGCGCCAGAAGGCACGCTGGAATGCATGCAAGGAACAAAAACGCCGCTCTCATCGTATCCTGATTGTAAGTTTAATGAGAGTCACTTTTTGGGGTGCCGCGCAGACGGTTACCGGGTCCATGCACCACATCGAGGCGGCGGGGAAGCGATTCCTTCTCGATTGTGGTCTGTATCAAGGGCGCCGCCGCGATGCGTTTGAACGTAACAGTCATTTTCCCTTTCCGGTTTCCAGTATCGACGGCGTGATTCTTTCTCACGCCCACATCGATCACAGTGGAAATCTTCCCACGTTGGTTCACAACGGCTACAGTGGTCCGATATACACCACGCCAGCTACCATCGACCTGTGCCGCCCCATGCTGGCCGATTCGGCTTTTCTCCAGCAGAAAGACGTCGAATTCTGCAACCGCCGCCGGGAATATCGCCGCTCCAAGGGCCTCGACGATCACGAATGCGACCCGCTGTATCTTCCCGAGGACGCAGAAAAAGTGAATCCCTTGTTTTGTCCCGTCCCGTTAGGACAAACCAAGGAAGTGGCTCCCGGATTCCGCTATCGGACCTACGAAGCAGGGCACATGCTCGGCGCGACCTCGATGGTCATTGAGGCCGATGGCGTGCGCCTGGCTTTCTCCGGTGACGTAGGCCGCAAGCATTTGCCGATTCTCCGCGATCCCATCACGCCCGATCCGGTCGACTACCTGATCATGGAGAGCACCTACGGAGATAGGTTCCACAAACCGGTCGCAAACGTAGCTTCGAAACTGGCCGAAGTGGTCAATCGCACCGCGCGGCGCGGCGGCAAGATCATCGTTCCGTGCTTCGCTGTTGGGCGCACACAACAATTGGTGATGATCCTGCATCAGTTGATGGACGCTCAAGAAATTCCGTCCATTCCGATTTTTGTGGATAGTCCGCTGGCAGTGAACGTCACCGAGGTTTTCCGTAAGCATCCGGAGTGCTACGACGAACAGACCCAAAAGTTTCTGGACGACGGCGACGATCCCTTTGGTTTTTCCAGGTTGCGTTATATACGGGACGTCAACGAATCGAAGGCGCTCAATAACCTGCATGGTCCGTTCGTGGTCCTGTCCGCCTCCGGCATGTGCGAAGGCGGACGTATTCTGCATCACTTGCGAAATAACATCGAGGATCCTCGCAATACCGTCCTCATCCCCGGATTCCAGGCCGAATTCACACTGGGCCGCAAGATCCTCAACGGCGACCGCGAAGTCCCTATCTTCGGCGAGCCCATGCCACTCCGCGCTGAAGTCGTTTCGCTTGACGAATTAAGCGGCCACGCCGACCAGAGCGAGTTGATCGAATGGATGCGCCCGCTGGCGCCCCGCCTCAAGAAAGTATTTTTGGTGCATGGCGAGCTTGCACAGGGCGCCGCCCTGGCGGAGGTGATCCGCGAGGAATTCAAACTCGATGTACAGCAACCTTCCAGAGGTCACAGCTTCTTACTCAACTAAGTTTTAGAGACGAGGGATAACGATCATGGCTTTCTGTGTAAACTGCGGCAGTCAGCTTCCCGATACTGGACGATTTTGCACCAATTGCGGATCGTCCATTTCTGGCGGCACCGCCGGCCCCCCG
>Ga0105240_10005446_pt1 | contig 18965 bp, 21 predicted proteins | sample KBSC54metaG_FD_80426 | JGI IMG/M metagenome (GOLD analysis project Ga0105240, IMG submission 80426) | Corn rhizosphere microbial communities from Kellogg Biological Station, Michigan, USA - KBS C5-4 metaG | ecosystem: Host-associated > Plants > Roots > Rhizosphere > Soil | place: Michigan, USA... | reverse complement strand
GGCGGCGGCGAGGGCTGAGCGGGCGGCGTCGGGGAAATTCTGGGCCGCCAGGGCGTCGGCGAGCGCGGTCAGGCACAGGCGCAAATGCCAGGGGGTGGCCGAGGCGCCCATCAGGCCGATGCGCCAGATCTTGCCGCGCAGGGGGCCAAGGCCGGCGCCGATCTCCAGGTTGAACCGGCCCAGCATGCGGGCCCGGACCGCCGCCTCGTCGATGCCGTCGGGGACGCGCACGGCGTTGAGCTCGGGCAGGCGGTCGCCGGGGGCGACCAGGAACTCCAGGCCGGCGGCCTCAAGGCCGGCCGCCAGCGCCTCGTGCATCCGCCAGTGGCGGGCGTGGGCGGTCTCCAGCCCCTCCTCGAGCAGGACCACCAGGGCCTCGTGCAGGCCGTAGAGGGCGTTGATCGGGGCGGTGTGGTGGTAGGTGCGCCCGCCCTCCCCGCCCCAATAGCCCATCAAGAGCTGCATATCGAAGAGCCAGGTGCGGGGCGGGCTCCTGCGGGCGGCGATGGCTTCGCGCGCGGCCGGGCTGACCGCGAACGGCGAGAGGCCGGGCGGGGCCGAGAGGCATTTCTGGGTCCCCGAATAGATCACGTCGGCGCCCCAGCCCTCGGCGTCGACGTCGACGCCGCCCAGGGAGGTGACGCAGTCGACGACGCTGAGGGCGCCATGGGCGCGGGCAAGGCCGCAGAGCGGGCCGGCCTGGCTGAGGGCGCCGGTGGAGGTCTCGGCATGGACGAAGGCGAGCAGCTTGGCCGGGCGCGCGTTCAGCGCCGCCTCGACCCGCTCGGGATCGACCGGACGGCCCCAGTCGTGGTCGACGCGGGTGACCTCGGCGCCCGCGCGGCCGGCGATGTCGACCATCCGCTCGCCGAACTGCCCGTTGACCGCGACGACGGCGTGGTCACCCGGCTCCAGCAGGTTCTGCAGCGCCGCCTCCATGCCGGCGCTGCCGGGGGCGGGCAGCGGCACGCAGGCGTGGCGCGGGGCCTTCATCGCCTGGGCGAGGGCGGCCTTGATCTCCTCCATCAGGCCCTGGAAGGCCGGGTCGAGGTGGCCGATGGTGGGCCGCGAGAGGGCGGCCAGCACGCGCGGCGAGACGTCGGACGGGCCGGGCCCCATCAGGATCCGCCGGGGCGGTTCGAAGCTGCGCATGGATGGGCCTCCTTTTGGTGGGCGAAATACACTGCCCTCGAGGGGGAGGGGAGATTTCAGGCGACCAGTCGATGGACGATCGCGTCCCTTCGCCCGGCGTCGACACCGAGAACCTCCGCCAGGTAGCCGTCGAGGGAGCCATGGGCGTCCCTGATGGCGGCGAAGGCGGCGTCGAGGTACTCGGCCTCGACCCCCATGGCGGCGCTGACCGCGCCGGGCGGCGGGGCTCGGCCGCTGGCCGCCTCGATGGCGCGAGCGGCCTCGGCGAGGCGCTCGGGGCGGCGGGCGAACTGGTTGGTCAGCAGGTAGTCGGCGACCATGTCGTCGGCGTGGACGCCGAGCAGGTGGTGGGTCAGGGCGGCCAGGATGCCGGTGCGGTCCTTGCCGGCGGCGCAGTGGATCAGCACCGGGCCGTCGGCCTCGGCGAGGGCGGCGAAGTATCGGCCGTAGAGCTCGACGTGGGCCGGCTCGAACGGCGCGGCGGCCGCGTAGCCGCGCATGTAGGCGCGGGTGGTCTCCTCGGTGATCGGGCCGGAGCGGATGAACTCGATCCAGGGGTCCTGGCGCGGGTCGTCGCGGTCGTTCTCGATGACCAGGGCGGCGAAGCCGGCGTGGCGGCGGCTGGGCGCGCGCAGGCGCTCGGGCTTGCGGCGCAGGTCGACGATGACGGCGAGGCCGAGCCCGGCCAGCGCCTCGAGGTCGGCGTCGGACGCCTTGGCGTGGGCGGCCGAGCGCCAGAGGCGGCCCTCGTGGACCCGCCGGCCGGCCGACGTCGGGTAGTCGCCGTAGTCGCGGAAGTTCTCGATCGCCTCGAGGGGCAGGTGGCGGGTCATGCGGGTCACCGGAACGGAGGTTCGTCGAAGCTGCGCAGCTTGCGCGAGTGGAGGCGCGGGCCCTCCTCGCGCAGCAGGTCCATGGCCACCACGCCGATGCGCAGGTGCTGGGAGATCGCCCGCTCGTAGAAGGCGTTGGCCTGGCCGGGCAGCTTGATCTCGCCGTGCAGCGGCTTGTCGGAGACGCAGAGCAGGGTGCCGTAGGGGGTGCGGAAGCGGTAGCCCTGGGCGGCGATGGTGGCGCTCTCCATGTCGATCGCCACCGCCCGCGACTGGTTGAAACGCAGGGCGCTGGACGAATAGAGCAGTTCCCAGTTGCGGTCGTCGGTGGTGACGACGGTGCCGGTGCGCAGCCGCGCCTTCAGTTCGTCGCCGCTCTCGCCGGTGACGATCTCGGCGGCGCATTGCAGAGCGACCTGCACCTCGGCGATCGGCGGGATCGGGATCTCGGGCGGCAGCACCGCGTCCAGCACGTTGTCGTCGCGCAGGTAGGCGTGGGCCAGGACGTAGTCGCCGATGGTCTGGGTGTGCCTGAGGCCCCCGCAGTGGCCGATCATCAGCCAGGCCTCGGGGCGCATCACCGCCAGGTGGTCGGTGATGGTCTTGGCGTTGGAGGGGCCGACGCCGATGTTGATCAGCGACAGGCCGCGCCGGCCGGGGGCCATCAGGTGGTAGGCCGGCATCTGGTGGCGCCGCCAGGCGCCGTCGGCGATGGCCCGGCCGGGGTCGGCGTTCTCGCGGGTGATCATCACCCCGCCGGCGCAGGACAGGGCCTGGTAGGGACTGCCCTCGCTCATCAGCTCGGCGCAGGCCCAGCCGACGAACTCGTCGACGTAGCGGTGGTAGTTGGTGAACAGGACGTACTGCTGCACGTGCTCGGCCGGCGCGCCGGTGTAGTGGGCGAGGCGGGCCAGGGAGAAGTCGGTGCGCAGGGCGTCGAACAGCGCCAGCGGCCGCGGCTCGCCCATGCCGGCGCTCCAGAAGCCGTCGGCGATCTCGTCGCCGAGCAGGGCCAGCTCGGTGGTGGGGAACCAGCGGGCGATCTCGGCCGAGGTGACGTCGGCCAGCGCCAGGTCGGCACGGTCGAGCACGTAGGGGAACGGGATCTCCTGGTCCGAGCGGCGGACCTTGGCCTTCACCTCGAAGTCGCCCATCAGCAGGGCCAGCTGGTCGGTCAGGTAGTCGGCGAACAGGTCGGGGCGGGTGATGGTGGTGGCGTAGGCGCCCGGCTGGCTGAAGCGGGCGAAGGCGCGCGCCAGCCGGGGCGTGGGGCCATTCTGGCGCCAGTCGAGGCGCAGCTCCGGGTAGGCGAAGGCGCGCTTGCGGCGCAGGTCCGGATCGGGCCGCTCGCCGCCCGCCAGGAACGCCTTGAGGGCGACCCGCAGGGCGTCCACCGCCTGCCGGTACTCGGCCGTGAGCTCCTTGACGATGGCGGCGGCGCGGGACCTGGGGCTCATGGCGCCGCTATAGTCCCGGGCGGGGCGGCGGGGGAGTCTGCGCGGGGCCTTGCGCCGACATCAGGCCGGCGATGCGGCGCAGGTCGGCCTGGACGCCGGGGTCCGGCATGTCCCCGGCCACCTGGTTGGCGATGGCCGCGAGCTCGGCCTTCTCGGCGGCGCGCAGCAGCCGTGCGGCGGACGCGGCCAGCGGCAGCAGCGCGGCCATCCGCGCCCGGCGCCAGTCGTCGGAGAGGCGCGGATTGGGCAACAGCGACATCAACGAGCGGGTGAAGGCCAGGACGTCGCCGCGGACCACATCGACGCCCTTGGCGTAGTCCGGGTTCTTCAGGAATTCCGGGTCGGCGATGTAGGCGAGGACGGCGTCGGCCTCGACCTTGACCAGGGCCGCATGGCCGTCGAGGTAACGGGCCAGCTCGGGCTCGAAGGTCTTCAGGTTCTCGTCCGAGCGGGCGAAGGCCGCCTGGGTGGGCTCGCCATCGGGCCCCCGCGGGCCGCCGCCGGCGTAGAGATAGACGCTGCCGACCCGGGCCATGGACAGCAGCCAGTCGTTGGCCTGGCCGAAGTCCTCCCGCGCCGGCGGGCTGACCGGCACGGCGCTCATGTCGAACACCACGTCCAGCAGCCGTCCGGCGGTGCGGTCGCTCGCCCGCGGCGGGGCGCCCGAGACGTCCGACCCGGCGGCCATGGCCACGAACCGGTCGGCGGCCTTGTGGGCGGCGGAGGCGGCGCCCTTGAGGGCGGGCGGCATGGGAGCCTCGGCCGGGGCCGGCGCGGGCGGCGGCGCGTGGGCGGCGGGACGGCCGCAGGCGGCGAGGAGCGCGAGGCAGATCAGGCCGGCGCACAAGCGTGCGTGGTTCGAGACGCGCCCCTTCGGGTCGCTCCTCACCACGACGAACAATTTTGCAGCCCAACCATCCTCGTCATGCTGAGGACGCGCAGCGGCCGTCTCGAAGCACGCATGAAAGTCCGTCATGATCACCTATAATCACCGATAACAACGGGGCCCCCCGCTCGGCGGGCCTGGCCGCGCCAGCCAAGTCGATCGCCCTCGTCCCGCATCGCGTGCGTCCCCTGCCGCCGCCGCCCTATAGGTACTAAAGGTAACGCAAATGTCCAGTCGGTCGGTGGATTTTACCGCCAAGATCGCCAAGGACGCCAAGGGCCGCTGCGCCGCCCGTCAAACTCATGCCCTAACGCGAGGTGACTGGCGCGCGCGAAGCCCGCCTTGGCGTCCTTGGCGATCTTGGCGGTTCTTCTCTTCGAGCCCATGCTGGGGGATCGGGCGCCAGCCGGAGGACCGGGCGATGAAGATCAAGGCGTTGGGGCATGTGGTGCTGCGGGTGGCCGACCGCGACCGGGCCGAAGCGTTCTACAACGGGGTGCTGGGCCTGCCGGTGGCGGCGCGTCTGGATCAGGGCGGGCTGAAGATGGCTTTCTTCACGCTCGGCAACCACCACGACCTGGCGGTGATGGAGGCCGGCCCCGGCCGCGCCCCCACCGCCGGGCCGGGCCTGCACCATGTGGCGTTCAACATCGGCACGACCATGGAGGAACTGCACGAGGCCAAGGCCCGGCTGGAGGCCGCCGGCCTGAGGGTGGCGCCGGTGGACCACGACGTCACCAAGTCGCTCTATTTCGAGGACCCGGACGGCAACGGCGTCGAGGTCTACGTGGACGTCTCGGACGCCTGGAAGACCGACCCGCAGCGGATCGCCGGGGCGAAACCGATGGCGATGTGAGGGACCGAAGCGGGTCGGCTACAGCGGCGTGACGTCGACCGTGACGGTGGCGGCGAGGCGCTGGCGGTCGGCTTCTGAGCCGCCGGCGTAGGTGATCCTGAGCGGGCGCAGGGCGTTGATGTACCGGTCCTGCGCGAAGGTCGCCTCGCCGCTCGACCGCGCCACCGGCGGGCGGCCGGCGTAGGTGATCGAGAGCCCGGCGGGATTGGCCACCGCGGCGCCATCGTAGCGGACCGACAGCTGGTTGGACGCATTGCAGGATTGGTGGACGACCGCGTCGATGGTCAGGGTCTCGGCGGAGGCCACGTCGTAGCTGGTGATGTCGGCCTGGCAGGTCAGCGGCAGGTAGGCGCGGATCTCGAACGAGGCGGTCGCGGCGCCGGCGGCGCCGGGGAGCAGCAGGGCGAATCCGAGGGCCGCCGCCAGGGGCGCGGCCGAGCTGCGAAGGAGGTTCATCAGGTCGCCCCATGCCGATCCAGGCGGGCAGCCTAGGCGCGGGCCGCTTAAGACGAGGTCAATTCCCGGGCGGCGACGCGATCGTCGGCGCGTCCGCGACCTATCTGGGGACCACGTCGACCGTCAGGGTGTCCTTGTAGACCCCCGCCGGGAGGCCGGCGAGCGGGCCGGTGATGCGCAGGGCCAGCGGATAACTGATCCCGTCGAGGGTGATCGGCGGGGAGCGGTCCAGGGCGTAGGGGCCGCCGGCAAGGGCCGCCGGCTGGCCGTCGAGGCTGAGCGCATAGGCGACGCCGCCCACCTGCTCCTTCAGCACGTCGTGGCGCAGCAGGCCGCGGTTCGCCGACGAGACGGTGATGGTCACCGGGCTGGTGGCCCGCACCTGAACAAAAGCGTTGCGGGTCTCGCCGACCTGGAGAATGCCGAAATCGATGCGGTCGAGGCCGAAGGTCCCGCCGAAGCCGCCCGACGCGCCGGCCAGGTTCACCTGCGCCCTGGCCGGGATCACGGCGACCCCGGCGGCGGTACGGTCCAGACCGAGCCGGACCGGAGCGGCGGTGACGTCGTAGGCGCGGACGGTGAGCAGGTCGTCGTAGGACCCGGTGGGCGCGATCAGGCCGGCGGGAACCTCGACCCGGAAGGTCAGGCTGGCCTGCTTGCCGACGCCGCCCTCCAGGAACACCGCGCCCATCGGGGCGGTGAGATCGTTGAGGAATTCGGCGCCGCCCGGCGCCTTGACCCGGTAGGCCAGGCTGTCGGCGCCGTGGGTAAACTGGCGCAGGGCGCCCGGCGTCCGGCTGCCGACCGCCACCGCCAGGGTGCAGGGATCGGCGCCGCCGTTGACGAACCGCACCGTCACGTCGACCGTCCGCAGGATGCCCTCGAACGGGTCGTAGGTGATCACCGGGGTCGGGCCGAAGTCGGAGATGGCGGCGGCGCAGGCGGCGTTCGCCGCGCTGGTCCCGGCGATGCCGGAGAGGATCACGGCGATCGCCGCCGCCAGCAGGCGCGCCGCGGGGCGCAGGGCGTGGGACATGGGCTCGATCCTTCTCATCTGTCGACGTGGACCACGCCCACGTCCACCAGACCCCTGGCCGACGCGGGAACGGTGAGGGTGACGGCGATGTCCAGGGCGGGCCCCAGCAGCATCCGGTAGCGGCCCGGCGCCAGGCCGGTGGCCACGAACCGACCGCCGCTGTTGGTGAACACCAGGATCGGCTTGGCGGCGGGGCGGTCCAGCGAGCGGATCTCGCCGCCCTGCAGCGCCACCGGCTTGCCGTCCGCGCCGAGCAGCGTGCCCAGGATGATCCGCGAGGCGTCCGAGCCGACCGTGATGGCGTAGCCGGAGGCCGGGCCGGGGAAGGTGTCGTACTGGCCCGGGCCGATGTCGTAGCCGGTCGGCAGGTTGCGGACATCCACCAGGATCGTGGAGGGCGTGTAGGCGTTGCCGGCCTCCACCAGAGCCGGGCCGAGGGCGCCGGTCTCAGACTGGCGCCGGTCGCGGCCGGCGCCCTGGCGGGCCCCGACGGAGCTGCCGGCGAGGGTTTCGTGGGCGGCCACGATGGCGAAGCGCGGTCCCACCGGACGGCCGATCGCGAACAGGCCGCCGGCGTAGGCCAGCTGCGTGCCGAGCGTGTAGGTGGTCTGCTGCGACTGGATGGTCCGCCCGTTGAGCCCGGTGATCACCGTGTGCTGCAGCAGGGCCGAGAAGCGGTTGCCGTTGTAGCTGAGCTCGCCGGCGCCGGTGACCCCCGAGTCGTTGTGCAGCAGCGAGGCGCGCAGACCGACGTCGCCAAGTTCGTCGCGCTGGAACCGGGTGTACTCCACCAGCGCCTCACGATTGCGGGTGTCGTAGGAGGCGCGGACGTTCTGGTTGGGGCCCAGGGGGATGTTGAGGGTCAGCAGCAATCGGGTCTCGCGCTGCGGGCCGACGGTGTCCACCCGCTCCAGCGAGACCGTCAGGTCGGCAAAACCGATCCGGTGGCTGAGGTTGGCGGCGTAGCGCGTCTCGTCGGCCTGCGTCCCGCGTCCCCGGCCCCAGGAACCGAACACGCCAAAGCCGAACCCGTACGGGAGCTGGCTGGAGAACCGGCCGGACACCAGCAGCTTGAAGGGATTGTTCGGCAGCCGCAGCCCCGTGGGCGTCGGCGCGTCCACGGGGGAGAAGAAGGCGCTGGTCTCGACGGCGTCGAGGTTCAGCTGCGGCCGCTGGAACGGCCCGAATTGCTGGGCGGTGAGCTGGTAGCTGATCTCGATGGAATGGCCGGACCCCAGGCCCTGGTAGGTGCTGAACGCGGCATTGACGCCGATGGCGCCGATGGGACTGCCCCAGCCGATCTCGAGGCCGGTGAGCGACTGGCGCCGGTTGAACTGCAGGTTGGCGCCAACGGTGAGGTCCTTGGTCAGGCCGTAGCGGGCATAGCCCGAGAAGGTCGCCAGCCGGGCGTCATAGGCGAGGCCGCCGGGCCCGCCGAGGATCTGCGGCGCGCCGACCGTGGCGCCGAACTCGGACACGCCCTGGTTCAAGAGCGTGGCGGTGTAGAACTGCGAAAACGAGGTCAGCAGGCGCCGGCCGAACCCGTCGACCGCATAGAGCTGGACCTCGTTGAGGCCGTCGAAGAACGGGAAATCCTTCAGATTGTACTGGCCGGCGTCGAGCTGGATGGTGCGGATCACCGCGCCGTTGACCACCACGTCGATGGTGGAGGGACGTTCCAGCACGAAGCGGTACTGGCCGGACGGGCGGATGTTGTTGAACGGCTGGATCTCGCCGTAAGCGCGCTCGATGCCGATGCCGGCCAGGGTGGGCGAACCCTGGAAGCCGGCGGAGGTCACCGCCACGTCGCCGGCGAGGTAGCGCAGGGCGCGCTTCTGGTCGTCGTGGATCAGCACGATGTTGCCCCGCCGGTAGGGCGCCAGGCCGCTCTGGTCGTAGTCGCCCTGGGCGAACAGGTAGACGCCGTTCGGGCCGAAGAAGTTGGCCGCGACATCCGTCGCCACCCGCAGCGGCTCCAGCCCACGCTCCGAACCGGGCCCCCAGTCGTAGGACTGCCGCGCCAGCAGGCTCAGGGAGGCCGAGAACCGGCTGGGCGGGATGGTCTGCGAACTCGGCAGGCCGAGATTGACCGAGTCGACCGCCGAGATGGTCTGGGCGCCCTGCCGGGATACCGGCACCGATACGTTCAGCTCCAGCGTGGCGGGATTGTAGGCGACGATGACGCCCACCGGCTCGAACAGCTCGATCGGGGCGAATGCGCGACCGGCGGCCGCCGCGGTCAGCCGGGTGATCAGTTCCGGAGAGAGGCGGCGACCGAGCAGGTCCACGAAGCGGGCCATGTCGACGCTGATGTGGCCGTCCGGGGTGGCCGACACCGGCACGTCGCCCTGGTAGGCGCCCTGGAAGATTAGCGGCAGGGTGAGGCTGTAGGTCCCCACGGCCGCGGGTGCGGCGGGCGCAGGTGCGGCGGGCGCGGGCGGGTTGGGAGAGGGTTCGGCCTGTGCGGAGCCTGCCGCGGCGACGCCCATTCCCAGGGCCACGATGACCACGGCAAGGTGAGCGGGCGGGCCTCGCCGGCGCGCGCGTCTTGACCCCGGGCTGACCCGAGCGAAAAGGCCCAGCCCCGCTCCGGTCACTACGGTTTGGATTCGACGAGTCTGACGGTGGCGGTCAGTCCGGCCGCGGGAGCGCCCTCGATGGCGGGCAGCTTGATCACCCGGTCAGCGCCGGGAAGGATCCAGCTGGGCCCCAGGGTCTTGCGCCAGTCCTCGCCCTCGAGGGTTCGGGTGAACCCCGGGCCGGTCAGGACGACGCTGGAGATGGCCAGGTTGGCGTACTTGTTGCCGCTGTTGTGGATCCGCAGCGCATAGCCCACGGGCTGCGGCGTCAGAGACACGGTCTCGATCTGCGCCCTGGCGCCATCCGGCACGACGTCGGCGAGGGTGGAGAAATTGAACACGAACTGCACGCCGCTGGGGCCGCCAGCCGGCAGCTGGATCGGGATCTGCTTGACCGTCACGGTGTACATCACCGACGCGGGCAGTCGCGGCGGACCGACGTACTGGACCCGAAGGGCCTGGGTGGCGCCGGGCTGGATCACCGCCTGAGGCGGGAACAGCACGAAATCGTCGTCCGCCGGGGTGCGGGATTCCGCGCCGTTCTCGTCGAAGGTCCGGCGTTCGGCCGCGACCTCGATGGTGATCGGCTTGTCGTTGGTGTTCTCGACCCGGACCACGATCGCCGAGCCCTGGCCGACCGGCTTCAGGTCGTAGATCATGGGCGAGACGCGGTATGCCCAGGCCGCCGATGTCACGGCGAGCAGCGTGGCGCACGCGGCTGCGGCCGCGAGCGAAGTCCTCAGTCGGGGGGGCATCTCGGCCGTCCTCTTTTCCGTTCGCCGCCTGCTGGGCAGGCGGCGTCGCAATGGCGCCGAGTCAGTTAGCGACTATGTCCAACGCGAAGGTGTCCACATATGTTCCGGCGATCACCTGGGGCGTCGGGCCCCAGCGGATCGTCACCACGCCACGCTGCGCCCCCCGGGTGGGAGCGCTGGTGACCTGCAATCCGGCGGCCCAGGCAGGGCCGGCCGCGGTGAACTCAGGCGCGATCGTCACGCCGAGGCTGTTGATCAGGGTCGCGGGCCAGACCACCGTGTAGGGCACGAAGGTCAGGGGATCGCCGGCCGCGTACAGGGTCTCGTGCTCCAGCACGCCGAACCTGCTGCGGGCCGCAAGCCGGAAGCGGGCGTTGCACTCGATCAGGACCCCGACCGACTGGGACGACTTCTCCGCCAGGTTCACCGACAGCACCGACTCGTCGAAGGCGGCGCTGCAGATCACCGCCTCGGTCCCGCTCACCTCGATCGGCCCCGTCGACCGGGCCGGCGACGAAGGCGCGGGCGCCGCGACTGCGGCGCCGGCCAGGGCGGAGATCAGGGCGGCGCCAAGCATCGATCCGGCGGCAAGGCGTCCGGTCCCTCGCATTACGGCGCCTCTGGCGTGATGGTGACGGTGATCCGGTCGCTGTAGCGGCCCGCGAACAGGGGCTGCGTGCGCGCCTGCAGCATCAACTGGATCGACCCGCTGACGTCGACGTTCGGCGTGTCCGGGGTCGGGTTGGTGATCACGTGGGTGACCAGGCTGCGGCCGGCGAAGCCCGAGTTCTGTCCGCCGGTGTAGGTCGCCAGGTACGGCAGGCCGAGGTCATCGTCGGGGTTCACCAGCAGGCCCTGGTTCTCGGACGAGAAGTCCATGGTCGCCGCCTCGATGGCGTAGTTGCACTGCCAGGTGACGGTGGCGGTGTTCTGGACCGTGACCCGGTCGTCGAGGGTGAGCGACCGGCACTGGTCGCCGTCGGCGCAGTCGAAGCTGATCTGGCAGGCGCGGGCGAGAGCGCCGGAGATTTGCCAGCTGTCGGCCGCGCTGGCGGTCGCCCCGGCGGCCAGGGCGAGCAGAGCGCCGAGGGCCAAGGCGTTCCGCATCGAGCGTGGTCGGGTCATGGAGTAATGTCGACGAAGATGGTGTCGAGGTAGGCGCCGGCGATGACCGCCGCGCTGCTCAACTGGATCGACGCGGCGCCGCTCTGGTCGGTGTTCGCCGCGGCGATGGCGCGTACGGTCTGGGCGGAAGTGTCAGCCGCGTTGGTCAGCTGGCCGAGCGCGGCGCCGTCGAAGACGGTGGAGTAGATCCGCGACTGAGGCGCGCCGCCGTTCGACGGCGATGCGGGCGAGATGATCTGGCCGCCGTTCTGCGACCACAGGCGCAACGTGGCGCCGCCTACGAAATTGCAGCGGTAGCTCACCGATCCGACCGGCTGGACCGCCAGGCTGGACGGATCGATGGTCTGGTCGCCCGGCGCGGTGACGCCGCAGGTCCGCGCCAGGGTGGTGGTGATCAGGATGTCCTTGTGGTCGCCCGCCAGCGCCGGCGCCGGCGCCGCGACCGCTGACGCGACGAGCAGCCCGGCGCCGATGGCGATGACCGCACGCCGTGGCCGGGCGGCCTCGGTCACGGGGCGATGTCGTAGCTGATCACGCTCGTATAGGTCCCGGCCACGGTGAGGGCGTTGGGCAGGTTGATGCGCAGGGGGCCCTTGATCTCGACATTGGGCGCGGGCGCGGTCTGCCAGTCGAAGCCGATCGATTGCGGCGAGTTCCAGGACTGGAACGGCGGCGCGGCGTTGGGGTCGTTGGGTGGGATGCCCCAGGCCAGCTGGTAGAGCACGGTGTCGCCGCCATTGCTGGGATTGTAGAGCTGGGTGCCGTTGACCAGGTTCAGCGTCAGGTGCGCGTTGCCGGTGAAGTTGCAGGTGTAGCCGAGGTCGCCGAGGTTGGTGACGCCGGCCGTCGGCGCGATCGAGACCGTCCCGGGCGGCGCGGTGGTGAAGTCGCAGGTGGGGGCCAGGCTCGCGCTGACCTGAACCGGGGCCGAAGCCTGAGGCGGGGACGCCGCAACGGCGGCGGAGCTGGCGACCAGGCAGGCGCCGACCGAAGCGGCCGCGAACAGTCGATTGTAGCGCATCTCGGGATGTCTCCGGGGCCTGGCTGCCGAGATCGGCGGCTCCAGCTCGCAGGTGGGGCAAGGTCGGCAAGGTCCGTCCGGGACCCGGGGTTTGACCCGGGTCCCGGCGCGCGACGTCGTCTAGGATCGAAATCCCGCCTTACGGCGCGATGTCGATGGTCAGGGTGTCCGTGTAGGTGCCGGCGACGACCAGCGGGGCGTCAAGACCAAGGCGGAAACTCGGCGACACCTGCGTGTTCGGCGAAATCGTCGTGGTGATCCCGGTGTAGCTGGCCGGCGTCGCCGAAGCTTGCTGCCAGGAAGACGCGGGCGTGCTGGGCGGCGTATCGTTGAGGTAGATGCCATAGCCCACCAAGGTCGCGTCCGGCCCAGTCGACTGGGCGCCCTTGTTCGCGCTGGTGAACTTCAGGGTCGGGGAGCCCGTGAAGTTGCACTGATAGTTGAAGGTTCCCGGAACGCCGTCTGAGGGGGCGCTGGCGTCAAGCACCACGTTGGTGGAGGTGCCGGAGTTGATCGTGCAGCTTTGGGCCAGTTCGGCCGAGATCGCGATCGGGGCGCTGTCTGCGGCGAAGGCCGACGAGGCGGCGCCGACGGCGAGGAGGGCGACGGTGGAGAGGAGAAGCTTGCGCATTTGATTCCTTGTGGGTTGGGTCGTCGTAGCGCCTCGGGGGTAGGCTGGGGGACGTCGCCCGGCCGGCTCTGAGGTATTTCCCGCGCCGCCATGGGGCGTCGCGGAATCTCGGGTCGCGCCGGTCATGGCGTGATCGTGTAGGTGATGGTGTCGCGGTAGGTCCCGGCCGGCAGATTGGCCGTCGGACCGGTGATCCTGATCTTGTAGGCGCCGCTCTGCGCGACGCCGCTGAGGCCGGAGACGAGCTGGAAGGTGGTCGGGCTGGTCCAGGCCGACGCATTGCCGAAGTCGCCGTCGCGGCCCTGGACATCCCACGCCGCGTCGTAGGCTGCGGTCTCGGGGCCGCCGTCGCGCTTCAGCGCGCCGTTGGTGGTCTGGATGGTGATCGCCACCGGGCCGGAGGCGGCCAGGTTGCAGGTGAACGCCAGGGCGCCGATGGTCACCACGGATCCGGTGGCCAGGACTCCGAGATCGGGGTTGGCCGGAAGGGTGGTGAAGCCGCAGGTCGGCGGGATCGTGCCGCTGAGCTCGATCTGGGCCGTGTTGGTGAAGGCGGCGGCGGCGGCCGGCGACGCGGCGGCCAGCAGGCCGGCGATAGCCAGGGCGACGGCGCCTGTCTGCAGGCGGCCAGGCCATGTCTGCTCGGGGCGTGAAGGCTCACGCACGAACGCGGTCATGTGGAGGGATCCTTGGCCGCCGGGACTGTCTTGGGCGCCTCGCCCGCCACAACCCGTGGCTAACAATCCGTTAAAGACCACACCGCCCTGTTGTTGACATCACCCGATCGGGTGACAAAAACGAATTGTTGACAATAAATTGGGGCAATAAAGTCGGTTACGCGACCATAATTCGTCTTGCGGAAGATAAATGAACGCCTGTTCATCGATTTGCGGTGAAGCTTCTCGGATTTATACAGAACAACGTGGCCATGGGGTCGCCTAGCCGTGCGCGCAAGATACAAATCCGAATTACTTCTAGGCCATGAGTTCGAACATCTTGGCGGTGAGCGCAGCACGGCTATTCACCCCCATTTTCGCGCAGGCGTTCTTCAGGTGTGTCCGGACGGTCTCGACCGACAGGCCCAGACCACGGGCGACCGAGGCGTTCGTCTCGCCGCGGATCATCGCTGCGACGAGGTTCTTCTCGGCGCGGGTGAGGCGATAGATCTGCGAGAGGTCGGGCAGCCTCCCCTCGGATAGGCTGGCGACGCGGATGATGACGAGGCCGTAGCATTCGCCCGGCCGCAACGTGGAGGCCCGCAGAACCACTGGCGCATCATGGGCGTCGCTGGCCAGCAGCGCCGGCGGCATGTCGTCGGCACCCACGAGCGCAACCAGCCCTGCCTGCCCCACCTTGTCGCGTGCGGCGAGGATGCCCGCGCGCACGGTCAACACGTCGCCGGCCGCAATCACCGCTTCCGAGGCGCTGTTGCTGGCGAGCACGCGAAGGTCCGCGTTGACGATCAGTCTCGCAGACGCGTCAGCGTCGAACCAAAGTTCGATCATGCTGTCATCGCGGGCCGGTGCGGACACGGCGGACATGGGTGCGGATCCTCAAGTTGGCGATGAGAGGCGTGGGGGAGCCTGTTCAGGCGCCCCCACGCATCCCAACAGGCTCAGCAGCGCGCCGTGTCACGATTGGTTCCCGGTCCGCTCCGATGGGAAGGTTCCGGGGAGAATCGTTCGGACGAGCAAGAAATGAGGCCATTGACCATGAAGAGCGTTGTCCAAAAGACTGTTTTTCAGCGTTTTGATATTTGTATCGGCGTTGCCCTTTTGGCGGTTTATCTCGAACAAACTCTGCAACTAATACCGCCTTAGCACGTTGAAGTACCGGAGAGCGACGCAACCGCCGCCTCGACAGCAGAGCCCCACCCCGAGCCCGCTGGCGAAATCCAGGGGGCTTTTCGCGTCAAGGGGGGCGGGTGGGCGTCAATACCGTGCTATACTCGGAGCACGTCGTAACCGAGCCCCTCAGAGTGTGGGCGGCGTCATCCCAGCGCGCCGTCACTGCCGGGTATGGCTTTCACTTCGCGAGCCTCCGGTCCCCGATGAAAGGCCAGCCATGGCCGACGCAGCCTACGACCTCGCCCTCGCCATCGTGGCGACCTCCGAGGCGCCGTTGCTGCTGCTCGACGGCGATCAGTCGGTCATTGCCGCGAGCGCGTCGTTTTGCCGGACGTTTCAGATCGATCCCGCCACTGTCGCGGGTCACCCCGTGTTCAGCCTCGGCGCTGGCGAATGGGACGTGCCGCAGCTGCAGTCGCTGCTGAAGGCCACGGGATCGGGACTTGCCGACGTCACGGCCTATGAGATGGACCTCGCGAAGGATCCGGAGGCGCCGCGGCGGCTGGTGATCAACGCGCGCAAGCTGGATCTGGGCGGCGGCGACGTCCGACTTCTGGTGACCATCGCCGATGTCACCGACGCCCGGATCGCCCAAAGGCTCAACGACGATCTGCTGCGCGAAAAGACCATCCTGCTTCAGGAGGTCCAGCACCGCGTGGCCAACAGCCTGCAGATCATCGCCAGCGTGCTGCTGCAGAGCGCGCGGAAGGTGCAATCGGATGAGACCCGCCTGCATCTCAGCGACGCCCACAACCGGGTGATGTCGATCGCCACCGTCCAGAGGCAATTGGCGGCGTCCCGGCTCGGCGATGTCGAACTGCGTCCCTATTTCACGCAGCTCTGCGACAGCCTGGGCGCGTCGATGATCGGCGACCACGACCAGCTGTCCATTGAAGTGCATGCCGACAAGAGCGCGGTGCACGCTGACATTTCGATAGGCCTCGGTCTGATCGTCACCGAACTGGCGATCAACGCCCTCAAGCACGCCTTCCCGGGCGGCCGCCAAGGCAAGATAACGGTCGGCTACCATTCGCTTGGACCGAACTGGACCCTGTCGGTCAGCGACAACGGCGTCGGGATGCCCAAGTCGGGCTCGGCGAAGGCGGGCCTGGGCACGAACATCGTGCAGGCGCTGGCGAAGCAGCTCGGAGCGCGGATTCAGATTGCCGACGCACATCCAGGCACCAACGTCTTGGTCACCAACAGCAACCTGGCTCTCATCGAAGCTGGGCCGGCTGAGGTGGCGATCTAAACCAGGGCGGCGGCCTGCCGGCGGGACGAGCCGAGTCGAACGCCAGGCATCAGATGCGCCAACGCGCCGCGCAGCCTCTCACGCCCGAACGGCTTGGGAATGAAGATGCAGTCCCGAGGCAGGTCGGATCGGGACGTGTTGATGAACCCGGACACGACGATGATCCGGACCGGCGGCCAGCGTCCCCGCACGTGATGGGCGAGGCGGATGCCGTCCATCGAACCGGGCATCCTGATGTCGGTCAGCAGGAACCCGATTTCAGGGTGGGTGTCCAAGAGCGCGATGGCGTCGTCAGCGTTGTCGGCCGTGAGCGCGGTCATGCCCATTTCCTCGAGCCAGACGGCGATCTCAAGACGCACCAGCGCCTCGTTCTCCACGATCAGGACGGTCGCGGACGTTGCAAGCGTTGACTGGGCCATCGCTGCGTAACACCCAGAAGACGGATTGGCTCCCGACAAGCCACCGAGGGTCGGCGAGACGTCGCCTCGACGCCGCTGCCCGTCGCGGAAGCGGCGCGGGTGAGGGCGACGCGCAGAATCGCAAACTTAGGGTTCCGCGCCCAACCGCACGCCGACCGCATCCATCGCCTCGGCGCCCGCGATGGCGCAGATTCAACAGATTGCTTCGCGCACGAGGGAGCCTCTAACGTCGAATGCTCCCTGCGACGTCCGCCGACGGCGCTCGCCGCGGAGGTCCTCCCGGGTCCCGGCTTTCGCCGGGATGAGCAGGAGGCGAAGTGGAACTCGGGCGGGCTCGGGGCGCGCCAAGAAACGGGAGGATCGCATGCGGCAACGGCCCACGCTCACCGGCGACGACGCACAGAGGATGATGGCGGCCGCCAAGGCGGAGGCGGTCAAGCACGGGTGGAAGCTGACCATCGTGATCGTCGACGACTCAGGGGCGCTGCTGCTGGCGGAGCGGATGGACGGGGCCGGGCGGCTGAGCGCCGAGATCGCGTTCGGCAAGGCGCGGACGGCGGCGGCGATGGGGCGGCCGAGCGGGCTGGTCGCGCAGATCCTGGCCCAGGCGCCGGGGCTGGCGCTGGCGTCGGTGGGGATTCCGCTGCAGGGCGGGGTGCCGGTGATCTGGGAGGGCGAGTGCGTGGGCGCGATCGCCGCCTCGGGCGCGTCGGCGCCCGACGACGAGCAGGTGGCCAGCGCCGGTGCGGCGGCGCTGGCGTAACAACGCCCCATGACCGCCATCTATGTCGACGCCGACGCCTGTCCGGTGAAGGACGAGGTCTACCGCGTGGCCGAACGCTACCGGTTGCAGGTGTTCGTGGTGTCGAACAGCTGGATCCGGGTTCCGCGCGAGCCGCGGATCTCGTCGGTGGTGGTGGACGAGGGGCCGGACGTGGCGGACGACTGGATCGCGGCCAACGCCCAGGCGAAGGACATCGTGGTCACGGCCGACATCCCGCTGGCGCGGCGGGCGCTGGAGGCGGGGGCGCTGGTGGTGCATCCGACCGGGCGGGCGATGACGCTGGACAACATCGGCGGGGCGCTGGCCTCGCGGGCCGTCGGCGAGCACCTGCGCTCGATGGGCGAGGTGACGGCCGGCCCGAAGCCGTTCGCGCCGGCGGACCGGTCGCGCTTCCTGCAGGCGCTGGACACGGCGGTGGTGAAGGCGCGGCGGTGAAATTGGCGGTCGCGACAGCGGCAGGAAGATTCTACCGCCTCGCGGCTTCGCCGCGCCTCCGATTCAGCCCGGCCTGCGCAGGGGAGCTGCCTCAGGGCTGAAGGTTGGCCGGTTCGAGGAAGGCCAGGATCGCGGCCATGGTGGCCTGGGGCTGTTCCTCCATCAGCCAGTGGCCGGAGTGGGCGATGGAGACCGCCTTGACGTCGACAGCCACGAAGCGGAGCTCGTCGGCGAGGGCCAGGCCGTAGGAGTGGTCGCCGCCGATGGCGAGGACCGGCATGGGCAACCTGGGCCGGGCCAGGAAGGCCTGGTTGTCGACGGCGTCCTGGCGGAAGGCGGCGAAGGTCTGGAAGGCCGAGTGGATGGCGCCCGGGCGGGCGTAGATCTCGGCGTAGTGGGCCCGGGTGGCCTCGTCGATGCGGGAGGGATCGTCGGAGAGCTCGTTCCAGAAGCGGTCGAGATAGATGCGCTCTCGCCCGGCGACCAGCCGCTCCTCGTCGGGGCCGTAGAAGTTGAAGTGCCAGGTCTTGGGGTTCTTCAGCTGGTCGTCCCAGTGGCCGACGCCGGGGAGCGGGGCGTCCATGACCACCCAGCGGGTGACCTGGTCGGGGTGCTGGGCGGCCAGGGCGTAGCCGACCATGTTGCCGATGTCGTGGGTGACGAGGTCGAAGCGGACGACGCCGAGGGCCTGCAACACACGCTCCATGTCGTCGGCCTCGAGCTTCTTCTCGAGGCCCCGGTCCGTGTGGGTGGAGAGGCCGAAGCCGCGCAGGTCGGGGACGATCACCGTGTGGTCGCGGGCCATGACGGCTGCGAGGGGCGCCCACATGTCGCCCGTGTCGCCGAAGCCGTGCAGCAACAGCACGGCCGGGCCATGGCCCCCGACGCGGACGTGGATCGCGACGCCGCCGCCGACGTCGACGTCGCGGACCTGGAAGCCGGGCGGGAAGGGCTGAACGGCGGCGCCTGCCGGGACGGCGATGGCGAGGGCCAGGGTGGCTCCGATCAGGAATTTCAGCATGGCGGGTCTCGCGGGGCGGGAGAGGGCGGAGCCTAGCATTGCGGGGCGCTCGGTCGCAGCCCTTGCTGCGCCGTATCACGGCGGGAGGGGCGGCGGCCGCGAATGCGGCGCACTGAACGCGGTTCATGGAAACTCTGTTGCAACTTGGCGACGAATGAGCCCGATGTGCGTCACGCTCGCCATGTCGTTGCCATCTCGCAATATAACTGACGATCATTCTCTTCTGTAAGCGCCGACTAGCGCCGGGCCTTCGCCACCGCCTCCCCGGCGCCGGCAGACCATTTCCCCTTAGAAATACTCGCTTCCGACTCGCTGGAAATGTTGCATATCCGCACCACCCGGCGACGCTCGGCAACAGAATCAAAACAATTAAATGACGACACGCCGCTTTTAAACTTGAAGGCGCACGATCCATCCGCG
>Ga0105240_10005444_pt1 | contig 18967 bp, 19 predicted proteins | sample KBSC54metaG_FD_80426 | JGI IMG/M metagenome (GOLD analysis project Ga0105240, IMG submission 80426) | Corn rhizosphere microbial communities from Kellogg Biological Station, Michigan, USA - KBS C5-4 metaG | ecosystem: Host-associated > Plants > Roots > Rhizosphere > Soil | place: Michigan, USA... | reverse complement strand
CGGAGCGCAGTTAAGACACCCTCGGGCGCCGCTTCCAAATCCGAATTCGCGCACAATTCGCGTACAAATTGGAAAGGCCGCTTATCGCGGCCGCCGTGAGTCTATGAGTTGATTGGTTGCGGGGGGTGGATTTGAACCACCGACCTTTGGGTTATGAGCCCAACGAGCTACCAGACTGCTCCACCCCGCATTGTGATGATAGCAACCGCCTGAGCACGCGTCAAACTCGTGCGAGAGACCACCGCTTCCAGTTCGATCGGCTGCGCAGAATACAAGCATCCTATCTATGCCGCCGACAATCCAAGGCATATCGATCCATTGACGCACTCGGCTGGACAATGAATCGCATTGCAAGGAGGATTTCTTACTATGGCGAAGAAGGAAAGTGCAGGTCAGCAGTCATCGCTGAATGCGCAGCCGCGGATTCATCAGCGCGCCGCTGAAATTCAAACTTATGGCACCGTATCGCATGCACTGCCGCTCGAGTTGGAAGAGCCGGTTCGTCTGGAAATGACCGAGCAACTGAATCAGTTGCTGGCCGACACTATCACTTTGCGGGACCTCTACAAAAAATCACACTGGCAAGTTGCTGGACCGACGTTTTACCAGTTGCATCTTCTATTCGACAAGCATTTCGAAGAGCAAGTCGAGATCGTGGACACGATTGCCGAACGTATCCAGTTGCTGGGCGGAATATCTCTAGCCATGGCGCATGACATTGCAGAGACCACCAGAATTGAGCGCCCCCCACGCGGTCGCGAAGAAGTGCCGGTTCAGATTTCGCGGCTCCTGGATGCGCACCAGGTCATAATCGGGGAATGCCGTGAGCTAGCCGATCGTGCCGACGAAATCGGGGATCACGGAACCAACGACATGGTCGTGAGCGATGTGCTGCGCACCAACGAACTGCAGGTATGGTTCCTCAGTGAGCACCTGGTGGAAATGCCGTTGATACACGCGCAGGATCCACAGTTCAAAAAAGCTGGATAGCGGCGACCAAATGCGGGTCCGAGTTCGGGCCCGCCAGTTTTCTGTCCCATGTCTTCGGAAGGATAGCTGCCCTTCACCCGTTCGCCGCGGCGTTTGCGAGATGACTAACGGTCATAGTCGTCGCCCACCACCGACTGTTTCGATTTCGCGCTGCTTATTTACCGAGTTGCAAGCCGGGCACTCTTTCGCTATGCTGTCGTGACTTGAAGTCACGTGATGTCCGCGAGCGCAACCAAGCCGCCTCTGACTTTGTCGTCCACCAATCCGGACAGAGTACATCCTCGTTCGCAAGCCAAGCGCAGGAGCATCGTGGACGCCGCGACTCGGCATTTCGCCGAGCATGGCTACGAAGATGCGCGCGTCGCGGATATCGCCCTCGCCCTCGGAATCGCAAAAGGCTCAATCTTCCAACACTTCGGCAGCAAGGACGCGTTGTTCCTCGAGGTGTACAAGCGCGCGGTGCGCTCTTTTTCGAAGTATCTGGACGTTCCGCCGGAAGTGCGCGAGGCAGGATTTTTCGAAGTGCTGCGCTATTGGCTCATCCGCACGGAGCACATGGTGCACGAAGATTGGATCCCGTACAGAATTTATCTCCTGGGCAATTACGGTACCGACCTTGCGCTCAAGCGGGAGATCAACCGGTTTCTGATCAGCGAGGATCCCTACGGCCGGGTGGAGTTCGTTCGCTTTGGATTGCAGCGCCGCGAACTGCGCGACGAACTGGAGATTGAACTCATTGTTTCCATTATCGACTGGATGGTCGAGCGCTTTCAGGATGCACTGCTGACCGCCGAACTCGATCCCGGCTTGTTCCGCCGCCAGGGAGAGCTGCCGGAGAAGAAGGAAGCCAGGATTCAGCAGTTCCTCTCGGTACTGGAACGAGCGATTGGAGCGGAGCGGCCCGCCTTTGCGGCGAAACGGGTTCAACGAAGCGAGCGCCGCTGATCTTTGCAGGGGAACTTATGAGCATGACGGTATCTGTGGAACAGATTCTAGCTAGCTACGACGACCGCGCGCCGCTGTCGCACGCGTCTACAATTCCGGGATCGTGGTACACCGATGCTCGCATCGCCGAGCTCGAGCGCCTCAACGTATTCAGCAGAACATGGCAACTGGTGGCGCGTACCGCACAATTGCAGAATCCTGGAGACTTTGTGAGCACGCGCCTGGCAGGAGAACCGATTGTCGTTGTTCGCGGAACCGATGGACAACTGCGCGCGTTCTACAACGTCTGCCGGCATCATGCGGCCGCGGTTGCGACTGAAGCCTGCGGGCATGCATCCATCCTGCAATGCCCGTATCACGGCTGGAAGTATGGCCTGGATGGGACTCTGAAAGGCATGCCTGAATTCGACGGAGTAGAAAAATTCGAGCGTGCGGACAATGGACTGGTTCCCATCCGCGTGGAGACCTGGGAGTGCTTTGTTTTTGTGAATTTCGATTCCGACGCGGTGTCACTGAAGGACTTTCTCGGCGGGCTAGTGAAGCGGATCGCATCCTTGAATATCGGCCAACTGCATTATTTCGATCGCCGGACTTACGACCTCCATTGCAACTGGAAAGTGTTCGTGGATAACTATCTCGATGGTGGATATCACGTTCCTCACCTGCACAAGGGATTGAACTCGGTTCTCGACTACAAGCAATACACCATCGAAAACGAAGACCGCTACTGCTTGCAGTCGAGCCCCATGGTTGCGTCGCAGGAAGATGCGGCGACCGGGGCCACCCGCAAAGGAGATCGCGCCTGGTACTTCTGGCAATATCCCAACCTGATGATCAATTGCTACGAAGGATACATGGACACAAACTATGTGATCCCAGTCGACGCCGATCACTGCAGGGTGATTTTCGATTTCTATTTCAGCGACATAAGTGAATCGCGCAAGGTCTACAACACTGAATCGGTGGACGTGGGCAATCGGGTGCAGGAGGAAGATCTGGGAATCTGTGAGGATGTGCAGCGCGGGCTGAAGTCGCGCGCCTATGGGGCGGGTCGGCTCTCAGTGCGGCGCGAAGCTGGAGAGCAGTTGTTTCACCGCTTACTGGCGGCTGATTTGAAAGCGCCCTCCGCCGTTACGGTAGAAAAAATAAACGTTAAACTCTAAATCTCGGAAACCTCGCAGCGGGTCACTGATATTCGCGCGGGATAGTTTCCTGCCAACTTCTGCTCCGGTACATCTGCCCGTCCTTCAGTAGTTCTCGCGTGTACTGGTAATAGAAGTTCTTTTCATCGGTAGTGACCAGCAGATGTCCGCGCCAAGTCAGGGTGCGTCCTCTTAGCGCGAAGACACTTTCAGCTTCCCCGTGCACCGAGCAGGTTTCCGGATGTGCGTCGTCCGCCTCGTAGGGCCGCGAACCCTCCCCAGGAAATGCCGAACATCCCGTCGTTTCCGTTTGACCAAGATTGATGCGCGAGCCATGCGATGACCTGCTCACCGTCCTGCTGCTCCTGCTCGGAGTATTCGCGTTCGGGAGGAGCGCCTTCACTAGCCCCGAATCCACTGATGTCAACCCGAACGCTCACGTAACCGCGGCGAGCGAAGTAGGTGTGCTTGGGATAATCCTCAGGGGCAGCGCCGTCATCCTTGCGATACGGAAGATATTCGAGCAGGGCGGGAAATTTCTCGCCCGGCTTAGCTCCTTGCGGCACATACAAGGTTGCGGCCAACCGGACCCCGTACTTCATTGGGATCCACGCCGGCTGCATCTTCACTTGATAAATAGGCGGCGATGGGACCTCGACAGTAACTGCAATGCAACAAGGAATCCCCAACCCGCAGAGACGGTAGAAAGATTTGAGCAAGGGGGCTCCGTGCAATTGAATGCGGACTCGGAGTCATTCTGTCCCGCCCTGCTCGCGGCGCAGGGCGCGCAGATCGATGCCGAGTTGTTCCGCCTTCTTATACAGGTGACTGCGCTCCAGGCCAAGTGTTTTCGCCGCGAGAGTGATGTTGTTCTGGCTGCGTTTGACTTCGGCCAGAATAACCTCGCGCTCAAATGACTGCACGCGCTCGGCCAAAGCTCCAGAACTACCTGTTTTCCCACCGCTTGCGCCGGCGGGGGAGTGCGGCAGCGCCATCTCGATCGTGTCCGCATCGACCCGCCCATCGGTCGCCAACAGCATGATTCGCTCGACAATGTTGCGCAGTTCGCGAACGTTCCCCGGCCAGGAATACGACTGCAGCGCTTGCATTGACTCGCTAGAGAAGGGAACTGGCTTCCATCCGTTCTGCGAGCACACCTGTTCGGCAAAGTGCTTCACCAGCGCAGGAATATCTTCCCCGCGCTCTCGCAAGGGCGGAAGGACCAGAGGATAAACGTAAATACGATGGAACAAATCCTGGCGAAACTTTTCTTCGCGCACGCGTGCTTCCAGGTCGCGATGAGTTGCAACCAGGACGCGCACGTTCACGGCAATAGGCTTGTCGCCGCCAATCCTTTCTATCTCTCCTTCCTCCAGCACGCGCAAGAGCTTGGCTTGCATTTGGAGCGGCATATCGCCTATCTCATCCAGAAAAATCGTGCCCTGATCCGCCTGCTCAAACTTGCCAATGTGCCGTCCAGAAGCGCCGGTGAACGAGCCTTTCTCGTGGCCGAACAGCTCTGATTCAATCAGTTCTGCCGGGACGGCGGCACAGTTCAAGGTCACGAATGGTCCAGACGACCGCGGGCTCCGGTCGTGGATCGTGCGCGCGACCAGTTCCTTGCCTGTGCCGGTCTCTCCCAGGATGCAGACGCGCGACTCGCTCGCGGCCACGCGCTCCAGTTGGGCCACCAACCGCCGCATGGTCTCGCCCTTCCACACGATTTCGTGCTTCCCGAGGCGCTGGCGTAATTGCCGGTTCTCCCGCTCCAGTCGTTGCAACTTCAGCGCATGGTCCACCGTGAGCAGCAGCTTGTCGGTGGAGATCGGCTTTTCCAGAAAGTCGAGTGCTCCCAGCCGTGTTGCTCGAACCGCCATCTCAATATGTGCCTGGCCCGACATCATGACCACCGGTGTGCTCACTCCCTGCTGCTTAAGTTCCTCCAGCAAGGCCAGCCCATCCTTTCCTGGCATCACTACGTCAGAGAGAATCAAGTCGAAATTCTGCGCTTTCGCCAGTTCGAGTGCTTTGGCGGCGTTGTCGCAGACTCTGGCTTCGTATCCCGCAAGGCGGAAAGCCCGCGAGAGCGAAGCCAGTGTGTTGGCCTCATCGTCTACGATCAGCAAATGAGCTTTCAACGGTAAGTCCCCCCTCCTCAGCTTCGGACCGGCTCGCCGGCATCTTGCCTGCTTCTCCGCCGATGTCACCTGATAGCTCAGGACGCACCGGCAGTTCAATGACGAACGCAGTTCCTTTCGCCGGCTCGCTCCGCACCGCGATTGTTCCCCCATGATCGCTTATTACGGATTGAACGATCGCCAGGCCCAGACCGCTTCCGTGTTGCTTGCTCGTGTAATAAGGAGTGAAGATGCGCGCGCACTCTTCGGGCGTGAGCCCCGCGCCAGTGTCGGCGACTTCGATGACGACCTTCTGGGGCTCGCGGCGGCTGAGCAAGGTGAGCTTTCCTCCCTGCGGCATCGCGTCCATCGCATTGAGTACGAGATTGGAGATAGCGCGGTGCAGCAGTTCCGGATCGGCTGCGATTGGGCCAAGACTATCGTCCGTTTCCAGATGGCATTCTATGGCGCACTTTCCCGGTACTTTCAATTGTGCCTGGAATAACTGCACTACGCCTCGGAGCACCTCGTTGACGTTCACTCGCTGCAACTCCGGTTGCGGCATTTTCGAGAATTCGCTGAATCTGCTGATAATCCCTTTCAGGTTTGCCAGTTCAGTGAGCAGAGTCTGCGAGCTTTCATGAAACACTTCTTCGAACTGTTCTGGAGATTGAGTTCGGGCGCGGATCAGGTTTTCGACGGTGAGTTGAAGGGGGAAGAGCGGATTCTTAAGCTCGTGAGCTAAACGTCGAGCCAACTCGCGCCATGCCGCAACCCGCTCGGCTTGCACCAGGCGCTCTTTTTGCGCCAGCAACTCCATCGTCATTTGGTTGAATGAACTGGCGAGCTGGGCTACCTCGTCGTGTCCGCTCACTTGCACGCGAGTGTTCCAGTTTCCGCCAGCCACGCTCTGGGCCGCGCCGGCGAGGTGTTCAATAGGTCGCGTGACGCGTGCCGCGGCCCAGCCACTGAGAAAAAGTGCGAGAACGATTCCACCGCCTCCGGCCAGCAGGGCTGCGTCCCGAATTCGTCGGCTCAGTTCGACATAGGTGCGCCGGGATTGTGCAATGAGCAAAATGCCCAGCAGTGGGCGATTTTCTCCCAGACCACGCAAAGGAATGGCGTGAACGATCTCCTCATCGGCTCGGTCCGATGACCATCTGACAGGCGTGGACATCTCCTGGTTGCTGCGTCTCACGGCCTCGACCAACGGGGCAAGCTTCTCAGCAGGCCGTATATCCTCAGAAGAGGCAGAAGCATTGACGAGGAGGGCGGCAGAGAATGTCTCTCCTCTATTCTGATATAGCAGGACGCGCATTTCCGGAACGACATTCAGTGTCGACAGGAAGGTCTTGTCGAGGCGCCGTCCACCAACAACGTATACCGGATGTTCGCGGTCACCGCTGGTGCGCACAGTGAACAGGCCCAGAGCAGTCGAGTCCTGAACTTGCTCCAATTTCAGGAACGCAGGCTGTTGAGCGGACGGCGAGAGGATCTGGAACGCTGGGTCGGGATATCCAAACTTCGCGGGCCACTGTGCTGAAGACACAATCATTCCGCGTGAATCGAGCAATTCGAGAAAGTCCAGTTGGTGGCTTTCGGCGAGCGAACGTGCGAGATCAAAGTACTCCGCCGAATTGGCGGAGGTCCCGTTCGGCGCCGCCGCCATTCGGTTCACTGTGTCGGAAGCCGCAATGTTTTCGACTCGCCTTGCGACATCTTCTCCTTGCCGGTTGAATTCGCGCTGAAATTGCCCGACTAATTGCAACGTGCGCTGATTCTCGGTTTCTTCGAACGCTTTTCGCGTCACCTGCTGCACCAGCCAGGCCACCGCTGCGACCGACAAGGCGACACTGGCAGAAAAGACGAGAAGGAGTTTCCGTCGAAAGCTCATGGTTGGGAGCTCTTCAGCCACGCGCCCACTATATTCAGCTTTCCGCCAGGCATCACGGTCCAGTCGTGGAGATTCGTGCCGGCGGCATAGGCAACAGGCAAATGAAACAGCGGGATGATGCGTCCACTCGCCAGCATGGTCTGTTCGGAAGCAAATAATTGCTCGAGAGAATGTGCCTTCGCCTCAATAGGCGGCAGGCTCAACTGATTATTGAGAACTAGCAACGAAGTCCAGGGATCCCACGACGCCAGAGGAATTCGCACCACCCGGAGTTCCGTGGCCGAAGCGTTCAACTGTACCGACAATCCCGTTTCCTTTGCGTTCAACGCAACGCGCTCGGCCAACAGCCTCGCCAGCGGATCATTATTGTCGTAGCCCAGCGTGAAAGAGGGTACGCCCGGAATCTGATCCCGCAACTGCTGGGCTCGTGAGCGATCAGGCTCGGTGGAGAAGACAAATCCGTAACCGCTCATCCACGTGGGAAGTAAGCTGGCGGTCGGCTGTCCCGCACCTTGCAGCAGGACGTTATGCATGGATTGGCGCTCGATACTCAGGCGCAGAGCGTCACGGGAAGCCTTCTCCTGGGCAGAAGCAGCCTCCTTCGCGAATTTCAAAGCGATCAGCTCAATGAGGCTTGAGCGCAGGAGTTCATAACGGTGGGAAACCACGCGGTGCATTTGTTCCGGCGCTACTTCCACCAAATCTGCCCTGCCACTTTCCAGAGCGTTCATCTGATCGCGAAAATTTCTTCCCATATCAACATCGATTTCGTCAATAAAGGGCCGACCATTCCAGTAATCCTCATTCGCGGCTACCACCAGCTGTTTGGCGGCTTGCCACTCAACGATGTGAAAGGGACCGGTTCCACTGATCATTCCGCTCGCATCTCGCTTTGCAATGCCATTTCGAAATAAAGTAACTTCCTGCAAGAGCTCAGGAGTCGAGCCCGCGGACTCGATCGTGACAATGTCTCCAGTCGCTGTGACGTTCCACGCGGGATTCGCTTTGCGCAGGGAAGAGGCGGTGATCTCGGCAGTGAGCGGGCTGCCGTCGTGAAATTTCACGTTGCGCCGGAGGTGGAACTCCAACCCCCGATCTCCCGGAACGCTCTGCCAGGATTCTGCCAGAGCGCTTTGTGGCTGGCCACTCGCATCCACCGTGACAAGCGTATCGAAAATCAGCGCAACCAGATTGCGCGCGCCCACAGAGTCGGGCACCTCAGCCGGATCCAGCGAGGATGCACTCATCGTCATGCCGATGTGCAGGGTTCCCCCATATTGCGGGCGCGTGTCCGCGTTCGCGCTCGAAGCCGCGATCAGCAGAACACTAATTGCAAGCCAGTGTAAGCCGGTACGCTTCATAGCTGCCTGTTTCTGAATTCTTTGCCACGGCAATTGCGCTGTCGCCGTTTGCCTGGGTCCACAATGCTGAGACCTTGCCCGGCAAATTGGTGGGCGCGCTGACGGCGATCGGATCCCGGTCTGGCAACTCATACGCTCGCACCGAGTCGCCGCTTTGGTCGTCTGCGTTTGTCGCAAGCACTTGCCATCCTGCGCCGCAGTTTGTTCTTACCGTGGCAATATCACTGCCCCAGTCGGTTCCCGAGATCTGGTCTCGAATGCCGTCCAGGATGTGTAGTTTCCCATCTGTAGCCGCGAAGAGCCACAGGACGTATTTATCTCTGGGTAGGAATGCGGCGGAATAGAATTTGGGCGCCGCATGAAATTTGCCTATCAACGAAGTGATCACACCCGTGAAAAAGTTACGTCGCGGAGTAAAAAAACCAGCCAGCAGGAGAGTTGTGGAAGAGCCACCCGAGGGGCTGCTCACAGTACCCAGAGGCCATGGATCATCGCTCTCCCGGCAGTTCAGGGTAGCTGGGCTCGCCATCTGACAGACCACGCCAGGAAGGTAGACATTCAATGCATGATCCTTGGCGGGAACCAGCCTGCCGTGCAGGTCCAGCGGCCATGGTTTGGTGTGACTGATGGAAACCTTCTGTTCTATTTGCCATTTTCCCGCTTGCACGCGATACAAAGTGAGATCTTCAGCGCTGAGCACCGCGATCCGCGTTGGCGACGCATCTCCTTCCAGAATGGCGACATCGAGAATGGATTCCTTGCCAGTCCAGACCAGCGTTTTCACGAGAGTCATTGGCATCGAGTCAGGAAGCCTTGCTGTTTCTGCCGTTCGCGGAACTGAGACCATGACGACAGCCGCCTCTGCCGCACCCTGCCGAACTTCGGCTATCCAAACATAAGCTGCTTGGTTCTCCGACAACGAGAGCGCGATCGATGCAGCCGCCTGCTCGTCGTTCACAAGCCGGACGCCGACTTCCTGGAGGGCGCTTTCCATGCCGTTCTGCACAATCTCAGTATCGCGCTTGCCTAGGGATGAACGATTCTGGATGGTCAATGCTGCGGCGCCGGGGCCGGTCACCGCCGCAATCTTTTGCGCCAGCTGCTTTTCTGCGCTACTCCAATCAGAGGCAGATGCAAATGCGCATAACAGCACGGTCACGCAGTATATGCCGAACCGGGCAACCCGGAACAGACGAGCCGCTCCGCAAGCGCCATCCACCGATTTCAAGATGCCTGGAATGCCCGAATTATAAATCGACTGACGCATGGCACCACATCCGTCCCCTGTACTCTTTGGACACCGCCGTTGGGCTTGCCGAACAGGTTGTCCCCTTTATCCGGCTTAGCACGTACTCTCTAATGCCGTCTCCTAGTGTGGTTGTGCTTCCCCCTGCTCACCCTGATTGGCCTGATTCGCCATGTTCATGCTATGCAGCACGTCATTGGCAAAAAAGAACTTGCCGTCGGCAGGGACCATCATGATCTGCAATTTGTCGGACAAGCGTTCGGCGATAATCTTGTTGATCAGCAGCGGGTTTTGTTTCAGAATCACGCCCTCGCTTCGCATGCGTTCCGCGTCCGCAGCCGCAGTTACCCGAATCCGGTCAGCTTCCGCCTCGGCCAGCAGCTTGCGGCGTTCGGTTTCAGCCTTGCTATCGATGACTTTGGCTTGCGCTGCCGCTTCGGCATTTTGGATCGTAGCTTCCTTGCGGGCCGCCGCTTCCAGTTTGCTTTGCTGAATCTGTTTTTCCTTCAGCGGCAGAGTGTACTGCATCGCGTCCGCTTCTCCCTTGGCCTGCAGCACGTGAACCCGGGCTTCTCCTTCGGCCTGTTTGATCTGCCGAGCCTTGATGGCTTCCGCCTCCAGCTCCGCGATCTTGACTTGCTTCTGCTGCAGCTCTGTTTCAACGCCCATGCGATCATTTTCCTGCTCCTTCAACAGCAGGGTTTCCAATCCCTCGGCATATTCCTTGGGCAATTGAATGTCGCGCAGCATGACCTCTTTGACTACGATGCCATCGGCTGCGAGTTTCTGAGTGATGAGGCCCGCCGCGCGCTGGCGAACTTCCTCGCGTTTCGTCGAAAACACATCTTTGACGGTGTAGTGGGGTACGAGTTCTCGCCATACGCTCACTACGACTGGGGGCACGATTTCTTTCTCGACTGGATGCGGCAAATTGCTCTGAATGTAATCCAGGTGTTTGGGATCGAGCCGATACCGGACCGTAATGGCCAGACCCAGAGTGAGCCCCTCCTTCGCCTGTACGTCGAGAAGTTCCGGTTTGGAGGGAGCCTTCGCAACGGCCGGCTTTCCGTCTTCCAGCGTTCCGGTAGTGAATACCTGGTCGCGAATATCGAACAACGCGACGTCTTCCACGAGCGGTTTGACGAGATGGACGCCCGGGTAAAGGGTTCCCGGTTCCGTTCCGCTGGTTTGGCTCACGCGAACCCCGGCCATGCCACTGGGCACGACCACTATGCTGAACGCTACTAGGATGGGACCCCAGGCAAGAAACACCAGCGCAACGGACCGGCGCCATCTCCACTCTGGCGCTGTTGGGATTGGCGTAATACCTGGGGTGGCAAGCGCCCTTCTATACAACAGTTCGCCATATAGGTCGAAGGCTAAGATTCCCAAGGCCACGAGAATCATCCCGAGGCCGCTATACATCAGCAGATTCCTGAGTACCAGCATTGCCGTTCTCCTTTACTTGTCAGCGCTTCTCTTCCGATTTCACAGTTGCTGATTGACGGGCGAAAAGCCGGAACACCTGCCCGAAAATCAGTTCCTCTGCCAGCAGGGCCACCGCTAACGAGAAAACCATTCCAGCGACTACCGCCATAAATGTGATTGCCATCTGCATAACTCCTCCTGAGATTTCCATTTCACAAGCTCGAGACGCTTGCTACTGCTCTTTGCATAGGCATCGTTCAGGCCAGATAGCCGGCGCTTCAGAAACAAGGATTTAGGGCATGGAGAGAGGGATACAACGTCGTTTGAAAGACACAGGTGTGGCAGGGCGGACACGCAGTCCCCTGTCGTTAAGCCACGACTCCGAGAAGGACGGTAAGGGAAGGTGGGGAGGGCTGCGTCTTCTCGGCCTTCAAGCGCCCGGCTCCCGCCGTCTGGGGTAACGGCTTGTGGGGTTCTGTGGGTTGGAGCCGGGCGATCCTATGACTAGAAGGCCTAGTTCAATTGTGCTTATTTAATGCCTATTGGTCCTCCTTTTCTGTGACGCTGGTCACAGTTGATCGTGATCCTTATCATGCGGATTCGTTCTCACGCAGCACGTAATGATTCTCTGCCTCGGCCGCTCGATCTCGGTCACACCGAGCACAACTGCGTGTGATCGGAATCACCGCCCTTCTGAGCCTCGCTTTCTTACACTCATCACGAGCGAGCGAAGTGCTCATCCAGGAGACGGATTCATCATGGCTTATGTAATTACTGATACCTGCATCAAAGACTCCCTCTGCGTTGAGGTTTGCCCGACCGATTGCATCCACCCCAAGACGGACGAGCCCGGCTTCGAGGCGGCAACTCAGATGTATGTCGATCCCGAGGGATGCATCGACTGCGGCGCTTGCATTCCGGCATGCACCTCGGATTCGATCCATGCGCTGGAGGATGTGCCCGAGGAGAAGAAGGACTTCATCGAGAAGAACGCAGCATTCTTCCAAAACTGAAGCGGTTTTGAATCGGTGACAGCCGCCGGCGCCGGAAGCAAGGCCAACCAGCCCCGTCCGTGCCCGGCGGTTTGTTGCATGCAGTAATGAAATCGAGTTCCCCCCCCGATTCGTTCGGAAATTTGCGGGGATTGGAAGACAGACGATACGACCAGCGGCGCTGGTTTTCTTACGCGGCCCCTTTTCCGGTCGCTTGAGAGGCGGCATTCGCGGCCGGACGTCTCAGGGCAATCAGGGTGATTCCAAGTTCTCGATCGTAAATCAGAGTCCATTGCAGCGCACACTCATCACATAGCCAGAAGTGCTCGATGGACCGTTGTTGCCGGCGAGCAGACACAAAAGCAGGCGGGATCTTCTCCCCGGGGCAAAAAACGCGATCGATCTCTACCACAAAGAGCTTACCTTCGCGCAGTTTAAGAAAGGGCTTACCGCATTGTGAATTAGCACATTGACTAAGCATTATCGATTCTTCCTGCCGAACTTCGAATCTCGCCCCAGCTCGGAAAGTTCACAAACGAGCAGATTGAGTACCATCCCCATGTATTAAGGAAATATTCAATTTCCAGATTCGATTGTCCATCGTAGGCGTACAAAGTTGCCGAAGTTTCGGCAGTTGACGCCGACCGCAAGGCCGTCAAGGGTTGCTGCGCTCGCCAACGCCGTCTACCATCTGTGGTATGCCGAACGTGCTGGTGTGTCCACCGGATTATTTCGATGTGGTGGATCAAAAAAATCCGCACATGTCCCCGCGAGCGCAAGTGGACCGCGCGAAAGCGCGCACGCAGTGGGAAAAACTATGTAGCGTTATGCAACAGAATGGATGCCAGATTCATATTGTCGATCCCGTCCCAGGACTCGAAGACATGGTGTTCGCTGCGAATCAGGTTTTCGTCGGCGAGAAAGCAGGATACGGGAAGTTCGTGGTCCCCAGCCGCATGCGGCACCCGTCCCGCGATCGCGAGGTTCCGTATTTTACGCAGTGGTTTGCTGCTCGTAACTTCCGCGTGATTGATCTTGCCTTGACCCAAGATGGCTACCTCGAAGGCCATGGCGATCTGCTCTGGGACTATGAATGCTCCCGCATTTATGCTGGATACGGTTTCCGCAGTACCCGCGCCGCGATTGTAAAATTTTCCGCAGCGATGTCCGAAATGGGAATTCCGGTCACTCCCCTCGAGTTGATCGATCCTTATTGCTATCACCTGGACACTTGCCTCTGCGCCTTGAATGCCGAAGCGGTTTTGATTTTCGCCGGAGCGTTGTCCGCCGAATCGTTGGCATCTGTGCATAACCATTGGAAAAGGATTCATCTCCTGGACGCTGATGAGGCCCATCACTTGATGGGAAATGGAATTGTGGTGAATGCCCATTACATCGCGCCCCGCATGACGCCCCAGTTGGACTCCCTCCTCCGCGAGGAGGGTCTAACTCCGGAGATCGTCGATACCTCGGAATTTGAAAAGTCAGGCGGTAGCTGCTTCTGCATGACAACCTTCTTCCCCTGATTCCCGCTCATGACCTCAACTCCAACCCTGAATGATGTGCGCAAATTGTTGCTATGCGCTCGGGTTCCGCGCCTGCGCGCATTGGCATGGGAAGGCGAAACGCTCTACGCCTCGCGTGGATACCAACTGCTGCGAGCTCCGATCGTGGATCTGCCTCGTGAGATCAAGTGGCAGCCCGTCGGGGAGTTCCGCCCTTCGTGGAATCGCAAGCTCTCGGTCCTGAATCGTCTCACCGCACGTCTGTTTCGCGACGGCTTTCACGGGTTGGCGTTTGTGCCTTCCGGCACAATCGTGACTGCGGTGCCCGGAGCGATTGCCACTATGAAGGCCAATGAAACAAAATTTCGCCGAACTTTTACTATCGTTCGCGGATCGCGGCCGCTGCACATAACCGCAGTTCCCGGCGGCCGATTTTTCTGGGGAGAGTATTTCGACAATGCCGCTCGCGATGAGGTGCACATCTACGGATCAGCCGATGGCGGCATGTCATGGGATGTTGCGTATACATTTCCCAAACGCGCCATTCGACACGTTCACAACATCGTCCACGACCCCTGGCAAGATTGTCTTTGGGTGCTGACCGGCGACTACGGGGACGAGTGCCGCATCCTGCGCGCCAGCTACGACTTCACTAGCCTGGAAGTCGTGCTGCAGGGTAAGCAGCAGGCCCGTGCCGTCGCAGCCGTTCCGACGGAAGATGGCCTTTATTTCGCGTCCGACACACCTCTGGAGCAAAACTATATTTATCATCTCGGCCGTGATGGCACGCTGTCCTGCCTGGCGCCGGTCAGCGGTTCTTCCATCTATAGTTGCCGAGTCGGCAGCCAGGTGTTTTTTTCGACGATGGTAGAGCCCAGCGACATCAACCGTGATCCCATGGTCAGACTTTACGGCGCCACGGCGAAATATCCGCAGCGCTGGGGGCCCCTGCTCAGCTGGCGCAAGGACCGCTGGCCCATGAAGTTCTTCCAATACGGAAATGCATTCTTGCCCGACGGAATTAACCGAACTCAATACCTCGCCGTAACAACCGTCGCCGTCGAATCGGATGATATGGTTACATCCATCTACTCGGTCAATCCGCAATGATGCTGAGCGGAAGGTGAAGGGCCGCGCTGACAGCGGATCTGCATGCGCGGATGCGATTCGGTACCACATTCGTAAGTAAATGCCAGGGTTCAGCTACTACCGTCGAATCTTCAGTGCCTATCTCCTTGGAGGCAAGAGCCACCTGACCTTCTGGCACGAGACTGCGGCAGAGAATCCCGACGCTTCTGCCATCGAACTCGGCCCCTATTACATGCTCTTTTCGGAGAAGGCGGACTACTCGGGGCCGTTCGACGCCGACGGCATTCCGCAACTCGATTATCACGGCCACATCGGCGTGCAATACAACCCGATCGCGATCGCGCAATATGGGTTGGGCAACTACAACCTGTGGCGCATTCACGGAGATCCTGCGCGGCGCGACAAATTCTTCCGTACCGCCGTTTGGCTTTGTGAGCACCTGGAGATCAATTCCAGGGGGTTGGCAGTGTGGGCTCACCACTTCAACTGGGAATATCGCGACACATTGCAAGCGCCGTGGTATTCGGGGCTAGCGCAGGGCCAGGGGATTTCAGTGTTGGTGCGCGCGCATAAGGAATCGTCGAACTCGCTCTATCTCGACGCCGCCCAGCGTGCCTTCGCGAGCTTTCAACGCCCGATCTCCCAAGGTGGAGTCGCTTTCACCGACGAATCCGGCGACCTCTGGTTTGAGGAATACATCGTCTCTCCCCCCACCCATATTCTCAACGGTTTCATCTGGGCGCTTTGGGGCGTTCACGATTACTTCCTTGCCACAACCGACAACTCCGCGCGGGAACTCTTTTGTCGAGGAGTGAGAACCCTGCTGCACAATCTGGAGCGTTATGACCTGGGTTTCTGGTCGCTATACGAGCAGTCCGGAACGCGTTTGCCGATGGTGGCCAGCCCCTTCTATCACCGCTTGCATATCGTCCAACTTCGCGCCATGCATCGCCTGACCGGGGAACAGAAATTCGCCGAGGTGGCGCATCGCTGGGAAAACTATGCCCGCAGTCGCGCAAAGCGCACTCGAGCACTCTGCTATAAGAGTGCGTTCAAGCTCTGCTACTACTAGAAGTCAGGGCAAGCCCGACTGTCGGCTGTTCCAAGCCCTCACGCATGGGCTACTCTGTCATGTCCCGTGAATCTTCTCTACATCTCCCAATACTTCCCGCCCGAGATGGGCGCTCCCTCCGCTCGCGCCTCGGAACTCGCGCGGCATTGGGCTAACGCGGGGCACCAGGTTTCCATACTCACCGGGTTTCCCAACCATCCCACCGGTGTTGTACCTGCAGAATGGCGCAGTCGCTTGCGGCGACTCACCTATCGAGAAAAAGTCGGGCAAGTGGATGTATATCGAACCTGGCTCTGGGCGCTCCCCAACCGCAAGGTCCACGAGCGCATGCGCAACTATGCTTCGTTCTGCGTTTCGGCGGCTCTACGCGGCATGACCATCGCGCGCCCCGATGTGATTATCGCCTCTTCTCCGCAACTGCTGGTCGGATTCTCCGGCTGGTGGCTTGCTTTCATTCGTCGAATTCCTTTCGTCTTCGAAGTCCGCGATCTCTGGCCCGAATCCCTGACCGCGGTCGGTATCGGCGGGGAGCGTTCTTTGCTGCACCACGCTCTCTCCGCCATCGCGGGATTCTTGTACCGGCGCGCGGATCGCATCGTAGTGGTGACTCCCGCATTCAAGGATTACTTGATTGGCAGCTGGCGCGTGCCCGCTGACAAAATTGATGTCGTTGAAAACGGCGTGGAAACCGATCTCTTTGCGCCCGCCGATCCCCTCGCCGCAGTACCCCGCAAAAAAGAACTGAATGCCGAATCGCGCTTTCTGGTTTGCTATATAGGCACCATGGGGATGGCCCATGGCCTGGAAACACTGCTGGATGCCGCGGCTAGGCTTCAGTCCGAAAATCCACATGTGTTGTTCCTGCTCATCGGCGAAGGCTCGGAAAAAGAACGCATCAAATCCCTCGCGCAATCCCGGAAGCTGGCCAATGTACGGTTTCTGGATCAACAGCCCCGCGAGACGATCCCTTCGTTTATCTCCGCATCCGACCTTTGCCTTGTGCTGCTGAAGAAAACCGATGTGTTCAAGACGGTCATTCCCACCAAAATGCTGGAATTCATGTCTTGCGCGCGTCCGGTGATTCTCGGAGTCGAAGGTCAAGCCCAGCGAATTCTCGAGGACGCTGACGCGGGCCTCGCGATCGAACCGGAAAACGCTGATGCCCTTGTTGCAGCCATCACCCAATTCGACCACAACCGTGAACTGGCTAGAGAGCTGGGGGAGCAGGGCAGGACCTATATTCTGCAGAACTTTTCTCGCGCGAGCACCGCACAAAAGTACCTCACAGTCTTGCATGACGTGGTCTCAACCAGCCGCTAAGGTACACATCTCCATGCCTGCGCGAGAGGCATCTCCTGTGTAACGTCTGGAACTCCGCGCACCCGAACCTTTTGGCTCAGTTTTCCACAGCTTTGGTCAATTGAGAGATTGAACTCACTTTCTCAGGCTGCTAAAGTTCGGGAACTCTCGAAACTCAGCAGGAATGTATTCACTCACTATCAGCCCAGGGGTAGGTGTAGCAGTACTTTTCCGAGCCATGGAGCAGACGCCGCAATGCCGTCGTGCTCGGTTTGAGGGTCGCACCGTTTGACGCCGATCTTTTTCGTCATATTTTTACTAGCGCTATTTCTTTCATTCGTCCTCACGCGCTTCGTGCGGGACTTCGCGAGATCGCGCGGATGGGTGGTGGCGGCCACGCACGAGCGGCACCTGCATTCGGTGCCTCTGCCTCGTCTGGGGGGAGTCGCAATTTTCCTGAGCTTTGCGGCCTGTATGGGGCTGTCCGCGGCTTGGGCGATTCGCCATCCCAATCTCCGCCCACCCAACTTTTTCCAGACCATGCAGACTGTGCTGGTGCCTGCCGCACTGGTGTTCGCATTGGGCGTCTGGGACGACCTCCGCGGGGTCGGGCCCTACGTAAAATTCGGCGTGCAGGCCGTTGCCGCGTCCATGCTCTATGCCGGCGGATTGCGCATCATCAACATTCCTGTTCTCTTTGGTAATCGTCCGTTGCCCTGGTTTGTCGAACTGATGTTCACGGTGATCTGGGTGCTGGCCATCACCAACGCTTTTAATCTCATCGACGGACTTGACGGGCTTGCTGCGGGATCGGCCTTGTTTTCGACCATGGTGGCGTTCGTCCTCGCCGCATTCCACGGTCCTGTCTTGGTCGAGGTCATGACGATCGCCTTAGCCGGAGCGATCTTAGGATTTCTGCGCTTCAACTTTAATCCGGCGACCATCTTCCTGGGCGACTCCGGCAGCCTGTTCATCGGATTTCTTCTGAGTGCTCTTGCCTTGCATGGAGCTCAGAAGGCCCCAACGATCGTCGCGGTAGCGATCCCGATCGTCTCGTTTGGTCTCCCCATTCTGGAGACGGTGCTCTCCATCATTCGTCGCCTGATCAGCGGGCGTCCGGTCTTCACTGCCGATCGCGAGCACATCCATCACAAGCTTCTGCAGCACGGCATGTCCCATCGCCAGGTAGTGATCATCCTCTACGGAGTCTCGGCAGTATTCGCCATGCTGAGTCTCTTCCTGTTATGGCCCACAGGCAGCTCGCTGGGGCTGGTCATGGCCGTGCTGGGAATCGGCATCTGGATTGGCGTGCAGCACCTGGGTTATCTCGAATTCGGTGAGATCGCCCGCGTAGGACGCCGCACTCTGGATCAGCCGCAGATCTTCGTCAACAATCTCGCCATCCGTCGCGCCACCGAAGAGTTGAAGGTGGCTCATGACCTCGAGCAGATTCGGCACATCCTGACCGCCGCATTCGGCAGCAACGATTTCGATGGATTCCAACTGAACCTGCGCCTCAGCCCCGGGCAGATAATCTCCTTTGCCGATGCGGGCCTCGCGGAAGACACTGAAAGCAGCTTCCGCTGGATGAAACCGGGCGTGAAACACCTAAACACTTCCTCGTTATGGACGATTGCGCTGTCGTTGTTCAGTTCGTCCCAACGTGCTTGTGGAACTCTGATGATCTACCGGCTCTACTCGAGGCGCGATCTGCAGCTGGATGTGAACCTGCTAACCGCGATCTTTCCCACAGCCTTGGCCGACGCTTTGGACCGCACCCAGACACAACCGGTGGAAGTGATCCCTATGCACGATCAGGATGCCTCGCTGCTCTCCGCGCAGGCCGGATAATCGCGTCTCTGTTTAGAAGCGGATAGAATCTTCTGT
>Ga0105240_10005442_pt1 | contig 18977 bp, 14 predicted proteins | sample KBSC54metaG_FD_80426 | JGI IMG/M metagenome (GOLD analysis project Ga0105240, IMG submission 80426) | Corn rhizosphere microbial communities from Kellogg Biological Station, Michigan, USA - KBS C5-4 metaG | ecosystem: Host-associated > Plants > Roots > Rhizosphere > Soil | place: Michigan, USA... | reverse complement strand
TGCTCGCAGCGCCGTTTTGTATTCGCGATATTCCTTCAGATAATCCGCATACGAATATCCCTTGGGCCGGTGTGCGACTCCACCCGCAAAAAGATCGGGCTCGTTACCAATCTCGAACGCAAGCAGCTTGTCCTTCGTACCCGCGATCACGCTCGTTGCTTGCTCGATAGCGTTTGCGAGATCGCGGCTGCCAAGATTCAGCCCCCAGATCAGTTGCCAACCGGTCGCGTCGAGAAATTCCCCCAAGTCGCGGATCACGGCATCGTTCACCACGGTGCCCTTGGTCGCGCAAACTGCCGGCCCGTCCTTCGCGTAACTTGAAAAATCCGACGTATTGCCGCCGATGCGGATCACTCCGCGCCTGCCAAGATTCCTCACAAACTGAACGTAAGCCGTATTGCGCGCGCTGAGCAACCCCGGCCTCGCAACGGAAGAAATCTCGTACCCAAGTCCAAGAAAATCCGCGGGAATTTCCCCAAGTGCCTGTTCTGGATGAATGGCAATAGAAATTCGTCGAGATTGGGACGCCATCTGCGCGAACGCCGAATACCCGCCTGTAGCCGCCGCAGCCGCCGCTCCCACCGAAGCCCTCAAAAAAGCTCTGCGATCCATAGCAATCGCCGCAAACTCTGCCGCACGCGCCCTGCGAAGTCAAGCCTGCTGGAGACGACGGCGCCCTGGCCGCGCCTTGAAGGTTTAAATGTAGCGCTGCGGGCTTCAGCGCAGCATGAAAGCTGCCGCCTCGCCGTAAACGTCAACCTCACATCGCGTTTTCTCAGCACTGCGACGATCGAACACAGACCCTGTTCCCCAGCCGCAGCCGTCGGAACTCCCGCCCCGCTATCTGCACGATGGCCCCGGATCAAATGAAAACTCCCAATGCCGCTTCAGCACACAGACCAGCGCTGTAAGCGCGGCACAACTTAGCCCAGCCGCGTAAGCGCTGGGTCGGCGCGCCGACCACAACAGAGCACCGTAGGCGCGGCACAAACCTCTATGTGCCGATGAAAGACCGACGGTCACCCGGCAACAACTCCGCGCACCCACCTAAGTACTATGTCCGTATTTTCCACAATAGAAATCGCTCTGTGAGCGTGCTAACTTTGCTCGGTTTTTGAATGGAGAGGAGGCGTGCCGGAGGGAGGCGAAGAAAAACCTAATCGAGAAGCCTCGATTAGAAATCAATCTAAGTCATTGCGCCTTAATAAAAACCGCGATTCTAATCGAGAAAAAAGGTGGAATTTTCTAGACGAAATCCAAAGAAAACAGCCGATCGGGTGATCCAGAAACCCGCATGGCGCACGCAACAATCGCTCTCCTTGGAGACTTGTAGTATCGAAGCTGCAATGTTTCGGTGTCACAAGTGCCAAAGCGTCGCAATTTTGGCCATTTAACCTAAATAAAGCGTGATATGGCGCGCCAAGGCGGCGCAAAATGGCAAAATGACAGCCCAACAACAACCCGAACCGTGGCTTCGCGGCACTCTCACTGGCGTTGCTGCCGTGCCGCGCGCCGTGCTTCACGCTCTGGAACTCGCCCGCGAAGACATCTTTCGCTGGTGCAGCGGTCTCACCGACGATGAATTGAACGCGCGGCCGGCAGGAATCGCGCCGGTCGCATTTCACATTCGCCACATCGTACGCAGCGCGGACCGCCTGCTCACCTACGCCGAAGGCGCGCAACTCACGCCGGCACAGCTAGATGCAATGAAATCGGAACTCGATCCGGGCGCAACGAGCGCCACCGTATTCTCTGAATTTAACGAAGGAATCGAGCGCGCAAGCGCGAGAATCCGCGCCATCGGTGCTGGCCATCTGGAGGAATCTCGAAAAGTCGGAAGGAAGGAATTGCCAACTTCGGTCGGCGGGTTGCTGGTTCACGTCGCCGATCACACGCAGCGCCACGTCGGCCAGGCAATTACCACCGCAAAAATCGCGATCGCCGCACGCGCATAAACCGAACGAAATCCGTCGTTTACAACGCGCAGCAGCCGATCCGCGCAATTACCATTTGCCCGTTGCGAAGTAAAGAAGAAGCGCCGCCGCGCCAACCATAATGATGTTGCCGACCAAAGCCTGGAGCGCGACGGAAATCGACGGCAGATCTTCGTTCAGAATTTTTTTCATTGTCTCCCCTGACCCAGATCACTACCCAACTTATGCTTACGATGAACCCACATTTTATAGAGCGCGCGCGCTTGCATCAAGACCGAAGATGCCGAGTCACCAAAATCACGCACAATCTATGCTAACTTATTCTACGAGGGCGGTTAGCTCAGCGGTTAGAGCATCCGGTTTACACCCGGAAGGTCTAGTGTTCAAATCACTAACCGCCCACCATCGCCGCAGCCAATAATCCCAATTCGAGTTGCGCTTCGTAGATTAATGCGCCGGGCACTTCAGCGCGGCAAGATAGTTGCGCTGAAAAAGCGGGACATTGCCCGAATCGAGATCGAACTCGGCAACGAGCGGCTTGCCATTAATTTTTGCCTGCTGGCCGCCGAATCCGCGTACGGGCCAGGTGAGATGATATCCAGCGGGTCCGGCAGCCCAATTGTAATAATCAAAGAGCCGGAACGCCGCCCACGGACCCTGAAATTCGCCAAAACTCGTCCCGTTGATGCTGAGGCTGGCTTCCCCGCCCGCCCCTGACCACACAAACCCCTTCTCGCCCTCGTGGTTGCCGGCGACCTTGAGCGGCTGACCTTCGATCGTCAAAGTCTCGCTACTGATTTCCGGCTGCGGATGCGCCTTCACGCTGAATTTAAATTGCGGCGCTGTTGCACCGGCGGGAAAGAGCGCGCGCTGGATCTCCGCCGCGCGATTCACCAGCTTAGTCACCTCAGGCTGCGCCTTCCCGCTCTTCTGCACATATTGCCCGTTCTGCAATTCGTACACGGCCTTGTTCTGATCGAGAAATTTGGAAAATGTGCCGCTGCCCGGCTGGAAGAACCCGACAAAATCGCCAAGGGCGACTTCCTGCGATGCCGCCGGATTAAACGGATATTTCGCATCCATTCCTTTCAGCGAGCTACACATTGCTTCCAGGCCGCCCGGTCCCGGCGCTGGAGGCGCCGCGGCAGCGCCGGTGGGCGCCTCCAGCAGCGTCTTCACGCGAACATCCATTTTCCCGTCGTGATCAATCGCAAATCCCTGTGCGATTTGGTCCGCCGCAGCACGAGCTTGTCCGGAGAGCGCATTGCATGGCGCCAAAGCAGTTGTTAATGCGTCGCCAGTGAGGCCGGGAGGAACAGCCTCCAGGCACGTCTGCACAGCGTTCAATGCCTTCACGTAACTCTGGCTCGGAGCTTGAATCACCTGGTCCTGGCATGGCGAAGGAACCACTTGTTGCACGGGCGCAAACGCCTTCGCTACGTCGGGCGAATCGATCGCTGTATTCTGCGAAGCCTCGCACAAAAGTACCAGCAGCGGCGAACGATTCCCAGAAAGGCTCGCGAGCTTCTGCGCTTGATCCTGATAACTGCCGCCGCGATACACGGTCGCCTGATTGAGGAAATCGCGCCAAGCCTGAATGTAATCCTTCGTATACATCGCGGTCAGATCCGCAGGCGAGTTCCCTGCACTACGCTGACCACCTTGCCCCTGATCGCCAAGCACCCACTCCTCGCCGGACGTGTACTGGTCCGCATGCTGCACAGCGCCTTTCATGAAATTCCAACCGGCTTTGGTGAATGCGCCCGAAACTTCATATGGATCTCGCACCACAGAGGCCGCGTCCGGATACTTGCGGTTGAAATTCAGGCTCGGATTCGCCTTGGCGGCCGCGGCTAACATCGAGCGATAGATGCGCTGAGTGGCTGCAAATTGCGCCAGATAGTTATGCGTTTTGCCGATCGCCGCAAAATCCGCTTCAAGCGTGTAAGGATTCGAAATCTTTAGCTCATCTGCATAGAAATCGAGCTGCTGCTGCACGAGTTGCTTGCGTTGATCGTCCAGATCGCGGCCGGCCAGCCAACTCTTCAACAACGTGGGTGTGAGAAACTCGCGCGTCGATTTCTCTGGATGCGAGCTGACGATCAGATACGCTTTGAGCGGATTGTAAGCTGCGGAGTAATCGTCGTTTGGCCCCGGCGAAGCGGGAAGCGCCGTGAGCGTCGAATGCAGCGAGTTGTACGCCTGATCGAAAAGCATCTGCCGGAAGCGCGCGAAATATATGGCCCGGCCCTGCGCGTAAACATCCGCTCCGGAATATAGCCCCCAGCGCATGTGGAGCGGCGCGCCATTCTGCTGGTAATTGCTTAATTGCTGTAGCGGCTGGCGCAATGAGTCAAGCAATTGCCAATCCTGCGAGGAACCCAAATCACCATTCGATGCACTTTCGGCACGAACGGCCTGCGCAGCGGATGCCACATCCGATTCAAGGGACCGATTCGAAAGAAACGAAATTAAGAGCGCGATCAAGAGAATCGCGCAAATAGCGGTCGCACTGGCGAACACCATGCGCCGCCAGAAATTCACTCTGGTACTTGCCCCGCTCGCTCCCATGGCGGCGCTGTCTTGCAAAACTACATGGCTGAAAACATGGCTCAAGAACACCCATTGCGGCACCATGCGCGTTTCGATGGGGCCCTGGATCATCGTGCCTGTGCCGAATTGCGTTCCCGTGCCCGCAGCGGCTTGCGCCATTTGCGCCATGGTAGGCATGTCTTCGGCGCGCATGATCGTCGTGGCGTTCGCTGAAAAATCCTGCGCGGGGCGGATCGCCGTCTGCGCAGCGAATGCGGCAGGCGAGGGAGCGGCGGAGGCTACCATCCTTCGGCCGGCGAAATAGAATCCGCGAAGAAACGGACCGGAGCGCAAATGACTGGGCCGGCAAAGTTCTACCAGGAATTCGACTGCGGGTTTGCCCAGGCGTCGAAATTGCCGCGGAAATTCGTAAATGCCAGGCTGTCTCGTCTTGTCGCGCTCGCGAGAGAGAAGGCCCGTCCTGCAATCTGCCAACGACGAAAAGAGCGAATTGAATGCACCGGAAAGCCGCTTCGTTTCCTGCTCTGCGTAAACTCCCGAGGTGGCCGAAACCGGCAACGTGATGCCCAGGACGTGCGTGATCTCTTCATCGCGCAAGCTCCCCATGAATTCCGTCGCGTACGCGACCTGGTCGAGCTTCGAGAAAACAACGTAAACAGGGAAACTGGCTCCAAGTTGGTGCGCCATTTCCTCGAGGCGGGCCCGAAGCATTCGCGCCGCATTAACGAGTGCGCCCGGACTTCCCGGCTTCACCAGCTTTTCGCAATCGAGGCACACGACCGCAGCGCGCGGAGCCTGACTATTTTTTCCAAAGATCGATTGCAGCCGGCTCGGCGACAGGCGATGCAACAAGCGCGCCCATGGTTTGGGATCACCTGCGATCTTTCCCGCAGCCTCCACAAACACGGACTTGCGCGCAAACCAAAGATTCACCGCACTCGTCGGAACGACATTTCCGTCCTGATACATCTGCCCGGCCAGCAATTCAGGATCGAGGCCTGAGTTCAGCACCGCGCTCGTCTTGCCGGATGCCGTTTCGCCCAGTACAAAAATCGCGGGCAGTCCACTCAACTTCGCGCCTTTGCCAAGCCGCGAACCCGCCACCTTCTTTTCCGCTTCGCGAACGAGCCGATCGATATCGTCCGGCGAAATATCCGACGCAATGGCCGCGACCACAGCAGACGCGCCTGGCACAACCGGTACAGCAGGCGTCCCCGGTGCCGCAACCGCGGCCGGCATTTTCTGGCCGCGTGCCCACATCAGGAATCCCAAAATGCACAATACGCCGAGAACGACGATGCCCAAGCGGAGAATGAGGAGGTTCGCGCCTTGCAAATGCACCCAAATACCGACGAACCAAGCCAAAAGCAGCGTTACGACGAAGGCTGCCGCTGCCGCCAGATATTCCCACGTAAGTTTCATGAGCTCTCTCTATTCTCCACGCGCTATGTGGCCAGCGTGTGCAGGCCGGACGCGCCAACAGCGAGAATAATTTTGAATAGCACGAAGCAAACGACCGTCACGCCGATTGCGATCACGGCCGTTATCATCAACCGTTTAATCCACGGATCGGGACCTCCGGTCACGACGGCGCCCTCTGGCACAGCCCATGCGGGAGAAAATCCCGGCAGCGGCCCGCGAATGCGCGCGATTTTCTCCGCCACAGAGTCCATCAGCGGGCGCAGCGCCTCCGGCCCTGAAAGCTCGTACCGGCCTCGATAGCCGAGCAGCATGCAAAGTAAATGAATCTCGAGAACGTCGGCCAGATCGTGGGAGTCGTTGCGCGCCAGCAGACGCTCCACATTTTGAAAAAATTGTTCGCCGGCGAGCTGATGTCCGTAAAGCTCCTCCTGCAGCGGCATACGCGCCCAATCTGCAAACGCCGGGTTCGAGGAATTCAGGATCGATTCATCGAGGAACGCAACGACGGCAAACGTCGCGAACCGTGCATCCTCTGGCATATAGGCGCGCGTGATCGCCTCTTTTTCGGCGCCGCGCAGCGCATTGCGCATATCGTTGCGAAATTTGTTGCCGTCCGTCACGGGCTGGCGATTCGAGCGGACGCGCACGATCACCGTCAGGATTTCCTGAAAAATCAGCGCAAGATTCTCGGTGCGCCGTTTCGCCGAAGGGCCGCCTTGGCGAATCGTCGTGGCGCCAAAGAGTGTCGCTCCCATATTCCGTTCCCATCCTTCCTGGTAGGCCCGCACACCTGCGGGCACGCCTACACCCTGAACTGTTTTCTGAAACGCCTATTCCGGCAGCACGACGAGTTCCAGTTCCGGTTGCGGTAGATCACCCGGGACATAGACGCCCACGCGCCGCGTCTGCACGATGTGGTCCCAGCACGGTCCAGCCTTACTAACGCCAAAGTACTGGTGCTCCACCCGCGGCGCGATCGCCGACGGCGGTACGGGCAAATGCGTCAGTGCCAAACCCGGCAGCGCCGTTTTCACCAGTTCCGGCAAGAGCTCGGCAGAGCAAATCTTCACCAGCCGCGGAGTGCGCGTGATCATATCTGCTTCACCAATCGCCGAATGGATCGCAAATATCCATCGCGCTTTGCCGACGCATCGCTGATCCGTGACTTCTCCCTCGTAGAAATAACGGCCCACCGGCTTCAGCGGGATCAGTACGTAACTTGTCGGCACCACAAGCTCAAGATGCGCGCGGATGTGTTCATCGAGAGCCTGAAAACACTCTCCCAAGTGTATGTGATCGTAGAGAGGCAGCGTTCGCGGATGCGAATCGAGACCAAAAGTGCAAAGCGCACCAGCCAGCCGCGACATTTCGATGAAAAGTTGTTCGGGATGCTTTCGCTCAGCCAAGCACGTATGCCGCAGCACGCCAAGCGCCGCGTTTACGGTGTGTACGAACCAAAACGATGCGATATCGTCAGAAGAAAATCCCGCCTGAAATTTCGATGGCGCGCGCCGCGCACGTGAAAGAGTCGCGCTCTTCTCGTCGAGAATTTCCACCAGCCGCCGCGCGATGATCATCAGCCGTTCACTGGCGCTAATCGAAAGGCAGGGAGGAATAAAACTCGGATCGAAAACAAAGTGGCCTGTGCCGTCGCGCATCATTCGAGCGACCGGAAAAGTCACATAGCCCGTAGCATCTTCGGATTCGAAAAGGAAACGGATGCGTTTGCGGCCCACTTGCACGGGCTTTTCGTCAACACCCGTATTTTCGTCGTGCATCGTGCGCTCTTCGGCAACGTAGCGGAGGTGATCGCGAGCGTCTGCCGGAGTAAGCGCGCAATTCGGCCCGTTTTCGCGGCGTTCAGGCACGGCAAGCATTACGACGAGCGATTCGCGCGTCGGCGGAAAAAAATCGCCGATCTCGCGCGGTTCGGGCAGCGGATCGCTCTCCGGCATGTGAAACGCAAGTCCGTCCGGGAAAATACCGCGCGAATGGATCAGTGCAACAGTGCCGTTGCGCAACGCTTCCGCGTCGAGCGATTGTCCGATGATTCCGAAGGGCTCGAACCACAGATTCGAGGCCGAAAAGTGGACCATATCCTCGAACGCCCGGCTCTGCGCCTGGAAATGGTGCGGCCCAAGGTACATTCCTTCAAACCACACCACTTTGGAGAGATGTTTCATTCGGTCAGTAGGCGTGCTTCGACGCCGGAAAAATACAGCGCGACGGGCCATACTATGGCGTTTCAAAGAAAGGAAGTCAAGTAGCTCAACCCGCGTAGTGTTCGTAAGATGCGCGGTCGTTTTGGCGTGGGATTTGGATGGAAAACGAGGCGCTTACATTGCCTGCGGCAACAGAATCACCAACTCCAACTGGGGATTTTTTATATCGCCGGGCACATAGGCGGCGAGACTGCGCGCTTTACCCACTCCGTCCCAAGCCGCGCCGGACTGATTCAAGCTGAAATATTGATAATTCAGCTTCACGGGTATCGCTCCCGGAGGCTTCGGCATGTGCATCAAGGTAATGCCCGGCAGCGCTTGTCTCACCAATTGCTCCACCTGTGTGGCCGATCCCACTTTCATTAAGTTCGGCACTTTCTTAATCAGTTCCGCCTCGCCGACCTCGGCGCTGATCGCCAGATACATCCGCGTGCCAACGAGATACTTATCGTCATCGACAGTCGTGGCGTAAATCGAAGGCTGCACGAGTTTCAGCGGCAACGAAACGAAGTTGCTCGGCACCACGGTCTCCAGCAGCGTGCGCAACTTCTCATCGAGATCGTTGAAACACGTGCCAAGGTCATCGTGATCGTAGAGCGGCAGGTCGCGCGGCTGGATCTTCATGGAAAATGTCGTTAGCGCGCCCGCCAGCGAATTCAGTATGCAGAAAAGGCTCTCTGGATGCCCTTTCTTCGTCTCATATATATGGCGAAGCATCGGAAAATGATTGTTCACGGTGTAAAGCAGCCAGAAATTCGCAATATCCGCCGCTGTGAAGTCCGCCAGGCTCTGGCTCTTTTGCCGCCGTCCGCCCGCCAGGATGCTGCTCTTGGCCGCGAGAATTTCGGCCAGACGTCGAACGATTGACATTAAATGATCGCTCGCAGCAACGTCGATCAGCGGCGGCACAAAGGTCGAATCGATCTGCGGCATGCCCGCCGGAGACTTCCTGATGCGCGCCACTCGCAACGCAGTCGAGCCTTCCCGCGATTCACCTTCGGTCAGAATCCGGAAGTTCTTGCGCGCAATCTGAATCGGCTTTTCGGTCGTGCCGGTGTTTTCGTCGCGCATCGACGCTACTTCCGCCAGGTAGCGCGTGTCGGCGCTGCTGTGCGAGACCGCCACATTCAGCCCGCGCTCGCGCATGCGCGGAATAGTGAGATAAACGTCGAGGGTCTGCTGGTCGGGCTCGAAAAACGAAACAAACGGCTTGGGCGGCGGCGCGGGATCGGAATCGGGAATTTCGAAAAGGAGCCCGTCGGGGAAGATTCCGCTTGCGCGCGCAATGACGAAGTTTCCTTCCGCAAGGGCTTCTTCGTTGAATCGCAGCTCTCGGAAACCCCAAGGTCGGAAATTTAGAGCCTCAAGCCCGAATTGCAGGGTGTTTTCGATGAAGCGATCTTGCGCCTGTAAATGCTGGGGCGTCAGGAACGTTCCCTTCGCCCAGATGACCGGCCGCATGTTGCGCATAGCGCTTCAACCTACAGGACTAATCGGCGACGTGTCAAAGAGAAAGTAGCCGGCGTGAATCCAAAACGATTCGAGGCAAAAACAAAAATCAAGACTGAGATCAGGCGAGAAGGCCGCTCTCTTTTAATTGCGCTTCGGTGCGTTCAATGCCGGAGATGATCACTACGCCTTCACCCCGTGCACGCCCGGCCCAGCGGCTCGCTTCGTCCTCCGGCAACCGAATTTCCATCAGAAAAGCGACCAATTCCTCGTGCGTATTGACGCAAACACTTTTCGTATCGAGCCTGCCCGCATATGGCACAAACATAACCTCAAAATGAGGCTGGGTATTGGCATCGCCTGGTTTCGGCGTGATTCGGATTGTGCCGTTCAGTTTGGCCGCCATGTTTTTCCGCTCCGTCGGAGCTGTAAGACTCTTAGTTACTATATTTTGTGCGCATTCACAAGAATTAACGACGATTCTTTAAGCCAGTTGTCACGTCATTAACACCGCCGCAGCCTCATTCGTGAGCCTAACCCTTTTACTCCCATTGAAGAAAACCGTGTGCCGTGAGTTTGCGTGCGAGATCGATACACTGACTCTCAACCTTCTCGGGTGAGGCATCCGCATTTTCGCTCAACTGCCGGATCAATTCGCCAAGCGAACGTTTCCCATTGAAACTGCCGACGAATTCCGCCACAGGTGTTTGCAAACCGAACGAGGACGGTATACCGCGCGTCTGCTTCAGAGAGAGAGACTTCGTTTCCCACCCGTTTTCTGCTCTGTGAAGCACCTGCTCCAGGAGCGAATCTGGCAAAAGCAATGGCCGCTTCGAAAGTATTTCACTGGCCGAAGCATTCGCGCTCAGAAAGTCGTGAGCGGCAAACCGCAAGAGAACCAGATCTCCGAATGGCCGTTCTATAAACTGGCTCGCCTCTTCCAGGGCGGCCCAGTTCTCTCCGGAGCGGCGCCGCATCGCTACCACTCCGTTGTGAATCGCCGTCACCTTGCGCTCGGAGAAATAACGCGCATAAGCGTCGTAGGACGCCGCGTCCAAATTGTCGCCCACCGCAAGCTCGCGCAATCGATCCAGGCTGTATTGTTCGACGCTTCTGGTCTGCCCTTTCACGGCCCAAACATCGCATCCCGTTCCGCGGAACCATCCGGTGAGCCGCTCTTGCCAGCTCTGTCCTTCGACCTCGGCCCATTCGCAAAGCATCTGGAAATAGCCGCCTTCATCCAAATGCGCTGCCGCGTCTCGCGCGATTTGTCCACATAGGCAATCCAAATCCATCGAATTGTCGCAAAAGAGAAACTGATTCGAGGGCCCAATGAAAAAGGGCGGATTCGAGACGATTAGATCGAATTTTCTCCCTTTGACAGGTTCGAAGGCATCCCCGCATAGCCACTCCACACTCTCGATTCCGTTGAGCCGTGCGTTGAAAACGGCAAACTCGATTGCTCGGGGGTTCAGGTCGGTACCGACCACATTATCGCTGTATGCCGCGGCATTGAGCGCCTGCACTCCATTCCCGGTGCCTAAATCCAGCGTAGCTCGGGAGCGACGGTTCACGGTGAAGCAATGGAGAAACCGAGTGGTCGTATTAGGCCAGACGACAAAATCCGGCGCACAAGCCTCGAATCGAGCATTTGTGTCCGAGGCAATCCACTGCTTCTCGAAGGGAACCAGAAGCACCTCCGGAGTCAAATCACTTCCCTCGATGCGCAAAATCTTACTGGCGCAAGCGGTTTCAATGAACCATTCGGGGACAATTTTCGTCACTTTCGCTCGATCGATCCTTAACCCCAAGTAAAACCAGCGCAATAGCGCGTTCAACGACGTAGGTTCTTGCAAGAAGCGCATCATTCGCCCAGCGCTCGCCTGCCTGGGCGACGGCAACTCATTCGCATTAAGCGCCTTGAGGATAGATTCCCCCGTGTAGCCTATCTCAAGCAAGAAATTGCGCAGGCGCTCGGCGTCGCCGGGGCTCGGCGGAACAATAGCAGGCTGCTTCATAAGCCGTGTTCCCTCTTCTACTTCAGAAAACTCCACATTGCGCCGCGGAGAATATCACACCTTCTGCTGCCGACTGACGAAACATCAGAAAGATGGTCATCCGCTTGCTACTGACTTAAGGACCTGAACCAACTTGGCACGCGACAGGAAGAAAACCCAAGCGTTGCTTGACACTTGTCGAAAGTGTGTGATAAATGCTTCGCTTCGCTCACTTTGCAAACCGGTCTGACCGCGACCCTGTGTTTCATAGTTGTCGGCATTTAGGGGATCGCTCGGTGGCCAAAGCCGGCTTTTAATTGCGCTGCGGCGCGATATCACAGAACCGCCCGAAGTCCAAAAAGGAAGGTGCTTACATGGCAAGACAGAGCGCACAACACAAACTGGATCGCGTCCGCCCGCCCCGTGTGCAGATTACCTATGACGTTGAAGTCGGTGGCGCCATAGAAATTAAGGAACTGCCCTTCGTCGTCGGTGTGCTGGGGGATTTCACCGGCCAGCCGCAGGAACCGCTGCCCAGATTGAAGGACCGCAAGTTCGTGGAAGTGAACCCCGATAACTTCGACAGCGTACTCGAGGGCATGAAACCGCACCTTTCCTATGCCGTGGAAAACAAGCTCAGCGAAGATCCCAATGCTCCGCAGCTGAAAGTCGACCTCAAATTCAGAAAGATGGAAGACTTCGAGCCGGCGAATGTCGCCAAGCAGGTCAAGCCGCTGAAAGATCTGATGGATTTGCGCACCAGACTCGCCGATCTCCGCGGTAGCATGCAGGGCAACGATAAGCTCGAGGAACTGCTCCTCGATGCGGTCGGCAATACTGAAAAGCTTGAAAAACTGAAGGGCGAGATCAAACCGGGCGATGGAGGCTCTAATGGCTGATGCAAAAGTTGCAAACAAACAAGCCGCTGCGGCTGAAACACAGGAGCTGAGCCTCCTCGATCAGATCGTAAGCCAGGGCCGGCTCGGTACGGACGCCGTCTCACGCGAGCGCGGAAAGAATCTCGTGAAGGAGTTCGTTTCGCAGATTCTCGAGGGCTCGATGACGGTGGCGAAAGATGCCGAAATGATGATCAATGCGCGCATCGCGCAAATCGATCATCTTCTCTCGATCCAGCTCAATGAGATCATGCATCATCCGTCATTCCAGAAACTGGAAGGCTCCTGGCGCGGCCTGAAGCACCTCATGGATCACAGCGAGACTGGCACGGGCTTGAAAATCCGTGTTCTGAACGTAAGCAAGAAGGAATTGCTGCGCGACATCGAAAAGGCTCCCGAATTTGACCAGAGCGCTCTGTTCAAGAAAGTATACGAAGAAGAATACGGCGTGTTTGGAGGCGCCCCGTTCGGTGCACTCGTGGGCGACTATGAATTCGGCAAGCATCCCGAGGATATTTCCTTGCTCGAAGGCATTTCGCATGTTGCGGCTCAGGCTCATGCCCCTTTTATCAGCGCCGCTGCACCGGACCTGCTCAATCTCGAGAGCTTCACGTCGCTCGATGCACCCCGCGATCTGGCAAAGATTTTTGACAGCACCGAATATGCGAAATGGAAGTCGTTCCGCCAGGGTGAGGACTCTCGCTACGTGGCGCTCTGCCTGCCGCGCACACTCTCCCGCGTTCCTTATGGCAAAGACACGAAGCCGATCGACGAATTCGCCTACGAGGAGCACGTTGACGGCACTGACCATTCCAAGTACTTGTGGATGAACGCCGCCTATTCGCTGGCCACTCGCATGACAAATTCCTTCGCTCAATACGGAATGTGCGTCGCCATGCGCGGCGTTGAGGGTGGCGGCTTGGTTGAGGGACTCCCCGTCCACAATTTTTATACCGACGAGGGCGACCTTGCCCTCAAGTGCCCAACGGAAGTGCCGATTACGGATCGTCGGGAAAAAGAGCTGGCGGACCTCGGCTTCGTGCCTCTCGTTCACTGCAAGGGCACCGACTATGCGGCCTTTTTTAGCGTACAAAGCTGTCAGAAGCAGAAGGTTTACGATTCAGATTCGGCCAATGCCAACGCGCGGTTATCGGGGCAATTGCCATATATCATGGCCGTTTCCCGCTTCGCGCATTATTTGAAAGCGATGATGCGCGACAAAATTGGAAGCTTCATGTCGCGCGATGAAGCGGAGTCGTTCCTGAATCGATGGATTACGAAGTACGTTACTCCGGACGATTCAGCCTCGCCTGCCGTGAAAGCGCAGCGGCCGCTTCGTGAAGCTCGCATCGACGTGGCCGAGGTTCCGGGGAAACCTGGCGTCTATCGCGCCGTGGCCTTTCTGCGGCCTCACTTTCAGTTGGATGAACTTACTGTTTCATTGCGCCTGGTGGCGGAGCTTCCTGCGCCGGCTAAATAGGTCCGGCTGGGGAAGCTCGCTTCGCGCTTATCGTGCAGTCGGGCCCAGCGGTTGCCATACCTAAAATTCATCGAGTATAAGGAGACAAGACGAGATGGGAAATATGTTCCTGAAGATCAAGAGCATCCCAGGATCCAGCAAGATCCAAGGGATGGAAAATGCTATTGAGATCTATAACTTTTCGTGGGGTGCAAGTCTCCCCGGGGTGGACTCGGCAACGAAAGGAGAAACCGTCGGACATCCGAGTTTGACGGATCTCTCGATCAGCAAAGCCGTTGACAAGGCTTCGCCCCTGCTGTTTGCGAACATGACCGGTGGAAAGCGGCTTACGGACGATGTGGAGCTCTTCGTTCAGAAGACCCTCGACCAGAAATCCGTGACTTACTATCACCTCAAGCTCAAGGGCGCGGTTGTCAACGGTTACAACGCCTCCGGCGCGGGCGGCGATGCACCAACCGAATCGGTGAGCTTCAACTTCCAAAAAATCGAGTTCTCGCATGATGAGGAAGAGGGCGGCAAGATGAAGGGCGCCGTCACGAAGGGCTGGGACATAGTAACGCACACAGCAAGCTGACCCCAGTTTGCCAATAGACATGGCGAACGCAATCACAGCGAAGCAACTATTCCAGGAAGGAAAGGTTCGGGCGGCCGCGAAGGAGCTTACGGAGTACCTTCGCGACCACCCAGCCGATTCCACGCAGCGGACGTTCCTCTTCGAGTTGCTTTGCGCCTCCGGCGATTTCGCTCGCGCTGAAAAGCAATTGAGCGTGCTCGCCCAGGGCGGCGCCGAAACGGAAATGGGTGCCGTTCTTTACTATTCCGCATTGAACGCTGAGAAGCTCCGCAATGAAACTTTTGAAAAGGCGGGCTTTTCCAGCCATACGCCATCCGCGCCGGTGACGGGAAAGCTCAATGGCCGCCCGTTCCAATCGTTGCGCGACGCCGATCCCGATCTCGGAGGCCGGCTTGAAGTTTTTGCCGCGGGCGCGTACCTCTGGATTCCTTTTGAGCATATCGAGTCTCTGCACATGGAAGCGCCGCGTCGCTTGCGTGACACGCTGTGGGCGCCGGCCATGATTCGCACCGGTCCGGCTTTCAAGAGCACCGAACTCGGCGAAGTGCTGATTCCCGTGGTCTATCCGTTTTCCTGGAAGAACGAAAACGAAGCCGTGTGGCTCGGTCGCATCACCGAGTGGTCCGCGGATGAGAACGGAACGGAATATCCTTCCGGGCAGAAGACTCTTCTGGTCGATGGAGAGGAAGTTCCCTTCCTCGAAGTTCGTTCTATCGAGTTTGACAAGCAGGTCGCGGCTCCAGCAGCCGCAAACTAACGGAACTGAAAACAATGGCCCTCCGCGAAGGTTTGCTCAACCCTATTTCTGCCGAGAATCCCAGCGGCGTCGACGTCCGTTACGACTCCAAGCTGCTTATCTACGACAAGATCAAGGAAGCTCGCCGCGAAGATGACGGCCTCAATCAAGGCGAATGGCAGCAGGAGCGAAAAGTCGCCGATCTTCCTTTCATCCTGAAGACCACCCAGGAAGCCCTCGCGACCAAAACGAAGGATCTCCAGCTAGCCGCGTGGCTATGCGACGCGCTTTTGCGCACGGAGGGCTTCGGCGGGCTCCAGCAAGGCCTCGCTTTATGCCAGGGCCTCATCGTCAATTTCTGGGACACACTCTTCCCGCCCATCGAAGACGGCGACTTGGAACTCCGCGCGGCGCCGCTCGATTGGCTTGGAACCGCTCTCGACATTCCTCTAAAGAATGTCCCTTTGGCACGCGCTGGCTACGGATTTTTCAAGTACAAAGAATCTCGGCTCGTCGGTTACGACGTACCCACGCTCGGCGATAAAGAAAGAGACCAGCGCGCGCAACGCATCAGCGAAGGGAAGCTTAGCGCCGAAGACTTTGACAAATCGTTCAATGAAACGCCGAAGGCATTTTACGCTCAGGCCGAAAAAGACCTCGATGGCTGCCTCGCCGTACTAAAAAATCTCGACGAAGCCTGCGATGAAAAGTTCGGCAGCGGCGGCCCCGCATTGGGAAAACTAAAGACGGCCCTCGAGGAGATTCGCCACACCGTCCACGGCCTGCTCCAGAAAAAACGCGAAATGGAACCCGATCCTGTCGAAGAGACTGCCGCCGCTGCAGATTCTGCCGCGGACGCTTCCGCAACAAGCACAAGCGGAGCGGCAGGCGCGGGTCGCAGTGCGATCCCGAGCATCGTCATTTCCATAATGACCAGCTCCGAACCTGCCGATCGCCGCGAAATGATCGCGAACGTCGCGAAAGCCGCTGCCTTTCTTCGCCAGCGCGAGCCGCACAGCCCGGCGCCTTACCTGATGATGCGCGGCCTTCGTTGGGGTGAACTCCGAGCCGCCGCCCGCCTTTCCAATGCCGCCCTCCTGGAAGCGCCGCCGACGGAGCTTCGCCAGCAAATCAAGCGCCTCGCGCTCGCCGAAAAATGGACCGAGCTTCTCGAGACGGCTGAGAACGCCATGTCTCTGCCCTGTAGCCGCGCATGGCTCGATTTGCAACGCCATGTCGTCGAAGCCTGCATCGCTCTGGGTGCCGACTACGAACCGATCGCTGCCGCCATTCGCCTGGAACTGAAAGTTCTGCTCCACGATGTGCCCGAATTGCTGGACGCCACGATGCTCGACGATACGCCTGCAGCCAATGCCGAAACACGCGCATGGCTCCTGCAGTTGGTGCGCCCCGCCTCCAAGCCGCCGCGACCGCCGCAGGGCGAAGCACCTGCAGATGCAGCCGTCGAATCCGCTGCCTCGCAGCCCGACTCCGCGCCCGAACCGTCGTGGCCATCCAAATCAGCCGACAGCTACGCCCTCGCAACCGAAGCGCTCAAGGCAGGCCAGGCAGAAAAAGCTTTTAGCATCATGCAAGAGGAAATAGCTCGCCAGACTTCTGGCCGCGGCCGCTTCCGGCGAAAGCTTCAGCTTGTCGAACTCTGCGCCGCCGCAGGCAAGGACGCCATCGCTCAGCCTTTGCTCGAGGATTTGGCCGCTGCAATCGAAAACCACAAGCTCGACGAGTGGGAAGACCGCCAGATGATAGCCGGCGCGCTTATCACGCTGATGAACCTTAGCAGGCGAATCCAGGACGACGCGTCCGAGAAACAGAAATTATTCGAGCGCATCTGCCGCCTGGACCCTGTGCGCGCGCTGAGCGCGGGATAATCCGTCACAATGGCGCGAACCCAAGGCGATGTCACCGTCACGTTGTCCGTGCTGGACCGCTTAATCGATAGGGAACCCAAGACGGCGTCCGAAGCCCCTCTCACCCGTTCGCAATCGGTTCGCTTGATGAAGGCCGCCGTACAACGCGACCTCGAATGGCTCCTGAACAGCCGCAGGATTTTTCTCGATCCCGATGAGAACCTTAAAGAGTTGAATCGCTCCGTTTACGTGTACGGCTTGCCGGATTTTTCCAACTATGGCGCCGCGTCCGCGCCGGACCGCGCCAAGTTGCTGCGCCAGTTGATGGCTGCCATCAAGATTTTCGAACCTCGCCTTCTCAATCTCCGCCTCGTGCCCATCGAATCGGAAAACGCCGGCATCCAGGAGCTGCGCTTCCGAATCGAGGGCTTGCTTGCCATGGATCCCGCTCCCGAGCCTGTTTCGTTCGACACTACAGTCGAGCTCCGCTCCAGCAATTGTCGCGTCGCTGGAGGACCGAATGCGTGACGATCTGCTCGTCTATTACGAGCGCGAACTCGATTACATCCGCAAGATGGCGGCCCAGTTCGCCGAAAAGAATCCCAAGGTTGCTTCGCGACTAGTGCTGGAGCCGACAAAATGCGAAGACCCTCATGTCGAGCGGCTTCTCGAAGGATTTGCGTTTCTCGCCGCGCGCGTTCATCTGAAACTTGACGATGAATTCCCGGAGATCAGTGAAGCGCTGCTCAGCGTCGTCTATCCGCAGCTTGTACGGCCTCTGCCGTCCATGTCCATCGTCGAATTCCAGCTCGACCCGGAAAAGGGCAAAATCACCACAGGACTTCCTATTCCCCGCGGTTCATCTCTCTTCTCGCGGCCCGTAGCCGGAGTTCCCTGTACATTCAAGACGTGCTACGACACCACTCTGTGGCCTGTACGCGTCGCGTCGGGCGAGTTTCGCGCGCCGAGCCGCTTGCAGCCGCCCGTAAAGACCGTTGACTCGACAGCCGCTGTCCGCGTCGAATTGCGCGCCGCTCCCGACGTAAACCTGAAGGAATTGAAAATTGATCGCCTTCGTTTCTATCTCGATGGCGAGGGCGGCATTATCAACACATTGTATGAATTGCTCTTCACGCGGCTTACTCGCATCATCGTCCGCGATCCCACTCCCGGCTCGAAGGTGCCTCCAGTCACGCTGCCTGTGAGCGCGTTGCGGCCCGTCGGCTTCGAGCCCGGCGAAACTCTGCTTCCCGAGGTAGACCGCTCGTTCTTTGGACACGCTCTCCTGATGGAATATTTCGCGTTTCCGGAAAAATTCCTTTTTATCGACGTTGCCGAACTCGCGCCCGTGTGGGACGCAGGCTTCAAGGATGCCGTCGAATTCATTTTTTTGATCTCCGAAGTAGAGGGCGATGATCGCCGTCAGCGCCTTGAGCTCGAAATTGGTAGAAAGTCATTTCGTCTCGGCTGTGCCCCCGTAATCAATCTTTTCACTCAAGTTGCCGAGCCGATTCAGCTTAGTCAGCGCAGGTATGAGTACATGATTGTCCCGGATGTCCGGCGTCCTTATTCCACCGAAGTATTTTCCGTGGATGAAGTGGGCTGCATCAACACATCCACGCAGCAGACTTCGACCTTTGAACCTTTCTACTCGCTGCGCCATTCCACGCGCGGCCGTAAACAAGCCGCGTTCTGGCTCGCACGCCGCCGTGCCTCCGAGCGTCCCAACGACGACGGCACGGACATGTTTCTCTCGCTCGTCGATCTTTCGATGCAGCCGATGAACCCCGACTCGAGCATCCTCTCGATAAAGACCACGTGCACGAACCGCGACCTGCCTTCGCGG
>Ga0105240_10005441_pt1 | contig 18978 bp, 15 predicted proteins | sample KBSC54metaG_FD_80426 | JGI IMG/M metagenome (GOLD analysis project Ga0105240, IMG submission 80426) | Corn rhizosphere microbial communities from Kellogg Biological Station, Michigan, USA - KBS C5-4 metaG | ecosystem: Host-associated > Plants > Roots > Rhizosphere > Soil | place: Michigan, USA... | reverse complement strand
TTGGAACCGCTCTTCGTGACGCTGGTCACGCTCCCCATGCCGCTGAATTCCGCGCGGCTGGTCAGCACGTTGGCCGTGAATTCCTGGACCGCTTCCATCGAAGGCTGCGACACGTTATCCGGACTGCCGAAATTGCCGAACATCGTTTCGATGCCGTCGACCTTCACCTTCGTGCTGCCGGCAGTCCCGCCCGGCGTCAGCCACTTCGCGCCGCCGCCGACTTGTACCACGCCCGGCACCGTCTCCGGCAGGATCTCGCTGATCAAGCCGGAATCGCCGGAACTCTTCGCCACGCTGCGATAATTCGTCGGCAGCTCGATAATCTGGCGGCTGCCCAGCCCCGCCGAGACAGCCGGCGATTCCACCTGAATCACCGACGATGCCGACTCCGCCACCACCACCTCCGAACTCGCCGTCGCCAGTTCCAGCGCCAGATCCTGCCGCACCGTTCGGAACGCCAGCAGGCTGAAAGCGCGAGTTTCCACCGGACGGAAGCCCTTGGCTTCGGCATTCAGCCGGTACGTCCCGGGCGGCAGGTCGGGGAAGGAATACAGTCCGGCTCCGTTTGTGGCAGCGCTGCGTTTGACCCCGGTTTCCTGGCTGGTGAGGGTGATCGCCACGCCGGGGACCGCGCCGCCGGAGGGATCGGTTGCCAGCCCGGTGACCGTACCGAGCGGTGTCTGTGCTCGCAGCACGAGGGCGAGCGCGAAAAGGAGAATAGGAGCCGAACGCATAGGGAATCAACCATTTTGTCACAGTGCGCCGCGCACCGTATTGTAAGAAAGGTGAACAAAGAGAACCGCACGTTGATCGACGGCATGGTGGTCGCCACCCTCGGCGCGGTGGGGTTCGCGCTGCTGGCTCAACAGGTGATGCGCGGCGGAACCAATTCCATCGATCGGAGCGTCAGAATGGCCATTCACGCCTGGGCCTCGCCTCTGCTTACACGGGCTATGCGCGGCGTGACCGAACTGGGCCAGCCGACACTCCTGATCATACTCGGCGTCGTGCTCGTCTGGCGCCTTTACAGTTTGGGACGATACCGCGCGGCCACCGTCCTGGCCATCTCCGCTATTGGAGGTGAGGTCTGCGACCAGGCGCTGAAATACAGCTTCGCCCGCCACCGCCCCGACGTTTTCTTCGGCCCGCAAGCCATGGGCTACAGCTTTCCCAGCGGCCATTCCGTGGAGGCCTGCTGCTTTTATGGCGTCCTGGCGGCGATTCTCACCGTCCGCGCCCGCATGGCTATGAAGATCGCGATCTGGACGGTGGCAGCCATCCTGACCCTGGCGGTCGGAATCTCCCGCATCTACCTGGGCGTCCACTACCCTTCCGACGTCGCCGGGGGATACGCGGTGGCGGTGGTTTGGGTGGCGCTGGTGCGCACCGGATACCTGGTCTGGCTCCGCCGCCGCCTTCCGCAGAGAAATCCGTGATTACCCCCATAAACACAATCTATTGATTTATTCGTCCAAACCCATTGCTAAGCATCCGGCCGTTTCGGAAAATTAAATGTTCAACCAGGAGGAATTTTGAACGATCTGCAAAACTTTTTAAGCCTGACCTACGGCGAACTCGAAGACCTGAACCTGGAAGCCAAAGAGCAGCGGCTCAGCCGGACGCCCATGGCTACCATTCAGGAACAGCGTCTCAAGTACCTGACCGACGAGAAGCGCATCAAAGCCGTCACCGTGCTGTTCAGCGACCTGGAAGGCCGCCTGCACATGCTCGACTATGACAAGAAGTTTCTCGTCAAGAGTTGGGACAACCTGACGTTCGACGGTTCGTCGATCCGCGGCTTTACCGCGCAGCGGGAAAGCGATCTGCGGCTGGCTATGGATTGGAACGCCTTCTACTGGGCTCCGGCCGACGTGTTTGGTCCCGGCAAGGTGCTGGTTTTCGGCGAGGTCATTGACAAGGACGGGACGCCCTACTCCGCCGATATCCGCGGCGTCTTGAAGAGCTTCGCGAACTCGCTGTTCGAGAAGAACGGCTTCACGCTCAACGCCGCCAACGAGATCGAAGGCTTCCTCTTCGACGGTCCGGACGCCGAACGGCGCTATCACGAGACTAAGAGATTCGAGTACTGCAATAAGGGCGGCTACTATCACTCGCTGCCTGGCGATCCCCTGCGCCTGTTCATCGACACCACCGCTGAAGTGCAGCGCGCCATGGGTTTCCAGAACGAAAAGGATCACCCCGAAGTCGCGCCGTCGCAGTTCGAAATCAACTACAGCTACGCCGAGGTGGTCGCCGCCGCGGATAACATCCAGCTCTACAAGCTGATCTGCCGCCAGGTGGCCAATCGCATGGGCCTGACCGCCAGCTTCCTGCCCAAGCCCGTGGTGGGCGTGAACGGCAGCGGCATGCACACCAACGTTTCCATCACCAAGAACGGCAAGAACATTTTCTGGGACCCGAAGGGAGAAGAAAAGCTCAGCAAATTCGCCTGGCAGTTCGTCGATCGCATCCTGACCCACGGCAACGACATCTGCCTGCTGCTCAATCCCAGCGTGAACGCTTATCGCCGTCTGGATCCGCACTTCGAAGCGCCCAACCAGATTAAGGCATCGGCGGTCGATCGCGGTTCCATGGTCCGCATTCCAATCGGCAACGAGCGCAGTTCGCGCATCGAGGTTCGCTCCGTGGCGCCCGACGCCAATCCGTACCTGGTCATGCTGTCCGTGTTCAAGTCGGGTCTCGAAGGCGAGATCGCCAAGATCAAGAATCTCCGGCAGGCCGAGCGGTATCTGCCCGACAATATCTACGACGCGCTATCGAACTTCCGCAATTCGGCGTGGACGACGAATCTGCTCGGCGAGGATGTGAAGGGCCGCTACGGTGACCTGAAGCAGGCCGCTGCTGATCGCTGCCCGCGCCTCCTCGGCACGTTCGTGAAGACGCCCGAAGTCCAGTACCACCACGAAGTGTACAACCAGTTCCTCTGGAACGATTTCTAAGAAGGTGGGGGCAGGCGCTTTCGCCTGCCCATTACCTCACCCGCGTTCCATCAACACCGTATCCGACCCGCGATACTTCACGTGCCGCGAGTTGCCATACCCGCACTTCTCCGCCACCGCACCGACGCGGCGTTCTCGGGATGGATGATGCACGCCGTGGGCCGGCGGAACCACGCCAGGGCCGCTGTGAGCGCTTCCGTCGCATAGCCATTCCCTTGCGCCGCGGGACACAGCACCCATCCCGCTTCCGGCACCTCGATCGCCGGCCTGATGTCGCGTTTGAAATCGGCGAACCCCAACTCGCCCGCGAACAGCCCCGTGGCCTTGTCCTCGATCGCCCAAAAGCCGAAACCAAACCACGACCAGTGGCCCTGATACCGCAGCAGTCTGGCCCACGCTTCCTCCGCCGACTGCGGTTTGCCGCCGATGTAGCGCGTGACTTCTGCGCTCTGCCACAGCGCCGCGCACGCCGGAAAATCTTCCAGCGTATGCCCCCGCAATCGCAAACGGGCAGTCTCCACAACAGGAATCGATACGGCCATTCCGTCACGATAGCACCGGCGCTCCGCACCTGTGCCACAATTCAAGAATGATCCGCCCCGCGGTCTGGGTATTGTTTGCCGCCGGACTTGTCCTGGCCTTCCAACAGCCGCAGCACCGTCCGTGGCGCGAATATCCCGGCACCGAGTACAACGATTTCCCCGTTCCGCCCGATTATCAGGAAAAAACGGAGTGGGCCTTCGCCCGCCTGATGTATCCCAACATGAGCGGTGTTCACGGACGCCGCTGGTGGTCCGGCGGCGATTGGCGCGAAGGAGGCCGCGGCATCTCGTGGACCGTCGACTATCCGCGCTCCGACCGCCACTTCTCCCTCGCCCTGCGCCGCCTCACGCGCATCCACGTACGCAGCGTGGAGGAGCCTATCAATCTCGACGACGGCTACGAGTACGACTGGCCGTGGCTGTACGCCGTCGAGGTCGGCCACTGGAATCTCACCGACGCGCAGGCGAAATCCATGCGCGAATACCTGGATCGCGGCGGCTTCTTCATGTGCGACGATTTCCACGGCACCGAAGAGTGGGACGTCTTCATCCACAGCATGCAGCGCGTCTTCCCCGACCGCCCCATAGTCGATATCCCGAATGACGATCAGATCTTCCACACGGTCTACGATCTCGACGACAAGTATCAGGTGCCCGGCCAGCAGTTCGTGCGCTCGGGCCGCACCTATGAGTTCGATGGGTACGATCCGCACTGGCGCGGCATCTACGATGCGAAGGGCCGTCTGGTGGTCGCGATCTGTCACGACATGGATCTGGGCGACTCCTGGGAGCACGCCGACAACCCGCGCTATCCGCAGAAATTCTCGGCCATGGGGATCCGCATCGGCGTCAATTACGTGACCTATGCGATGACGCATTGAGTGGTATCCTCTAGGGCAAGGCAGCATGGCGATGAGGAAGGGACTCTGGCTGTTGGCTGTGGCGGGCATTCTGTTTGCCGTCGAACAGCAGCACGTCCGCCCCTGGCGCGAGTACCCCGCCTTCGAGTACAACGACTTCCCGATTCCTCCCGATTACCAGGAAAGAACCGAGTGGGCGTTCGCGCGCCTGATGTATCCGAATACCGATCACATGCCCGGCCGCGGCGGATTCGGTGGCGGCTACGGACGGCGACGTTTCGGTGGTGACTGGCGCGAAGGCGGCCGCGGCATTTTCTGGACCATGGACTATCCGCGCAGCGATCGCCATTTCTCGCTCGCCCTGCGCCGCCTCACGCGCATCCACGTGCGCAGCGTCGAAGAGCCCATCAACCTCGATGACGGCGGCCAGTACGATTGGCCGTGGATGTACGCAGTCGAGGTCGGCCACTGGCAGCTTACCGACGCGCAGGTGAAGAGCTTTCGCGAGTACTTGGATCGCGGCGGCTTCTTCATGTGCGACGATTTCCACGGCACGGCCGAGTGGGCCATTTTCGCCGAGAGCATGCAGAAGGTGTTTCCCGATCGCCAGATCGTGGACATCCCGAAAGACGATCCCATCTTCCACACCGTGTACGATCTCGACGACAAGTATCAGGTTCCCGGCGAGCAGTTTGTGCGCAGCGGCCGCACGTACGAACAGGACGGCTACGATCCCCACTGGCGCGGCATCTACGACGCGAAAGGCCGCCTCGTGGTGGCCATCTGCCACGATATGGATCTCGGCGATTCCTGGGAGCACGCCGACAATCCTGAGTATCCGCAAAAGTTCTCCGCCATGGGCATCCGCATCGGCGTGAACTACGTCGTCTACGGCATGACGCATTAAATAAGGCAGGCGCTTTCGCCTGCCCTTTCCCCCTATTCCATTTTCAGCGTAACGCCCGGATCGACCCGCATTGCCCGACGCGCCGGTAGCCAGCTTGCCATCAGTGCAATCGCCAGCCACGCCGCACTGGCCGCCGCGAATGCCAGCGGGTCGAACGGACTCATGCCGTACAGGAACCCGCGCAGCAGTCGGACGGTGCCCGCGCTGAGCGCCAGGCCGGCCGCGATCCCAAAAATCGTGATCCGCAGCCCGTGGCCCAACACCAGCCGATGCACATCCGCCGGCTTGGCCCCCAACGCCATCCGAATGCCGATTTCGCGCGTCCTTCGTGACACCGACCAGGCGACTACGCCATAGAGTCCGATGGCCGCCAGCGCCAGCGCCAGCACGCCCACCGCGCCCAGCAACGACGTCTCCCATTTCAGTTCCCACAGTGACTGCGACGCCTCTTCCTCCAGACTCTGCACGCCGAAGACACTCAGGTTCAGACTGCCCGACCTTGCCACTTCGAGCAGCGGCCGGGCCCATTGCGACGGATCGCCCGCGGTCCAAACGATGAGTCTGCCGAACGAGGCGGATGGCGAGTCGCGCCGCGACAGGTATAGAGCCGGCGAGGGCTGCTCGTCCAGCACCCGGTCATTCCGGTCGCGCACGATTCCGCCCACTGTCGCCATGCTTCGCCCCGCAGCCTTGCATCCCAGCCACACTGTTTTTCCGATCGCGTCCTCGCCTGGCCAGAACTGGCGCGCCATCGTTTCGTTGACCACCACGCGGTCGGCCTCGAACACCGCGCCCCTGACTACCGGCACGCGCAACACGTCGAAATAATTGGGCTCGACCGCCGCCCCACGAATTCTGCGTGCCGGCGCGAGTGCCGAATTACTGGCGCAGTTCGTGGCCGCACCGAACACAAGCGTCGCGTTCTTTACGCCGGGCAGCGCGCGAGTCCGCGACAGCAGCGAATTCTGCAGCAGCGTCGCTTCGACCGGCGTGAATTTGTTGGGCGGCATCAACAGGTTCACCGCCAGACGATTCGCTGTCGCAAATCCCGGATCCGCGACTTGCACCCGGTGCAGCGAGCGCAGCAGCAGTCCGGTCGCCACCAGCAGTGCCAGAGATAGCGCAACCTGAACTAGCGGATAAATGTCGCTACAGCGTGCGCGGCTGCGCTCCCATACGGCAGGCAGGCTGAACGCGATCGCGCTGGCTGCCCCCACTGCGCCGAGCAATGCCAACACCCGCCAATCCATTGCCAGGCGGATGCCGTTGTAATACTGCGTCGGCGCCGATGGCAGCGCCGCCTCCAACAGGCGGCCCGTCAGATAGCCGGCCGCCATCCCCAAAACCACGCTGCATGCCGCCAGTATCAAGCCTTCCATCAGACTGGCGCGAAACAACTGCGTCGATCGCGCGCCGAGCGCCCGCCGGATCATCATCTCTTTATGCCGCGATGCCGCGCGCGCCAGCAGCAGGTTCGCCACGTTCACGCACGCAATCAACAGTACCACCGCGCACACGACGACCATCAACGTCAGCACCGGCCGCAGGTACTGGCGTCCCGTGGCGACGAAGCCGGTGGCCGCCTCCACATGCAGTGGATCGTTCGCCACGCGTGCGGGCAAATTCAGCCCGCGCATTTCGGCGGTCGCGCGCTCGAGGGTCGCCCCGGGATTCAGCTGGCCCACCAGGTTCACCATCATCTCCGCCGTCGTCATTCCAGCGGCGGCGCTGATGGCCGCATTCGGCACCCATGCGTCGGTGGTCCATGGCGGCAGCGCGCCTTCGTACTCCGGCGGCGCGATCCCCACGATTCGGAACGTCCCTTCCTGGATCCGGATCATCGCGCCGACTGCGGCCGGATCTCCATGCAGTTTGGTCTGCCAGAATCGATGCGTCAGCACCATGACGGGTGCGGCTGAAGGTGAATCCTCCTCCGGCACGAACCACCGGCCGCGAAATGCGTTCAACCCCAACACGCGCGCATAATCGGCCGAGACCATTTCGAACCGGATCTCGAGATTGTCGCCGGCGATATCGGCGTAGCTCGCCGCCGGCAGCCATGCCGCCACGCGCAGCGATTGCAGCTTGTCGCGGAAGGCCAGATAGTCATGGAAACTGCAGGACTGCGAGTGCTCGCGATGGATCTGTACGATCCGGTCCGCCTGCGCCACCGGCAGCTTGCGGAAGTACATGCTATCGAGCAAGCCGAACAGCGTCGCGTTCACCCCCATCGCCAGCGCCAGGCAAACAATGGCCGTCACCGCATAACCCGGATTGCGCACCATCGTCCGCAGCGCATATCGCAAATCGAGTCGCATGACCATCTGACGCCGCCGCGGCAAAGAGCGTTGAGGGTGTCGTGTGCGCGCCGATTTCAAATTGGCGACACTGGTATGCAATGATCCGCTGTCTCCTCCTCGCCGCGCTTCCCATCCTCGCCGCCGCGCAAGCGGGCGTGGTGGACGGCAGCGTTGTCGACAGCGCCACGCGCGCCGCGATCGCCGGTGTCAAGGTGGACCTGCAGCGGATCGGCGCGTCCCGCAATTCGGCCTTCAGCGCGACCACCGATGAAAGCGGCGTCTTCCACATCGAAGGACTCCCCTCCGAAGGCGACTTTCGCGTGACTCTGTTCAAAGAGGGATACATGCCCGGCGCGGATCGCCCCCTCCACCTGAACGCCACCACCGCTCACGTGCATCTCGACCTGACACTCGCGGCGATGCCGAAACTTCGCGGCAAGGTGACAGATAACGAGGGCCGCCCGGTGGGAGGTGTCACCGTGCAGTTGCGTCCCGTCGGCGGTGGAGGCGGCATCCAGACGACTACTGCCAAGGACGGCACGTATCAGTTCACCGGCGAGGTGCTGCCGGGCGCGTGCACGCTGCGCGCGGTGCCGCCGCGTGGCCGGTCGCCGCCGAAATCGGATTCCGGCCGGCCTCTGGTCTGGGCGCCCACATACTATCCGGGCTCGACTGAGCGATGGAGCGCCGCGAAGGTGACACTGCGCGCGGGCTCGATCCTGGAAGCCTACGACATCCGCCTCGTCGCCGTGCCCGTGTTCCACATTCGCGGCGTTGTCCTGGGCCCGGCCGGAAAGCCGGCCCCCGGCGCTCGCCTCCAACTGGTGTCGCCCGACAGTTTGGACGCGCGTTCGCATGCCCCCGTGGAAGATCCTGCCGCCGACATTGTGGCGGCCGACGACGGCACATTCGATTTCGCGGCCGTCCGCCCCGGCGAGTGGAACGTGATCGTCACCGGGGACCGCAGTCGCGCGGTCGTGAGCGGCGCCATCACCAACGCCGATTGGGACAACCTGCGCATCCGGTTGACTGCGCCGTTCTCGGTGCGCGGCATGGTCGAGCGGCCGGACCTGCGGAAGCACACCTGGGTCGGGCTCATTCCCGCGTGGCACGTGCGCCTGACGGGCATTCACGACGACAGCGGCCATTTCGAAATCGACGACGTCGTGCCCGGCAAGTATCGGGTCGTCGCGGAAGATCACCTGCCCGGCGTCTATCTCGATTCGGTCCAATTCGGCGGTCGCGAAGTCCTCGGGCAGACGGTGGACATAATGGATGGTGCGCTCACGCTCCGTGTCGTGTACAAGGCCGATGGCGGCACGATTCGCGCCTCGGCGGAGGGCTGCGACGGCGGTATCGGCGTGGTGCTACCGAAGGACCCGGTGCTTCAAACAGCCGATAATTTTCACTGGGCTCAATGCGACAAAGCCGGCCAGTTCCAACTCGCGAATCTTCGACCGGGATCGTACATCGTGGGAGCCTTCACCCTGACCGACGACTTCATCGTAGTGGCCGGCATGATGGGCGATCCGCGTCTCGTTTCGGCTATTGTCGCCAATGCCGAAACCGTGCAGGTCGTCGCCGGACAATCCACGCTCGCCGCCGTCAAAGCCGTTCCGCTGCCCGAGTAGGCAGCCGTCACACCACGAAGCTGTCCAACCCCGCCGGTAGCATAGCCCGCAGCTTTCGGACCGCCGCCGCGACCTTCCCGATCACCTCTTCGATCTCTTCCGCCGTATTGAACCGCCCGATCCCGAACCGCACCGACGAGTGCGCCCGGTCCCGACTCAGCCCCAGCGCCTTCAGCACGTGACTGGGTTCGACCGTCGCCGACGTGCATGCCGACCCAGTCGAAAGCGCGACGTCCGGCAGCGCGATGAGCAGCGACTCGGCGTCCACTCCCGCGAAGCTCACATTCAAATTGCCCGGCAGGCGATGCTCCATCGTGCCGTTGACCTCGACGCCTTCCACCGCCGCTTGCAGCCCGTGCAGCAGCCTATCGCGCAGCGTGGTCTCCCAGGCGGCTTCCTCTTCCATTTCTTTGGAGCACCACCCCGACGCCTCGCCGAATCCCACGATCCCCGGCACATTCAGCGTCCCCGATCGCATCCCCGATTCGTGCCCGCCCCCATCGATCTGCGCCGCGATCTGCACCCGCGGATTCCGCTTGCGCACGTACAACGCCCCGACTCCTTTCGGCCCGTACATTTTGTGCGCGCTGAGCGACATCAGGTCGATATGGTCGCGCTCCACGTCGATCGGGATTTTGCCGAACGCCTGCACGGCATCGCAGTGGAAAAACACTCCGCGTTCGTGACACAGCGCGCCGATCTCCGCTACTGGTTGTACGGTGCCGATCTCGTTATTGGCGTACATGACGCTCACGAGCACGGTATCGGGCCGCAGCGCTGCCGCCAGCGCGTCCAAATCGATCTGGCCGTCAGGACGCGGAAGCAGGACAGTAGCAAGGCAGCCCTGCCGCTCCAAATGCTTCACCGTATCGAGCACGGCCTTGTGCTCCGTCGCCACGGTGACCACGTGCTTGCCCTTAGCGCGCGCCGCTTCCATGGCGCCCTTGATGGCCAGATTGTCCGCTTCCGTCGCGCCGCTGGTGAACGCGATTTCGCGCGCGCCCGCGCCGCACAGATGGGCCACGCGCCGCCGCGCCAGGTCCACTGCCTTTTCCGCCTCCCAGCCGAAGCGATGGCCGCGGCTGGCGGCATTGCCGTATTTGTCGGAGAACCATGGCAGCATGGCCTCCAGGACACGCGGATCCACTGCCGTGGTCGCGTGATTGTCCAGGTAGATCACAGCCTACTTCATCCGCTGGACGATCACCTTGCGGGCGTTCTGCAGCAGCGCCGAGGCCTGCGGCATGGCCTTCACGGCCTGCGCGACTTCGGGGTCGGTTTCGGCAAACACCTTGTCGCTCTGATCCACGTCGAAGGCCCAGATGTACATTTCCTTCGCCAGATAGCGCTTGATCCAATCGGTGTCTTTCGAAAACGCCGCGTCCGTGAACGTGTAGCCGTTCTTCTGCAGGTAATCGTGAAGTTGCGCGAGCGTCGCGGCGTCCGGCATCCAGCCCTGCGGCAGACTGTCGGGATGCGCCGCGAAATAGTTGCGCGTGAAATTGAACAGCCCCTTGCGATAAAGCTGCACTTCGAGGGGATCGAGTTGCGCCGGCGTATACTTTTCGTCGGGCGTGATTCCGCCGCCGCCGTACACCGTGCGACCGCTGTCCGTGGTCTTGATATCGTTCGGATTATTGGTCGGGTGGTCCTTGTGATAGTAGTAATCGAAGAACGACTCGTGCGAATAGTCGCGCTGGATCAGCCGGCCGCTCGGCGTGTAGAAATGCGCCGTTGTGAGCGCCAGCCCCGTGCTGTCGCGCATCGGAAACACCGTCTGCACAAGGCCTTTGCCGAACGTGGTCTCGCCCAGGATCCAGGCCCGATCGTGATCCTGCATCGCGCCCGACACGATTTCCGCCGCCGACGCCGAATACTGATTCACCAGCACCACGATGGGATACTCGCGACCGCGATTGCCATGATCTGCGCGATAAATTCTCTCCGCCGACGCCCGCCCGTGCTGCGACACCACCGCCTGGCCCTTCTGCAGGAAATGGTCGGCGACGGCGACCGCCTGATTCAGCAGTCCGCCGGGATTGCCGCGCAGATCCAGCACCAGCCCGTCGAGGCGGTTCTCGCCGAAGCTCCGCAGCGTCTCCTCCAACTCGCGGTTGGTGTTGTCTCCGAAACTCAGGATGCGGATGTACGCGATGTTGGGCTTCACCCAAAATCCGGTGACCGTGTGCCGAACGATGTCCTCGCGTACGATGCTGAACGTGATGTAATCCGGTGAGCCTTCGCGCGACACCGTGATCTTCACGGGCGTGCTGCGCGGCCCCTTCAGCATGTCGGCAACCTCGGTAGTGTTCAGGTTGGCCGTCGGCTTGTCGTTCACGAACGCGATGATGTCGCCCGGACGAATGCCCGCACGATACGCCGGCGAACCCGGGAACGGATTCAGCACCACCGTCTTATCGTTGCGCGGACCCACCTGCATGCCCACGCCGGAATAATGGCCCTGCTGATCTTCCATCAGCAGTTTGTACGCCTTCGGGTCGAAGAAATTCGAGTGCGGATCGAGTGTCCGCAGCATGCCGGGAATGGCGCCGTCGTAAATGGCTTTATCGCCGGTGGGAACCTCGGCGGCATTCTGCTCGACCAACGCGTAAGCCTTGGCGAAATTGTGAAGATCGGCACTCAGGCTGGTGTCGCTGGCCGCTTGCACGCTGCGGCCGTAAATACCGCCCAACAGTGCGCACGCCAATAAAATCAGCGGAATACTCAAAAAGGAAAGGCGCTTCCGGACCATGCAGGAGTCATCCCTCTAATTCGAGTATAACGTGCTACGGCGTCTTGGCAGACGTCTCCCTGTGGACGGCGTCCAACACGCCGTTGATGAACTGCACGCTTTCTTCGCCGGAAAATTTGCGCGCAAGCTCCAGCGCTTCGTCGATGGTGACCGCCGCGGGAGTTCCTGCGTACGTCATCTCATAGACGGCCAGCCGCAGGATGTTGCGATCCACGGCCGGCATTCGGTCCATTTTCCAATGCGCCGCGTGTTTGGCGATCTGCTCGTCCAGCGCCGCAAGGTGCTGCACCGTGCCGCGAACCAGCTCGACGGCGAAAGCATCGCGCCCCGGCTTTTCTTCCTCCACCAGGCTGTCGTAATACCCGTTGATCACATCGTCGAGGGGTTGCCGCCGCGCATCCCATGTGAAAAGAAGTTGCAGTGCCCGCTGCCTCGATCTGCGTCGCGAAGACATTAGGTGGCCTGACGGAGAATCCGCACCAGGTTCGCCATCTCGATGGCCGTCATGGCCGCGTCGAAACCTTTGTTGCCGCTCTTGGCGCCCGCCCGGTCGATAGCCTGCTCCAACGTATTCGTCGTCAGCACGCCAAATGCCACCGGCGTCCCCGTGTCGGCCGACGCATGCGCAACGCCCTTGGCTGCTTCCGCCGCCACGTAATCGAAATGCGGAGTTTCCCCGCGAATGACACAGCTCAGGCAAATGATCGCGTCATAGCGATGCTGCCGCGCCAGTTCGCCGGCGATCAACGGCACCTCCCACGACCCCGGAACTTTGATCACATCCACCGCGTCGTCGGCGGCTCCCGTGCGGGTCAGCGCATCCGTCGCGCCTGCCAGCAAACGGTCGGTAATAAAGCTGTTGAAGCGGCTGACCACGATCGCGAATCGCAATCCGGCCGCCGACAACTGGCCTTCAAATACTCTCGGCATGTTTCACTTTCCCGCGAATACCGCGCGCCTCTTTTCGAGGAATGCGCGTGTTCCTTCGCGACGATCTTCTGTTGCCGCGCTCACACCGAATGCGGCGGCTTCAAATCGCAGGCCTTCTTCCAACCCCGAGCTGAGCCCCACATCCACGGCTTCCTGCACCAGCGCCAGCGCGAGCGGCGCATTCGCCAGGACCTTGTCCAGCCAGGCGCGGCAGTGGTTCAACAATTCAGCCTGCGGTACCACGGCATTGACTAGCCCGATGCGGTGGGCTTCCTCCGCCGCCATCGTCTCGCCGCTAAGGAGCAGTTCGAGCGCGCGGCCGCGTCCCACCAGTCGCGGCAGACGCTGCGTGCCGCCGTATCCGGGGATGATCCCCAGCTTCACTTCGGGCTGACCCATCTTGGCGTTGTCCGATGCGAAGCGGACGGTGCATGCCATCGCCAGTTCGAGTCCGCCGCCGAGCGCAAATCCATTGACGGCCGCGACCACGGGCTTGCCCAGCGTTTCGATCTTCCGGAACACCTGCTGTCCGCGCAGCGCGTACGCCCGCGCCTCCGCCGGTGTGAGCGCCGCAAGTTCATTGATATCCGCGCCCGCCACGAATGCCTTCGCACCCGCGCCCGTTATGATCGCTGCGCGAATCCCCGCGTCCGACGCGATTTCCCCTGCCGCCTGGTCGAGATCCGCAATCACTGCCGACGACAGCGCATTCAGTTTGTCCGGCCGATTGACCGTGATCAGGGCGACACCACTGGCGTCCCGATCGAACAGAATGTGCTGGAAAGGCATTATCGCTAGTTTAGCATCCGCAATCCCCGCGATTCGCCGCAAGCGCAGCGAGCGGCCACTAAAACCCCGGTCCCCGGCCCTGGCCCCCAGCCCCTTTTCCCGCTAATCCCCAACCCCCAACCCCGCGGCGAGCACCGCGAGCCGCTACCTACCGCCGCACCCAGTCCTCATCGAACCGTGCGTGCTTGATGCTCTTCCCCTCTTTTGAGAAGTAGCTATACGTCACGTGGATAGACCCGTCCCGCGCCTGAACGACCGACGGATAGTGATACTGATCCGTACTCCGCTGATCCGGACTGCCGTCCAGGTGTCGCCGCCACTTCCACGTCGCGCCTTCGTCATCGCTGAGCGCCGCCACCAGCGAATACCGCCCGCTCTCCAAGTCGTTATACACCGCGATCCAATTCCCGCTCCGCAGCCGCACCACCTCGATGCTGGTCCCCGGATTCAGCAGTTCCGAATCGCGCGCCGGTGTCCATGTCACTCCGTCATCCTTGGAAAAACTGATCATCGCGCGCTTCGGCGCCGGACCGTTATCGCGCAGATACGCCACCAGCATCCCGTCCTTCTTCCGCACCACCGAGGGCTGCACGCATCCCGCACCGACGATCGGTTCGCTCGCGCTCCACGTGTACCCGCCATCGTCGCTGATTGCCATGATCCCGAACGAGAAGCCGTCGGAATACATGGGCACCAGGATTCGCCCCGTCGGCAGTTCGAGCGGATGCGTTCGCGTGAACCATCCCATGCGCGAGAAATACTCGTCGCCCGCATGTTCCACCAGCTTTTTGGCGCGCTCGCTCGTGTTCCCCGCTACGAATTCCTGCGTCCGCGGCAGGATGTTCTTCGGGATCAGCACGATGTTGTCCTGGTGCTCCCATTTCGGCGGACCCGACGCCTGCTGGTAGTCCGTGGAGATCCGATACTTCATCAGCGCCGTCTCCCACAGGTGCGCGATAATCAGCGGCCACAGGAAGAACAGCCGCGCTTTCGAATCCAGAAACAGCACCGGATTCGTCTCCGGAAACCCCGGCGTATCCGCCAGGACGAAGGGCGCGCTCCACTTGCGCGTCGTGTGATTCCATCGCGCCGCGTTGATCAGGACATCGTCGGCCGTCCGCTCGCCCGATCCGTGGAACCAACAGACCAGCAGGTCGCCGTTCGGCAGTTCCACGATCGAAGAAGAGTGGTTATGCCACGATTCCGGCGGGAAAATTAACTCCGCCGAATACTGCTGCGCCGCCATCGCGCACGCGCAGACTACAAACGCCATCAGGGTCCGAATCATTGGCCCGTAGTATAACGCTGCCGTGTGGGATAATCAGGAGAGTCATCCCACACAGCATGGACCGCGAATTCATACGCAATTTTTCTATCATTGCGCACATCGACCACGGCAAATCGACGCTCGCCGATCGTCTGCTCGAGGTAACCGGCGCCCTGTCACAGCGCGAAATGATGGAGCAAGTGCTTGACTCCATGGACCTGGAGCGCGAGCGCGGCATCACTATCAAAGCCCATGCCGTCCGCCTGAACTACAAGGCCGATGATGGCAATATGTACCAGCTCAATCTCATTGACACCCCCGGCCACGTCGATTTTTCGTACGAGGTCTCGCGCAGCCTGCAGGCCTGCGAAGGCGCGCTGCTGGTGGTCGACGCCTCCCAGGGTGTCGAGGCGCAGACGCTGGCCAATACCTACCTGGCTCTGCACCACAACCTCGAGATCATTCCCGTCATCAATAAAATCGACCTGCCGGCCGCCGAGCCTGAGCGCATTCGTGAGCAGATCGAGACCGTCATCGGACTCGACGCGCGCGACGCCGTTCTGTGCAGCGCTAAGCAGGGAGTCGGCGTCCACGAGATTCTCGAAGCCATCACGATGCTGGTGCCGCCGCCCAAGGGCCTGCCGACCAAGCCCCTGCGCGCGCTGATTTTCGACTCGTGGTTCGATAGCTACCGCGGCGTCATCATTCTTGTCCGCGTCATGGATGGCCATCTGCGCGTCGGGCAGAAGATCCGGCTCTGGTCCAACAATCAGGTCTTCGAAGTCGACGCAGTGGGCTACCAGTCGCCCAAAGCGATTCCCTGTGACGAACTGCAGGCCGGCGAGGTCGGCTTCCTCTCGGCGAATATCAAGACCGTCTCCGACGCCAAGATCGGCGACACGATCATCGATCATGACGACCCGGCCACCGAGCCGCTCCCCGGCTTCGAAGAAATCAAGCCCATGGTCTTCGCCGGACTGTATCCAGTGGAATCGCATGAGCACGGGCTGCTCCGCGACGCACTCGAAAAATTGCGCCTGAACGACAGCGCCTTCAGCTTCGAACCCGAAAACTCCGTCGCTCTCGGCTTCGGTTTCCGCTGCGGCTTCCTCGGACTGCTGCACCTGGAAATCGTCCAGGAGCGGCTCGAGCGCGAGTTCAACATTGACCTCATCACCACCGCCCCCGGCGTGCGCTACCGCGTCACCACCACCGTCGGCGAAGTGGTGGAGATCGATAACCCCACCAAGTTCCCCGACCCCTCCGAGATCAAGCAGATCGAAGAGCCGATCATTGACGCCACCGTCATCACGCGCGAAGAATATCTCGGCGGAATTCTCAAACTACTGGAAGATAAGCGCGGCATTCAGAAGAAGTTCGAGTACCTGGGCGGCGGCCGCGTCATGCTGGTTTACGAATTGCCGCTCAACGAAATCGTGCTGGATTTTTACGATCGCCTGAAGAGCAATTCGCGCGGCTACGCGTCGCTGGATTACCATCTCTCCGGCTATCGCGTTTCGCCGATGGTGCGTCTCGATGTGCTAGTCGCGGGCGAGCCTGTCGATGCGCTGTCGTTGATCGTCCATCGCGATTTCGCCTTCGAGCGCGGCAAGGAATTGATCTCGCGCCTGCGCCGACTCATTCCCAAACAGATGTTCGAAGTAGCGCTGCAGGCCGCCATCGGCAACAAGATCGTGGCGCGCGAGACCATCTCGGCCATGCGCAAGAACGTGCTCGCCAAGTGCTACGGCGGCGACATTTCGCGCAAACGCAAACTCCTCGAAAAGCAGAAGGAAGGCAAGAAGCGCATGAAGCGCGTCGGCCGTGTCGAGATCCCCCAGGAAGCCTTCCTCGCCGTCCTCAAAGTCGGCCAGGAAGACTCGGAGTAGCTCCCCTATTCGTGGCCCAGGTGTACCTTCGACGTCGCCTTTCCCTTGGCGTCGAACTTCACGGCCTCACCCTGTGACTCGTACTTCTTGAGGAATTCCGGATCCCACCAGATCCCCGGCTCCACGTCGTCCCACGCGAACACCTTGTACTCCCCGGGTGCGATCCCGGTGATGCTGAATCTACCGAACTGATCGCTCTCGACTTGATGAAACAAGTCGGCGCGCGATCGCAACCGGTTCTCCGGCGCCAGCAAAATCGTGGCGCCCGCAACGGGCTTCTCGTCGGCGCCTAAAGCCATTCCGTCCAACTGCCCGCCGTCGTGCGCCAGTACGATCTCCACCGCGATCTTGCCGGGTTCGGACACCACCAGTCCCTCGCTCTGCAGGTCGCGGCCTCCCGCGCGAATGCTGCGAACCACCAGGTCGTCCGCCAGGCCATCGGCGTTCACCTGGTACTGGCCGGGCGCCAGCGCCGACTTAAAGGTGTTGTCGTCGAGCACGAAGGCGGAGATGGGGTCGGACCGGCCATCGTCGAACTCGATCAGATTCCCGCTCAGCTTCGCCTTCTCGTCGCCGTCGACCACCAATCGTCCGGAAATCTCCGCGCCCGCCGCAATCGCGATGTGGATACCCTTGACCTCGGTCGTGCCCACCTGGAGCGGGACTCGCGTCTTCAGATTCTCCGGAAACATTTCGAACGTTCCGTTGAAGGGCTTCGTCGGCGGCACAGTCGACGCGATGAGGACATAGTTGCCCGGCGGGACTTCGCGGAACTCGAACTCGCCCTTGTCATTGGCGCCCGTCACCAGCCGTAGTCCCAGTTCGTCGCTTTCGGACTCGCTGTTTTGCAGGGCGATGTTGTTCACCTGCATTCCCGGCGGCGGTGTAACGCTGCCCTTCACTGCCACCGTGGTGCTGCGCGGCATCATGATGTCGACGCCCGTGACGCGCGATCCCGGTCCCACGTCCTGCACCGAGGGGAGCATAGCGGGCAAGAGCGTGAGCGTCCGCGGAGCGTCCTTTGCAGAATGGTCGGCGGTCACCGGATCGCCCTCCTGCCCGAACTCGCGCGCCTTCTTGGAGTCGGCGTAGACGTAGTATTTGCCCGCCGGCAAATCGGGTATGCGGTACTGGCCGAGATCGTCTGCGTAAGCGCCGCCGACCCTGACGATGCGTCGCCGTCCATCTGAATACTTGACGCGGTGTACGGTTACCGTGATGCGCGACAGCGGCTCGCCATCGGCGTCGCGCACGGTCCCGGCGATCACTCCCGCGGGCGTGAGCCGCAGCACGAGATTCGTCATCTGCTGACCGGGTTCGAGCACGATCGGCGTTCCGTTTCCTTGCGCCCGCCGCGCACCGTAGTAGCTGTCGAGAAACCCGTTCCGCCGCCCGCGCAGCCGGTATCTGCCGGCCTTCATGTCAATCAAAGTGAAGTGGCCCTTGGCGTCGCTGGTCGTGGTCGGGGTGGCGCCGGATTCGTCATCGTTTCCCTCCGCCAGGATCCGTACCTTGTTCAGCGGCTCGCCCGTGACCGCATTGACCGCAGTGCCCGACATGACACACTTCTCTTGCGGCGCCCAGAGAAGGAAAAAGAGCAGCAGGACCACGCTACATACTACTGCAGGATCGGCAGCGTCAGATAGCCTTCGGGCACGAACAGGCTGCCCTCGGTGACTCCCTGCGGTGCGGCGCGCCCGAGCTTTTGCGCCAGGTCGCGTGCCGGGGCGCGGCCCGCCAGCACGTCCTCGAACGCGCGCGTCACGCGAGAAACCTGCTCGGCCGATTCGTGCGCGAACTCCAGCCGGAAGTCGCCGATTCCCGCCTCGCGCCACGCGTCCAGATGCTCGCCGGCCTGCTGCGCTTCCGCTCCGAATACGGTGTTGCGGCAGCCCACATCGGCCAGTACGGGATGCGCGCGGCCCGCCGCGTCGCGCAATGCCACGCGATGCTCTTCACAAGGACGGCCGCAATCTTTGTAGCTCGTCCCGGTCGAAAGGAAACGGCAGAACACGCAGTGCTCGGTATGGAACACCGGCAGATGCTGATACACGATCGCTTCGATCTTGTCGCCGCCCACGCGCGCTGCCAGATCGGCCACCTGCACCGCATTCAGGTCGTGCGTCGGGGTGAGCTTGTCGATGCCCAACG
>Ga0105240_10005439_pt1 | contig 18984 bp, 14 predicted proteins | sample KBSC54metaG_FD_80426 | JGI IMG/M metagenome (GOLD analysis project Ga0105240, IMG submission 80426) | Corn rhizosphere microbial communities from Kellogg Biological Station, Michigan, USA - KBS C5-4 metaG | ecosystem: Host-associated > Plants > Roots > Rhizosphere > Soil | place: Michigan, USA... | reverse complement strand
GGGATTCGCGGCCTGGGATGCGAATGTCCGCCTGAATTGAAGTTCCTGCCCATCCGTCCTCTACTGTGAAACCCGCATCCACCCTACTGCGTATTGCGAGGAATCACACCCTCATGCGCCGACTGTCGCGCGGCACGCGATGGAGCGCAGCATGGGCCCATGACCTCACATACCCTGAAATCCCGCTCGCCGAGCGCCGGCTTCACGCTGCTCGAGTTGCTGGTCGTGATGGTCATCATCGGGTTGCTGGCCGGCTTCGTGGCGCCCCGCTATTTCGCCCAGGTCGGCAAATCCCAGGTCAAAGTGGCCCGCGCGCAGATCGATGCGCTCGACAAGGCGCTGGATGAGTTCCGGCTGGACATGGGGCGTTACCCCACGACGGAGGAGGGACTCGTCGTGCTGGTCACTGCGCCCAGCAACGAGCCCAACTGGGGCGGGCCGTATCTGAAGAAAGGCGTACCGATGGACCCCTGGGGCCGACCGTACTTCTACCAGCAGCCGGGAACCCATGGTGACTTCGATCTGTTGTCCTACGGAAAGGACGGTCGTCCGGGTGGATCGGGCGAAGACGCGGACCTGACCAACTGGTGATGCCGTGCGCTTTCGCGTCACCGCACTCGATGCACGTAGCAACCCGGCGATTCACGAAGTGGATGCGGTGGATGCCGCCGATGCCCGCAAGCAGGCCCTGTCGCGCGGGTTGAGAGTCCTCGCCGTACAGGGATCCCGGCTGCCAACAGCCGGGCGACGTGCAAAGCTGGCCCTGGTCGCGTTCAGCAACGAGCTGGTCGCGCTGCTGGACGCGGGACTGTCGCTGGTCGAGGCGATCGACGCTCTCACCGAGAAGGAGCGGGATGACGCTGTTCGCAACATCCTGGAGGGTTTGCGCCGGCGTCTTTACGAGGGACAAAGCCTGTCGACCGCCCTCGGTGAGTTTCCGAGTTGCTTCAGCACGCTCTACGTGGCAACGGTACGGGCGAGTGAGCGCAGCGGTGCGATTTCCGAGGCGTTGCGACGGTTCGTGGCCTACCAGGAACAGATCGACGCGCTCAGGAAGCGGGTCGTGAATGCCTCCATCTATCCGGCGGTGCTGCTCGGGGCCGGTGCGCTGGTCGTGATTTTCCTGGTCGCTTACGTAGTGCCCCGTTTCTCGGGAATCTATGAGGATATCGGTGGGGAGCTCCCGCTGGCCTCGCGATTGCTGATGCAGTGGGGGCGATTGCTCGATGCCCATGGGATGGCCGTGTTGGCGGGCTTTCTGCTTGCGACCGGCGTGTTGGTGTATGGAGCCTTGCGGCCGGGTTTTCGCGCCCTGGTGGGCAGGACGCTCGCACGGATTCCGGCCGTGGGCCGGCAGCTCGAGTTGTATCAGCTCGCGCGCCTGTATCGCACGGTTGGTATGTTGATTCGAGGCGGCCTGCCCGTGGTGTCGGCTTTCGATATGACACGCGGACTACTCGCCGCGGCGGCCCAACCCAGGTTGGCCGCGGCGACCCGTGCCGTGCGCGAGGGACAGTCGTTGACCGATTCACTCACCGCGAACCGTCTGACAACCCCGGTCGCCGAGCGCATGCTCCGCGTCGGCGAGCGCAGCGGCAACATGGGTGAGATGATGGAGCGGATCGCGGCCTTCTACGATGCGGAGCTGGCGCGCTTCGTGGAAGTCGCGACGCGTTTGATCGAGCCCGCCATGATGACAGTCATTGGTCTCGTGATCGGCGGAATCGTGGTACTGATGTACTTTCCGATCTTCGAGCTCGCGGGGAGCATCCGTTGAGTGCCGCTCCCGATATTCTGATTCTGGCGCCGGCCCCCGCGGTGCTCAGCGAAGACACACTGCGTGCAGCGATCGAGCGCGTCGCCGCGAGTGGGCGCTCCCCGCTGGAAGATCTTGCGGAAACGAGCGGGCTGACCGGAGACGCTCTGGCACAGGCACTCGGCGCCGCACTCCATTATCCGGTGCTCGATGGCGCAACCCTGATGACGTTGCAGCCCGCGTTCGAACTCCTGGGGCCGGCCGAAGCCGCACAGCGCGGGTGTGTCATCGTACGTCGCAACGACGAGTACCTGGCCGTCATTGGGGACCCGTTTCGCTCGAGCCTGCGCGGATGGCTGGAGCTCAAGATCCTCCAGCCGCTCGTGTGGCATATCGCCGCTGCGGGCGAGATCGCCGCATACCTTGCTAAACATGAGCAGGATCTGCGCGCCATGGATGTGGCGCACGTCGATGCGGCCGAAGAGATTTCGCTCGCGGCGGAGGTGGAAAATCTTTCCCTCGCCACCATCAGCGCAGATTCGAGCCCGATCGTCAAACTCGTGCACTCGACCGTGTATGACGCGCTCAAGGCCGGCGCGAGTGATATCCACCTCGAGACACGACCCGGCGGCCTCGCCATCCGTTATCGCGTCGACGGTGTGTTGGTGCATGTTGCGAGTCTCGGCGGTACGGAGTTGTGCGAGCAGGTCATCTCGCGCATCAAGGTGATGAGCGAGCTCGATATCGCCGAGCGCCGGGTGCCCCAGGATGGACGCTTCAAACTCGCGCTCAAGGGCAGGCCGATCGACTTTCGTGTGTCAGTGATGCCCAGTGTGCACGGCGAAGATGCGGTGCTGCGTATTCTCGACAAACAGGCGCTGACCGATGAGCTGCAGGGTCTGAGGCTCGACGGCTTGGGTTTCGACGCGGCGGTGGTGCGTCGGCTGCAGCGCCTGGCGCAACTTCCCTACGGGATGCTGCTGGTGACCGGGCCCACGGGAAGCGGCAAGACGACCACCCTCTATGCGGCCATTTCCGAGACCAACACCGGACACGACAAGATCGTCACCATCGAGGATCCGGTCGAGTACCAGTTGCCGGGCGTGCTGCAGATTCCTGTCAATGAGCGCAAAGGTCTGACGTTTGCGCGCGGGTTGCGTTCCATCCTGCGTCACGATCCGGACAAGATCATGGTCGGCGAGATCCGTGACCCGGAGACGGCCCAGATCGCCATCCAGTCCGCGCTCACCGGGCATCTCGTATTTACCACGGTACACGCAAACAACGTGTTCGACGTCCTGGGACGCTTCGCTCACATGGAAGTCGACTCCTACGCCTTTGTCGCCGCACTCAATGGAATCCTCGCTCAACGCCTGGTGCGAGTGGTCTGTGAGCAGTGCGCTGTCCCGGTGCAACCGTCCGCCGAGTTGCTGGTGGAGTCGGCACTGACTCCCGCACTCGTATCGGCCTGGACTTTCCGAGGGGGTCGCGGCTGCGCGCACTGTCGTGGCACTGGGTACAAAGGGCGGCGTGCCATTGGAGAGCTGCTCGTTCTCACGGACGAGTTGCGTGAGGCGATTGTCGTGCGCGCGCCGGCGCGTCGACTGAAGGAGCTCGCGGTTGCGGGGGGCTCACGACTGATGCGTACCACCGCGCTCGATCTCGTGGAGCGCGGTCAAACCACTTTGATGGAGGCGAATCGTGTCACCGCTCTGGCGTGATGAAGTCGCGATACTCGTGGGGCCGCGAAGGATCGCTCTCGCGCGTCGCGCGCGAGGCCTGAAGCCGCGCGTCGCGAGCGCCACCGAGATTGCCGTCGCCGGTCACATCGGGGATTTCGGTCCTACACTGACACGACTGGCGGACGTGCTGGCCGAGCCCACCTGGCAGGATGCGGTGGCGCGTGTCATCGTGGCCGATCCCTGGGCTCGTTATGGCATCGTCCCGTGGCCGAATCTGCGACTGGACGGCGACGGGCGCCTTTCACACGCCCGCTATGTACTCGCCGAGAATTATGGCGATGTTGTGTCGGACTGGAACGTATCTTTGGCGGACACTCCACCGGGGCGTGCGTATGCAGCGTGCGCCATGCCGTCGGGGCTCAAAACCGGCCTGGAGGAGACGCTCGCCGGCGCACGGTTGAAAGTGGTTTCACTGCAGCCGCAACTGATCGTTGCGTTCAATGCCTGGCGCGAGCAACTTCCGACCGACGATGCCTGGTTCGTGAGCCTCGATGAGGGCTCGCTGGCGGCCGTGCATTTGTCGCAAGGCGCCTGGGACCGAGTCCACATGACGCGGCTATCCCAGGATTGGGGGATCGAGCTCGAGCGCCTCCGGGCGTTCGGTCGGCTCTCGCGCAGCGGAGTCGGTACGCGGATGTTGGTGGATGCCCCTGCGTGGATGCGCCTGGCGCATACGAGATCCGAAGACTTCGAGTGGCTCGAGTCCGAGCGGGGCGAGAGCTCACACCAGCTTGCCTTGCTACAGCGGGTGTATGCATGAAAGTACCTGCACCCATCGAGCTGGATTTTGCCGGACCGGTGCGGCGCTCCCGGAAGATGGGCGGTGCTCTGTGCGCGGCGGGCATTCTGGCTTGCGCCGCCCTCGGATATGACTTCCAGGAGAGGCTCGATGAGCGTGACAGCGTCGAGGCGCGCATCGGCGCCCTCACACGTCCACACCGGTCGGCCAGGCCCGTCGACGCCCGCAGCGTCGCAGCGGCTGCCGCCATCGAAAAGCAACTGTGGGTACCCTGGAGCAGCTTGTTGGCCGAGCTCGAATCAGCCAGTCAGGATGTCAGCTCGACCGTTTCGCTGTTGGAAGTCGAGCCCGATGCGGCCAAACACCTCGTCAGGATTACCGCCGAAGCGCGCACGCTGCCGGACGCGCTCGCTTACCTCGAGCGGTTGCAAAAGAGCCCGGTGCTGCGTTATCCCATGCTCGACAGCCACGAGCTGCGCAAGGACGATCCTGAGCATCCCATACGGGTCAAACTCAGTGCGGAGTGGCGTACATGAGCACGCCGCAGCCCGCCGTGAGTTCCGCTCCGCAAGGGCGACCCATCGGGACGAAAGGCGCCGTTGCCGTACCCACGTCCCGGTTCGTCGCAACGCCAGGAGGGATTGCGTTGCTAACGCCAGTCCGCCGCTGGCTGGTGCTGGTGTCGGAACGGTGGTTGCCGCAGCTCGTATGGTCCATGCAACGGACGGGACGGCTTGGCATGTCGGGCCTGGCACTGCTGGCAACCGCGTTGGTGTTCCTGGTTTCGACTTATCTGCCGCTCGCCCGCGAGGTTGACGGCTTGCGCGCCCAACTGCAGTCGGCGCGAGTCGAGGCAGTCAGTGCGCCGGTACCGGTAAGTGATTCCGGTGCCGCCCTGCTGCGCAATTTACCGGCGCGCACGCAGATGCCAGCGTTGTTGGGTGTGTTGTTGAATCAGGCCGCTGCCGCGCACCTGAGTATCGATACCGGCAAATACGAGACTTCACCGCTCAAGAGCGGGGGCGTCACCAGCTACCAGGTATCCTTTCCTATTACCGGCTCTTATCCGCAGGTGCGGCAATTCATCGATGCGACGCTCGTGGCCTTGCCGTCGGTCGCGCTCAGTGAGTTGTCCTTGACTCGCAAGACCATCGGGGATGGCTCAGTGGAAGCGCAGATTCGCCTGACCGTCTTCACGCGGGATGTGCCATGAACGGCCGCCTGTCTGTACTGAGCCTGGGTGTCGCCGTCGCTGCAAGCGCCACCCTGATTGCCTCCGCGGCGCATGATGTGGTTGGCCAAACACAGGATTCGGATCTGACCCGCGCCCACTCGCGCGCGCTTGCGGCGGCGCGCGTGTTGAATGTGGTTCGCCGGGAGCGACAGCAACACCCGGCGGTAACCCGGAGGCGGACCGCTGACGCCGCCCATGCCGGAGCATTGTTCGCGACCCACTCCTGGTATGTCGCTCCGCCTCCGCCACCGCCGGTTGCGCCGCCACCGCCCCCTCCGCCGCAGGCACCGCCGTTTCCCTACACCTTCGTCGGAAGTTACACGCCCGCGGGCGCCACCCCGGTCTATTTCCTCGCCAGGGCCGACCGTGTGATCGATGCGCATGTCGGTGACCGGCTCGATGGTGTTTATGTCTTCGAGAGCGCCGGTTCCGGCAGTCTCGTCTTCAACTATCTGCCGCTCAACATCCAGCAGTCCGTGCCCATTGGAGCATCCCCGTGACAAAATCGTCAGGAACGATTTTGGTCGGCGCCTGCCGACCCGAAGGGCAGCGCGCAGGGACGGCGCGCTGCAACATGTTGTTGCAACGCCTGCTCATCGCCATGCTCGCCGCCGTCGTCGGGGGCTGCGTGGCCGATCGCCTCCACCGGGAAGGGATGAATGAACTCAACCAGGGAGAATACGAGGACGGTCTCACCAAGCTCGAGGCCGCGATGAAAGCGGATCCGAACAATCTGGCCTATCGTCTGGACCTGCGTGCCCGCAAGGAAGCCTCTGTCCAACAGCTCATCGCCTCCGGCGACAGCGGGCGCGCGGCGGGCCGGCCCGAAGAGGCGGAAGCGAGCTATCGCAGGGTGCTGGTGATCGAGCCCGGCAACGATCGGGCGCGCCGCGGGCTCGATGCGGTCGAGGCCGACCGGCGCCACGCCGAGCGTACGGCCAAGGCGCAACAGTTTCTCAAGAATAAACAGCTCGATCCCGCCGAGGCCGAGGTGCGGTCCGTGCTCGGTGAGGATCCAGGTTTCGCCCCGGCGGTTGCGGTCGCGGCGGCGATCGACCAGGCACGAGGTCCGGTCACTGCAGTGCCACGATTGCATGCGCAGGAGAACCGGCCTGTTTCCCTGCAGTTTCGCGATGCGCCGACCAAAATGGTCTTCGAGGTGCTCGCCCGCCAGACTGGGATCAACTTCATCTTCGACAAGGATGTGAAGTCCGACGGCAAGACCACCATCTTCGTCAACCAGGTGTCAGTCGAGCAGGCGATCGATCTCATTCTCACCCAGAACCAGCTCGCCAGGCAGGTACTGTCCGAGAATATGGTGTTGATCTATCCCAACACACCGGCCAAGCAGAAGGACTACCAGGACGAAATTGTGCACACGTTCTACCTGACCAATGCAGCGCCCAAGGATGCCGAGTCGATGTTGAAGACCGTGCTCGGCGCCAAGACGCTGTACGTGGATGAACGCTCGAACGAGGTCACCTTGCGTGACACGCCCGAACATGTGCGCATGGCCGAGAAGCTCATGAACTCGCTCGACGTGCCCGAGCCCGAAGTGCTCCTGGAGGTCGAGGTACTGGAAATTACCCGCAGTATCGCCGATCAGCTCGGTATCAACTACCCGAGCAACGTCGCCTTCGCGGCAACCTCGATCGCCAACCCCGGCAGCGCGGCCCTGAAGCTTGCGGATATTGGCAAACAGAACAGCAACAGCATCACGGTCTCCTCGCTCGGCGTGAGCGTCGATCTCCTCAAGACGGTAGGTCTCACCAACGTGCTGTCGAGCCCGCGGATCCGCGCGAAGAACAAAGAGAAAGCGCGAGTGCTGGTGGGTAATCGCCTGCCGGTGGTGACTTCCGGATCGAGCGCGACCACCGGTGGCACCTACTCGACGAGCAGCGTGCAGTACATCGACGTGGGCCTGACGCTGGACGTGCAGCCGACCATCCATCTCGACGGCGATGTGGCGATAAAAGTCGGGTTGGAAGTCAGCTCCATCCTCAAGGAGGTCGATGTGCCTATCGGCAACGGCGGCACGACAATCGCGTACCAGATCGGTACGCGTAACGTTTCCACGCTGCTGGAGTTGAAAGATGGGGAAACCCAGGTGCTCGCGGGTCTCATCCAGGACAGTGACCAACGCAACTCGACTCACATTCCGGGGCTAGGAGACCTGCCGCTGCTGGGCCGACTGTTCGGCTCGACGGGAACCACCCGCGACAAGAGCGAGATCGTATTGTCGATCACCCCGCACATCATCCGGGCTCAATCGCGCCCACGCAGCGAGTCGACGGAGTTCTGGTATGGAACGGAAACTCAGACGCGCAGTGCGCCGTTCAACTCGACACCCGCCGCTGACGCAGGGATAGGGCAGTCTGGCGCGGCACCGGTCGTTCCGGGTGGTGTGTCGTTCGCCGGCGGCTCCGCGGCTGGCGGCGCACCGATGAGTGCCATGCACGCTGCGCCGACCCGAATAGATGCGGCGACCAACAGCGCGAGTGCCGGTGCTACGGCCGGAGGCGTAGGCGGCGGCGCCGGGACCGGGCAGGCCGCGGCGGCGGCCGCCCCGACACCTGATGCACCCCCTAAAATCACCATTGAAGGTCCCGACACTGCGAAAGTCGGCGACGAAATCAACGTCGCAGTCCGGATCACTTCCGGCGCCGCGCCCGGTAAGCTCCGCACGCAGGTGCGCTTCGACGCGACGGCTCTGCAACTGTTGAGTGCCGAGCCAGGTGACCTGGCAGGCTCCAGCGAGCCGAAGGTGGATGTGCGCCCCGGCGGCGTTCAGCTCGAGCTCTCCGGTGGCGCTGATGCGCCGCTGGGTGGCACCGGCAGCATTGTCAATCTGCGATTCCGTGCGGTGATGCCACGGCCTGACATTCTCGTATCGACGCAGGTCGTGATGGTGGGCGAGGACGGCGCCGCCATGGCAGCGACACCGGCGACGCCATTGAAGATCGCCGTGAATCCCTAGAGGCACACGCGGGCTCCTGTCATGCGCTCCAAAGGCTTCACCCTCATCGAGCTCGTGGTCACCGTGGCGATCGTCGCACTGCTGGCAACCGCCGTGCTGCCTTCGGCCCAACTGATGTATCAACGGCAGAAGGAGTCGGAGTTGCGGGACGCGCTGCGCACCATCCGCACCGCCATCGATGAGTACCACAAGGCTGCCGAGGAGGGGCATATCAAGAAAGATGCCGACAAGAGCGGGTATCCACCGGATCTACAGACGCTGGTGGACGGCGTTGACGATGCCAGCAGTCCCAAGGAAGGCGTGAAGATTTACTTTCTGCGCCGTGTGCCGCGTGACCCCTTCTGGCCGGATCCAACGGCACCGCCCGCCGATACCTGGGGCCAGCGCGCCTATGCGAGCCCCATCGACGATCCGCAGCCCGGTGACGACGTGTTCGATGTTTATTCCAGGTCCACCCGGATCGGCCTCAATGGAATTCCCTATCATGACTGGTAGACGCTCATGCGGCTTCACGCTGATCGAGCTGCTGGTGGTGATGGTCATCATCGGCACGTTGCTGACCATCGCCGTGCCGCGATATTTCAAATCGCTGGAACGCTCCAAGGAGGCCGTGCTCAAACAGGACGTCGTCTCCTTGCGAGAGTCGATCGATCGCTTCTACGGCGACACCGGCAAGTATCCAGCCTCGCTCGCCGTTCTCGTGGACCAACATTACCTGCGCGCCATCCCGGTCGACCCCATGTCCCACAGCGCCGATACCTGGGTGGTTACCCATGCCGATGATCCCGAGGACACGGGAATCAAGGATGTGCACAGTGGGGCAGAAGGCATCAGCGAGCAGGGCGTGCCGTATGCCGCCTGGTAGGGTGCGCGCGCGGCGGAGGCAAAAGTCAGCGCTACGGCAGGAGGGATTTACCTACTTCGGCATCCTGATCCTGGTGGTGCTCATTGGATTGATGCTGGCCGCGGCAGGCGAGGTCGCGAGCACCCAGGCGCGGCGCGAGCGCGAGACCGAGTTATTGTTCATCGGGCATCAGTATCGCGACGCGATCACCTCGTACTTCCGCGCCAATCATCGCTGGCCCACGCAGCTCGCGGATCTCGTGGAGGACAACAGCGGCGCCGCGACAGCCCAGCATTTCCTGCGCCGGTTGTATCCCGATCCGATGACACGCGCCGCCGACTGGACAGTGCTGCCCGCGCCGAACGGCGGCTTCATGGGGATTGCGAGCCGCTCGAAACTCGTGCCCTTGAAACGTGCGGGCTTCGATCCGGACGATGTGGATTTCGACCAGGCCGAGCACTACGCCGATTGGGTGTTCGTCTTCGAGCCAGGTCGTACCGCCCACGTGGCATCCCCACCCAGGTAGGGTGATTACCTACCTCGGACCTACGTCTCCGCACCCAGAGCGAAGCAATAACCGACCGGATCGGAATGAGGCTCTGACTCGATCACTGTAAGACCCCTGTAAGTGGCTGCCGGTTCCCCATCGCGGGGGCCGTAAGAATACGCCACGCGCAAGGTCTGTTGACGTGAGAGCGAATCTGTTGCGGGTTGTGTCTGGGCTGTTGGGCATTCTGCTCGCGTACACGGCCGTCGCTGCCGATCCACCCCTGTCGCTCGGAGGCGGTGAGCATGCACACCATCACGCTGCTCTGCAAACCAACACCACCAGGACGATTGCCCGCTACCAGGTTCCCGATGTGCGGCTCATGCGGGACGATGGCCGCACTGTGCGCCTCGGAGCGGAAATGGACGACGGCCGTCCCGTCGTGCTCGCCTTCATCTACACGAGTTGCACGACGGTTTGTCCGCTGACGAGCCAGACGCTCGCGACGCTCCAGGACAAACTCGGTGCGTCGCGCGATCACGTGCACATCATCTCGATCAGCATCGACCCCGAGCAAGACACGCCGGCGCGCCTGCGCGACTACGCGCGCACCTTTCACGCAGGTCCCGAATGGCAACACTACACCGGCACGCTCTCGGCCAGCCAGGCCGCCCAGCGGGCCTTCGACGTTTATCGCGGCAACAAAATGGACCACTCCCCGGCGACGCTGATTCGTCGCGCGCCCGGCGCCGAGTGGATTCGAATCGACGGATTCGCCACCGCGGACCAATTGCTCGCCGAGCTTCCCGATGTATCCACATTCCAGGCGGCACGCTGATGGAGGAGTCGACACTATGAACAGCCTTTCGCGCCTCGCCCGCTGGCTGCCGGCACTAGGTCTTTTCTTGGCCGTGGGTGCGCACGCACAGAGCTTCCGTGTGCAATGCCCCGACAGCACGACTCAACATCCCAACGGCACCAGTCCCGATCTGAGTCACATCAAGTGCCAGCAGATCTCCGGTGGTGACGGCTATGCCACCATGGCCGACGGTAGCACCATCTACCTGTTCGGCTTCGGTCCGCTGTCCGGATTGAATGACATCTACAACGGGCAGCCGGGCACGGAGCCCAATGCCACATTCAACACGCCGCTGGGCGACTACGCCTCGACCGACGTAGCTCCCACCTCCCTCGTCGGCATGCCCAACGGCAGTTTCGCTTACAACGGAGCCATCGGCCTGACCCAGGATATGGGAGTAGACCCATGGACGGCATCCACGGCCTACGCCATCGGCTCTTACGTACGCACGAGCACCGGCATCTACCAGGCGTCCCATGCGGGCACCTCTTCTGCAGGCGGAACCGGTCCGGCGGGCACGGGCAGCGCTATCGCGGATGGCACCGTGGTGTGGTCCTACCAGAGCACCCTTCTGGATGGCCATGTCGATCCACGGCCCATCATGGATGTCGGTGTCATGAACGCCAACCAGCCGGCGCCCCTGATCGCGATCGACGAGGACGATGAGCTGTTCCTGACATTGACCAATGTCGGCATGATCATGCGTCCGGACCTGTTCGAGCAGCACACGGTTCACTTCCACGGCTATCCGAACGCTTCGTCATTCTATGACGGTGTTCCGGATGCTTCGATCGCGATCAACATCGGCGGCAGCTTCAGCTACTACTACCTGGCACCCGATGCCGGAACCTACTTCTGGCACTGTCACATTTCACCGCCCGAGCATCTGCAGATGGGCATGGTGGGTCAGCTCTACGTGCGGCCGCGTCAGAATCGCGTGCCCTCCGGCCAGTCGCTGTACGCCGCGCTGGATCAGTGGGAGACGCAGGCGGCTAGGGAAACCACCGCCGGCACGCTCCCGTCCAACCCGAAATCCGCATCCGACTGGGCCTTGTACGAGCCATTCCGCAAGCGCTGCGGTACCGACATTCTATGCACGACTCCGATTCCGGCGAGCAATGCCGCCACGCGCGCCCCGAGCGGCGGCTATGCCTACAACGACGGCGACGGCTCGACCTACTACGACGTCGAGTATCCGATCCAGATGCACGGCTTCGATCCCAACTTCCACTTCGTCGGCATGACCTTCAATCCGGAGTCCTTCAAGAACATGAAGGACAAGTACTTCCTGCTCAACGGCCGCAGCTATCCGGACACGGTCGGCGGTCATACCTGCGTCCAGGGCGACACCCTCCCGGCGTGCAAAAACGTTACGGTCGGCAGCGTCGTCCCGGGCCCGATGGAGACTCAATCCAGCGACGGCACCTACCACTCCTCGCAGCCGCTGCCGACGGTGATCAACATTCCCTGCACCGCTACCGACACCAACGGCAACTGCACCGCCGGCCGCGCACTGCTGCGGATCTCGGATCTGGATGTCACCGAGGAGGAGACCCTGGGCACGATGGGCATTCCGATGCTGGTCGTAGGCTATAACGCGCGGCTGCTGCGCGATATGTCAGGTAACAATACCGCCTACAAAACAAACTCGGTCACCCTCGGTGGCGGCGAGTCGGCGGACATCATCCTGGATGTCACCGGCGCGAAGGTCGGGCAGAAGTTCTACCTCTACAGCCCGAATCTGGATCACCTCTCGAACGACGCCGAGAACTTCGGCGGCATGATGACCGAAATCAACGTCTGTACTTCGGTCGACCCCACGACCAAGTCCTGCTCGATCTAGGAGAGCGTCGATGCGCCTCACACCCAACTCGGCTAAATCCCGGCGACTTCTGCAAGGGGCGGTGCTCGCCGTCGTCCCGCTCCTGGCGCTCGGCGCGCGGGCCGCGGTGCCCGGAATCGGTGGTCCCACCGGTGCGGTCACATTCAACCTGACCGCCGGGGCTACCCACATCACTCAGCCGAACGGGCAATCCGTCTACGCGTTCGGTTATGGGTGCGGTAACACGAGCAGCAACACATTCCTGCCGGCGGGCATTCCCGGCTCCTGCTCTGTTGCGCAACTGCCGGGTCCGACCTTGATCGTGCACGAAGGCGACACCGTGACTGTCGTACTGACCAACAATCTACCGGGCGCTGTCGGCAGCACGTCCATCCTGTTCCCGGGGTTCCAGGTCACGACCAACGGCACGGGCGCGACCGGGCTTTTGACCCAGGAGGCGCCGAATGCGGCCACCTGTACCACCACTCCCGCAACTTGCAACACGGTGACCTACACCTTCATCGCCAGGTCCCCGGGGACACACTCCTACTACAGCGGCACCCAGGGCGACCTGCAGATCGAGATGGGCCTGTTCGGAGCGGTGGTCGTGCTCCCCTCGAGCCCGGCCAGCTGTCCGCAGCCGAACCTGACGGCGGAGGCGGCCAGCGGCGAGACGGACTTCCGGCTTGCGCAGGCGGCTTACGACAACAACGTCTACACCTGTTATGACCGCGAGTACCTGTTCCAATTCTCCGAAATGGACCAGGGGATTCACTACCAGGTCGAGGCGCAGGTGAATGCGGATCTCGCGGCAAAAGCCAAGGGCGGTGCCGGTTGCTCCAGCGCCGGGGGCTGCCTGAATGTGGTTACCGATCCGTACCAGCCGAATTACTTCATGATCAACGGGCGCTCCATGCCCGATGACATGGATCCGAACTACGCGCCGCAGTACCCCAGCCAGCCCTACAACGGCAATCCTCACATGCATCCGGGCGAGCTGACCTTGTTGCGGATCATCGGCCAGGGACGCTATCAACATCCGTTCCACGAGCACGCCAACCACGTGCGCGTTCTGGCTCGCGATGCGAACCTGCTCCTGAGCCCGACTGGATTGCCCGCCGGTCCGCTGCTGTTCACGACCACGACCACCCCCGGCATGACCATCGACGGGATCTTCCAGTACACCGCCAAGGGATTGAACTGGGACATCTACGGCCATGACACGGCAGGGGCGGCCAATGTCTACAACAATCCCGGCGACAATCGCTACACGAGCTACAACGGCAAGCCGGTGGTGTGCGTTCCGGATGCCAACGGCTATTACACCAGCGACCCGGCCGCGCCCAACTACTACGAGTGGTGCGGAGATCACAACAAAGCGCTGGAAAAACATCCGACCGGGCAGGTTGCCGCCGGCGGTCCGATGACCTTGCCGGATCCCAACATCCTCACCAATGGTGCGTGGTACAGCGGTAGCGCCTACTTCGGGCCCGACGCGCTGGCACGCGCGGTCGGCGGCTCGCCGCTGCCCCCATTCGGCACCGTGGCCAACTCGCCGGGAGCGGAGGCGGGGTATGCCTACATGTGGCACTCACATAACGAGCGCGAGATCACCACAGACGACATCTTCCCCGGCGGGATGATGATGATGATGCTCGTCGACCCGCGTGTCTTCGCCATCAACGAAGCGAACTGATTTTACGGAGAACCTCAGATGCGTATCCTCCGATCCATGGGAAGCCGGGTCTGTACCGGACTAGCCGCTTCCGTTCTCCTGCTGGGAGCCCATGAGGCTCTGGCACAGGCGGTCGTCGATGTGACCGCGGCACCCACGAACACTGTGACACCCGACGGGCAGACGGTGCCGATGTGGGGTTACATCTGCACCGTCGATTCGACGGACAAAACCGGCACCACCTCGTGCGGCGCCGTGAATCCGCGCCCCTCGGGCGGCGGCTGGTCGCCCATGGTCATCCGGGTGCAGAGTCCCGCCAGTGGCACCGGCAAGTTGACCATCAACCTGACCAACAGTCTGGCCTTCGCCAACGGCAACAATGTGCCGACCTCGCTGGTGGTCCTGGGGCAGGTCGGCGGCGGTCTCGGCAGCGGCGGTACCACGGCGCCGAGCCCGGCGCACGCGCCTCAACAGGTCACCTGGCCGGTCATCGATCCGACCAACACCAATCCCGCGCCGGCGCAGTTGCCACGTGTGCAGTCATTCGCCACCGAGGTTCCGGCCGGCCAGGGCACCGGATCGACGGTGCAGTTGCAGTGGACCAGCCTGCAGCCTGGCACGTATCTCATCGAGTCCGGCACGCATCCGTCCATCCAGGTGCCGATGGGCCTGTACGGTATCCTGGTGGTCTCGCCCGCGGGGCAGGCGTACCCCTCGGTGGCCTCCTCGAGGTTCGATGCGGATCTGCCGGTTGTCCTGAGCGAAATCGATCCTGCTCAGAACGCGGCGGTCAGCGCCGCGGTCAACACCCAGGGCTTCTCCGAAACCGCGGTGTGGAGCGGACAGAACAACAGTTCGGTCACGGTGTTGACCCTGACCAACCCGGGCAGCGGCTATACCGCGGCACCGGCTGTGACCATCGCGCCGCCTCCGGGAACCACCGGTACCCCGGCGACCGCCGTCGCGACCATCAATACCACCACGGGTGCCATCACCAGCATCACCATTACCGGTGGTGGTAGCGGATATTCGAGCGCCCCGGCGGTCACCATTGCGGCGCCTCCGGCGGGTGGAACTCAGGCGACGGCTTCGGCCCTTGCCGGCGCTTGCGGCAATGCTACCGCCTCGGCGGTGAACACCTGCTATCCCCCCGCGGTCAACTACAGCCCGCGCTACTACCTGGTGAACGGCTCGTCCTTCGATCGGACCAACCTGGCGAGCTCGACTCTGAGCACGCTCGCGGCTCCCGGTACGGCCACCACGGGTAACCTGCTGGTACGCCTGGTGAACGCCGGCTCGCGCATGCATATTCCCGCCTTCGTCAATCTCCCCATGACTCTGGTGGCCGAGGACGGCAATCCAGTCCCGGGCGGGGCGCGCATCCAGAACGAAGTCTTCATGGCCGCCGGCAAGGCTTATGACGTGATGGTGCAGCCGCTGGCCGCGAATGGGGCCTACACGGCGGCGACCTATCCTCTGTTCGATCGCCAGTTGAGCCTGTCGACCAACAACGCGCGCGACGGCGGCATGCAGGCGTATGTGGCGGTCAACGGCGGTGCCACCACGGGAGTCGGATCGACCAGCTCCGCCGCGGCGCTCCACGGTGACGGCAACAAGAGTTTCTACTGCTCCAACGGCAATACCCTCAATATCGCCGATGCTTCCAAGGGGCTTCTCGGTGGAGTGACCGGTGCGAATGGCGTCGCCCTGGTGCCGGGCTCTCTGACCAACGGCGGCTCGGTCACGATCGCCGCCAACGGTACTTTCACTTATACCCCTCCGTCCGGCGCGTCCTGCACGGGACAGTTCGGTTTCACCATCAACGCCAAGGGCTCCTACACCGCGAGCATCACCGAGTGTGATGCAGCGAGTCACCCGGCCGGCTGCGGCTACGGCGGACCTCCGGTAGTCACCGACGACTCATACAACAGCACGAACGCCAAGCGCCTCGCGATCAGCCCACCGGGCATCCTGATGAACGACGTGGATCCGAGCGGTCTGCCGCTGACGGTCGACACGTCCACGGTCACCGCTCCGGCAGGTGTAAACCTGACGGTCAACCCCGACGGATCGTTCATCGCGGAGCTGCAGGCCTCCGCGACCGCGGCGCAGGCCGTTACCTTCACCTACAAGGTGAAGAACTCGCAGCAGACCGCCTCCAATAACACCGCGACCGTCACGGTCAACTTCCCGGCGCGCTCCGGCCTGACGGTGTCGCTCATCGATCCCAAGAAGATCGATCCCGCTACCAAGGCGCCGATGAAGATCACGGATTACCGTTGGATCATCGAAGAGGACCGTACCTTCTGGGTCGACCCGAAGTGCCAGATCAACACCGACCCGGCCGCCGCGCGTCCGACCGACTCCTACGGCCGTACCTGTCCGGCGCTGCCCGTCGAGTCGATCGGCTACAACTTCCACACGGCCCACATGCCGGTGGTCGCGACCGGCTGCTTCCGCGATCCCAGCGGCCCGAGCACCGGCCCGATCGCCTCGTGTGAGTCCGGGCAGACCTTGCTCGGCAGTCCGGCGATCTGCGATATCGGCAACGGCACGTGCCGCACGACGGATGCGAATGGCAATCCGCTCACCATGGCCAACGCACAACGTACGCCCCTGGATCCGGGCGATGTGGCGCTGGATCCCGCCAAACACTATTACATCTCCGTCATGCCGGCCGATGGCATCAATCCGACCATCGCCGGGGTAGGCGGCCCGGTAACGGAGAACGGAGTCACCCGGCCATTCGATCCAGCCAAGGACTGCAAGGATGTAGCCGATTATGCTGCCGGCACCGGTAAGTGCGGCCACAACATGAGTGGCGGCCCGATTCCACCGGTCGCCCCGGGCGCTGCCCGGCCGACGATCACCATTCCCCTCGCCGAGACCCCGCTGCCGGTCGCCAAGATCGCGGTGCTGGTCTACGAGGACGACTTTCCGTTGAACGGTGAGAACGACGCCGGCGGCGGTGTCGATATCCTTGCGCCGAACGAGCCCGGCCTGGGCAGCTTCCAGATCGTGCTGTTGGATCAGGCGGGCCAGCTGGGTGACAACACCGGCCAGCCCACCTACGACATGTTCAACATGCCGCTGTCGAACTCGCTGATCGGTACGGTCGACCCCATGACAGGCCAGGACGCCTGCCCGGTGACCTCCAATACCGACCACCTGCTCGGCATGATCGTGACCTGTCCGAAGTACGAGAAGGATGGCAAGACCCTGTCGCCGCTCGCGGGCCAGGCTGTCATCGACAACCTCTATCCGGGCCTCTATGAGGTGCAGGCCTTCCCCGACGCCGACCGCGAGGCGCGTGGCGAGGAGTGGCTGCAGACCAACACCCTGGACGGCGGCAAGCCGCACGAGGCATTCATCCGCCCCGGTGAGCCGTCCTACTTCCAGGAATTCGGGCCCGGCGGCTTCCACGTGCAGATCGGCTTCGCCAACCCGAAGATCATCAACGACCGGCGCCACAATGCCTCGAACACGGGCTTGTGTGACCCGGCGCCGACCGGTGGCGGTCTGACCTGTAACTCCAGGATCGTCGGCCAGGTGGACGGTGACCACATGAGCCGTACGCCTGATGAGCGCACGTACGACTCGGGTACCTACGATGCCTTCTCGTGGTCGACCTGTTATGTCTCGGTCGGTATCCCCGACGACATGGACATCGCCTTCGCCAAGTGCAACGCGGATGGATCGTTCGAGGTCGACAACATTCCGGACGGCACCTACAAGGTGGCGGTGTTCGATCAGTGGAACGACATCATGCTGGACGGCCTGGTGACGGCGGTGAGCGTCAGCGGCGTGACCCCGGTGACCCTCACCGCCATCCAGTGGCGGACCAACCTCTATACCCGTATCTACCTCGATACCGACGGTAACGGCATTCCGACTCGCGACGGCAGTGGTAACGATCTCGAGCAGGGTATCCCGCTCGTGCCGATCAACATCCGCTACCGTGACGGCAGCTTCGGCTTCTTGAACCAGACCGACCTGAACGGCTACGCGACCTACAACGAGATCTTCCCGCTCATGAACTGGCTGGTGGTCGAGCCGGATACCACCCGGTACAAACCCACCGGTGAGCACGTCATCTATGACGCCGGCGGTCCGGATGACTGTTCGCCTGCTGCGATCGCAGCCTACGGCGGCAACGGCAATTGCTCCTTGAGCGCGGCCAACCTCGCCGGCACCAAGGAGTTCGTCCCGCTGCCGCGCGAGTTGCGCGTACCCGGCGCGGTGTACTGCACGGATGCCGACTGCGTCGCGGCCAACTTCAAGAACGGCACCTACTTCGCCGGTCCCGCCGGATCCTCCGGTCCGGACCCGGCCAGCACGGCCATGTCGAGCGGTCGTATCGATCCGCCCTGGACCACCGAGGGCTTTCAGGGCCTGCTCGGTCAACACAACTTCATCGACTTCGGCTTCAAGCCCTTCAAGGCCGCGGGCGGCTCGAGCCCTGGGGAGAACGGGGGTATCTCGGGTCTGGTGGTGTACGCCTCGACCCGGCCGTTTGACGACCCGACCTTCCTGGCGCAGCTCCCCTGGGAGCCGGCAGTACCGAACGTTCGGGTGAATCTCTACCAGGAAACCGTTGCGCAGGACGGCACCAGGACCCTGAGCCTGGTCGATAGCACCCTGAGCTCGAGCTGGGACGATTGGGCGCAGGGCTTCCGTACGGATGGAAGCGGCACCGGTACGCTCGAGACTGCCGCCGATGGCGTCAGTAGGATTCCCAACATGAATTGCCCGGGTCAGGATCCCACGAGTGGCTTCTTCGCCACCCTCCAGGGCAGCAAGATGTGGCTCGACACCGCCGATACCAGCGGGAAAAAGAAGTCGCTCGCCT
>Ga0105240_10005437_pt1 | contig 18988 bp, 21 predicted proteins | sample KBSC54metaG_FD_80426 | JGI IMG/M metagenome (GOLD analysis project Ga0105240, IMG submission 80426) | Corn rhizosphere microbial communities from Kellogg Biological Station, Michigan, USA - KBS C5-4 metaG | ecosystem: Host-associated > Plants > Roots > Rhizosphere > Soil | place: Michigan, USA... | reverse complement strand
TCGGCGATGTCGCCGTACGCCATCACCCGGCCGGGCGGAATGGAGTCGACGACGTCGAGCACCCGCTGGGCGAACTCGGGAATGTCGGCTGACCGCACAGCCGAATTATCAGACAGACTCTGGCGGCACGTAGGACCCGAGTCTCGGTCGCAACCGGCCGGCGAGCGCCGTCGGGTCGGGCACCTGCAACACGAGCCGGCGGAACTCCGCACCGGGGTGGCACTCGACCCGCAGCAGCAACTCCGCCCGCCGCACGTGCCAGAAGCTGCGATCGTCGCCGAAGCCGAACGCGCCGGCGACGAGAACGCCGGGCACTGCGATGCCAGGAAAGTAGAAGCCGATCTGAGGCAACCGATCACGCGGCTGGACGACAACCCCGCGAACATGATCGGCCGGAATCTTCAGCGTGCGCCGAAAGGCGACCAGCATGTCGAGCCCGCGCATCCGCACGACGAGGTTGTCGTCGACGACATCGACCTGAACGGCTGGAGCCAACGGATTCACCCGTCCATAGTCGGACGACGACCGGCGGCCGCTAACACCGCCTGCCCGATATGACCCTTATGGGCCGCCGAAATAGCTCGTCGGCGCTACCCGAGCGCAAGCTCAGTACGACGGCAGCGAGGGATCGACCTGGTTGACCCAGCCGACCACGCCACCGCCGACGTGCACGGCGTCGGCCAGGCCAGCGCCCTTCACGACGGCCAGCGCTTCGGCCGAGCGGATGCCGGTCTTGCAGTACAAGACGACCCGCTTGTCCTGCGGCAATCTCTCCAGCGCAGACCCGTTCAGGAACTCGCCCTTCGGAATCAGCACCGCGCCCGGAATCGACACGATCTCGTACTCGGCCGGCTCGCGGACGTCGACCAGGAAGATGTTCTCCCCCCGGTCGATCCACTCCTTCAGCTCGGTCGGCACGATCGTCGAACCGGCCGCCGCCTCCAACGCCTCATCGGAAACGACGCCACAGAACGACTCGTAGTCGATCAGCTCGGTGATGGTCGGGTTCTTGCCGCAGATCGGGCACTCCGGATCCTTGCGGATCTTGACCTCGCGGTAGGTCATCTCGAGAGCGTCGTAGATCATCAGCCGGCCGACGAGCGGCTCGCCAATACCGGTCAGCAGCTTGATCGCCTCGGTCGCCTGCACCGATCCGATCGACGCGCACAGCACGCCCAGCACGCCACCCTCGGCGCACGACGGCACCATGCCGGGCGGCGGCGGCTCGGGGTAGAGGCAGCGGTAGCACGGGCCGTTCTCGGCCCAGAACACCGACGCCTGCCCGTCGAACCGGTAGATCGAGCCCCAGACGTAAGGCTTGTTCAGCAGCACGCACGCGTCGTTGACCATGTAGCGCGTCGCGAAGTTGTCGGTGCCGTCGACGATCAGGTCGTACTGGCTGAAAATCTCGAAGACGTTGTCGTTCTCGAGCCGCTCCTCGTGCACGATCATGTTGATCAGCGGGTTGATCTCGAGCACCGTTTCGCGAGCCGACTGCGCCTTCGACTTACCGATATCGCTTTGCCCGTGGATGATCTGCCGCTGCAGGTTCGACTCGTCAACCGTGTCGAAGTCGATGACGCCGAGCGTGCCGACACCGGCCGCCGCGAGGTACATCAACGTCGGCGAGCCCAGCCCGCCCGCGCCGATCGCGAGCACCTTGGAGTTCTTCAGCCGCTTCTGCCCGGCCATCGCGACGTCGGGAATGATCAGGTGCCGCGAATAGCGCCGCACCTCGTCGATGCTCAGGCTTTCTGCGGGCTCGACCAGCGGCGGGTAAGACACTTCGAGACTCCAAATCAGGGCGGACGTCGATCAGCCGGCGCGCTGGTTACGTGCGCGTCACCGATCTCAACGGTCCCATGGCGCCCGGCCATTCCCCGATCCAGGGTCTGGCCGTCACCTTCGAGGAAGGCGCGCAGCACCATCGCAACGCGGTCCGGAAACTCAAGATGCGCCACATGACCGGCCTCGGCCATCATCACCCGGTGCGCGCTTGGAAAAGTCGCCACGGCACGGCGGGCCATCCGTGGATCGACGAGTTTGTCGCGCCCGCCGTAGATCAGCAAAGTCGGGACGCCGATCAGCTTGGCCTGCCGCCACAGGCGGCGTCGTCCGAACTGAACGTAGGCCGAGACCAGCGCGCGCAACGACGCTCGGTAGGCCATGCCGCTGTGCGCCAACTCGGCGCGGCGGCGGGCGGCGGCAACGACCTCGGAACGCCGCCGGTCGGTGACCGCATTCGGGTCGCCGTAGCAGAGCCAGAAGACGCGCTGCGCCATGCGCTCGGGATCGCCACGCAGTGCGAAGTCGACGAGGTGGGTGCCGATGCCGGGGATCAACACGACGAGCAACTGCCAGGTCCACAGGCGCGGGCGCAGGTCGGGAAGCGCGGGCGAGACGAGGGTGAGGGTTTTGGCGAGCTCGGGGTGCTCGGCGGCCACCCGCGTCGCGATCGAGCCGCCGAGCGAGTTGCCGATCAGATGCACGGGACCGCGGTCTATGGCCCGAATGACCTCGACGACGGCACGGGCATGGCCGTCGATCGACAGGTCGCCGTAGGCCGGTGGCGGCGATTCTCCGAAGCCGGGGAGGTCGAGCGCCCATCCGTCGAGGCGGTCGGCGAGCAGACCCACGACGTCCGCCCAATCGAGCGACTCGCCGCCGAGCCCGTGCACGAACAGCGCCGGCTCGCGACCCCGGCTCTCGACGTCGTCGAGTGGAGACTTCGCGTCGTGGAGACCGGCTGCCGCGCTACCCGAACTCTCCACTGGGCGAACCGGCGGTTGCGGATCGTGCCGGACGAAGATCTCGCCGCATCGCGTCGCGACCAGCGAGCCGGGCCAATCCATGCGTTCGGCCTACCCGCTAGAGCGCGACGACCGACCGCAGCACCTCGCCGCGATGCATCTTTTCGAACGCCGCCTCCACGGCGTCGAGCGAGATCGTCTCCGACACGAAGGCGTCGAGATCGAGCCGGCCCTGCAGGTAGAGATCGACGAGCATCGGGAAATCCCGAGAGGGCAAGCAATCGCCATACCACGACGCCTTCAGCGCTCCCCCGCGACCGAACACGTCGAGCAGCGGCAGGTCGAGCCGCATGTCAGGGCGAGGAACACCGACCAGGACGACGACGCCGGCCAAATCGCGCGCGTAGAACGCCTGCTCGTAGGTAGCCGGATGGCCGACCGCCTCGATAGCAACGTCGACGCCGAAGCCGTCGGTGATCGCGCGAATCGCCTCGACGGCGTCGGCGTTCTTCGAGTTCACGGTGTGGGTCGCGCCCATACGCTTCGCCCATTCGAGCTTGCGGTCGTCGACGTCGACACCGACGATCGTGCGCGCGCCGGCCAGCCGGGCACCCGCGATCGCCGCATCACCGACACCACCGCAGCCGAAGACCGCGACTGTGTCGCCACGGGTAACACCACCGGTGTTGAGCGCCGCGCCGAGTCCGGCCATCACGCCGCATCCGAGCAAACCGGCGGCCGCGGGCGATGCCTTCGCATCGACCTTCGTGCACTGACCCGAGTGCACGAGCGTCTTCTCGACGAACGCTCCGATACCGAGCGCCGGCGACAACGGCGTCCCGTCTTCGAGCGTCATCTTCTGCGCAGCGTTGTGGGTGTTGAAGCAGTACCAAGGGCGGCCGCGCAGACATGCACGGCACTGACCGCAAACCGCCCGCCAGTTCAGAATCACGAAGTCGCCAGGCTCGAGATTGGTGACCCCTTCGCCAACCGTCTCGACGATCCCGGCAGCCTCATGACCCAGCAAGAACGGGAAGTCGTTGTTGATGCCGCCCTCGCGGTAATGCAGGTCGGTGTGGCAGACCCCGCAGGTCTGCACCCGCACGATCGCCTCACCGGGACCGGGGTCAGGCACCAGCACCGTCGTCAACTCAACCGATGCGTTCTTCGTCCGAGCAATGACCCCGCGCACGTCCTGCATAGGCGCGATCGTAGATCGCAGCCGTGAACGAGGAAACTTCCAGCTCCAGAACAGCGAATTGTTACCGCGCCGATGGCCAGCGCGGCCGGTGCGACGCAGCCTCAGCTGACCATGTGCTCGACGCGGCGATTCAGCGCGTCGAGGGTGGCGCGGATGGCGGCTTGCCGCACGTCTTCGCGCACGTTCGCGGCACCGGTGAGCTTCTCGCTGCCGCCGGCGCTGAGCATCGTCACAGCAACCAGCACCGCACGCTCGCGGCCGGTGGGGGTGAGTTCGACCAGGTCGAGCTCGAAGCGGGCCTTGCCGCCGAGCAGGTCTTCGACCGCGCGCAGGGTGGCCGTTGCCACGGCCCGCTGCACGCCGCTTTGGGTCGCGGTGCCTTCGGCGCGGCCGAGCGCGCTGCGCTCGCCCACGGCGAGCGTCACCTCGGCGGCAACCTGCAGACCGGAGGAGATGATGTGCATGCGCCGGATCGCCGGCCGGAACCGGTCGACGTCCTCGTCTTCGTCTTCTTCGATATCGGGATCATCGAGGTCGGCCTGCATATCTTCAACCAGTTGCACACGCTCGGCGTCGACCCCCAAGCCGAACCGCTCGCGCAGCAACCGGCCGACGGCACTTGCCACCTCGACCTCGTCGACACCCGGGGCAAGGCCCAGCCGTAGGAGACCCAGACCTTCGTCGCCGTCCGGCTCGACATCTGCTTCGGCGACGCCCGGCACCTCGCGCAACGCCGCGACGATGTCGCGGTGGTCGCTGATGCTCACGGCTCGATCCCCTGACGAAGTGGCGCCGAAGCGGCACGGGCGTGCTGCTCCTCTTCCGTCAGGTCGGCGTATCGATGCAGTTGCTTAAGCCTTACGCCGGATTGTGACCCGATGCGCAAGCAGGTCAGGCCGATCGGCGGGTAGCGCTGGTCTTCTTGGCGGTCTTCTTGGCCGGCGCCGCCGCCTTCGAGGCCGATTTCTTCGCCGCCGGAGCCGCCTTCTTGGCCGCGGTCTTCTTCGCCGGCTGGGCGGCAGCCTTCTTCGCCGCCGTCTTCTTCGGGGCCGGCACCTTCGTCACCGAGGCATCGGACGCCGCCCCGCCGGTGCGGCCGCGTTTCGCGGCGTCGATGCTGGCCTGGAGGGCAGCGACCAGGTCGACGACCTTGCCGCCGCCCGGCACCTCGGCGGTGTCGGGCGCAGGCACCAGGTCGCGGCCCTCGACCTTGGCGTCGATGAGTGAGTCGAGCGCTTCGCGGTACTGGTCGGTGTACTCGCTCGGGTCGAAGTCACCCGAAAGCGAGTCGACGAGAGAGGCGGCCATCGCCAGCTCCTGCTTGCGCACCTCGGGCTTCTCGTCGAGGAAGCCGAACGCCGGCTCGCGGATCTCGTCGGGCCACAGCATCGTCTCCATCGTGAGCACGCCCTCGCGCACCCGCAGCGTGGCCAACGCCTCACGGCGACGCAGCGCGACCTTCACGATCGCGACCTTGCCCGACTCCTCGAGCGTGTCGCGCAGCAGCACGTACGCCTTGGTCGCCTTGGCGTCCGGCTCGAGGTAGTAGCTCTTGCTGAAGTAGATCGGGTCGACCTGCTCGAGGGGCACGAACTGCAGCACGTCAATCTCGCGGCTCGTGGTCAGTGGCAGTTCGGCGAGGTCGTCGTCGGTGAGCACCACCATGTCGCCGTCCGGCAGTTCGAAGCCCTTGGCAATGTCGTTGTAGGCGATCTCTTCGCCGCAGATGGAGCAGACCCGCTTGTACCTGATGCGGCCGCCGTCCTCGCGGTGCACTTGGTGGAATGCGACATCCTTCTCTTCTGTCGCGGAGTACAACTTGACGGCGATACTGACCAGACCGAAGGAGATGGAGCCCTTCCAGATGCTGCGCATGAGCCTTCCTTCGCGAGGGGAGCACTAAGCGGTGCCCCGGTCCCCTTCCGACGCTGCCTCTTCTGACGTCGCGACGCGCGCAAAGTCATCGTCGTCATCGTCGGCCACGACCCGTCAAACCGTCCAGGTCGGCGAGCGCCGCCTCGCGATCTCCAACCTGGACAAGATCTTGTACCCCCAGACCGGGTTCACCAAAGGGGAAATGCTCGATTACTACGCGCGCGTCGCGCCGGTGTTGCTGCCACATCTGGCCGGCCGCCCGCTCACCCGCAAGCGCTACCCGAACGGCGTCGATGAGCAGCCGTTCTTCGAGAAGAACGCACCGCGCGGCACGCCCGAGTGGGTGCGCACGGTCACGCTGCCGGTGCCGGGCAGCACCAAGAACCGCGAAACCATCGACTTCGTGGTGGTCGACGAGCTCGCCACGCTGATCTGGGCGGCCAACCTCGCCTCCATCGAGCTGCACGTGCCGCAGTGGAAAGTCGACCGTGCCGGCAAGGCCTTGGACGCCGACCTGCTGGTGCTCGACCTCGACCCGGGGCCTCCGGCGTCCATCGTCGAGTGTTGCGAGGTGGCACTGCTGCTGCGCGACGCCCTGCGGGAGGACGGCGTCACCGCATATCCCAAGACGAGCGGCTCGAAGGGCATGCAGCTCTACGCGCCGCTGCAGCCGACGCCGTCCGATGATGCACGTGACTACGCCCGCGTGCTGGCGACGCGACTCGAGAAGGCGCGCCCCCACCTGATCGTCTCCGAGATGGCGAAGGCCGTACGGCACGGCAAGGTCTTCATCGACTGGAGCCAGAACGTCGCCGCCAAGACAACGGTCGCGCCCTATTCGCTGCGCGCCCGCCCCGAGCCAACCGTCTCGACCCCCATCACGTGGGACGAAGTCTCGTCCTGCACCACGCCCGAACAGCTCAAGTTCGTCGCGGGCGAGGTGTTAAACCGCATCGAGGCGGACGGCGACCTGCTGGCCGACCTCGTAACGTTGCCCAACAGCCGACGTGCACGATTACCGATGAAGGCTCGCCCTGCTGTCCGATGATGCTGGAGGTGTCCGATGATTGTTCGCCGAGTACCCGTCGACCCGGGCGCCACCGAAGAGGTGCCCGAGGCCGACGCCGCCGAGCAGCAGACAGAGGTCGTCGACATCACCGACGCGGGCGACCGATCGGCCGCCGATGACGGCGACCGGGTAGTCACGCTCGACGAGGACGAATACCGCTAGCCTCGAAGCCTGATCGAGTGAGCAACGGACGCGGAGGGTGACCGTGGAGGTCAAGATCGGTGTGCAGTACTCGGCGCGCGAAATCGTGCTGGAAAGTGCGCAGCAACCCGACGACGTCGAACGGCTCGTGACGGCGGCACTCGACGCCGGTGGCCTGCTCGCGCTTTCCGACGAGAAGGGCCGCCGCGTGCTGGTGCCGGTCGAGAAGCTGGCTTACGTCGAGATCGGCGAGTCGCTCGAGCGACGCGTGGGCTTCGGCGCGATGTGATCGGGGGCGCGCCCGCCGCCGCCCGACTTGTGCTGCTCAGATCGGTCTATAGAGACCGACCACGCCGACACAACGGCAGGAGACGGGCGGGGCTAGAACGGGGAGGCGCTTTAGGCCGAGAGGCCGAGGGCGGCCATCCGGGCCATGTGGGCGTCGGTGATGCGGCCGAAGGTGCGCATCAGCTCGCCGAGGTCGGACTCCGCCCCGGGCACACCGCCCACCAGCAAGGTGACCAAGGCCTCGCGTTCGGCGCACACCGCCTGAGCCTGGGCGAGCGCCTCGCCGACGATCCGGCGGCCCCACAGCGCCAGCCGGCCCGCGATCGAGGGGTTCTCTTCGATCAGCTGGCGCACCCGCTCGACGGCGAACTCCGCATGCCCGGCGTCGGCCAGCACCTCGAGCACGATGTCGCGAGTTCCCGGGTCGAGCAACTGCGCAATCTCGCGGTAGAAGTCGGCCGCGATCCCGTCGCCGACGTACGCCTTCACCAGGCTCTCGGCCCAGTCGGACGGCGGGGTTTGGGCGTGAAACGCCTCGAGCGGGACGACGAACGGTGCCATCGCCTTCTCGGCGCCGATGCCGAGCCCTTCCAGGTGGCGCTCAAGCAGCTGGAAATGCCCGAACTCGGCCGTAGCCAGCCGGGCCAGGGCGGCCTTGTCTTCCAGCGTCGGCGCCATCCGCGCGTCGTACGCCAGCCGCTCGAACGCGATGAGCTCGGCGTAGGCGAGCACCCCGAGCAGGTCGGTCACGGCGTCGCGGTACGTCGGGTCGGCCAGCAGATCGCGTTCCTCGCTCACGACCCGCAGCGTAGTGGGCGCCGCGACGTGGCGGGGCCCAGCGTCCCGGCCAGCTAGACTGGGGATCAACTATTTCGAGAGGTACCTCTTCTGACCACGTTCGCAGAGCTCGGCATCGCGCCCGAGACCGCCGAGGCCCTCGAGGCCGTCGGCATCACAACCCCATTTCCGGTGCAAGCGCTCGCCATCCCGCTGGCCCTCACCGGCACCGATCTCATTGGCCAGGCCCGCACCGGCACCGGCAAGACGCTCGCCTTCGGCGCGCCCCTGCTGCAGCGCATCCAGTTGGTCGACGACCACCGGCCGCACGCGCTGGTCGTCGTCCCTACCCGCGAACTCGCGATCCAGGTCGCGGCCGACATCGAGGTCGCCGGCAAGGGCCTGGGCGCTCGCGTCATGGCCGTGTACGGCGGCCGGTCGTACGAGCCGCAGGTGCAGTCGCTCAAGGCAGGCATCGATGTGGTGGCGGGCACGCCGGGCCGGCTGCTCGACCTCGCCCGCCAAGGCCACCTCGACCTTTCGGCGATCGAGGTGCTGGTGCTCGACGAGGCCGACGAGATGCTCGACCTCGGCTTCTTGCCCGACGTCGAGCGCATCCTCGCGCTGACGCCGGGGAGCCGGCAGACGATGCTCTTCTCGGCGACGATGCCGGGCGAGATCATCTCGCTGTCGCGCCGCTACCTGAACCAGCCCACCCGCATCCGTGCGGAGGAGCCCGACGAGGGGCGCACGGTTCCGGCCACCGCGCAACATGTGTTTCGCGCGCACTCGCTCGACAAGCCCGAGATGCTGGCCCGCATCCTGCAGGCAGAGGGCCGCGGCCTCACGATGGTCTTCTGCCAGACCAAGCGCCAGTGCGACCGGCTCGCCGCAGACCTCAGCGAGCGCGGGTTCGCCGTTGCCGCCGTGCACGGCGACCTCGGGCAGGGCCAGCGCGAGCAGGCACTGCGCGCGTTTCGGTCAGGCAAGATCGACGTCCTCGTTGCCACTGACGTCGCGGCGCGGGGCATCGACGTCGAGGGCGTCACGCACGTCGTCAACTACTCCTGCCCGGACGACGAGAAGACCTACCTGCACCGCATCGGCCGCACCGGCCGGGCCGGCGCGAGTGGCGTCGCCGTCACGCTTGTCGACTGGGACGATCTCACCCGCTGGAAGTCCATCAACCAGATCCTCGATCTGCCGTTCCCCGACCCGCCCGAGACGTACTCGACGTCCGAGAGCTTTCACGAAGAACTCTCGATCCCCCGCACGGTGAACGGCGTGCTGCCGCGCGATGAGCGCACTCGCGCCGGGCTGCGCGCCGAGAAGCTCGAAGACCTCGGCGAGACCGGCCAACGGCGTCCGCGGCAGCCGTTGCGGGGCGGCGCGTCGCGCGGGGGAAGCAACTCTCGCGGCACTCGATCGGCCGCCGACCGCGCGAAGCCGGCCGACGCAACCGCCGAGGCGGGCGCGTCACGTCGCCGCCGCCGCACCCGCTCCGGAGCGTCGAGCATCGACACCACCGGTGCCCCAGATGCGGCGGTTCAGCAACCGGCACCGGCAGCCCGCCGCCGCCGCTCGCGCAGTCGGGGCCGTGGCAGCGGCGGCTCGTCGTCCGAGACACCCTCCTGAGGTTCAAGCTGGTCCTCTCGCGTTCCGACGAATTGCACTAGGCAATCGCGAGGAGGACCGGTGGTACTGCGAACCGTTGCAGGGCGTCGCACAGGTGAAACGGCCGACGACCTCCAGGCGTGGTTGCGCGGGCTCGAAGGGTGTCCGGAGATTTCGCGCACGGTCCTGACGACCTGCCCGAACGAGATCCACGCCGACGAGCCGGCGACCTGGTTCTACGTCGAGGCCGACGCCACCGAGGCGATCGCGCGCCGGCGCTGCCTCAGCTGCGGTCACAGCAACGACGTCCTCGACTCCGGCGAACGCTGGAGTGCGCCACGCATGTGGAGTTGCTCCGGCTGCGGTCAATCGATCGCCGAGGTCGCTGCGGGCTTGCATGTCGAAGGTGCGGACGACGTGACCTGGGTGGCCCTTGCCGCCCGCTGTGTCGAGTGCGGCTACATCGAAGGGCTCACCGACTTCAACGTCGACCCGACGAGCGTCGACGCACTCGCCGCCAACCTCTAGCCCGGCGCGCGAACTACGCCAGCACGGGGTCGAGGGCTTCCTGAAAGTCCTCTGGCGTAAAGGGTTTTGCGATGAGGCACATCGCTCCTGCAGCCAGCGCCTGCTCGCGCATCTGCGGTGCGGCTTCTGATGTGACGAAGCCGAACGGCACCTGCCAACCGGCTGCCCGAAGCGCAGTCAGCAATTCGAGGCCACTCATCTCGGGCATGTTCCAGTCACACAACACCAGGTCGGGTGGCGCCACCGAAATGGCTTCGACGGCTTCGCGGCCGTTCGCGGCCTGGACGATCTCGTGCTCGTCGTAACCCGCAAGATGAAGCGTGCGGACGACGATCATCCGCATCGCCTTACTGTCGTCAACAACGAGAATGCGCATGAGAGCGCCGCCTCACGCAGCCGCAGCGGCCTGCTGCCAAAGGCTGACGACGAGCGGCTCACCACGCCAGGTCAGCTGCACTTCGCGCACCACCTGGGCGCCGGGCACCGCGAGCTGGCCGTGCACGACCGCCGGCAACGACAACGCTGACGGCCCAGGCAGCATGCTCTTCACGTTGCCGCCGACCATGTTCGCGAGCTCGCCGATCGCGTCGACGACTTCGGTCTGCGTGACGTCCGTCGGCTGCATGGAGAACAGTGCTGCCGCGGCATCGCGAGCCGCGGGCCCGGAGCACTGCAGCATGATGGAGCCGGTGTAAGCGCCGGAAAGGTGCACGCAGCCGGTCACCCGGTCGCCGTCCGCCCCGCTACCCCCGGGGAGCAGGCCGGCCGGGTCGCCGTCGAGGAACGACGTCCAGACTTCGCGAGTGATGACCTCGAGGTCGTCCGCACTCGGGATGTACGTCACCTGCAGGTCCTCTCAGTAAGCCAGGACGCCGAGCAGCGCGAGCTTGTCGGCAATGGCGTCGGGGGTGAACGGCTTGATCACGTACTCGTGCGCGCCCGCAGCGAGAGCCCGCACGATCTGCGACTGCTCGCTTTCGGTGGTCACCATCATCAGCGTGATCTGGCGCCACTTCTCTTCTTTGCGGACGGCGTTCACGAACGCAAGGCCGTCCATGACCGGCATGTTCCAGTCGACGAGCGCGATCTCCGGCATCGCCCCACTCTGAAGGCGGGCGATCGCCTCAGCACCATTCGGCGCTTCGACGACGTCGAAGCCGAGCCCACGCATGATCCGACCGAGGATCAAGCGCATCGCGCTCGAATCGTCGATCACCATGGCCAGCAACGGATCGCACCTTCCCTCGGTTGTAGCGATCTCGACCGGGGTCGAGCCATACGTTCTTTCATCGGCGTCACCACGGATTAATTGAGCGGTTGACGGGTCGAGTGCGGCCCGGGCTGAGCCGGGAACGGCGGCAGCGTGGAACCCACCGGCGGCAAGCTCGGGGTCACTGCCCAGGGCCAGCCACCCGCAACCGGGCGCGCGGCCGTAGCCGCCGCAACCGGCTGGCCCGAGGCGAGCCCGCCTGGGACGCCACTGACGGCCGGCAGGTCGATCGGGCCCGCGCCTCTCGGCCGGTACACGGTCGCGTTGCCGATCGTGAACCGCTCGAAGCCGTCATCGAGGCCGAGGGTGGTCTCCGAACCACCCAGGAACAAGAAGCCGTCGGGCTTCATGACCCGGCGAACCCGCTGCAGCACTTCAGCCTTCGTTGCGGCGTCGAAGTAGATCAGCACATTGCGCAGGAAAACGACGTCCATAAACGCGAGGTCGAACGGTTCGTTCAGGTTCAATGGCTTGAACCGCACCATGTTGCGGACGGCGGCCACGACCTTCCAGTCGGTCTCGGCACGCTCGAAGTGCCGCACCAACATCGCCGCCGGCAAGCCGCGGTTGACTTCAAGCTGGCTGAACCGGCCCTGCTCAGCTCGTTGGAGCATTTCCTCGTTGATGTCAGTGGCGAGCACGTGAACTTGCCAGTCAGAGGTGATGAGCGGGTGGTCGAGTGCCGACATCGCGATGCTGTACGGCTCCTGGCCACTTGAACACGCGGCCGACCAGATGTTGATGCGATGAGTTGCGCCGCGCTTGCGGCAGAGGTCCGGTAGCACCGCTTGGGTGAGCGCGGTGAACGGGTCGCGGTCGCGGAAGAACGAGGTTTCGTTCGTCGTCATAGCTTCGACCACCTGCCGGCGCAGCCGATCGTCGGCAGTGCTCTGAAGCCGTGCGACCAGCGTGCTCACATCGTCCAGACCGGCGTCGCGGGCAAGAGGAAGCAACCGGCTCTCGACCAGGTACTCCTTGCCGGGGCCGATGACGATCGCGGCCTGCTGCTTGACCAGGTCGCTGACGAAGTTGAACGCGCTGGAGCTGATCGTCACCAAGAGCTCCCGAGCGTCCGCACTGGGGTCATGGCAATCCCTGCGGCTACTGGCGTTTGGGCCGGAGGCGAGGCCGGCAGCAACCGGTGGCCGCCGGCGCGGCGCGCCGGACCCACTGCCGTGACGAGAGTTTCTGTCATGCGGCTCAGCGGCACGATGTCGTTAGCGAGACCTGCACCGGCCACCGCGCCGGGCATGCCCCAGACCACGGACGACGCCTGGTCCTGCACCACGATGCGCCCGCCGGCGGCGCGAATCCGTTCGGCGCCCTTGAGACCGTCGCGGCCCATGCCGGTGAGCACGCATGCGAGCGCGTTGTTGCCGTACACCGAGGCGACGGACCTAAACAGGACGTCGACAGAAGGCCGGCAGTAGTTCTCCGGCGGTTCCTTCGTGAGGTGGGCGACGATGTCCAGCCCGACGCGGCGAACCGTCAGGTGGTGATCGCCCGGGGCGACGAGAATCTGGCCGGGCTCCAGCGTGAGCCCATCGGTGGCCTCTCGCACCAGCAACGAGCAACTGCGGTCGAGCCGCTCGGCGAACAGGCGAGTGAACAGCGGGGGCATGTGCTGGACGACAACCACCGGCACTGCGAGATCGGGTGGCAGACCGGCGACGATGGCGGTTAGGGCGTCCGGGCCGCCGGTCGAGCAACCGACTGCAATCACGTCCACCCGGTCTTGGCGAACAGGCTGCAGCGGCGGAACTTTCGCTGCGCGAGGGCCTGGCGCCGTCCGCTCTCGGGTGGCACCGACCAGACCTTTGATCTTCGGGATCAGCTCACTGCGCACTCGTTCGATCGACGCGTTCACGCTGCCGACGTGCGACGGCTTGGTGACGTAGTCGGTGGCGCCCGCGGCCAGGGCGTCGAGGGTGGCCGAGGCGCCGCGCTCTGTGAGGGTGGAGAACATGACGACCGGCAGATGCGGGTGCGTCGGGCGCAACGCGCGGAGCGTCGCGAGGCCGTCCATGACCGGCATCTCGACGTCGAGAATGATGATGTCGGGCCGCAGTTGCGGAAGCTTGTCGAGGGCGATGCGGCCGTTGGACGCCGTCCCGACGACCTCGATGTCAGGGTCGTCGTCGAGCACCGAAGCCACCATGCGCCGGATCACGACCGAGTCGTCGACGACGAGAACCCCGATGCTGCCCACCGACACCTCCGCGGCCGTTGATCCGGCCGTCGATGGCCGCACTAACTCATCGGCAGCGGGAGGCTCCGCCTAAGGGCTGGGTCAGCCGAGAATGCCCATCGCGGTTTCCCAGGGGCCGACGAGAATGCCGTAGGTGACCTCGTCGAGCATGTCGTGCAGAACGACTGCTTGGAGGCAGCCGCTGACGGCGTTCCACACGCCACGCGCTGCGGTCTCGGCGTTGACCCCGCAGGCACGAAGCCCGCGAACAGCCTGGAACTGAGCAGTGGCGGCCGGCCGCAATCGCCCCGACAGATAGGCCGCCCACGCGGCGTCGTGCATCCGGCGACTCCAATCGCCTTCGAGCGCCGCAGCCGCTTCGGCCAGCACAAGAACCTGAGGCGCGGTCATGACCGGAAGCCGGTCGAGCACGCCGCGCACATCGGCGGCGAACGGGCCGAGATCCGCCGGAATTGCAGGAAGGCTGCGGGTGGCCGCGATCCATGGGCCGCCGAGGAGATGCCGGACGTCGTCCGGCAACCGTCGTCCGCCATAGGCAGCGGCGAGCGCGTCGCTCGCCATTGCGACGACGTGAGAGGGAGCCTCATCGAGCAGGTCGAGACGCAGCAACCGGAGCAAATCGTGCAGGCCGCCGAAATAGGACGTCGTCAGGCCGGCCATCACGGGCTCGAGCTCGTGCGCGCGCAACTGCCCGGCAAGCACAGTGGTGGCGGCGTCGTCGATGACCTGCTTCACGGCCGAGAGCGCTTCGTCGAGCTTGATTTCGGGGGTGAGCGCGGAGACTTCGAGCCACGCGGCGGCGCGGCGGGGATCAGCGACGAACGCCGGATCGAACGCCGAAAGGTCGGGCTGCTCGGTAGCGCCAGGCTGGATGGCGAGCGCCTCGAGCAAGACAGTACTGACCGCTGCACCGGTGGGCAGGCGGGCGAGGTCGAAGCCGATAGTTGGCGCGTTGACCAGCGAGTACACGAAGCCATCGTCGCAGGTCGCGTCTCGGCGAGGCACCCGCCGACCGGGCTAACCCAAGAGGGCTAATCAGGCCGTGCTGTTTACTCAGACTGCGACGCCGACATCGACCGCACGGGCGACGTCGAGAGCAAGCAGCAACTGGTTCTCGAGTTTGTAGGCGCCGAGCACGAGAGCACGGCCGGGGCCGGTCATGGTCTCGGGCGGCTCTTCGAACTGGTCGGCCGACACCGATGCGACGTCGCCAATCGCGTCGACCAGCAGACTCACCGGCTCATCGTCGACTCGCACGACGACGTTCATCGGCATCTCGCCCTCGGGCCGCGGCGGCAGGCCGAGCCGAGTGCGGAGGTCGATCGCGGTGACGACCTCGCCGCGTAGGTTGATCAGGCCGGCCGCGCCGCGGGCGGCGAGCGGCACCGCGGTCATCTCCTGATACCGGATGACCTCCTGCACCGTGTAGACCTCGACGCCGAAGAGCAACGAGCCGACGGTGAACGTCGCAAGTTGACGCGCTTCCATCTCAGGACCCCATCTCTGCATAGGCCGAGACATCGGCCGCGCCCGCGGCCGCAACCGCATCGAAGAAGCGCGGGTCGGCGGCCATGATGGCCTGCTCCATGTCGAGCAGTTCGGTCACCCGCTCTTGCACCACCGCGACACCGGAAACCCCGTACTCGCTGACCTCGCCACGCGACTTCGGTGCCTCGGAGGCGATGTCGACCACAGCGTCAACCACGAGCCCGACACTGCGCCGGCCCTGGGTGTACACGATGACCTTGAGCTGGCCGTTTTCGTCGTCCTGCGAATGAGTTCCGAGCAGGTTCGCCAACCGGGCGAGCGGCAGCAGCTGGCCGCGGTACTGCACGACCTCCCGCTGGCCCACGCGTTCGACGCTCGCATTCGGGATTTCCTCGAGCCGGGTGACCATCGATAGCGGCACCCCGAGACGGCGCTCGCCGACCGCGACGACCAGCAGCGGTTCGGGACCGTCGTGCGCAGCAGCGACCGACGTTTGCTTTGCGGCGTCGGCCGTCGAGTCGCTTTCGCGGACGACGTGTGCGCGCCGCGCAAGAGCCCGGACGTCGAGGATCAGCGCCACGCGCCCATCGCCGAGGATCGTGGCACCTGCGTAGGTGCCGATGCCCTTGAGCTGGCGCGACAGTGGCTTGACGACGATTTCCTCGGTGTTGAGCACCCGGTCGACGACCAGCCCGAACCTGCGGCCTTCGGCCTGCAGCACCAGGATGTAGACGGCGTCGTCGACATGCGGCGCAGCCGTGAGGTCGAGCACGTGGTCGAGCCACACGAGCGGCAGCAGGTTGCCGCGCAGCCGGAACACCGGAGCGCCCGAAAGGTACTCGACACCGGTGCGCGCCTGGTCGCCTTCGATGCACAGGAGCTCTTCGAGACTGACCTGCGGCACGGCGTACCGCTCACCTGCGCATTCCACGGTGAGGGCCGGGATGATCGCCAGTGTCAGCGGAATCTTGATGCGCAGCGTGGTGCCGGACCCGAGCTCGCTCGTGACGTCGACCGTGCCACCGATCTTCTCGATGTTGGTGCGGACGACGTCCATGCCCACGCCGCGGCCGGACACGTTCGTGACCGCCTCGGCGGTCGAGAAGCCGGGCGCGAAAATCAGGTTCGTCACTTCGCGCGGGCCCATGCCGCGCAGCTGGTCGGGCGTGACCAGGCCGCTGGCGAGCGCCTTCACCGCGACCTTCGCCGGGTCGATACCCGCGCCGTCATCGGTGATCTCGATGTTGACCTGGCCGCCCTCGTGGAAGGCGCGCAGCGTGAGCAGGCCTTGGGCCGGCTTCCCGGCCGCGATGCGAGCGTCGGGCGTCTCGATGCCGTGGTCGACGGCATTGCGGACGACGTGGGTCAGCGGATCCTTGATGGCCTCGAGGATCGTCTTGTCGAGTTCGGTCTCGCGGCCCTCCAGCTCGATCCGGACGTCCTTGCCACACGAGACTCCGAGGTCGCGGATCACCCGCGGCAGCTTGTTCCAGACGGTGTCGATGGGCTGCATGCGCGTCTTCATGACGCCCTCTTGCAGCTCGCTCACCAGCAGGTTGAGGCGCTGTGACGAGCGCAGCATCGCGGGGTCGGCCTGCGCCGCCGCTGTCGCGACGATCTGGTTGCGGGTGAGGACGAGTTCGCCGACGAGCCGCATCAAGGTGTCGAGCAAGTTGACATCGACGCGAAGCGACGCGTCGGTGACCGCGCCGGGATGTGTCGCGCCGCCAGCTGGGCTGCCCGATCGCACACCCGCTTGAGCGGCCAGCGCCTCGGCCACCTGCTCAGGCGTGGCCTGACCGTGGTCGACCAGGATCTCTCCGAGCGGCCGGTCGTCGCCCAGCTGCTGCTCGAGCATCGCGACGGCAACGTCGGTGTCGTCGATCTCGGCGTGCTGCTTCAGCAGCTCTCCGAGCAGCGGCACGCGCGGTTTCGGTTCGGCGTCCGCTGCTTTTTGGGTCTTCTCGTCGTCGCCGGACGCGCTCTTCTTCGAACGGCGCGACGCCGCAGGACGCTTGGACGCCGGCTTACGGCGCGCAGGCTTCGGCCCGTTCTCCGCGGTCGGAACGGCCTCGCCGGGCGCGGGTTCCTGTAGCCCGGTGAGGGTCGCGACGAGCGCGGAGTGGTCGGCGTCGTCTTCGGCGCCCGTGGCTTCGATCGCGGCCAGGATTCCGCGCACCGCGTCGACCAGGTCGAGCAGGCCGGTGGTGCGCTCCTGGGTGAGGGTGAGCCCGCCGTCGCGAAGTTTCGCGAGCAGCCCCTCGCCCGCGTGGGTCAGCCCCTCGAGCTTCCCGAACGCGAGAAAACCGCTGGTGCCTTTGATCGTGTGAATCGTGCGGAAGATGCTCTGCAGCAGGTCGCGCGAGTCAGGCTCCTGCTCGAGCCCGACCAGGTCGCGGTCGAGCTGGTCGAGGTTCTCGTAACTCTCTACGAGAAACTCGCGCACGATCTCGTCGAACTCGTCCATCAGGCTCCTCGAGCGCTTGGTGCGGCGTCCCGCACACTGGCAGGGTGCGGCGTCCCGCACGCTGGCACTTCCGGATATGCATCGGCCATTGCGGCCGATCCCTGAGCGGCGAATTCGAAAAGGCGCTGTCAGTGGCCGGGCGGCTCGCCGAGGGCGGCCCACGGGTCTCTCGCGGGCGCCGCCTGCTGGCCCTCGGGGCAGTGCGCCCGGAAACTGCACCAACCGCACTGGCCACCCGGCCGGGCGGGGAACGCGTCGGGGTCGGCTGCGGGGTCGGTGCCTGCGCCGACGATCTCGTCGGCGATCGCCTCCGACCGGCGGACTTGCCGCTCGAGGGACTCCTCGGTGTGCTCCCACTCAAGGACGTCGCCGGTGGGTAGGTGGTGCAGCTCGACCTTCGTGCAGGGACGCCGAAGCGTGCGGGAGGCAGCGGTCGCGTAGAGCGCCAGGGCAAGTGACCCGCGGGCATCGTCGATGGTGAGGGGTCGTCGGCCGGTTTTGTAATCGACGACGACCAGCTCGCCGTCGCGATCGTCGAGCCGGTCGACGCGACCGGAGAGGGCGAGGCGGTCGGTGCGCGCCGCCAGCGTGCGCTCGACGCCGAGCGGCTCGTCGTGCGGATCGAGGTCGGCGACGTAGCGCTCGACCATGTCGTGGGATTCAGCACGCCATGCCTCGGACTGCGCCTCGTCGCGGAAGCCCTCGCTCGACCAGGCTGCGTCGAGCAGCTGCCCGGCCGAGGCCGGCGTGCGCCGCTGGAGCGGGAGCCGCCACCAGCCGGCGAGTGCGTTGTGCACGCTCGCGCCAAGACTGTTGTGCGCCCACGGCGGCCCCTCTTGCGGGCGCGGCCGGTCGAGATACCGCATGCGATAGCTGCGCGGGCAGTCGACCCAGGAGGCAAGCCGGGACGGCGTACAGGAGAACAGCCGGCGCGGCAATCCTTCGAGTGGGAGCACGCCCGGCTCGACGGTTGCAGGTTCGGCCGTTGTCGTCATGCCGCCCATCGTTGCGTCGTCCGCCGACGAATTCGCCCGCACGACACGCGCGTGTTCGGGCCCAACCGAAGCGGCTGACACTCGCCGCGCTCTTCCCCGGCGAACGTCAGTCAGCACCCCGGCAACCGGCGTCTCCATAAGGCGCGCCGATCGTGGCCGTCGTCCACAGAAGCCGTTCCGGGCCGCTGGCAGCTGACGATCTGCGACCAACCTGCTGTCCATGCCTCCGATCAGCTGCAAGCCACGCGCGTCGCTCGACCGTCTCGCTCGACTTCAAGACGGTGTCGTCACCCGATATCAGCTACGCGAGCATGGC
>Ga0105240_10005436_pt1 | contig 18989 bp, 21 predicted proteins | sample KBSC54metaG_FD_80426 | JGI IMG/M metagenome (GOLD analysis project Ga0105240, IMG submission 80426) | Corn rhizosphere microbial communities from Kellogg Biological Station, Michigan, USA - KBS C5-4 metaG | ecosystem: Host-associated > Plants > Roots > Rhizosphere > Soil | place: Michigan, USA... | reverse complement strand
GCGGGAAATAGATCCGGACGTGGGTGATGCGGCGGCGCGCCTCGAGGGGCACCACCGACTGGAAGGCCACGATCGGGTCCCCGTTCGCATCCTTCTTGATTCCCGGCAACCCGAGGATGATTGCGGACTCGTCCCGAGTGATACTGCCCTGCCCCAGCCTCGCACCCGTGGTGGTGAGGACGGCTCGATCCGCACGGATCGTGGCCATTTGCTGCTCGCGGGCGCCGATCCCCATCGCCAACATGGAAACCAACACACCGACGGCGCTGGTCACGCCTATCAGGATCGTGAGACTCGAGCCGAGTCTTTGGGAGAGACCCGCCAGGTTCATACGCAGCAAGGCCAACAACTGGCGAAAAAATTTCACAGTGAGTTACCGGCTGGCCAGAGCATTGACGATGTTGAGCCGCGCCGCCTGAATCGCCGGTATCGAGGCGCTGATGATGGCCACCACGGCGGCCATTCCCAGACCCAGTGCCACCACTTCCCAGGGCATCGACAGGCCCGGCACGAACTTCGCGGCCAGCGGAAAGGCGATCCAGGCCAGCAATAGCCCCAACACGGCGGCAGCTACGAAGATGACGGTGGATTCAACCAGAATGAACACGAAGACGGCGCGATCCGTAAAGCCCAGGGTCTTGAGCACGGCCAGCTCCGAAGTGCGCTCGCGGATGGATTGCATCATCATGGTGGCCACAGCAAACAACAACGCCACCAGCACGGCGCTCACAATCGCGCGGATCAGAAAATTGAGGTCGCCGATGGACTGCATCTGCGACTGCGCCAGCTCGCGCAGGGATTCGGTCTTGGTCTCGTTGGCGGAGTTGGCGAAACGACGATCGATCGCGTCCGCCACGGCCACCGCCTGCCGGGGATCCTGCACGGCCACATTGAAGTGGCTGACCGTGCCTTTGCCCACCAGGCGGCCTTCATCGAAATAATCGTAATTGATGAGAATGGTATCGTTGCCGCCCCCGACATCGTCATCGTCATACGTCCCGACAATATCGAAGGCCCAGTCGGTTGAGCCGTTGGTGTGGGCGGCCGCCGTCTGAAAGGGAATGTGGTCGCCGATCTTCCAACCGTATTTGGCGAGGAGGCTGGTGCGGACCAGCGTGCCTGTACGGCGCGCCTTCAAGGCCGCGGCGGCTTCAGGGGAAATCTTGAAAGTGAATGCGGACTGCCAATCCGGATCGGGTCGGACCGCAACGATACCCACCTTCTCACTGGGTTTTTGATAAGTACCCAGAAAGAGTTCCACCGGGATCACGACTTTCACGCCGGGGAGAGTTTGCATCTGCTGGAGCAGGCCGACCGGCAACGGATCTACGATGCTGAGATTCCCATGGACCAGCAGCAGGTCCGCACGGGCCTGGGCCACCACGTGCTCGATTCCCGTCTTCATTCCCTGGAGGACACCGAACAATGCGAAAGCGACCGCTACCTGAAGAAAGATCAGGATGGTTCTTCCGGGCTTGCGCCACAGGCCGGACCAGATGAGGGGCAGGTATTTCACCGCGCGCCATCATCTCATTGTTGGTCTGAAGAAGACACCTCGCACAGGCGCGGGACCGGCTCGGCTCAGCTTTTGTCAGCCATGACTGACAAACCGAGGCGCAGGTGTGACCTTGTAGCCAGGGGGCGTCGGCGGCACTCTTGAATCGTGAAAATCGCAACGGACAGCCACGAAGCCAAGCCCTGGCACAGGCGGGACAATTCCACCGCTATGCAGCGAAGAGGTCGCAAAACGGTACTCATTGCCGACGATGATGCCGATGCGCGTACCTCACTGGGCGAACTGTTGGAGCTGGCTGGGCACGAAGTACATGTTTGTGGCAATGGCGCGGAAGCGTTGCGCATCGCTCGTGAGTGTCACCCTGATGTCGTTTTCCTCGATATCGAGATGCCGGGACTGGATGGCTACGCCGTCTGCCACAGCCTGCGTTCCCTCGGCGGCTTCGAGCAGACGAGAGTCTATGCATTGAGCGGGCTCACCGGGACTGCTCATGAGCGGCGCTGCCGGCAGGAGGGATTCAACGGCCAGTTTGTGAAGCCGTTGGAAGTTTCGGCGTTGGATCGGCTGGTGTAACGGGTTCAGTTCCATTCACTGTGGAGATGACTCCCCGGCGCGCCGGCGGCGGCGGTGGGATAGTCACTACAACAGCGTCAGGCCTTGCAGCCTGCAGGGCGCTTTAGGGAGGAAGACCATGCTCGTGCTCAGCCGCCGTCCAGAGGAGTCCATTGCGATCGGCTCCAACATCACCGTGGTGGTGTTGGGTATCAAGGGCAACCAGGTGCGCCTGGGATTTCGCGCCCCCCGCGATGTGGTCATCGATCGGACCGAAGTGCAGCATCGCAAGCGGGTCGAGCCCATGCTGGAGATCGCGACTCAGTCTCCGTGAAAGGGGTGTATGCAATGCCACCGCGGTATACTGGCCTGAGACCCCTATTTGATCGCTGGTTGCGATGCTCATCGACCTCGGGCCCCTCAAAAGACATCGCGACTTCCGTTTACTCTTCATCGGCCAGCTCATCTCTTTTCTGGGCAGCATGGTCAGCTACATGGCTGTTCCGTACCAGGTCTATCAACTCACCCGCTCCAACGCCTGGGTCGGAGCGCTCGGCATCGCGCAGCTAGTCCCGGTTCTGTTGTTCGGGCTCCTGGGCGGCGCGTATGCCGACCGCATCAACCGCCGCCGGCTCATCCTGTCCTGCGAGTCGGCAATGGCCGCGGTGGTTGCGTTGCTGCTGTTGAACAGCCTGCTGCCCCACCCCTCGCTGCTCGCTATTTTCGTTCTGGTGGCCTTGCTGCAGGCGGTGGCGGCCTTTCACACACCCGCCATGGAAGCAGTCACGCAGAAGCTGGTGGACCCTTCGGAGTATGCCGCCGCGGGTGCGTTGAGCGGCTTCCGCGGTTCGGCCGGGGCGATTGCCGGGCCGCTGCTGGGCGGAGTGTTGATTGCGAGCTTCGGGCTGACAGGTGCTTATCTCTTCGACTTCCTGTCGTTTGCAGGTGCGGTGGTGTGCGTTGCCTTGATGCGCAGCACGCCCAACCCCGAGGTTCAACCGCATTCGCCGCTGCACGATGCGGCCCTCGGAGCGCGCTTCGCACTGTCGAAACCCGAGCTGATAGGCACTTACCTGATCGACATCGCCGCCATGTTGTTCGCCTTTCCGGTTGCTCTGTTTCCGGCGCTGTCGTTGCAATGGGGCGATGCGCGCATGACGGGTGTGCTGTTCTCTTCCATGGCGATCGGGAGCCTGATTGCCACCCTCCTGAGCGGCTGGAGCTCGGGAGTCGAGCGCCAGGGGCGCGTGGTGGTCATCGCGGCCGCTGTGTGGGGATTGTTCGTGCTGGGCGCGGGCCTGGCCCCTACGCCACTGCTCGTAGTGCTCTGCCTGGTGGTGGCCGGTGGGGCCGACATGATCAGCGGCCTCTTCCGAGGGATCATCTGGAATCACTCAGTGCCGAATGCCATGCGCGGCCGACTGGCGGGCATCGCCATGATCTCCTACATGACCGGCCCCCTGCTGGGAAATGCCCGCGCGGGCTGGGTGGCCTCGTTCAGCACTGTTGCGTTCAGTCTGTGGAGCGGCGGGCTCGCTTGCGTGGTGGCGGTGGTTGCGACGAGCCTCGCATTTCCCAAGTTCTGGGAGTATCGGTCGGCGCCCGGATGACGTTATGTCTGATGCCCGTGTGAGGCAGGGCACGGCGCCCGTTTTCGCAGTCCGGTAAGGTGCTCGCATGAACGGTATCTCTGAAATCAGTGCAGGGGCACTGCAGTACGCGCAGCAGGGAATTTCCCGCGGCATGGCCAATGTTGCACAGGACGCGCAGGCTATCGCCAGCGGCGCCGATCCTACGGATGCACTTGTTGATGCGAGCGCGCAGAAGCTCAATGTTGAGGCGTCTGCCAAGGCGCTGCAGATTGCGAATCAGACGCTCGGTACGCTGATAGATATCAAGGCGTGATCGGCGTAAGCCAGAGGGCCGCGCCGAACAGCGCGACCATCATCACGGACACTACCAGTTTGATGATGGTGCCGAAGACCAGGCCCACCCACGTCCCGACTCCAACGTGAGCTGACCGCAGCACACTGTTTCCGGCCGCCAGCTCGCCCAACAGCGCGCCCACAAACGGCCCGAGCAACAGGCCGGGCAGCCCGAAAAACAACCCGATGATTGTGCCGAGCAGAGTGCCCCACACGGCCCTTGGGCTCGCACCTACCCGCTTGGCCCCCAGGGCACCCGCGATCAGGTCCATCAACAAACCGACTGCGCCCAGGGCACCAATACCGATCAACCAACCGACGCCGAGATGTTGGTAGTGGTCCACCGCTGCGATCAGCCAGATGCCGCCGAAGATCAGGGGAATGCCCGGCAGCATCGGCACAATCGCGCCGATCAGGCCCACGACGATCAGCACAGCGCCGAGGATGTATAGCGTCGTATCCATCAAGCTCGCCTTTGCCTTCGCGGGGCTACGAGCAGCAAGGTCGGTGCCAGGGAAGTCGGGGTTGGCAAGTAAACCTTGGCGGCAGCCGGTGGGTGCCTTACCGGACCTGAGACATCAACGCCAGCAGCCGCCCCTCAGGATCCTTGAAGAAAGACATATATTCCTCGGTCCCGTCCGCATGCTTGTGAATCAGGTGCGGCTGGTCGACAAACTCGACCCCACGGGACTTCAACTCGGCGAACGACTGCTGGATGTCGGCTACCCGCAGGTACAGAATGGACTCGGTGTGCGGGGTCTCTTCCTGTGACAGAAACAACCGGACGCCGCCGCAATCAAAGAACGCCAGCTTGCCGAAGGTGAACAGGTGCGGCAGTCCCAACACAGTCTTGTACCAGGTTTCGGACTGCGTAATGTCTTGGACGGATCGGGAGATCTGACCGATGGGGCCTAAATTGAGGTTCATTGCACGACTCCCCTGCTTGTGCCTATAGGATGCCCGCCCCGATATTAATCAGCAATGCCAGCACGGTCGTGTTGAACAGATAGGCCAGGATGCAATGGAGCGACCCGATGCGCCGCAGGGGTTTTGAGACGAACGAGACGTCGGCGGTCTGACCGGAAGTGCCGATGACGGCGGAAAAGTAGAAGAACTCGCCGTAGTCCGGGTCCTCTCCACCAGGGAAGCTGAGCACGGCCGGACGCCCGTGGCATATGGCCGAGTAGTATTCGTGTGCGTAGTGAAGGGCAAACATAACTTGGATGAATGCCCAAGAGGACAGCACGGTGACTCCGGCGAGTGCGATATGCTCAGTCTTCAGATACCCGTGCATGTCCTTGACGACAGTCAGCTCGGCCGCAATGGCGACCAGGCTCGCGACTGCGGCCAGCGTTGCCAGCACGAGAATCGCGATCTTCCCGTCATCCTGTAACTGCGCACGGCGCCGCATCTGGTGACTCGTCGAACGAATCATCATCGCTGCCGCCAGCAGCACGTACAAAACCGTTCCGACATTCCAAGCGAGGAGAAAGCGAGTAACGCCGTGGCTGGCTATGCTGGTGGGAACCAGAAAACCAACGACCAACGCCACCGCCGTTGCGGTCATCAGTCGGGGCCGTGCGTGAATCTGACGAAGCATTCGATATCGTTGCCAACTCATCCGCGCATAATATCTGCTGCGCGGTCCAGGAACGAAACGTGAAAGCTGACTGAAAGGGAGGTACTGTTGGCCCATGAGTAAACCCACCAGCGTTCTGCTTCTCATGCTGCTCGCCAGCCCCGCGCTGCCGAGTCCCCCGCAATGGAACGGCTGGGGCGCGACGGACGCCAACGACCGTTTTCAGCGCAACGGTCGGCTGAAGGCGCCCGACGTTCCAAGACTGCAACTCAAATGGGCCTTCGGCTTTCCCGATGCTGCCAGCGCCGGAGCTCAGCCTTCGATCGTCGATGATCGCGTGTATGTCGGCAGTGCTACAGGAATCGTCTATTGCCTGGATCTCAACACCGGTCACGCCTATTGGACGTTCGACGCGGGCACCGAGGTGCGAACAGCAATCACAATCGCTCCGGGTGGATCGGCCTTCTTCGTAGACGCCGCCGGCACGGCTCATAGCCTGGATGCAAAGACCGGCCAGTTGAGGTGGAAACACCATGTGGACAGCCACCCTGCTGTGCGCACAATTGGTTCACCCAAAGTCTACGCCGGCAGGGTGTATGTACCGGTGTCATCGGGTGAAGAAGTCTACGGCGCCAATCCGACTTACGAATGTTGCAAGTTCCGAGGCAGCCTCGTCGCACTGGACGCCGCCACCGGTATGCAAATGTGGCAGTCCTTCACAATTCCCGACACTCCGCAGCCAACACGCCGCAACGCCGTCGGCACTCAATTGTACGGACCCTCCGGCGCTGGGGTCTGGTCGTCCCCTACTCTAGACATCGAACACCGCCGGATCTACGCGGCAACGGGTGACAGCTACTCCGACCCGCCGGCAGCTACGAGCGACTCCGTGCTGGCATTCGACCTCGGCTCTGGAGCGTTGCAGTGGGCGCACCAGGCGACCGCAGGAGATGCATTCAACATTGCCTGCAACTTACCCGACAAGACCAACTGTCCGCTAGCGCGCGGCCCTGACGTGGATTTTGCGTCGCCCCCGCTTCTTGTATCAGTTTCACGAGGGAAACGGCTGCTGGTCCTGGGACAAAAGTCCGGAATGGTGTATGCGTTGGATCCTGATAATGGGGGTCAGCAGGTGTGGACTGCTCGCGTCGGAATCGGCGGACTGTTAGGTGGCGTGATGTGGGGCTCCGCCAGCGACGGTCACAACGTGTACGTCGCAGTCTCCGACTACGTCTCTGAGGGCAAACTCAACCCCAAGGCCGGCGGCCTGGTTGCACTGCGCCTGTCCGACGGCAAGGAGCTATGGCGAACGGTTGCATCAGGATGCGGCGATAATGCGGGTTGCAGTCCAGCACAAACAGCCGCCGTGACACTGATTCCCGGTGTGGTGTTCTCCGGTTCGCGGGATGGACACTTGCGTGCGTATGAAACCAGCAAAGGCCGGGTCATCTGGGACTTCAACACCGTGCGCGACTTCACCACAGTCAATGGAGTGAATGCGCGCGGCGGATCGATGGATTCCGGCGGGCCGGCCATTGCCAATGGCATGCTCGTAACGAGCTCGGGTTATGCGATGTTCGGCGGGATGAGCGGCAATGTGCTGCTGGCCTTTGGTGTAAACTCATCAGTCCCCCACGATCCCGGAAGCGATGCGAAATGACCATCAAGAGATTGCAGAAATCCGCGCGTATGTCACAGGCTGTGATTCATGGCGGACTCGTGTACCTGGCAGGCCAGGTCGGCACCGAAGGCGCCGGTTTCAAGGAGCAGACCCACCAGGCCCTGGAATCCATCGACAAGCTGCTGGCCGCCTCCGGCAGCGGCAAGTCGCACCTGCTGCAGGCGACGATCTGGCTCGCCGACATGGCGGACTTCCCTGCCTTCAACGCAATCTGGGAAGCCTGGATCGACCGCGACAACCCACCGGCCCGCTCCACAGGCCAGGTGCCGATGGTCTCACCCGGCTACAAGGTTGAGATCACGATCGTCGCAGCGGTTCTCTAACGACCCGTCAGCACCCGAGTATAAAGCGGCATCAGGCGCAAACGCTCTTCGCGTGATTCCCTCACGCCAAGAGCGTAATAGCCGACCTGGTGAAAGTAGCAAATCCGCGCCCGTACGAAGGCCTCCTGGCCTTCGTAACCCAGATCGATAAACACCTGCCGCAGCACCTCGATTCGAATGTCATCCGTGCGGCGCACGGCATTCGCCACTTTGCCGGACACGCGCGCCCAGTCCCTGACTGCGGCATCCCAAGCCGGGCTGTAGCTCTTCTCATTCAGCCAGACATCGACGAGCGCTCGAAACTCCGCCATACCATTACGGCCGGGTTGACGCACCACTGACTTGAAGCCTTCCGTGTTGCGCTCCTCCCAATCGGCCAGAAGCGCATCCAGCAACTGCCGGTGGCTGTCGAAGAACCAGTAAAACCCACCGCGCGTGACCTTCAATCGGCGCGCAATGCGGTCGACCTTCACCCCCGCGACGCCCTCGCGGATGAGGATGGCGCGGGCGGCATCGAGCCAACCCTGCCGGCCGATGCTCGGCGCCTTCGCTTTAGCTTTGGCAGTCATACGCAGTTACTATACACTACTGTCCGTACAGAACTGTATGGAGGCGGTGATTGCAGTCCCGTTATTCAGCGTGGGCGCTCCTGCGGGCCCGGTTGTCCAGCAAGCGATTCTGGGTTCCTCTGTGGGGCGGACAGCGCCTGCAGCCGGCTTATGACGTTGTAGTCGTTGGTGCCGGCGGCCATGGACTGGCGACGGCGTACCACCTTGCCCGCGATCACGGCGTGAAACGGATCGCTGTGCTGGAGAAGCGGCTGGTGGGTTATGGCAATGTCGGACGCAACACAACCGTAGTCCGGTCGAACTACCTGCTGCCCGAGAACCACTACTTCTATGAGGATTCGCTCCGGCGCTGGGAGACGCTGTCGCGCGATCTGAATTACAACGTCATGTACAGCCCTCGGGGCGTGGTTGACCTTGCGCTTTCTGATGATGATATGGGGAGGCTGGCTCGGCGTGGGAATGCCATGCGTCTGGCCGGGATTGATGCGGAGTTGATGGACACGGCCGGGCTGAAGCGCTTTTGCCCGGAATTGGGGCTGCACACACCGCGGCGGTTTCCCATTGTCGGCGCCCTCGTGCAACGCCGCGGCGGGACAGCCCGACACGACGCGGTCGCTTGGGGATACGCAAGGGCCGCAACAGCACACGGTGTTCACATCATCGAGAACTGCGAAGTCACTGGTGTACGGGCGGCCGCCGGGAGAGCGGTTGGTGTTGAGACCACTGCGGGGTATGTCCGGGCTGACCGAATAGTCTTCGCGACGGCCGGTCATACCGGAATGATCGGCACGATGCTCGAGACCCCCCTGCCGATTGAGACGCATCTGCTTCAGGCGATGGTGTCCGAGCCCATCAAACCGCTGTTGAACACGGTCATTGTGTTCATATTCCCCGGTCACGGGGAAACCTATATCGCGCAGTCGGATCGTGGCGGCCTCGTCATGGGCGGGCACCTGGACGGTTTCCCGTCCTACACACGTGAAGGCCGTTGGGATCGTCTGGAGGATGTTGTTGCGGGGGCTGTTGAGCTGCTGCCGCAGATTGGAGCCGTGAAGATCCTGCGCCAGTGGGCAGGGACCAATGACATGACCATGGATGGCAGCCCGATCATGGACCGGGTCCGATACGACAATGTGTTTGTGAATGCCGGCTGGTGTTATGGAGGGTTCAAAGCCATTCCGGCTTCCGGGGCTGCGTTTGCCAGCTTCGTCGCCTCCGGCACGCCACCGGATCTCATCAAAGCGTACAGCCTGTCGCGGTTCGACACCGGCCACATGCTGGACGAATCAGGTGGTGGGCCTTTTCCGGTGCGGCTATGAATCAACTGCAGTGCCCCTTCTGCGGCCCGCGTGAGCTGCAGGAGTTTGAGTTTCGCAAGACACGGGCGAATGTGACTACTTCCGAGTTCAGCAAGGTTTATCTGCGGGTGGATAGTGTCGATGTGAGTGTGGAGCATTGGCAGCATGTGCAGGGGTGCCGGGCGTGGCTGTTGGTCGAGCGGAACCCGTCCACGGGCGCCGTTCTGGGCATCGAAGCCCTGCCGGCGGTAATGCGATGATTGCGGCGTCAAGGCATCCTCTGCGCGCTTGCGCATGTGAGGGAGCTTTACGATGACCACGGCGGTTCGGGAACCATTGACTCGTCGGGGCTCGCGGCTGACCGATCAGCGATTGACGTTCACTTTTGACGGGCGTCAATTTGTGGCCCAGCAGGGCGACACTGCGGCATCTGCCCTCCTCGCCAATGGTGTCCAACTCATGGGACGCAGCGTCAAAGCCCGCCGGCTTCGCGGCGTGCTGACGGCCGGGCCGGAGGAGCCTAACGCTCTGCTGACTGTTGGCGCTGGACCTGACGTCATCCCGAATGTCCCGGCAACACAGCTCGTGCTGCGGGAGGGCCTGGTGCTACGGAGTCAGAATCGGTGGCCTTCGCTCCGCTATGACGTAGCCTCGCTGTTGCAGGCCGGCGGCGGTTTGTTCAGCGCGGGCTTTTACTACAAGACGTTTATCTGGCCGTCATGGCACGCCTACGAAGGGCTCATTCGGTCACTGGCAGGATTGGGTGAAGCACCCAAGGCTTGTAGCTTGCCACTTGTGCCAGTAGAGCATTTCAGTTGCGATGTGCTCGTGGCCGGCGGCGGGCCTGCCGGCTTGATCGCGGCACGCTCCGCCGCCCGCACTGGTGCCCGGGTGGTGATTTGCGAGCGCGAACCGGCCTTCGGCGGCGAGCTGGAGTTTGAGACCGCTGTCATTGAGGGTCAGCCTTCAGCGCAGTGGATTCGGTCGGTGGTTGCGGAACTGACTGCACTGGGTGTCAGGCAGTTGCTGGATACCGCGGTTGTGGGCAGCGGTGGCGGGCAGATCATTGCTCACGCCGAGCCCGGTGGATTGGCCGGGCGCAACGCGTTGTATCGGATTCGCCCGCGGAAGTTTGTGATGGCGATGGGCTCTACGGAGCGCCCTCTCGTGTTTGTTGACAATGACCGGCCGGGGGTGATGTTGCTGGGGGCTGCCGAACGGTATCTTGCGCGCTACGGTGTCAAGGTCGGGCAGTCGGTGGTGATTTTTGCCAATCACCAGCGCGCCTATGCTGCGGCACTTCGACTCAAGGCTGCGGGGATTGATGTACGTGCGGTTGTTGATACTCGCGCGTATCCGGCGCCTGACGAGGTGATTCAGGCAGGGGTGACGTGTTTGACCCACCACGCTGTGATTGCTGCGACCGGTGGCACCACTGTCACGGGAGCGGAGATTGCCGACCGCAGTGGCAGAACTTCCCCGCGGGTGATTCCTTGCGATGCGATCTTGATGAGCGGCGGTTGGACGCCGGCGATGCATGCGGCAACGCAGGATGGCGGGGTTAGGGAGTTTGTGCCGGGGATTGCCGCGTTCGTGGGCGCTGAGCAACCTGACTGGCGGATTTCCGCCGGAGCCGGGAACGGGGTGTTTGAGCTGGCCGCGATAGTCGCCGATGCCACCAACGCGGGGCGCGTTGCAGGCGAGCGGGCAACAGCAGGTGGGCTGGCGTCGGCAGCCCACCGGGCTACGGCTGGCGCCCGGCATAGCAGGACCGCGGACAACATGGGTGCCGAACGCACGGCTGATGGTGTGCCTGGTGACTCGGCGGCTACGCGGAACGCGGTGGGCGATCCGGCGCCGGGGCTGATGCCCTTCTGGCGCGCTGAATGCTCGCGGTCGCAGGAAAAACGGCAGTTCGTGGACTTCCAAAACGACGTCTCAGTCGCCGACCTTCGCACCACCGTGGAGGAAGGCTTCACCGACATCGAGCACGCAAAACGCTACACCGCCCTCGGTTTTGGCACAGACCAGGCCCGGCTGTCAGGCGCGTTAGGCGCCGCGATCATCGGCGAGCTGCGCGGGAAGACCCTAAGCGAGGTTGGTACCAGCCGCCTGCGGCAACCCTACCATCCTGTAACCATGCGGTCACTGGCAGCCCTCAAGCATGGCCCCACACTGAGAATCGAACGCCACACTCCCCTCCACGACTGGCACGTCAACAATGGCGGTGTCATGGAGTCCATGGGCCTGTGGCAACGCCCCCGGTACTACCGCGAAAACGGCAACTCCCCCTCTGCCGCTTCCATCGTGGAAGCCAAGCGCGTCAGAACCACAGGCGGAATCGCTGACGCATCCACCTTGGGCAAAATCGAAATCAGCGGCCCGGACGCAGCCGCCTTCCTCGACTACGTGTACATGACAAGGGCCAGCACCCTGAAAGTGGGCCGCAGCCGCTATGGCGTCAATCTCCGCGAAGACGGCATGGTGTTGGATGACGGCTTGATCCTGCGTATCGCCCCGGACCGTTTCCGCGTTACGACGAGCACAGGCCACGCCGGCCACATGCTGAGTCAATTCGAATTCTATAGAGCGACCGAGTGGTCGCATGCGGCGCTCGCTCTCACAGACGTAACAGACGCCTGGGCTGTCATCGCTGTCGCAGGCCCAGCCTCCCGACGCCGTGTACTCGAAACAGTTGATTCTGAGTCGCGTGTCACCATCAACGCGCTCAAACACATGGATTTCTGCACGGCTCTGTTTGCCGGCGCGGAACTGCAGGTACTACGAGCCACCTTTTCCGGTGAGTTGGGATTCGAGATCCATTGCAACCCGGAGCTGGCCGTGCCTGTGTGGCAAGCGCTGATCGCCTCCGGCATGCAACCCTACGGCCTGGAGGCGCTGGACATCCTTCGCATCGAAAAGGGTTATCTGACTCACTCGGAGCTGAACGGCCAGACAACGCCCTTCGACCTGGGTATGCAGGGTCTCATGAAGCGAGACGATGACTTTGTTGGACGGCCCCTGTTGCAGCGGCCGGCCTTCCACGAGCAGAGCCGCCCTCGACTGGTGGGGTTGCGCGCCGTAAACCCAGGCGCCCAATTCCTCGGCGGCGCACAGATCACCACCCGCACAGATCTCAATCACGCCTGCGGCTTCATCACCTCGAGCACATTCAGCCCCGCGCTGAATGAGTGGATCGGCCTGGCGTTGGTTGCAAGGTCTGTTGCAGAAGGCGAAGAGCTCGTTGCCCGCGATCCTGTCAGGGCTGGCGATACGGCGGTGCGGGTGACATCACCGGTTCACTATGACTCCACTGGTGAGTTGATGCGCCAATGAACGCGTTGTATGAAGTTGTTGCCTTCCGGCCTTTCACGCAGCTGCCGGCGGATGTTCGCAGTACTGCCCTGCAGATCGCAGCCGATCGTTGGCTGATTCTGAATCAGAAGCCCGCACTCCCCGCAGATTTTGCAGTCACCGATGTCAGCGGCAAGTGGCGGGAAATCCGTCTCCCCTCTGCAGCGAGGGTTCTGGCAAACACGGTGGACGTCGAAGCGTTGCTCGCTGGACGCGAGTGCGCAAGAACCGCGCTCTTCGACTGCCCTGCGATTCTAGTGCGGCGGGACGTGGGGTATGCAGTCTGGGTTGAGCGCAGCTATGAACATGCCATCAACGTGGCGATACAACAGGCGGCCGCGCTTTGAATCGCGACCGTTGGTACGTGCTCGGGGTCATGACGATTGTCTACGCCCTGAACATTGCCGACCGGTTTTCCATCTCCACCCTGATTGAGCCGATCCGGATCGAGCTGCAGCTCACCGACAGCGGAATTGCCTTCCTCACTGGTGTAGCGCTCGCGTTGTTCTACGTCACCGTCGGCATCCCGATCGCATTGCTTGCCGACAAGGCGAACCGCCGCAACATCCTGGCAATCGCCCTCGCCCTCTGGTCTGCCATGACCGCCGTATGCGGACTGGCGCAAAACTACTGGCAACTGCTGTTGGCTCGATTCGGTGTCGGCATCGGAGAGGCCGGCGGAACTCCTCCCGCCACCTCCATACTCGCTGACAAGTTCCCGCCCTCCAAGCGCCCGATGGCGCTGACGATCTTTGCCCTCGGCGCATGTCTGGGCGCGTGGCTGGGTTCTTCGGTCGCCGGCGGCATCGCCGACAAGGGTGGTTGGCGAGCCGCCTTTCTGGCGCTGGGCATCCCAGGACTGGTCGTTGCGCTCATTGTCTGGTTGACCGTGCGTGAGCCCCGACGAGGAGAGTTGGACGACATGGCCGAAAAGCCTGCTCCAACCACCCTCCTCGCCACGCTGGCGTATATACGGCAACACAAAATGGCGTTTCATCTACTGATGGGCGGGTCAGTCGCCACCTTGTGGAGCTGGGGATTGATGTGGTGGATGCCTACGTTCCTCGTACGCTCCTACCACATGACCGTCGGTCAGGCCGGCGAGTTGTTGGGTCCCATGCATTTGATTGCGGGAACCGCCGGGACCCTGCTCGCGAGCTGGCTCATGAGCCGCCCTGCGGCCGCCGATCCACACCATGTGATACGTCTGCTGGCCTGGGTTACGGCTCTGACTACTGTGCCGTCGTTGCTCCTGTTTGTTGTTCACTCGGAGCAGGTGACCCGGCTTCTGTTGTGGATCTTTGTGCCGTCCGTCTATTTCTACATCGGCCCGATTCTGGGGCTGTTGCAGAACGCGGTTCCCCCTCGGATGCGCGCTACCACCTGCGCGCTGTTGTTGTTTGCTGCGAACATCTGCAACCTGGTGATCGCCCCTCAGGTCGTTGGCTGGCTGAGCGACTGGCTCTCACTGCGATGGGCCATGTTGATCCTGGCCCCCACAGGCTTCTGGGCCGCCTGGCACCTAGCGGTCGCCCGAAGGTAGTTTCAGCTCAAAGGGTCCGGGTGGTACTCCGGACGAATCGAACAGTGTGCAGATCGGGCTGTCGGCCCAGAGGTAGCGGATCCGGGTTGGGGTAGTGCCGGGTGCGGCCGTCAGCTTGACCTGAGACCCTGACAATTCGGCGTCGGCGAAGCGACAGCTTCCCGGTGCGTCCCCGCACAGCTCAAATCCAATCGGCTCGTCGTGTCCGTACACCACCAGACCCTTCTCGATGTCGCCGAACTCAACAGTGATTTCCTGACCATTGCGAGTCGCACGCAACGGCGTCGGCCCCGACGGCGGAGTCGAATCCCCATAGATGACATGACGCGCTGCGCGCACCAGACGCTTCGCCACGTCCTGTTTGTCGGTTGGATGCAGGTTGTGTGGTTCGCCGACGTCGATTGTCACGCCCAGACCGGCGTGCGGGTCGCTTTTCACTGCAAGCCTTTGCGCCTCGCGCAATCCAGCCCAGTCGGACTCGCCGGGAGCCGATGCGAATGGACCAAAGTTGGGCAACTGCACGATCAGGAACGGCAGGTCGGGGCCGAATTGACGGCGCCAGTCGGTCATCATGCCGTTCAAGAGGCTTTGATAGGTTTGGTTTTCGGAGGCGTTGGATTCGCCTTGATACCAGAGGGCGCCGCGCAGGGTGTAGGGGCCTAGGGGGGCGATCATTGCGTTGTAGAGGGTTGTGAGGCCGCCGACCGACTCCCAGGGGGCTCTGGGGGGATTGCCCAACTTCTTGGGGACTACGCGGTAGTGCCAGGTGCCGGTCAAGGGGATCGTGTCGCCGTTGGGCAGATGTAGTGCGCGATCGGGGCCACCGTTCAGCAATCCGCCTACACCGTAGGTGCTCAGTGCGTTGACTACCAGAACATTGGTTCCAGCGTGGAGCATGTTGGCGGGCAACGTGTAGGTTCGGGGTTCTTCATAGCCGAAGGTGTTGCCGAGGGCACGGCCGTTGACCCAGGTCTCATCGACCTGGTTGATCTTGCCGAGTGTCAATGTCGCCCCGGACGCGGTTTTCAAGGACTTCACTTGTGCCGGCGTGAGCGAGAATTCGGTGCGGAACCACACCATTCCGGTGAATGTCGTCAGCTCGGGATCGCCCCAGGTGCGCCAGTCACCCAGCGCCGGCGGCGCTGTTCGCCACTCGCCTGCCGTTTTGACTGCCCACGGCTCGGCGCCCGCCTTGTCGCCTGAGGCTGTACGCCACCACTGCTCCCATTGCCCGGCCAGTTGCCGCTGCCCGGCGGCAGGGTCTTTGGCGTACGTCGCAAGCACACTGAGCGCGGGCTCATACCGGCCGAGTGCATGGAGTGTTTGCGCGCTGATCCAGGGGCGAATGTTGGACCCGCTCCAGGTCGACTGTATCAACCCGATCGGCACCTTGATCGTGGGCTGCAGCTCACGCGCGAAGAACAGGCACACGGCCGACCAGTCAGCTACGGTGTCCGGTGAGGAGATCTTCCAACTCACGGGGTTCGCGAAGCTCGCCTGCGGCGTGGAGCTGACCGCATGGACTACATTGAGCCAGCGGATGGTGTTGTTGGCGGGCTTGTTGTTGATTTCGCCGTAGGAATCGCCGGAGCGCAGCACCGACATTTCCATGTTCGATTGCCCGGAGCACAGGAACACGTCGCCGATCAGGATGTCGTGCGCTGACTGCGTGGCACCGGAGGTGGTTTTTGCCGTGAGGTCGTAAGGACCGCCCCCGGCTTCGATCGCCGGCAGGATGGCGCTCCAACGCCCATCAGCGCCGACTCGAGTCTGGACGCTCCTTGGGCTCGTCGCTGCCCCCTCGCTTTGGGCCGGTGTTGCATTGGCGTTCGACGGCGCTGCACCGGCACGCTCGGATGGTGCACCGGTGGCTGACGCCGCCGCCTGCAAGGTGACCGTGACGGTCTCACCGGCCGGCCCCTGCCCCCACACTGCAATAGCCTTGCCCCGCTGCAAAACAGCGTGGTCCTGAAACATTGGATTGAGCTGCAATGCCTGCGATTGGGCGTGGAGCGTGGAAACGCCTCCCACCATCAGCACCAGCGCCGCACTCAGCGTGTTGATTTTTATGACCGGTCCCCCTCAGCAATGCCGCCCGATGGTAGCGCTATCACAGTGTATCGCAACCCTATTTGTCTCAGCTCGAGAAAGGTCAACGGCCTGCGACACCCGAATTTGCCCGGCTCGCTACGAGCTTATATCGTCTTCCCGCGACGGCTTTGCCAATGCCAGACCCACCGCCTGGAACCGGTGTCGCCGATGAGACGCAACTCGCCAGACAACTGTCCGGACTCGGCTACCCAGGATTCGGACATCTGCGCGCCCGTAAGGCCAACCCCGCGGCAGTCGTTCTCGAGGCACTTTTGCAGGCGGATCTGGAAACTCGCTTGACCGAAGCACTGCCCTGGGTACTACTCACCTACCCCGAGCTGGACTGGGATTGGCTGGTGCGTCACGCGAAACTCCAAGACGTGCAGAACCGCCTGGGCTTCGTGGTCGCCATGGCGAAATCCCTCGCGGGCAACAAAGTGGAACACGAACGCGCCTTCCAGCATCTGTCTGCGGTTGAGCAGCAGTTGGAACGAGGTCGCCTCGCCCGGGAAGATACTCTTTGTCGGGAGTCCATGCCGGCCGCCGAGCGGCGCTGGCTCGAAGCGAATCGTTCGCCCCTGGCTCGCCACTGGAATCTGCTGACAGGCCTGACCGCAGACCAACTTGCCTATGCGTCCTGAAGGTACCCGTGCGGCGCCGGAATCCGTGCCACACTTTGGCTCGAAATGGCATGGCCAACCGCATAGCCCGCAGGTCGTACAGTACTGTTAAAAACATTTGCTGAGGACAAGGTTCGCGCGGGCATGATCCATCTATCCACCCCTACGCAGGACGAGCCCCATGAACCCTCTCATGCCCCTCTCTTTGGATGTGGTCACATGGTTCAAAGTCACCGATTCCCAGGGTCGGATCCTGCGGTCCGAGGAGCTGAAGCCCGGCACGGATCTGCACGATCGCCTGCGGCTGGCGCATCGCAATTACCAGCTGCAGGACTGGGCGGTCGACCCGCTCGTGCCCGGGCGCTGGAACTTCTGCGCGAGAAAGGGCGGCCGGCAGATTCTCATCGGAATCCGCATCCCGGCATCCCCGCCCCGCGCCGCCCAGGCGCCCAACTCACTGCCCGTCAGCTCGCAGGTCGCCTCCTAACCTGCCTGCTCGTTCTGGTCACCGCGGCGTGCGCACGACCGACACCCGCGGTGAAAGACGGCGATATTATTTTCCAGACATCGAAGTCCTCCCAGAGTGTGGCCGTACAGCGGGCAACTCATTCCAAATACAGCCACATGGGAATTATCTTTCTGCGCGACCAGCAGCCCTACGTTCTGGAGGCCTCCGCAACAGTCAAATACACACCCCTCACTGTCTGGATTGCTCGCGGCCAGGGGGGCGGCTATGTCGTCAAACGACTGCGGACCGAGCTCACGCCCTCGCAAATCGACCAGCTGCGCGCGGCCACCCCGCCGTTCGAGGGCCGGCCTTACGATCTGACATTCGAATGGTCGGACACCCGGATCTACTGTTCGGAGCTCGTCTGGAAGCTATATGACCGGGCGTTGGGCATTCAGATCGGGCACCTGCAAAAGCTCAGCGACTTTGATCTGACCGACCGGGTCGTCGAGGCGAAGATGACAGAGCGCTATGGCACGGCCATCCCGATGGACAGCACCGTGATCTCACCCAACGCGATGTTTGAATCACCCGACCTGAAAGTCGTGGCGCAATCGAACTGACACCCACACGCCCGCCGGGCACCCGGCGGGCGGTGGGGCAACAACATGTCGAAGCGGTTACTTCGGAATGTCTTTGCCTGCTTCCTTGGCAGCCTTGGCGTGATGTTTGGCCTTGGCCTTGTGAACCTGGGCTTTCGCCTTGTCCACGGTCTTATCCGGCTCGGAAGACACTGCGGCCTTGGTCTGGTCGCCATATTGCTGCGCCTTCTCGCCGGTGGCCTTGGCACCTTCCTTCACCGTGCTTCCCACCTGGGCGAGGGAAACGTTGCACAAGGCGAGCGCCACCACTCCCAACAGAATCTTCTTCATGACTTTGACCTCAACTGCTATGGGTAATCTTGCACTGGAGCTAAGCAAGCACCGTGCCCGTAGCAGGAAGGCTATCAGCCATTGCCTGAACCCATCCTGTCCAGCGCGGCCAGCTCATCGGCCGGCAATTCCAACTTGTCGGCGGCCAGATTTTCCCGCAAATGCGCGACTGAGGACGTGCCCGGAATCAGCAGAATGTTCGGTGAGCGGTGCAACAGCCACGCGAGTGCAACCTGTAAGGGGGTGGCATTCAGACGCCGGGCAACATCAGACAACGTCGATGATTGCAGCGGGTTGAATCCACCAAGGGGAAAGAACGGTACATAGGCAATGTTGTTCCGCGCCAGCTCATCTACCAGTGCATCGTCATTGCGGTGCGCAAGGTTGTACTGGTTTTGCACGCAGACGATCCGGCAGATTTTGCGCCCTTGCGCAATTTGAGTGGGCGTCACGTTGCTGAGCCCGATGTGTCGAATCAACCCCTTGCGTTGAAGATCTGCCAACGCGGTGAGTTGGGGTTCGATGGAGCCCTCGGCAGGTCCGTGTACATCGAACATG
>Ga0105240_10005433_pt1 | contig 18996 bp, 14 predicted proteins | sample KBSC54metaG_FD_80426 | JGI IMG/M metagenome (GOLD analysis project Ga0105240, IMG submission 80426) | Corn rhizosphere microbial communities from Kellogg Biological Station, Michigan, USA - KBS C5-4 metaG | ecosystem: Host-associated > Plants > Roots > Rhizosphere > Soil | place: Michigan, USA... | reverse complement strand
GCAGCCCATGCACGCCTTCGACGCGCGCACGCTCGCGGGCCCCGCCGTGATCATCCGGCGCGCACACGACGGCGAATCACTCACCACGCTGGACGGGGTGGAGCGCACGCTCTCCTCCTCCATGACGGTCATCGCCGATCAGGATCGCGCGCAGGCCATCGCCGGCGTCATGGGCGGTCGCGCCACCGAAGTGACGGAGGCCACCACGGATATTTTTCTCGAAGTGGCGAACTTCCAGCCATCCAGCGTGCGCCGCGCACGCCGAGCGCTCGCCATGTCCACCGACGCAAGCTATCGCTTCGAGCGCGGCGTGGACTTCGAGCTTCCACCGCGCGCGCTCGCCCGCGCAGTCGAGATGCTCCTGACGATTGCCGGCGGCCATGTCGACGGCGCGCCGGTGGATCTGCGCCCGGCGCCGCGGGCGCTCACGCGCATCACGCTGCGCGTGGCGCGTGTCGAGCGCGTGCTGGGCATTGCACTCGCGCCAGACGCCATCGCCACGCTGCTCCGTTCCATCGGCTTTGCGGTGGAGCAGGGTCCGGAGCATCTGGACGTCACGGTTCCATCCTGGCGGCCCGACGTGACGCAGGAAGTTGACCTCATTGAAGAAGTCGCCCGCCTGCATGGCTACAACGCCTTTCCCGCCGAGATCCGACCGTTCCGCCCGGGGACCGTACCCGATTCGCCGGCGGAACTCGTTTCACGCCGCGTGCGGGAGCTGCTCGTTTCGCGTGGACTGCTCGAAGCACGCCCCATGCCGTTCGTGTCGGGAGCGCCCCGCGGCTTCGCGCGCGTCGCCAATCCACTGGCGGAGAACGAAGCGTATCTGCGCCGCGATGTGCTCGACACGCTGGCGCGACGCGCCGAGTACAATCTGTCACGCATGCGGCGCGACATCCGGCTGTTCGAGGTCGGAGCGGCGTTCATTCCTGCTGGCGAACCGCTCCCCCGCGAGGAGTTGCGTGCCGCGGCGCTGATCACCGGGCGTCGCCACCCGCCGCATTGGACCGATACGCATCCGGCGGACTTCGACGAGTGGGACGCGAAAGGGCTCGCGGAGGAACTCGCCGGCGTGGCATTTCCCGACGCAGCGATCGAGCTGGTCGTGGGCGACGGTGCTGCGCTGTGGACCATCATCGTGAACGGCGCGGAGCGTGGGATCGTGCGGCGCGTCGAACTCGACGCGCCAGTGTGGGCAGCTCCCGTGTACGGCCTCGAAATGACTCTCATCCTGGTGGAGTCGGCGCCGGTGGCCCCGCCGGGCCAGTCGGCGGTGTCGCGCGAACAGCACGCCACCATGCCGGCTCATCCGTCGTTGCGCTACCGGCCTCTGCCCACCACTCCGGCGGTCGAACTCGATGTCGCGCTCCTGGTGCCGAATGAGCTGCCCGCCGCAATCGTGGAACAGACCATCCGCGCCTCGGCCGGTGAGCTGCTCGAGTCGCTTTCGCTCTTCGACGAATATCGTGGGGAAGGGGTGCCCGCCGGCGTTCGCAGTCTCGCCTGGCGATTGACGTTTCGGCATCCAACGCGCACTCTACGCGACAAGGAAATCGCCGGACGGCGCGACAAGCTTCTGCGAACCCTGGAAGGAGAACTCGGTGTCCGACAGCGCACGACCTGACCTCGAGGCGTTGGATGAGCTGGAACAACTGATTCGAAGCCTGGCTGACGAGATGGCTGCGTGGCGGCGCCGTGCTCATGAGGCGGAAGCACGACTGCGCACGGTGGACGAGCGAACCGCACAGACCGCGGCAGGGAAGCCGTCGCCGGAAATGGTCGCGCTCACGCGTGAGAATCAGGAACTGAAGCAGCGCCTCGAAGGGGCCAGGCAGCGGACCAGGCAATTGCTCGACCGCCTGCGCTTCCTGCGCCAGCAGCACGAAACGGAGGTGAGACGGTGAGCCGCCAGAAGTCATCGGTCAAGGTGACAATCCTTGGCGAGGAGTACACGATCCGGAGCGATGAGCGTCCTGAGCACACGCGGGCTGTGGCGCAGCACGTGGATGACACGATTCGCACGCTCATGAGCGCCGGAATGGTCGTGGAGTCGCACAAGGCCGCGATTCTGGCCGCCATGCAGGTGACCTCGGAGTTCTTTCACGCGAGAGAGGCCCCGGAAGAGATCGCGGACCGTATCGAATCACTCTCGGCGAGCATTCGAAGACTCCTGCCGCCTGCCAAGCGCGTTCGGGAATAGTCGGCGGAGCCCGTCTGAAGCGGGCTCCGCTCTTGTTTTTGGGATGTCGACACGTAGCTTTTCCTCAAAAGCCGCCAACCTGCCTTGTAGTCCAAAGCGAAACTTGGAGTTAGCCACGCCCATCTCGCGCCCTACGCCGGCGCTGGACCGGCGCCGCCATTCAGCTTCGTTGCGACTCGGTGGGTCGGCATTCCTGATGCGCGACGCTTGCGTCGCTTTGGAGCATAGATCCAATGACTCAATTCGCGCTCATAGCCGCGTCTGGCGTAGCAGTGCTCATCGCCGCCGCGGCTTTTTTCATGATCGGTCGCGAACAGGGGCGTGCTGCTGAGCGCGCCACCCAGGCTGCCGCGCGTGCCACCGCCGAGGAAGCGGCAGGGCGCATTCTCGACGATGCAAACCGCGAGGCCGAAACGCTGCGGAAGTCGGCGCTGCTCTCCGGAAAGGAGGAAACCATGCGCCTCCGCGAAAATTGGGAGCTTGAGGCCCTCAAGCGGCGTGAGGAGCTGGATCGTGCCGAGCGCCGCGTGCAGGAGCGGGAGGGACACCTGGACCGCAAGCTCGACCTCCTCGATCAGCGCGACAAGGAGGTCGGTCGCCGGGGCAGCGAGCTGGGGCGGCGCGAAAAGATTGTCGGCGAGCGCGAAGGAGAGCTGGACAAGCTCCTGTTCGAGGAGCGCCGCCGGCTGGAGCAACTGGCCGGCATGTCCGCGCAGGAAGCCAAGACCGAACTCATCGGCCGCATGGCGGAACAGGCCAACGCGGAAGCTGCCAACACCATTCGCGAGATCCGGGAATCCGCCCGCCGAAATGCCGAGCGCGAGGCTCGCAAGATCGTCGCCCTCGCCGTGCAGCGCATCGCCTCCGAGCATACGTCCGAAATCAGCGTCTCTTCCGTGGCGCTTCCCAATGATGAGATGAAGGGGCGCATCATCGGCCGGGAAGGGCGAAACATTCGCGCGTTCGAGCTGGCGACCGGAGTGGACGTGATCATTGACGACACACCGGACACGGTGGTCGTGTCCTGCTTCGAGCCCGTTCGGCGCGAAGTCGCGCGTCTGGCACTGTCCAAACTCGTCGCTGATGGCCGCATTCACCCCGGGCGCATCGAGGAAGTGGTCGCCAAGGCGCGGAAGGAGGTGGATGTTTCGATCCAGGAGATGGGCGAGCAGGCTGCCTATGAGATCGGCGCGCACGGCCTGCATCCGGAGATGATCAAGCTCGTCGGACGCATGCACTACCGCACCAGTTACGGTCAGAACATTTTGCAGCATTCGAAGGAAACGGCGCACCTGGCCGGCATCATGGCGGCCGAACTCGGGCTCGACGTCGTGATGGCGAAGCGGGGCGCGCTGCTGCACGACGTGGGCAAGGTGCTCACGCACGAGCATGAGGGCACGCACGTCCAGCTCGGTGTGGAAGTCGCTACCAAGTACGGCGAGCATCCCCTCGTCGTGAACTGCATAGCCGCGCACCACGACGACGTTCCGCACGAGAGTGAAGTGTCGGTGCTCGTGCAGGCGGCCGATGCCATCTCCGGGTCGCGCCCGGGTGCGCGTCGCGAAGCCTTCGAGACGTACGTGAAGCGGCTCGAGGGATTGGAACGGATCGCCGGCAGCTACAGTGGCGTGGAGAAGGTGTTCGCCATTCAGGCAGGCCGCGAAATTCGTGTGATCGTGAATCCGGACGACGTGGATGACATTCGCATGGCATCACTGAGCGAAGAGATCGCGCGCCGCATCGAGGGCGAACTGCAGTATCCCGGGCAGATCAAGGTGGTGGTGATTCGCGAGCAGCGGGCGGTGGACTTTGCCCGCTAGCCTCATCGACGGCGTTGCCATTGCGCGCGAAATCCGATCGGATGTGGCGCTCCACGCCGCCCGCCTGACGGCCCGCGGCGTGCGTCCCGGTCTCGCCGTCGTGCTCGTGGGCGATGATGCGGCGAGCGCCGTGTACGTGCGCAGCAAGGGCAGGGCGTGCGAGGAAGCCGGCATGCACAGCGTCACGATCAGGCTCCCGGCAGCCACGTCGCAGGATGTGCTGCTGGCACAGGTGGACGCCCTGAACAGGGACCCGGCGATTCACGGGATCCTGGTGCAGATGCCGCTGCCCGCGCACATCGACGCGGACCAGATCATCCGGCGCATCCTGCCGCACAAGGACGTGGACGGCTTCCACCCCGTGAACGTCGGCAAGACGCTGATCGGCGAGCGCGATGGCTTTGCGCCGTGCACGCCGGCCGGCGTGCAAGAGCTGCTCGTCCGGAGCGGCGTGGACACAAAGGGAGCCGAGTGCGTCATCGTGGGACGCAGCAACATCGTCGGCAAACCGATGATGGCATTGATGGTGCAATCGGGTCCCGGCGCCAACGCCACCGTCACCGTGTGCCACAGTGCGACGCGGAACCTGGCCGCGCATACGCGGCGGGCGGACATTCTCATCGTCGCCGCGGGTCGCCCGTGCATGGTCAGCGGCGACATGATCAAGCCCGGCGCCGTGGTCATTGACGTCGGCATCAACCGCGTGGCGGATGCATCGGCGCGGAACGGCTACCGCCTCGTGGGCGATGTGGAGTTCGCGAGCGCGCGCGCGGTGGCGTCGCTGATCACACCGGTCCCGGGTGGCGTGGGACCCATGACCATCGCGCTGCTCCTCCGCAATACCATTCGTGCGGCGGAGCGCGCTGCCTCGGCATGACGCCCGCTCGCGGCCGGTCCTCGTCGCGCCTCGCGCGTGACGCTGCCCCGGATGCGCCTGACCTCTTCGCGGTGCCGCCGCTGAACACTGATGGCGCCGCGGCCGCTGCGTCGTTCGCCGTGCCGGTGAAGACCACGGGAGAGAGCGCGCAGCAGGCGATCGCGGTGTCCACGCTGACGGAAACGGCGAAGGCGGTGCTCGAGGGCGCGTTCACGCCGCTCTGGGTACGCGGCGAGGTGAGCGACTTCAAGGCGCATCGCAACGGCCACTGGTATTTCTGTTTGCGCGACGCGACGGCGCAGGTGCGATGCGTCGTATGGTCGCGCAATCAGCGGCGCATTCCGGCGCCACCGGACGACGGCATGCAGGTGTCGGCATGCGGCCAGCTCTCGGTGTATGCCGCGCGCGGCGACATGCAGTTCGTGGTCACCGCCATGGAGGCTGCCGGCGACGGGCTGTGGCGCAAGGCGCTCGAACTCTCGCTCAAACGCCTTCAGGCCGATGGACTGACGGCACCGGAGCGCAAGCGGCGCATTCCCGCCTTTCCCCGGCGCATCGCGGTGATCACGAGCCCGGATGGCGCGGCGCTGCGTGACGTCATGGCGGTGGTGCGGCGGCGCTGGCCGCTGGTGGAGCTCGTCGTCGTACCCGCGAAGGTGCAGGGCGAGGGCGCCACGGAGGAGCTGATCGCGGCGCTCGGGCGCGTAAATCGCTGGGGCGGAGCCGACACGGTGATCATTGGACGTGGCGGCGGCGCGCGTGAGGACCTGTGGGCGTTCAACGACGAGCGCGTGGCGCGCGCGCTCGCGGCGTGCACCGCGCCCACGATTTCCGCCGTGGGGCACGAGGTGGACACGACGCTGTGCGATCTCGTGGCCGACCTGCGCGCGCCGACGCCTTCGGCGGCCGCGGAAGCCGCCGTCCCGGTGCTCGCGGATGAGCGGGATCATCTCGGTGTGTTCGCCAGGAACCTGCGCCAGGGTCTCACGGGACGCGCCGCGGACATGCGCGCGCGGCTCGAGCTGTCGCATCGGGACCTGCGGCGGCGCGGCGAGCAGCTCGTGGAATCGCGGCGCGCGCGGCTCGAAGCTGTCGCAGGGCGACTGCATGCACTGAGTCCGCTGGCGACGCTCGCACGTGGCTTCGCCGTGGCACGGGGAGCGGACGGCGAGCCGCTCACCAGTGCACACCAGTTCTCTCCGGGACTGGCCTTTGCGCTCGTTTTGCGCGATGGCCGTGTGCCCTCGCAGGCCACGGGCGCGCCCGAACTGTCCGCGCCGGATGCGGCGACACCTGAACCAGGCGAGTGACACATGGCATATGAGCAGGACGTTCAACGGCTCGAACAGATCATCGCGGCGCTGGACCGCCGGGATCTCGACCTCGATGCGGCACTTCGCCTCTTCGAGGAAGGCGTGGAGCGGCTCCGCGCCGCCTCCGCTGCACTGGGCGCGGCCGAAGCCAGCGTCCGCCAGCTCGTCGAACAGGCCGACGGTTCACTCGGACTTGCCGACTTCAATCGCTGAGCCCGTGGAGATGGAGTTCGCCGCGGACCGGTCCGCGGTGGATGCGGCGCTCGTTGGCCTCTGTGACCGGGCGCTGGCCGATCTGCCCGCGGCGGTGGCCGCCGCGATTCGCTACAGCCTCCTTGGCGAGGGCAAGCGGCTCCGGCCGCTGCTCGTGCTGGGCGCCTATCGCGCCTGCGGCGGCGGCGGCAACGCGTCCGCGCTCGCCGCGTCGGTGGAGATCGTCCACGCGTACTCACTCGTGCACGATGATTTGCCGTGCATGGATGACGATGACGTGCGGCGCGGGCGCCCGACCACGCACCGCCGGCATGGTACGGGCGTCGCCGCCGTCGCGGGAGTGGCCATGGTGCCGTTGGCGGCGCAGGCGGCCGGCGACGCCGCGCTGGCCCTCGGGTTGCCCGCACACTCGCGCAGCGACATCGTTCGAGAGTTGATGCGGGCATCGGGCGCGGCCGGGATGGTTGGCGGACAGTTGCTGGATCTGGCCGGGGAGGAGCGGGTCCTGTCGCTGGCGGAGCTGGAAGGTGTGCACGCCGCGAAGACCGGCGCACTCATTGCGGCTTCGGTTCGCATCGGCGGGATCGCCGCGGACGCCACGCCCCGGCAGCGCGACGCCCTGCAGGGATTCGGCGATGCGATCGGCCTCGCCTTTCAGATCGCTGATGACGTGCTGGACGCGACCGCGACCACGGCGCAGTTGGGCAAGACCGCCGGCCGCGACGCATTGCTGGGGAAGAGCACCTATCCGGCGCTGCTCGGGGTGGACGGCGCCGTGGCGCGGGCCGGTGCGCTGGCGGATCAGGCGCGCGCAGCGCTCCTGGCCGGTGGTCTGCTGACGCCCACGCTCAGCCGGCTCGCGCAGTTCGTCGTGGATCGCACCTCGTAGTACTGTTCAGCCTTTGTCCCCGAGTGGATATGCCGGTTCTGCCTCGCATCAACATTCCTGCCGATCTGAAGTCGCTGTCGCGCGACGAGCTCCGCACGCTCGCACACGAAATTCGCGCGGCGCTCATTGACAGTTGCTCCCGCACGGGAGGACACATCGGCGCCGGGCTCGGCGTGGTGGAACTCACCGTCGCGCTGCATCGTGTCTTCGATGCGCCGCGCGATCAGATCGTCTGGGACGTGGGACATCAGGCGTATCCGCACAAGATGCTCACCGGACGCAAGGGACGCTTCGAAACGCTTCGCCAGGAAGGCGGACTGTCCGGCTTCCTCAAGCGCGACGAGAGCGAGTATGACGCGTTCGGCGCCGGCCACGCGGCAACCGCCATTTCGGCGGCGTTGGGCATGGCGGTGGGACGCGATCTCATGGACGACGATTTTCGTGTGGTGGCCGTGGTGGGCGATGGCGCGCTGACCAGCGGGCTCTCGTACGAGGGGCTCAATAACGCCGGAGCGTCCGGGCGCGACATTCTCGTCGTCCTCAATGACAACGAGATGTCCATTGCGCCCAACGTGGGCGCCATCTCGAAATACCTTGGCTCCATCCAGCGCAATCCGATTTACAACCGGGTGCGCGGCGCACTTGGCACGGTGATGGACGAGCTGCCGGGACCATTGTCGGGCATTGGCGGCATCGTGCGCAAGTGGGAGGAAAGCATGAAGAGCTTCCTCACGCCGGGTGTGTTGTTCGAGGAGCTGGGTTTCCGCTACTTCGGCCCGATCGAGGGGCATGACATCGACGCCCTGGTGGACACGTTCACGGCTGTGAAGGGCATGCGCACGCCGCGCCTCGTGCATGTCATCACGCAGAAGGGAAAGGGGTTTCCCGCGGGCGATCATGGCGAGAAGTGGCACGCCCTGCCGCCCGGTCACGATCCGGCAACGGGCAAACAGCTCAAGACATCCACTGCGAATCCGGCGTACACCGCGGCCTTCGGCAAGGGGCTCGCGGAGCTGGGCGCCGAGGAACAGCGACTGGTTGTGATCACCGCCGCCATGCCCGCGGGAACGGGCACGGGAATGTTTGGCAAGGCGTTTCCGGCCCGTTTCTTCGATGTGGGTATAGCGGAAGGGCATGCCGTGACCTTCGCGGCGGGGCTGGCAACGCAGGGGCTGCGGCCCGTTTGCGCCATCTACTCCACCTTTCTCCAGCGCGCGTACGACAACGTGATTCACGACGTCGCGCTCCAGCGGCTGCCGGTGATCTTCGCCATGGACCGCGCGGGACTCGTGGGCGAGGACGGCCCGACACACATGGGTCTGTACGACATCGCCTACATGCTGGCGGTGCCCGGCATGACGGTCACTGCGCCGAAGAATGCGACCGAGATGCTGGCATTGTTGCGCACCGGCCTGCGCCATGAGGACGGGCCGCTGTGTCTGCGTTATCCGCGCGATCCCGCGCCTGAAGTGCCGTTGCCCGCCGCGCAGATTCCACCGGTGCCCTTTGGGACCTGGGAAGTGCTGCGTCAGGGCACCGAGTGCGCCGTGCTCGCCGTAGGCACCATGGTGCTGCCCGCGCTCGAAGCGGCCGCCACCCTCGCACATGACGGGGTGAACGTCACGGTGGTGAACTGTCGGTTTCTCAAGCCCTATGACGACGTGACGCTCACGGCGATCGTGGCCAACCACTCGCGCATCCTCACCGTAGAGGAGGGGACCGTGGTGAACGGCTTCGGCGCGATGATGGCGGCTCGGATCCAGCAGCTCGATCCGGCCGTTCGGGTCGCGGTGCACGGCGCGCCGGACCGCTTCATCGAGCAGGGCTCACGCCGCCGGCAGCTCGAGCTGACGGGCCTCGACGCGGCCGGCATCACGCGGCGGCTCCGCGCCCTGCTCGAGAGCGAGGCGATGACCGGGTGACTCGCATTGGCGTCGTGGGCAACCGCCGCTATGAGGGGCTGCCCGGAGTACTGGAGACACTGCAGCGGCGGGCTCCGGCGCTGGGGATGACGCTGGCGTACGAACGGGAGTTGTGCGACGCCGGTGCGCGCGGCGACGAACTGGACGATCCCGCCGGCATCGATGCGCTCATCACACTGGGCGGTGATGGCACCATGCTGCGCGGCGCGCGCCTCGTGGCAGGGCGACAGATCCCGATTCTCGGAATCAACCTCGGCCGGCTCGGCTTTCTCACGGCGTGTGCGGGCAGCGACCTCGAGGATGCACTCGACCGGTTCGCCACCGGCGACTACGCCATCCAGTCGCGCATGGCGCTCGAGGCGCGATCGTCGCGCGACGGCGACGTCAGGCAGCGGGCCCTGAATGATGTCGTGCTGCACAAGGGCGGTTTTGCGCGGGTGCTGCAACTCCGGGTCTTCGTCAACGGGGAGCTGATCGGCGCGTACGCAGCGGACGGACTCATCATCGCGACGCCCACCGGCTCCACGGCGTACAGCCTGTCGGCCGGCGGACCGGTCGTGGTGCCAACGCTCGACTCGATTGTCCTCACGCCGATTTCACCGCACACGCTCGCGGTTCGGCCCGTGGTGCTGCCGGCCGGCGCCGAGGTTGGCGTGAAAGCGGAGGATGGGCCCGACGAACTTCTGGTAACGATCGATGGCCAGGTCGGCAGCACCTTTCTTCCCGGTGACACGCTCATGGTGCGCCGCGCGGAGCGGCCCGTGTTGCTGGTACACTTTCGCGACACGACATTCTTCTCTCGCATGCGCCGCAAGCTGGCCTGGGGCGGCCTGCGGGAGCGGGGCGAACAGGACGTGTGCTGACCGAGCTGCGCATCAGGAATCTCGCGATCATCGATGCTCTGACGCTCCCGCTATCAGGTGGCCTCACCGTGCTCACGGGCGAAACCGGCACGGGCAAATCCATCATCATCGGTGCGCTGGGGCTGCTGCTCGGTGAACGTGCCAGTGCGGACCTCATTCGTACCGGCGCGGAGCGCGCATCGGTGGAGGGAACGTTCGATCTCAGCGGTCGCACCGGGTTGCTCGCCATGCTCGACGAGCGCGGCGTGGCAGTCGAGAACGATACCGTGGTGCTCAAGCGCGACATCTCCTCCGCTGGCCGCGCACGGGGCTGGATCAACGGCACCACCTGCACGACCGCCATGCTCGCCGACGTGGGGCGCGCGCTCGTGAACCTGCACGGCCAGCACGAGGCGCAGGCGCTGCTCGACACCTCCGCGCAGCGCGAGATTCTCGATGCGTTTGGTGGCGCGTCGGGTGAAGCGGCCACGGTGCGACGGCACTTCGATGCGCTCGCCGCGGCCACGCGGGAGATGAAGGCGCTGGAGGCCCGGCGGGCAGAGGCGGAGAAGCAGGCCGACTATCTGCGGCACGTCGCCAGCGAAATCGACGCGGCGCGGGTCGAGCCGGGTGAGGACGCGCGCCTCGACGAGGAGGCGAAGCGCCTGGAGCACGCGGAAGAACTGAAGGGTCTCGCCGAAGGCATGGCGGCACACCTGGATGACGGAGAGGATGCCATCCTGCCGCGGCTCGCGCACGTGCAGCGGTCGCTCGCCGCCATTCAGCGCATCGATGCCTCGCTCGAACGTCTGCAGGAGCTCTACGATGCGGCCTTTTACGCGCTCGAGGAGCTGGCGACGGCGCTCGCCGCCTACGCCCAAGCCGTGGACCTCGATCCCTCGCGGCTCGACGAGGTGCATCGCCGGCGTGATCTGCTGTTCCGGCTCATGAAGAAGTACGGCCCCACGCTGCACGACGTAATGGACCGCGGGCGGCGGGCGCGCGCGGAGCTGGAGCTCGTCGATGCCGGCTCGCTGGATCTGCGAGAGCTCGAGGCCCGGCGCAGTGCCGCCGCCATCGCCCTCGGACAGGCCGCTGCCGCACTCTCGGAGCGCCGCCGCACGGCGGCCGAGCGCCTCGCCCGCGACGTGGATGCGCTGCTGCCGGAGCTGGGCATGCGTGACGGCCATCTCACCGTGGCGCTCGTGCCGCGCGCGGACATCGGGCCCGACGGTGCCGAGGACGTCGAGTTTCGCGTCGCCATGAACGTCGGTCATGACTCGCGCCCGCTCGCGCGCGTGGCGTCGGGCGGCGAACTCTCACGCGTGATGCTCGCACTCAAGACGATTCTCGCACGACTGGACCACGTGCCCACACTCGTGTTCGACGAGGTGGACGTGGGCATTGGCGGACGGGTCGGCCTGCAGGTTGGCGATCTGATGCGCGCGGTCGCAGCGCACCATCAGGTCCTCGCCGTGACGCACCTGCCCCAGATCGCCGCTCGCGCCCATCAGCACATCGTCGTCAGCAAGGGCGCCCGCGACGGCATCACCACGGCGGATACGAGTGCGGTAGAGGGCGGCGCGCGCGTGAGCGAAATTGCCCGCATGCTGGGCGGCGATCCGGACAGCGAAACCAGTCTGGCCCACGCACGCGAACTGCTCGACGCCGCGGCGCCGCCACGGGGAAGAAAGCGGGCGCGCGCCTGATCACTTCGCAGCGGCCGCGTGCGTCCCGTCACCCCACAGCGACACTCGGAGTCGCACGCGCAGCTCCGTCATCGTTCGCCTGGCTCTGCCGCCCGATACGCTCAGATCCTGATACCGGGAGAGACTGACTTCAACGGGCACACCCCCGCGCCCCTCCACGTGCGCGGCGATCGTCGAGAAGACCACGCCAAAGCCCAGGCGGTGCAGCGTGAGCGCGGACGCGGCATCGAGGACGGACGCATCTACCAGGACGGCGGCGCCAGACGTGTCCGTCGTCTCGAGCGTACCGGTGAAGGTGCCTGCGCCCCGATGCAGATACAGATACTGCGCGCCAACCGAGAAGTAATCACCCAGCACCAGGCGGGGCGTCGCCTCCAGCGCGATGTAGTCGCCGGGCGCGCGACGCGTGCTCACCGCGCCGGCGACACTGGAAAATGGATCGCCCGGTTGCGACACGCGAATCGTGCGGGTGTCAGGCAGGGCATGCCCGTAGCGACCCACCACGCTGGCCCAGAAATGACGGCTGGCCATGATGTCCCACGACGATGAGGCTTCGATTGCCGTCTGCCCCGTGCCCGTTCCAATGCCGAACTGCGCGAAGGGATTGGCGGGAGCACCACTCCCGATGCGGACGCGCGCCTGGACGGCGCTGCGCACGTGGAGGCCGGAGACGCGAATGCGCTGCGCCTCGGAGAGTTCTCCGAGCCAGGTGAATCGGGCCCACAGCGCGGCATCACCCAGGCCGCTCTGATCGAAGGTACGCGCCGAGTCGGCGTGTATCGCGCGTGCGGTATCGGGGAAGTAATCCGCAATGACCTTGGTGCCCGCCTGCGTGATCGAGCCACCGATGGTCAGACGATTCGTCACGCCCAGCTCGAGGCCGAGGGGCGTGCGCCGCGCCTGCGACTGCGTCCGGATGCTTGCTCCACTGGGCGCCGTGAAGCGCTCTTCGAAACGGATCCAGTCGTTCGTGGCGATACCCCGCACGGTTCCGGCGGGCAGCGTCGTCGCGTCGTCACCGAAGCCGAGCACCGCCTGTGCCGGTGCGACCGCAGCCCATGCTCCGAGCGTGAGGGCCGCGAGCGCGATGGGCCGGCGCGCGGCGTCCAGCGCGCGGTGGACAGGGGCGACGACAGATAGGAGGCGGATCGAACCGGCTGGTGAAACGTGGACCGAAGGCAAGCACCACGCGGTGCCCGGGGACCTGGCGGCTAGTCTGCCATGTGGTGGGTCCGTTGTCAACTTGACGGCGCGGGCCGCTTCACCATCGCAGTATATTGTGCGAGTCGTCGCGTGGTGCCGCATGGCGACCACGACTCCAGCCCCTTCTCCGTGCGCGTCCTCCCGAAATCTGCGATCCCGTGGCAGGTGACCGGCAATCACTGGCTCTCGCTCCCGTGCATTCACCCTGTAGACGGTTCGCTGTATGCGCTCGGCATCCTGCACCGTGGCGCGCGGGCCGCGGTGGAGTTCGCCGGCTCCGCGGATTTTCTGGAAGCGAAGGGACCGCCATTACTGCGCCTGCGCATTCATATCAATGGCACGGAGCGCGAGCTGGGTGGGAACGGCCTGGCCTGGGAGCGCGCACTGGGCTGGATCCCGACCTTCACCTGCACGCTGGACCAGCTCGTGCTGCGCGGGACGGTGTTTGCACCGTACGGACGCGATGCCGATGCTGCCGGTGCGGTCTACGCCATTGCCGTTGAGAATCGTGGGAACGACGCAGTCCAGGTGACCGTCGCCCTCGAGGGCGTGCTCGGTCACCGGCAGCTTCGGGTCCGCACGCCGCGCGCACTGGACGACGCGCATCGGGTCACCGCGGGCGACGACGGCGTGCTGCTGCTCGATGGCAGCTCGCAGCCCAGTTTGGCGGCGCTCGCGATCGCGGCGGACGGCGCGTGGCGTTCATCCATTGGCAGCGCGAGCGATGCACGCTTCACGATCGAGCGGTCCCTTGCGGTCGCAGCCGCCGAACATCAGAGCATGGCATTCTTCATTGCGGCGGGTCCGGAGCGGGACGGTGCCGAGGCCACGGTCGGCGTCATGCGGCGGCGCGGCTGGCGCGACCTGCTGGGTTTGACGCGCGATGCGTTCCAGGCAATGGAGCAGTCTGTCGGGCACGACGGACTCGATCGCCTCATCAATCGCAACCTGCTCTTCGCGCTGTTCTTCGGCGTGGGCCGCGGACTCGACGATGCGCAATACTATCTCGTGCGCTCTCGTGCGCCGTGGAACGGGCGCGGCGTCACGTTGCGCGACTGGGAGGCGCTCTCCTGGCTGCTTCCTGCGGTGCAGCTTGCCGATGGCGGACTGGCGCGCGAGCTCCTGTTGCGGGCGTGCGAGCTGCACGGCTACGCACCGGGCAATGGCGTGCACTACCTGGACGGCACGCTCTTCGAGGCTGGTTTTTCGCTGGAGGGAGTCGCGGCGTACCCGCTCGCTGTCGACCGGTACGTCCGGGACACGGGCGACGACCAGATCGTCGAGGAACCGGTGATCGCCGACACGTTGTACGCGGTGCGGGACGACCTCGCCGCGCGCCGCGACGAACACGTCCCGCTCTATGCGACCGAGGTGACCCTGTCGGGCGTGCCCACCCCGTATCCGTACACGCTCCATGGAAACGCCGTCACGGGCCAGGCGCTCGAGATCCTGCGCCGCACGCTGGATGAGGAAAGCGCGCGCAAAGTGGAAGATCCGGACGCCGTGCGTGCGGCGCTGCGGCGTCACTTCGCCGTCGAGCAGAATGGGAAAGTCACGTTTGCGGCCGCGATCGATCTGACCGGCCGGACGCATGATGAAGATGACCCGAGTGCTTCGGCGCTCTGGCTACCGTTGTACGGTGCGGTGGAACGCCAAGATTCCATCTACCGCCGGACGGTGCGCGGCGTGGGCGCGGAGCCACATGCGCTTGCGCTGCAATGCGCACGACTGTTGGGTCCCGACGGCGCGGCGGTGATGCAGTGGCTGCGCCGCGCGCCCCTCGACGGCGGCATTGCCGGCGAGATCGTGGACGAAGAGGGACGCGTCGCGGGAAACGGCGGCGATGCCGCGCTCGCCGGGCTGCTCGCTTGGAGTGTGTGGTACGCGGTGCATGGCCTCGGCCTGCATCCCTGAGGGTTTCCCCTCTTCTGTCACGGAGCGCGATGTCGTAGGCTTCACGCCGCATCATTCCACCAGAGGAGAACCCTCATGAGGCCGGACCGAGTTGCATGGTGCCTTGCCCTCTGTATCTGGCCGGTACCAGCGGCACTGCTCGCGCAGGGATACCAGCTCAATGAAGTCGGCTCCTGCGCCGTCGCGCGAGCGCAGGCCGTGGTCGGCGCGCCCTGCAAGGATCCGTCGAGCATCTACTGGAATCCGGCGGCCACTGTGGATCTTCGCGGATGGTCAGCCTATGCCAGCCTCACGGCTATCGCCGTCGGCGGAGATTTCACCGCCGATACGTCGGGCCACGTCACCAAGGCGGATGTGCCGGCCAGCTTCCCGCCGGCGCTGTTCGTGAATTACGGCTCCCGAGGCGGGCGATGGGCTGCTGGAGTTGGCGCATACGTGCCGTATGGTCTGTCCTCACAATGGCCGGAGGACTTCTCAGGGCGCTTCGAGGCACAAAAGGCTTCGCTGTTCTCTCTCTACGTGCAGCCGAACTTCGCGTACCGCTTTGCCACCCACTGGTCGATCGGCGGCGGCCCGGTCATCGGCTACGCGCACGTTCAACTGGTGCGGGGACTCGATCTCGCCACAGAGATGACACCAGTGGGGGTGACATTCGGTCAGCTCGGCATTCCGGCGCGGACGCAATTCGCCCAGGCGACGCTCGAGGGCAGCGCCACGGCATTCGGATTCAACGTGGCGATCCACGGCACGATTGGTGACAGCTGGGAAATCGGCGCGCGCTATCTCTCCAAGCTGGACTTCAAGTACAACGACGCCACCGCCAGCTTCACGCAGACGCCGACGGGTCTCACGCTCTCGGCTGCCAATCCGTTCGGGGTGCCCGCGAATACGCCGGTAGACGCGCTCTTGAGTCCCTTGTTCGACCCCGGCGCGACCCTGTCACGGCAGAAGGCGTCGTCGGCGCTGCCGAACCCCGCGCAGTTCGAAATTGGTGTGGGATACACCGGACTCGTGAACACCACACTCTCGGCCGACTTCACGCTGTCGCAGTTCTCGGTATTTCAGGTGCTCCCGATCACGTTCCATGGTCCGGCCAGCGCGGCGAACGAACGGACACTGGAGGATTACAACAATTCCTGGTCGGTGCGCGCCGGAGTCGAGCATGCGTTTGCCATTGGCATCAAGGGGCGCGCCGGCGTGAACTTCGTGAAGTCGCCCGCGCCGGACGTCACGGTCACGCCGGAGCTGCCCGACCAGAACCGCATGAATTACACGGTGGGCGCCGGAGTCCCTCTGTCACCTCGCTATACCCTGGACATTGGATATCTGCGTGTGCAGACCAGCGGACGACGCGGACGCGTCGTTCAGCGTACCGACGAGAGCCAGACTGCGGCGGCGCTCAATTCCGGGTTCTACCGGCTGAGCGCCAATGTCTTTTCGCTGAGCGTACGCGCCAACTTCTGACCGTCACCATCAACGCCTCGGGAGTACATCGCCGATGTCCCGACTTCCTGGTTTCGCCGACTGTGCACGGCTGCTCATGCTGGCGGCTACGCTTACGGCGTGCAGCGAGAGCAACGACCTGGTCAACCCCCCGCCTCCGGTGAGTCCGCTCTTTGCCAGCTACGTCTCGCTGGGCAACAGCCTCACGGCCGGGTATCAGTCCGGCGGCATCAGCGACTCCACACAGCAGCTGGCCTATCCCGTACTGGTCGCGCAACAGATGGGGACGCCATTCACCATCCCGGCACTCCGGGAACCGGGGTGTCCACCGCCCATCGCGAACTTCCTCACCGGTGAGCGGGTGAGTGCGCCCCAGGGACTCACCGATGCGTGCAGCTTTCGCTCCGACGTCACGGGCAGGGCGGTGATCAACAACGTCGCCGTGCCGGGCGCGTATTCAGTGGATCCCACGAGCTTCAGCGGCACCGGTGCCAATGCGCTCACAACACTCATTCTGGGTGGCGAAACGCAGGTGCAGCGCGCGCTCGACGCGAATCCGACGTTCGTCTCGGCCTGGATCGGCAACAACGATGTTCTCGCGGCAGCCCTCTCCGGCATCCTGGTTCCCGCGACCGGCATTTCCCCGGGTGTCACGCCGGTGGCGACCTTCGCGCAGAACTACGCGGCATTGATCAGCGGGCTGCAGGCCGGCACGTCGCTCAAGGGCGGTGTGCTCCTCGGCGTTATCCAGGTGGCCGCCGCACCCGCGCTCTTTCCGGCCGCGCTGCTCGTGAACGATCCGCGCTACAAGGGCATGTTCGACGCGGCCGTGGGTGTGACGGTGACGATCCATCCGAGCTGCACGGCCACCACGAAGTCGCTGATCTCGTTCGCCATTGTCGCGCAGATGCGCGCCTGGCTGGCGGATCCCAATCCGGATCCGACGCAGCGGGCCGGCGTACCACCAGTGCTGCTCTGCGAAAAGAACCAAGCGGGCTTTCCGGCGCCACTGGGCGATATCTTCGTGCTCGATGCCGATGAGCAGGCCTCGCTCGCGACGACGATCAACAGCTACAACGCGATCATCGACAGCACGGCAAATGCCCTCGGCTGGGCGTTTGCGGATCTCAACCCCACGCTCGCGCAGCTACGCAGCGACACGGCGGTGGTGCCGGCCTTTCCACACCTCGATCAGCCCGCGACGCCGTACGGCGACTACTTCTCACTCGATGGAATTCATCCGGCCGCGGCGGGGCAGCGACTCATCGCCGACAGCGTCATCAGCGTGATCAACGCCAAGTTCGGCACCGCCATTCCGAGCATCGGCGCCGCGATCAACTGAGAGTGCGGAGCATTGCATGGCGCCGGTGCACGAGCCAAACGGCGCGCACTCCCATGGTGATTGTAGTGCCCTTGTTCGCGCGCCGTGACCCGGATAGCTTCACGTCGAATTGCGGGAATAGCTCAGTTGGTAGAGCACAACCTTGCCAAGGTTGGGGTCGCGGGTTCGAGTCCCGTTTCCCGCTCTCTTCATCCCCAGAAGCAGCAGGTTCCGAGGAGCCGCGACACGCAGGAAGCGCGGCCGCTGATGTCATCGCCGGCCAGGGCGCGCGTATGGAGACGTGGGGTGCGCGATCGGTCGGCCCGGGTGGCGAAAAGGGGCAGACGCGAGGGACTTAAAAGGCGTCTGACCGGGGGTGTTTCCTGACTAGCGTTTCGCGCCTTATCTGCTGCTACGGCAATGCGTTGCGCGATAGCCACCAGAAACAGTTACGAGGGAAGCACTAGGCGGAAGCAGTAGCAGGAATCGGAACCAACCCGGTGCGCTCGGCTTCACCTTCCCCGGTTTCTTCCCCTGGACGTTCGGCGTCCGGCGCGGCCTGCTTGCGCACGCGCGGCGTGTAGTCGTCCGCGTTGGGGTCGTACTTGCCGTAGCGCGTGATGACCTGGGTGGCGTTCTGGTGGCCGAGTTGCTTCGCGGCGATCTGGTACGAGTACCCGTCCCGCAGCAACTGCACCGCGTGCGTGTGCCGGTGGTCGTGCAGGGTGCTGTCCTTCAGCTTCAGTGCCCTGGTCGCGGCGCGGTGACTGGCCAGGGCGCGGTATTCGGTCACCCCTTCGAACACCAGGGCATCCGGGGCTTTCCCCTCCAGCGCGGGGCGGATGTACGGCACAGTCCAGGCGTTCTCGGGCACGATGCGCGTGGTGCGGGTGCGCCATGCCGTCTTGCTGCCCCGGGCCTGCACGGTGCCCGCGCCGAGGTCCACGTCGCGGACCCGCAGTCGGGCGATGGCCTGCCATTCCAGGCCGGCGCCACACATCAACGCTTCCAGCGCGGCGTACGGTTGCTCCAGTGTGGCGATCAGGCGTTGCGCGTCCGCGCGGTCGTAGTGGGTATCGCGCCCGGGCCGCTCCCTGTGGCCGCGGATGCCCTTCACGGGGTGCGTGTCAATGACTTCAAGCTCTTTCAGGTAGTTGGCGAAGGATGACGCCGCGGCCTTGTAACGGTTCCGCGTGGGCAGGCCGCAGGTCAGCCCCTTCAACCACTTCGCTACGGCGCCCTGGGTGAAGCTGGACCGCGGGAAGGGTTCGCCCTCGGGGATCAGGCTGCGCACCTGTGCCAAGTACTTGTCAGCGGACCCCGCACAGCG
>Ga0105240_10005432_pt1 | contig 18999 bp, 14 predicted proteins | sample KBSC54metaG_FD_80426 | JGI IMG/M metagenome (GOLD analysis project Ga0105240, IMG submission 80426) | Corn rhizosphere microbial communities from Kellogg Biological Station, Michigan, USA - KBS C5-4 metaG | ecosystem: Host-associated > Plants > Roots > Rhizosphere > Soil | place: Michigan, USA... | reverse complement strand
GCCAACCGAGATCGCCGCCTTTCGCGCCCGATGCATCCTCGGAGTTCGCGCGCGCGAGATCCTCGAAGCTTGCGCCGCCCACGAGGCGCTCGCGCAGCCTGTCGATGCGCGCTTTCGCGTCGGCTTCCGACGTCTGCTCGTTGACCTTGATCAGGATGTGGCGCGCATGCGTCTGGTCGACGACCGTGGGCTGGTCGCGGTTGCGCTGGTCGACGAGCTTCACGATGTGGAACCCGCCGGCGCTTCGCAGGACGTCGGAAATGTCCCCCGGCTTCATCTTGCGCACGACGTCCGCGAATACCGACGGCAGTCGCGCACGCGTGCGCCATCCAAGGTTACCCCCCGACGGCGCGTCGGGCGCACCCGACCAGGCCGCGGCAACCTGGCCGAAATCCTTGCCCGCCTTCACCTCGGAGAGCGCCTGTTCGGCGCGCTTGCGACTCGCTTCGACGACATCCGGCGACGCCTGCTCCGGCACGGTGATGTAAATGTGCGACAGCAGGTACTCGTCCTCGCCGCCCGTCTGCGACGCCACCGTCGCGAGGTAATTGTCCACCTCGGCATCCGAGACGCTGACCTTGCTGTCGACTTCGCGGTCGCGCACGCGCTGGACGATGATCTGGCGGCGGATGTCGTCGCGATAGTTTGCGTAGGGAATGCCCTCTCGCTCGAGCACCTTGCGAAACGCGTCCGGCGCGAGCTTGTTTTCCTCGGCGACGCGCAGGATCGTCCGCTCGACCGTCGTATCGTCGACGCGGATGCCGGTTTCCTTCGCGAACTGGAGCACGGCGCGCTCGATGATCAGGCGTTCGAGCACCTGCTTGTCGAGGACGTCGCTCGACGGCGCGGTTATGTTGGACGCCTTCATCTGCGAAAGCAGGATGCGGCGCTGCTCGTTCATGTCCCATTGCGTGATCGCCTCGTCGTTGACGATGACGAGCACGCGGTCGAGCGGCACCGGGCTCGCGTCGGCGCGCGCGGCCGCCGGTGCGGCGGGCGCCTGCGCGCACGCGAGGCGCGCAAACAGCAGCAGCACGACGCCCAACGCGGGAAGGAGACGGCTTGGAATCTTGCCGGCCATCGGGGATCAGCCTTTCAGAATTCGGGGAGCGGTTCGATTCGCTCGCGGGCGCGCAACGAAGTATCGTTCGTGGGCACGTAGCCCGGCACGCTGCGCCGCAGAAGTTCGAGCGGGCTGGTTCCGACACGCGCGAGCCCGTTGAGTTCCAGTTGCACGAACACGGACGTGGTCGACTGCTGCGTCGTGGTCGTCAACCGCTGGCCGACGACGCGCAGCACCCAGCAGTCGGCATTGTACTCGACGCCCGCGACTGCCTCCAGCGTCTTCCGGTCGGTAAGTGAGTAATTCCAGCGGCCGATCAACGACCAGCGATCGGAGACCGGCCATTGGCCCGACAGGTCGACCTGCTTGATTTGCGTGAGCGCACCGGTCGGGTCGATCAGCGTGCGCGTATACCGCCACGTCGCGTTCAGTACACGGCCCGGCGATGGCGTATAGCGCAGGCCGGTGTTGAATCGCTCGACTTCGTGCCCGTCGAAGTTGTATTGCAGCAGGTTGGTGAGGGACCACGCCTCGGACAGCCGGCCTTCGGCAGATACCAGGAAGTCGGACGTTGCTGCCGAGCGCAACGGCTCGTTCAGGCTCACCTGCTGGTCTTCGAAATAGAAGCGCTGGCCGATGGCGAGACGCAGCCGTTCCGCGCCGGTGTCGCGATCGAGAAAACGCGAGGTGAGCGCCAGCGTGAGCTGGTTCGCATCGCCGATGCGGTCGTTGCCGATGTAGCGATTTTCAGCGAAGAGCTGCGAGAAGTTGAAATCGTCGAGTGCGGTATCGAAGACGGGTGCGTCGGTTTGCCGCTTGTACGGGACGTAGACATAAAATGCGCGCGGCTCGAGCGTTTGCGTCAATGGCGTATGCAGCACGTCGAGATCGCGCTCGAAGACGAGACCCGCGTCCACGCTCGTGATCGGTATCGCGTAACTCGGGTGGCGGTCCGGCAGCGCGGCGGTCGTCTGGTCGAGCAGGTACTCGCGCACGTTGACCCCGGTCTTCGCCGTGAAGAACCACGATGATCCTCGTCGCATCCACGCGACAGACGGGTAGGCAACGACGCGCTCGCCGGTTGGCACCAGCGCCTCCTGCGCGAAGCGCGCGTATTCGGCCGTTCCGCTCCACGTGAGACCGAGCCAATCCGTATCGCGCAGCGTTCCCATGATCTGGGGCACGCGGTTGTAGGGCGGGACGACCGGCGCGTTCGGGTCCTGCAGTGTCTGATAGCTCTGCATCCTCGCGAGCACCGTCCATGGACCCGACGTCGCGACGAGCCCGCCCTCGCGCGGCAGCGTCTTTTGCGACGTGATCGCGACGCGATCGGCGAAATCGGCGAAATAATTGTCGTCGGAGACGCGATTGACGTTCCAGAATCCCGCGAGCCATGGCGCGAACTGCTCGGTGTGCGTCCATGCGAGCGCGTAGCGGCGCTCACCGGTCTGCCGGTCGTTCGGAAGTATCTCCGCGTCCATCTCGCCGCTGGCCGTTCCGAACGTCGACGCGGCGTCGCCGAGCAGGTAGCGGAATTGCCCGCCGATCATCAGCCCGCGCTTGGTCATCAGGCGCGGCGTGATCGTCGCGTCGTAGTTGGGCGCCAGGTTGAGGTAATACGGTGCGGTCGCCTCGAATCCGCGTACGCCGGTCGAGCCGAGGGTGGGCGTGAGAAAGCCGGACTTGCGCTCGTTCGACAGCGGGAACTGGAGCCAGGGCGAATAGAGCACCGGCACATCGAGAAAATGCACCGACACGCGTCGCGCGGTTCCGACCTTGCGCAGGTTGTCGACCTCGAGCTCGTCTCCGCGCAGATACCAGTCGGGATGCGGCGCGACGCACGTCGTGTAGCTCGCGTCGCTTGCCTCGTAATGGTTCGGCCCCGTGAAGCGTATTTCGGACGCGTCGCCGTGCCCGTCCGCCTCGGCGATGAAAAATCGCGGCTTGCGGAAAAAACCGACCTCGGTATCACGCTTGTATTGGAGCTGCGGACCGGTGATCCAGTCGAAGCCGCGGCGCAGGACCACGTGCCCGTCGCCGAAAATCGTCTGGTCATCGACCGCATATGAAAGGCGATCGGCCAGCACCGTCTCGCGCCGTGTCCGCAGCTCGACGTTGCCTTCGGCGGTGATCCGATGGTTGTCGCCTTCGAGCCGATCGGCGCGAAGGAACAGCGCGCCGCGCACTTCGCGCTCTTGCGCGCCGGGCGCCTGCAGCGGAGTGGCGACGGCGCCGGTCGTACGTCCCGGCGTGGCGGTTAGGCCGGTCGCCGGTCGCGGCGTGAGCACCTCGATCTCGCGCGAGAGCTTGAGCGACAGCGGCTCGCCAAGAACGGGTTGTACGCACAACGCGCCGGTCAGGGCGGCCCATGCGATGATCGGGCCGGCACGAGGCATCATCGATTGGAAGGAGTTTGCAACAGCGATTTGCTAAAATTTGCGCATTCTAGCCCGGCGCCGCGCGCCCTTGGCGCTCTGATCCCAATTTCGCAGATGAACGACCCGCGCGCCGACGCCCTGCGGCAATGGATCACGACGTCGTTGCGGGTGCCGGCCGGCTCGATCGTCCCGGCGTCGGCGGACGCGAGCTTCCGCCGCTACTTTCGCGTATCGCTTTCGGCGCCGTGGGACGCGGCCGATCGCGCCGCGACGCTGATCGCGATGGACGCGCCTCCGCCAAAGGAGGATTGTCGCCCGTATGTCCATGTGGCGCGGCTCCTGGAACAGGCCGGGGTGCACGTCCCGCGCGTCATTTGCGCCGACATCGCGCAAGGCTTCCTGCTGATGACCGATCTCGGCACGCAAACGTACGCGTCGATCCTCGATGTGCACACTGCGCCACGGCTCTACGCCGATGCGCTCGATGCGCTGGTGCTGATGCAGCGCGCGCGCTGCGAGGATGAGTTGCCCGCATACGACGATGCGCTGCTGCGCCGCGAGCTGATGCTGTTTCCCGACTGGTACGTCGCGCATCACCTGAAGCGGACGCTCGGGCCCGCCGAGCGCAGGTCACTCGACGCGGTGTTCGACGCGCTGGTGGCGAACAACCTCGCGCAACCGCGCGTCTTCGTGCATCGCGACTACCACTCGCGCAATCTGATGGCGTCGACGCCGAACCCGGGTGTGCTCGATTTCCAGGACGCCGTCCACGGCCCGGTCACCTACGATCTCGTGTCGCTGTTGCGCGACGCGTACGTCGAGTGGGGCGAGGAATGCGAGCTCGACTGGGCGATCCGCTACTGGGAACGGGCGCGGAAAGCCCATTTGCCCGTCAGCGCCGATTTCGCGGCGTTCTGGCGCGATTTCGAGTGGATGGGCGTGCAGCGGCAGCTCAAGGTGCTCGGCATTTTCGCGCGCCTTGCAGCAAGGGACGGCAAGGCCGGCTATGTCGCCGACATGCCGCGCGTGGCGCGCTACCTGCGCCGGGCGTGCGCACGCTATCCCGAGCTCGACGGGCTGACGGCATTGCTCGATGCGCTCGAGGAGCGCACGCCGGGCGTCGCCTGCGCGCGCTGACCCGGGATGCGGCCACTCGGGACGGCGATGATTCTGGCTGCCGGACGCGGCGATCGCATGCGGCCGCTGTCCGACGCGATGCCGAAGCCGCTGCTTCGCGCCGGCGGGAAGCCGCTGATCGTATGGCAAATCGAGGCGCTCGCTCGCGCCGGATTCCGCCACATCGTGATCAACGTCGCGCACGGCGCGGATCAGATGATCGCAGCGTTAGGCAGCGGTGACGCGTTCGACGTCGGCATCGTGTGGTCGCGCGAAGCCGAACCGCTCGAAACCGCGGGCGGCATCGCGACCGCGTCGCCGTTGCTGGCACCCGGTCCCGCGCTGATTGTTTCCGGAGACGTCTGGACGCGCTTCGACTATGCGTCGCTTCGTCCTCGATTCGAGGCGATGCGCGCTGCCGCCGCCGTACGATCAGCGCGCGCGCACCTCGTCATGGTGCCGAACCCGCCGTATCACTCCGACGGCGACTTCCCGCTCGTCGGCGAGCGCATCGAGCCGGACGGACCGGTTCGGCTGACGTTCGGCAACATCGGCGTCTATGACACGGCGCTGTTCCGCGACCTCCCGCGCGGTGTAAAGCTCAGGATGCTGCCGCTTTATCGCGAATGGATCCGCCTCGGGATCGTGTCCGGCGAGCGCTATGACGGGGCGTGGGCCAACGTCGGCACGCCGGCCGAGCTGGCGGCGCTCGACGCTGCGCTGACCGGGGAAGCGATCGAATGAGCGACGACAACCCGCTCCTCGACTTCACCGGCCTGCCTCGCTTCGACCTCATCCGTTCCGGGCACGTCGGTCCCGGCATCGACGCGCTGTTGCGATCGGCGCGCGAAGCCGTCTTGCGCGTTGCGCAGGACACGCGGCCCGCCACCTGGGTTTCGGTCGTCGCGCCGACCGAAACCGCATTCGATCACCTCGACCGCGCGTGGGGTGTCGTCGGGCATCTGAACGCAGTGGTCAATACACCGGCGATCCGCGACGCTTACAACGCCATGCTGCCGAAAGTCACTGCGTTCTACGCGGACATCGCGCAGGACGCGCGCCGGTTCGCGCGCTTTCGCGCGCTCGCCGAAAGCCCGGCGTTCTCGGAACTCGATGCCGCGCAGCGCAAGGTCGTCGACAACGCGCTGCGCGACTTCCGGCTCGGCGGCGCGGAACTGGCGGACGACGACAAGGCGCTCCTCAAGGCGGTGCAGGAGGAGCTCGCGACGCTGTCCGCGACATTCGACGAGAACGTGCTCGACAGCGAAAACGCCTGGTCGCATTACATCCCGCACGCGCAGGACCTGGCCGGCGTGCCGGCCGACGTCGTCGCGGCTGCGCGTGCGGAGGCCGAGGCCGACGGGCGCGCGGGCTACAAGCTGACGCTGCGCGCGCCCTGCTACACGCCGGTCATGGCGTACGCCGACGATCGGTCGCTCCGCGCGACGCTGCACCGCGCATCGGCCACCCTTGCGTCCGATCTCGGCGCATCGCCCGATTGCGACAACAGCGCAATCATCCTGCGCATCCTCGAATTGCGCCGGGCCGAAGCGCAGCTTCTCGGCTACGCGAATTTCGCCGAGCTGTCGCTCGTCCCGAAAATGGCGCAAACGACGGCGGAAGTGCTTGCATTCCTGCGCGATCTTGCCCAACGCGCGCGTCCGTTCGCAGAGCGCGAGTACGGCGAGCTCACCCTGTTTGCGCGCGACGAGCTCGGCATCCCGGACTGTGCAGCGTGGGATCTCGCTTATGTCGCCGAAAAGCTGAAGGCCAAACGCTTCGCATTCTCCGAGCAGGAGGTGAAGCAGTACTTCCCCGAGGACCGCGTGCTTGCCGGCCTGTTCGATGTCGTCGAGACGATCTACGGCGTCTTCGTGCGCCCGGCCAGCGCACCGACCTGGCATCCGAGCGTGCGCTTCTTCGAGATCCGCGATGCGCAAGACGCGCTCGTCGGCCAGTTCTATCTCGACCTGTATGCGCGCGCGGGCAAGCAAAGCGGCGCGTGGATGGGCGAAGCGATCAATCGGCGGTACGTACGCGATCGGCTGCAGCATCCGGTCGCCTGGCTCACGTGCAATTTCTCCGGGCCCGTCGATGGCCGCTCCGCGCATTTCACGCATCGGGAAGTGACGACGCTTTTTCACGAATTCGGACACGGCCTGCACCAGCTGCTCACCCGCGTGGACGTCGCGGGCGTATCCGGATTGCAGGGTGTCGAATGGGACGCCGTCGAGCTGCCGAGCCAGTTCATGGAGAATTACTGCTGGGAATGGGCGGTGCTGTCGCGGATGACCGCGCATGCCGAGACCGGCGCGCCCCTGCCGCGCGCGCTGTTCGAGCGCATGCTCGCCGCGCGGAACTTCGGCAGCGGCCTCGCGATGCTGCGCCAGGTCGAGTTCGCGCTGTTCGACATGCTCGTGCACAGCGAATATGTCCCGGGCGGCGGCGGCCGGTACGCCACCCCGCACGCGGTGCTCGATGACGTGCGGCGCGAAGTGGCGATCGTGCCGCGGCCGTCGTACGATCGCTTCATCCATTCGTTCGGGCACGTCTTCGCCGACGATTACGCGGCCGGCTACTACAGCTACCAATGGGCCGAGGTGATGTCCGCCGATGCGTTCAGCCTGTTCGAGGAGCGCGGCGTGCTGTCGCCCGAAATCGGTGCACGCTTTCGCGACGAGGTGCTGGCGCGCGGCGGCAGCCGGCGCGCGCTGGAGTCGTTCGTCGCCTTTCGCGGCCGGCCGCCATCGCTCGACGCGCTTCTGCGCCATAATGGAATGGTCGCATCCTGAGCGGAGTTGCAACACCATGCCGACTCGAAACTCGATTGCCGCATTGTCGATCGTCGTCCTTGCGGCGGTTGCCGCGGGAACGACCGCGCAAAGCCTCTATCGGTACATCGACGCGAACGGCCGCGTCGTCTATTCCGATCAGCCGCCGCCGCCGACCGCCAGGGATGTGCAGCCGAAACGGTTGCCCGAAAATGTCATTGAAACCGATCCGGTTCCGTTCGCGATGAAGCAGGCCGCGGAGCGGTTTCCGGTGACGCTTTACACGTTTGACTGCGACGTGTGCCGTGACGCGCAGGCGCTGCTCGTGAAGCGCGGCATTCCGTTCGCGACAGTGGTCGTTAGCGAAGAAAAGGGCGCCGCACGCCTCAAGGCGCTGACCGGCAAGCAATCGGCACCGGTGCTGCAGGTCGGCGACAAGCAGGTGATGCAGGGCTACAACGAGGAACGCTGGCAGGCGATGCTCGACGAGGCGGGCTACCCGAAGGCGGCGCCGGCATCGGCTGGGCAAGCCGCGCGCGCAACCCATGCGCCGGCGCCTGCCGCAGCGAAGGCCGCCGCGGCGGAACCCGACGCGGCGCCGCCGGCGCCGGGCCACGACTACCCGAAGTAGTGCGGGCTCGCGGAATTGGGTAATCGGGGTCAGCGCTGCAATTATCGCGGCGGAGAACGCCGAACCATGCCGTAAGGTTCATGCCGCAATAATTGCAGCGCTGACCCCGATTACCGATGGTCTTCGCGTCGCCGCTCTTCCTGTTCCTGTTCCTCCCCGCGACGATCGCGGCCTACTTCGCGCTGCCGCATCGCTGTCGCAACGCGGCGCTGCTCGTCGCGAGCCTCGCGTTCTACACCTGGGGCGAAGCGCGTTACGTCCCGCTGGTGCTCTGCTCGGTCGCGTTCAACTGGTGGATGGGGATGCGCATCGCGGACGCCGACGACCCGTCGCAACGCAAGCGACGCCTGGCGCTCGCCGTCGCCGGCAATCTCGCGGCGCTCGCGGTGTTCAAATACGCGAATTTCGCCGTCGCCAACGTCGATGCGATCGCGCCGATTTTCGGCGTGGCGCCGGTGACGCTCGCGACGATTCCGCTGCCGCTCGGCATCTCGTTCTTCACGTTCCACGCGATCTCGTATGTCGTCGACGTCTACAAGCGGACCGCGAGCGCGCAGCGCAGCGTTCGCGATTTCGCGCTATACATCCTGCTCTTCCCGCAGCTTATCGCCGGTCCGATCATCCGCTACCGCGACATCGCGGCGCAGATCATCGCGCGCGACGCGAACGTCTCGGAATTCGCCTATGGCGTACGCCGCTTCATCCTCGGGCTCGGCAAGAAACTGCTGATTGCGAACACGCTGGGCGCGACCGCCGATTCGGTCTTCGGGCTGCCGGGCTCCGAACTGAATGCCGGTGTTGCCTGGCTCGGACTCGCCTGCTACACGCTGCAGATCTATTTCGATTTCTCCGGCTACTCGGACATGGCGATCGGACTGATGCGGATGTTCGGCTTCCGCATCCTCGAGAACTTCAACTACCCGTACATCGCATGCAGCATTCGCGAATTCTGGCGACGCTGGCACATCTCGCTGTCGAACTGGTTTCGCGACTATCTGTACGTGCCGCTCGGCGGCAACCGCCACGGCGCGAAGCGCGCGTACGCGAACCTCGTCATCGTTTTCCTGCTGTGCGGCCTGTGGCACGGCGCAAGCTGGCCGTTCGTCCTGTGGGGCGCATGGCACGGCGTGTTTCTGGTCGCCGAGCGCGCCGGTCTCGAGCGGCCGCTCGCCAGGCACCGCTTCATCGGCCACGCGTACACGCTGGCAGCCGTCATGGGCGGCTGGGTGCTGTTTCGCTGCGACACGCTCATGCACGCGGCCGCCTACTATGCGGCGCTTCTGGGCTTCTCCGGCGCCGATCCCGCGCAACACCCGCTCGCGCAGTACGCGAACGGACTGCTGATCGCGACGCTCGTCGCAGGCACCCTGTTCGCAATGCCGCTCGCGACGCGATTCGGCGCATGGCGCGACCGGGCGATGCAGTCGAGCGTCGCGGCAATCGCGATCACCGCGGACGGCGCGTGGGTCGTCTGGGTCTTCGTCGCTTCCGCGGCGATGATGGCCGCAGGCACCTACAATCCGTTCATCTACTTCCGCTTCTGATGACGCCCGGCGTCGACGCACGCTCGCTTACGCGCGTCCCGCAGGCGGCGTCGCGCGACAACCGGCAACGCGATGTTTTCACTGCGGCCCTCTTCGCGATTGCCATCGCGACGATGGGGCTTGGCGCATTCCGGCCGCGCGCGAACGCCGCGCTCGACGCCGAAAACCGCACGATCCTCGCGTGGCCGGCGCCTGCATTCACGCGTGCATACGCATCCAATTTCGAGCGCGCGTTCGCCGACCGATTCGCCGGTCGCGACGCGTTGCTGCGCATTCACAACCGCACGCTGGTCCGTGCCTTCGGCGTATCGCCCGCGCAAAACGTGCTGATCGGACGAGACGGCTGGCTCTACTTCCTCGGCGAGGAAGGAACGTCGTTCGACCGCTTTTATCGAGGCGCGCCGGGAATGACCGACGCGCAGGTCGGACTGATCCTCGCCGAATTGAAGCGACGTGAACGCTTCCTCGCATCGCACCGCATCGCGTACGTGGTGACGATCGCGCCGGACAAGGAGACGATCTATCCGGAGCATCTGCCCCGATGGGCGGTGCAATCCGCGCAGCGGACGCCGCTCGATCGCCTCACCGAAGCCATCCGCGCAGATGGCACGCTGCGCTACGTGGATCTGCGGGCGCCGCTACGCGCGGCCAAGGCGCACGAGCGCGTTTACTACGCGACGGATTCGCACTGGAATTTCCTCGGCGCCGCAGTCGCGTATCGGGAAATCATGCGCGCGGTGAGCGAGGCGCTGCCGACGAAAAATGTCAGCATCGCACCCGTCGTGATGCCGCCGTACACCCCCGGCGTCGACGTCTACCGTGGCGATCTTGCGCGCATGACCGGTGACATCGGCCACTTCGGCGAGCCGGATTATGCGCCGCTGGGCAAAATCCTCGCGACACCACAATCGCGCTGTGGAAAGCGCATCGACGCGGGGAACAGCGTCGCTTACGAGTGGTACGGGTGCAACCGTCCCGGGCTGCCGCAAGCCGTGGTGTATCGCGATTCGATGGCGATCCCGCTGATTCCGATGCTGTCGGAGAATTTCAGCCGCGTCGCCTACGTGTCGAGCCATCTCATCGATGCCGCGTTCGTTCTGCGCGAGCGGCCCGATGTCGTCATCGAGGAAATGGTGGAGCGCGCGATGCTCTCGCCTGTCGCGACGCCGATGCCGGAACCGGAGCCGGACCGCTAGCCTTTGCTCGCGCTCTTGCGCAGTTCCTGCGCAAGCCCGAGGTCCTGGATCTTGCGCGTCAACGTGTTGCGTCCCCAGCCCAACCGGACCGCGGCTTCCATGCGATGCCCGCCGGTGTGCGCCAGCGCACGGCGAATCAGTGCGCGCTCGAATTCCCGCTGCAGCCGGTCGCCGACGCCGGGCTCACCGCGCGCGAGCGATTGCGCGAGCTCGCGATCGAGCGCTTCTATCCAGCCGCTGTCCCCCGCGTCGGCCTGATCGGTCGCGCCGGCGCGCACCTCGGCAGGCAGGTCCGCAACCTCGACGCGCTGACCGGGCGCCATCACCGTGAGCCAATGGCAGACATTCTCGAGCTGGCGGACGTTGCCGGGATACGCGAAGCCGGCAAGCACCTGCATCGCCGCATCGGAAAGCGCCTTCGGATCGACTGCGAGATCACGCGCGCTCTTCGCGAGGAAGTGCCGCGCGAGCGGCGCGATGTCCTCGGCACGCTCGCGCAACGGCGGCAAGCGCAGGCGCACGACGTTGAGGCGATGCAGCAGGTCCTCGCGAAACGAGCCCTGGCGCACGCGCTCTTCGAGATCGCGATGCGTCGCGGCGATGATCCGCACCGTGGCGCGTTGCACGGCGTGACCGCCGACACGGTAATACTCGCCATCCGCGAGCACCCGCAACAGACGCACCTGCAGGTCGGGCGGCATGTCGCCGATTTCGTCGAGAAACAGCGTCCCGCCCTCGGCCTGCTCGAAGCGGCCGCGACGCATCGTCGCAGCCCCGGTGAAGGCACCGCGCTCGTGCCCGAACAACTCGGATTCGAGCAGGTCCTTCGGAATCGCGGCGGTGTTGATCGCGACGAACGGACCCGCGGCGCGGGGGCTGTGGCGATGCAGCGCCCGCGCGACCAGCTCCTTGCCGGTGCCCGATTCGCCCGTGATCAGGACGGTCGCGGTCGATTGCGCCAACCGGCCGATCGCGCGAAACACTTCCTGCATCGCCGGCGCCTGGCCCAGGATCTCGGGCGCGTCCGCACCGTTGGATACTACTGCGGGCACATGACGCGTTTCGATTGCCGCGCGCCGAATGAGCGCGAGCGCGTGATCGATGTCGAACGGCTTCGGCAGGTATTCGAACGCGCCACCCTGGAACGCCGCGACGGCGCTGTCGAGATCCGAGTACGCCGTCATGATGATGATCGGCATGTGCGGATGCCGCTCCTTGAGCTCGGCCAGCAGCGCCAGACCCGATTCACCCGGCATGCGGATGTCCGAGACCAGCACCTGCGGCTCGGCGAGCGCCAGCGCCTGGCGCACCTCGAACGCCGACGAGAACGTCTGGTGTGGAATGCCCTCGCGGGCGAGCGCCTTCTCGAGAACCCAGCGGATCGAACGGTCGTCGTCGACGACCCATACCATGTCGCCGCGTCCTGCGGGCGTCGTGCGCACGGTTTCCGCCGCCGGATTCACGGGCCCTCGGTGGCGCGCGCCGCACCGAGCGGCAGCAGGACGGTGAAAACGGTGTTGCCCGGCGCGCTCGTGCATTCGATCGTGCCGCCATGCTGCGCGATCAACGTCTGCGCGATGGTCAGTCCGAGTCCGCTGCCGCCCTCTCGTCCGGACACGAGCGGGAAGAAGATGCGGTCGCGAATCGCGTCAGGGACGCCGGGCCCGTTGTCCTCGACGCCGATCGCGATCGCAAGCCGATGCTGGCGCCTGGCGAGCGTGACACCGCGTGCAACGCGCGTGACCAGGCGAATCGAAGGTGCGGCGACCGGACTGCCGCAGAGCGCCTGCGCGGCGTTGCGGACGATGTTGAGCGCCGCCTGCATCAGCTGCTCGTGATCGGCGTCGATGTCGGGCAGGCTGCTGTCGAAGTCGCAGACGATCGGGATCGACGGAAACTCGGCCTGCACGACGCCTTTCACGCGCACCAGCACTTCGTGCACGTTGATTCGGCGATACGCAGGCGCGCGGTGAGGCGCGAGCAGGCGATTGACGAGCGCGCGCAGCCGATCGGCCTCGGTGATGATGACCTGCGTGTATTCGACGAGCGCTGGACGATCGAGCTCGCCCTCGAGCAACTGCGCGGCGCCGCGGATGCCGCCGAGCGGATTCTTGATCTCGTGCGCGAGGCTTCGGATCAGTTCGCGATTGGCCTGCTGCTGCTCGAGCAGCCGCTCCTCGCGCGCAATCTTGAGCTGCTGGTCGATATGCCGGAACTCGAGCAGCAGCGCCGCCTCGCCCGCGTCGACCGGGGATACCGTGCACGCGAGATGCAGCCTGGCGCGGCCGAGCGGCGCAAGCTCGATCTCCTGCTCGGTGTACGACGCACCGGCGGCGACCGCCTTGTCGATCGCGGCGGTAAGCGCCGGGCACACGGCGAACAGTTCGGCGAGCGTATGGCCCGCAAACTTCCGCCGCGACAATTCGAACAGGTTCTCGGCGGCCGGATTCGCGTAGACGACGCGGCGCGCATCGTCGAGGAACAGCACGGCGGTGGCGAGCAGCTCGAGCGCGGGCGCGCCGATCGGCGCCGCGTCGACCGGCACCGCCATCGGAAGGAGCCGAAGCTTCACCGGATGCACGATCGATTCCGCGCGTGCGGCGCGGCGACGCGGCAAGGATCAGCGCGTCGTCGCGATTTCCTTGCGCAGCGCCTCGACGTTGCGCTCGTGCACCTGCACGTTCTGGCGCAGGCGCGCGATGCGCTGCCGGTATTTCTCGGCGTCGTTCTTCTCGACGGAAAGGGGCGGCGGCGCGCCGTTGCCATAGGCTTCGCGCGCCTCGCCAAGCAGCTTCTCCTCGCTCGACAGCTCGTCGGTAAGCACCTTGCGGCGCATCTCGTCGCGACTCTTTTGCGTGCCGGGCTCGACGCGCGGGAAACTGGACGGCGTCGCCGACGCCTTGCCACCGCCCGCCCGGCCCGAGGTTTCGTCGGCGATTTCGCAGGAAAGCTTGCGCAACCCCTTGCCCGGGGGGACGTTCGAATAGACGACGTTGCCGTCGGCGTCGACGTACTTGCAGATCGTCGCGCGCGCGGCCGGGATCGCGAGCGCTGCGACGAGCGCCATCCCGAGCCACCTGGCGATACGGTGCCGATTGCGGGCGAGCGACGGGTCACGAGTCATCCACCCGAGTTTAACCGCCGCGCGCGCGAATCCAAAATGGGGTCAGGCTCGACTTTCCGACGTGCTCGGGCACAATCGACGCATCGTCCGGAAAGTCGAGTCCGACCCCGCTTTCGGATCAGAGGCTGTAGTACATCTCGAATTCGAGCGGGTGCGTCGTCATGCGAAAGCGCGTGACCTCCTCGTTCTTGAGCTCGATGTACGCATCGATCATGTCGTCGGTGAAAACGCCGCCGCGCGTCATGAACTCGCGATCGCGGTCGAGGCTCGCGAGCGCCTCGTCGAGCGATGCGCAGGGATGCGGCACCTTCGCGGCTTCCTCGGGCTCGAGGTCGTAGAGATTCTTGTCCATCGGATCGCCCGGATGGACCCGGTTCTGCACGCCGTCGAGGCCGGCCATCAGCATCGCCGAGAAGCCGAGGTACGGATTGCATGTGGGATCCGGGAAACGCACCTCGACGCGCCGCCCCTTCGGGTTGCTGACATACGGGATTCGGCAGGCGGCCGAGCGATTGCGCGCGGAATACGCGAGATTGATCGGCGCCTCGAATCCGGGCACGAGCCGTTTGTACGAATTCGTGCCGGGGTTCGTGATCGCGTTGAGCGCCTTCGCGTGCTTGATGATCCCGCCGATGTAGTAAAGCGCGAAATCGGACAGGCCCGCGTAGCCGTCGCCGGCGAAGAGGTTCTTGCCATCCTTCCACACCGATTGATGGACGTGCATGCCGGACCCGTTGTCCCCGACGATCGGCTTCGGCATGAATGTCGCCGTCTTGCCGTACGCGTGCGCCGTGTTGTGCACGCAATACTTGAGGATCTGCAGCCAGTCGGCGCGTTGCACGAGCGGCGCGAACTTCGTTCCGATCTCGCACTGTCCCGCGTTCGCCACCTCGTGGTGGTGGACCTCGACCTCGACGCCCATCTGCTCGAGTGCGATGCAGATCGCCGAGCGGATGTCTTGCAGCGAATCGACGGGCGGAACCGGGAAGTAGCCGCCCTTGATCGATGGGCGGTGCCCCATGTTGCCGCCTTCGAAACGCTCCGACGACGACCACGACGCTTCCGATGAAAAGATCTTGCAGTAGCTCCCCGACATGTCGACCGACCACTCGACGGCGTCGAAGATGAAGAATTCCGGCTCGGGGCCGAAATACGAGACGTCGCCGAGCCCGGTCGACTTGAGATACGCCTCGGCGCGCTTGGCGAGCGAGCGCGGATCGCGCTCGTAGCCCTTGCCATCCGCCGGCTCGATCACGTCGCACGTGAGCAGCAGCGTCGCCTCGTCCATGAACGGATCGATGTTGGCTGTCGCGGGATCGGGCATCAACAGCATGTCGGACGCCTGGATGCCCTTCCAGCCCGCGATCGACGAGCCGTCGAACGCGTGCCCCGATTCGAACTTGTCGGCATCGAAGGCCTTCGTCGGAACCGAGACGTGCTGCTCCTTGCCGCGCGTATCGGTGAAGCGAAGGTCGATGAACTTGACCTCCTTGTCCTTGATCATTTTCAGCACGTCGGCTGCGGTGATGCTCATGCGAAGTCTCCTGGGATCGGGTGGCGGAAAGAAGGCTCACAGGGCCGCTTTCCGGGGCGCACCGGTCTTTGCCATTTCCATGCCAACAAGGGTTGAACGCAACCCCTTGTTTAGCCATATAAAAAGGCGGAACAGCGCCAAGGCGGTGCGCGCCGACGCACCACGCCGGGGCAACGACTATAACTGCCGCTCGTTTCCGGTGCAACGGGCGCAAGGCCCGCGCAATCCCGGGGGCGCGTAGCCGGCGGACCGTGAGTGGGTCAAGGATAGAACAGATAAAGACGGTAACCGGCCTGCGCCGTCGCGCTCGCGTCGAGAAAGAGCTTGACGACGTTTTCGCCGTTGCCCGGAATGCCGGCGGCTGGATCCGAGGCGCGGCCGACATAGTCCGCCGGCGCGAACGCGCGGCGCACGACGACCTGATCCGACGCATCGGTCAGCGTCAATTCGAGATACGGCAAGGCGATTGCGTAAGGCGCGCGATTGCGGATCGTGGCGCTCAGCACCAGCAATCCGCGGTGACCGGGGTCGGCCTGCAGGTCGGATGCCTCGATCGACAGCGCGGCCGGATCGCGCACCGGCCCGATTGCGCAACCGAGAAGATGGCAGGCGCCCTGCAGAAACGGCCGCGTCACCGGCGCATGCGCGGCGAGCGCGTCGCGATATTCGAACAGGCCCTGCGTCGCGAATGCGATCAGCAACAACACGATCGCGGCGCAATATAACGTCCTCGGCCGCTCGCGGAGCGGCTTGCGCGGCTTCCACTCGAAGCGGCCCGCGCGGTCCAGCGCTCGAACATCGATCGGGGCGATGGCCTCGGGTTGCGCCTCCCCGTTCGACGTATCGGACCGCGCACCGTCGGCAATCGAGACGATTGGCGACGGTTCCATCCCCGCGCCGGGCTCGTCGACAGGCGACCGTTCCGGCTCCGGGCCGCCCTCGTCGACGGGCGACTGTTCCGGCTCCGCGATGCGCTCGTTCACCGGCGACGGTTCGGGCTCCGCGCTGCGTTCGTCGACGGGCGATGCCTCCGGTTGCGCGGGGCGCTCGTCGACCGGCTCGAGCGCCGCGGCGCTGCGCAACGTGATGGTCGGCCGGCCCGCCGCAAGTTCATCCGGGACGCCGACATCGTCGCTGCGCCGCGCGTCGAGCGCGATGACGTGGTCGTTCGCGTCGAACACCGCGCGGCAATGACCGCATCGCACCTGCCCTTCGCGCAGCGCGAGTTGTTCCGCGGTAACGCGAAAGATCGTGCCGCAGCCGGGACAGCGCGTGAACGTGTAATCGGCCACGGTTATCAAGGGGCGTCTTCGCGCCGCACGCCGGACAGCAACACCCAATCCTCGGCACGTCGCCATACGGCGGTCCGATACCACGGCGCGTACGCAGCGATCACGTCGTCCGCCTGCGAGGCCAGAATGCCGCAAAGCGCGACGCGGCCGCCGGGCTGGGTGCGTCCTGCGAGCACCGGGGCAAGCAGCCGCAGCGGGTTGGCGAGGACGTTCGCAACGACGATCGCGAAGCGTTCGGTCGCGAGGCCATCGACGAGCGAGAATTCGCCACGCACGTCGTTGTTCCGCGCGTTATCCGTGCTCGCACGTATCGCCTGCGGATCGATGTCCGCGCCGACGACACGGGCCGCGCCGAGCTTCGCCGCCGCGATGGCGAGAATTCCCGAGCCGCAACCGTAGTCGAGCACCGAGTCGCGCGATGCGACGCTTTCCGCGAGCCACAGCAGGCACAACCGCGTCGTTGCGTGCGCGCCGGTTCCGAACGCGAGTCCCGGATCGAGCACGATGTTGAGCGCGTCGGAGCGCGGCGGCTTGTGCCAGCTCGGGACGATCCAGAAGCGATCCGCAATGCGGATCGGTGCGAACTGCGCCTGCGTCGCGCGCACCCAATCGCGGTCCGCGACCGTGTACGCCTCGAACGCCGGCCGCTCGCGTCCGAGCGCCGTCGCTGCCGTCTCCATGATCGCCGCGGCATCGGTGTCCGGGGCGCACAGCGCCGCGAGCCGCGTGACCGGCCACCACGCCGGATCGTGAGCGGCCGGTTCGGCAAAAACGGCCGCTTCACCGGCGGTCCCCGCGCACGGATCGATCGCATCGACCGACGATGCGCCGGCGTCGAGCAAGGCATCGGACCACCGATCGGCGTCCGCCGCCTCGACATCGAAGCGCAACGCGACGTAGTTCACGCCGCCTGCTTGCGTTTTGCGAGCCGCTCCTCGAGGTAGTGGATCGACGTGCCGCCGCGCAGGAATTTCTCGTCGAGCAGCAGCTCCTGGTGCAGCGGAATATTCGTCCGGATGCCGCCGACGACCATTTCGGACAAGGCGACGCGCATGCGGGCAATCGCCTGCTCGCGCGATTCGCCGTACGCGATCACCTTGCCGATCATCGAGTCGTAGTTCGGCGGCACGAAATAATTCTGGTACACGTGTGAATCGACACGGATGCCGGGGCCGCCGGGTGCGTGCCACGCCGTGATGCGCCCGGGCGACGGCACGAAGGTCCACGGATCCTCGGCGTTTATGCGGCACTCGATGGCGTGTCCGCGGCGCACGACGTCGCGCTGGCGAACGCGCAGCTTCTGGCCTGCGGCGATTCGTATCTGCTCCTGAACGATGTCGATGCCGGTGATCATCTCGGTGACAGGATGCTCGACCTGAATCCGCGTGTTCATCTCGATGAAGAAGAATTCGTCATCCTGATACAGGAATTCGAATGTACCGGCGCCGCGATAGCCCAGCTTGCGGCACGCATCCAGCGCACGCTCGGCGACTCGCGCCAGCGCGCGCGCGTTGATGCCCGGCGCGGGCGCCTCCTCGATGATCTTCTGGTGGCGCCGCTGCATCGAGCAGTCGCGATCGAAGAGGCAGACGACATTCTTGAATTCGTCCGCGAGCACCTGGATCTCGACGTGGCGCGGATTGCCGAGGAAGCGCTCCAGGTAAACGGTCGGGTTGCCGAACGCCGCCTGCGCCTCGGTGCGCGTCATCGCGACGGCCGGCAGCAGCGCCGCCTCCGTATGCACGACGCGCATTCCGCGGCCGCCGCCGCCGCCGGCAGCCTTGACGATGACCGGGTAGCCGATCGCGCGCGCAACGCGAATCACTTCCTTGGAGTCGTCGGTCAGCGCGCCCTCCGACCCCGGGACGCAGGGCACGCCCGCCTTCGCCATCGACACCTTGGCGCTGACCTTGTCGCCCATCAGCCGGATGGTGTCGGGCCGCGGACCAATGAAAACAAAGCCGGAGCGCTCGACCTTCTCGGCGAAATCGGCGTTCTCGGACAGGAATCCGTAACCGGGATGGATCGCCTGCGCGTCGGTCACCTCGGCGGCCGCGATGATCGCCGGGATGTTGAGGTAGCTTTGTGCCGACGGCGGCGGCCCGATGCACACCGATTCGTCGGCCAACGCCACATATTTGGCGTCGCGATCGGCTTCCGAATGAACGACGACGGTCTTGATGCCGAGCTCGCGGCACGCCCGCTGGATGCGCAGCGCGATTTCACCGCGATTGGCGATCAGCACCTTGTCGAAGAACTTGTCGGGACTGCGCGCCGCCATGCGGTGGCCTTGCTAGCCGATGAGGAACAGCGGTTGCCCGAATTCCACCGGCTGCCCGTTCTCGGCGAG
>Ga0105240_10005428_pt1 | contig 19003 bp, 21 predicted proteins | sample KBSC54metaG_FD_80426 | JGI IMG/M metagenome (GOLD analysis project Ga0105240, IMG submission 80426) | Corn rhizosphere microbial communities from Kellogg Biological Station, Michigan, USA - KBS C5-4 metaG | ecosystem: Host-associated > Plants > Roots > Rhizosphere > Soil | place: Michigan, USA... | reverse complement strand
GAGCCGCTGCAACCGCTCGTAGGTCTGGTGCGACCGCGCGACGACGAGCAACCCGGACGTGTCCCGGTCGAGGCGGTGGACGATGCCCGGCCGATCCTCCTCCCCACCCTCGGCTCCTGCGGCCGCGAGAGCGTGAGCGAGCGTGCCGCTCGCGTGCCCGGGCGCGGGATGGACGACGACGCCTGCCGGCTTGTCGACGACGATGAGGTGCTCGTCCGAGTAGGCCACCGTGAGCTCGGGCGGCGGGACGACGGGAGCGGCGGCGGCCGGCTCCGGAGGTTCGATCGCGATTTCCTCCCCACCCGCGAGCTTGTGGCTCTTGCCGCGTGACTGTCCGTCGACGAGGACCGCGCCTGCCTCGAGCAGCCGCTCAGCCGCGGCTCGCGAGCCCACATCGGGCAACCCCGCGAGGTAGCGGTCGAGCCGCTCCCCAGCAGCCTCGGGCGGGACGACGAGCCGGTTCAGTGCTTTGGCGAGTGTGGCTCTCGCTCGGCCAGGAGCAGCGCTGCGAGCAGGATCCCGACTCCGATCACGATGAAGCTGTCCGCGAGGTTGAACGCCGGCCAGTAGCGGAAGTCGAGGAAGTCGGTGACAAAGCCGAGCCGGACGCGGTCGGCGAGATTCGAGACGCTGCCGCCGATCACAAGGCCCAGGGCGACGGGTAGCACGGGATGCCGGGCGCCGGAGCGGGCGAAATAGACGAGCATCCAGGCGACTGCGATCGCCGTCACGACGATCACGGCGGCTGTCGCGTTCGAGAAGAGGCCGAACGCGATGCCGGAGTTCTGGACGTGCCGGATCGAGAACGGACCGACGACGTGGAGCCCTTCCCCGAGTGAGAGGTTGCTGGCGACGACGTGTTTCGTCACCTGGTCGGCGACGAAGGCGGCGAGCACGATCGCCCCGAGCGACAGCCACTGCACCGGCGTGGCGGCGAACGACCGGGTGGCGCGGGAGAGCGGCGTCAACGCGTCAGTCGCTGAGCCGACTCGCACCTCCAGTTGCTGCAGAGGCTCGTTCACCCTTCGGCTTTCCGCTTGCAGTCGATGCAGAGCGACGCCCACGGGGTCGCCTCGAGCCGTTCGTATCGGATCTGCTGTCCGCAGCTGACGCACGTGCCGTATGTGCCTTCGTCAATGCGCTTCAGCGCTGCATCGATAGCCGCGAGTACGTGGCCCGAGTTCTCGCCCAGCGTGTAGTCGATCTCGCGGCCGAGGGTCGCCGTGGCGGTCTCGGCGAGGTGGTTGTCGCTCGCGCCGATCTCCTCGACCTCGTCGTCGAGCGAGCCGCGATGCTCGTCGCGAAGCGTGGCCAGCGCGTGCTCGACCCGTCGCCGCTCGTCGAGGAGCGCGTCGCGGAACCGCTCGGTGTCGATGCTCGTCACCGCCTCTCCTTCCTCCCCCGGTCGGCTGTTGCCGACGCTAGACGCCGCTCGATCAGCGCCGGCCCGACCCCTGTCAGCTCCACGATTTTCTCCCGGCCGCCGTGACCCGAAACGAGCGTCACGGCGGTGCGCGGGAGGGCGAGCGTCTCCGCGAGGAGGCGGAGCACCGCCTCGTTTGCACGGCCGCGCTCGGGGGCCTCGGTGACCCGCACTTTCCACGCGTCGCCGTGTCGCCCCACCAGCGCCGTTCTGCCCGCCCCTGGGCTGACGCGCACGCGCAGCCGCGTCGTCTCCGCCGTCATGCGCCCAGTCTACGTCCGGCCGCGCTGGCGGCCGGTGTCTCAGGCTGCGTCTGCGTCCGGGACGCCGTACCAGCTGCGTTCTTCGCCCGAATCTGATTCCTGCGTGGCCTCGGGCTCGACCTCCTCGGCCGCGTCCTCAGGCTGCGGATCGTCGAATGCAGAGAGCGCTTCGACGAGCTGCGCGCGGACCCTGCGCGACTCGTGGATGAGCCGCTCGTTCTCGGAGTACGAGCGCCGCTGGATCTCGCGGGCTTCGGCGTGAGCCTTGCCGAGGATCAGCTCGGCCTCCTGTCGCGCCTGGTCTCGCATCTGGGCGGATGCCTGCTCGGCGGAGACGAGGGTCGTCCGTAGGAGCGTCTCGAGCTCGCGGAAGCGGATGAGATCGGCTTCGAGCTGCTCGACCTTGTCGGCGAGGTCGGCGCGCTCGCGCCAGACGTCTTCGAAGCTCGAGGCGATGTCCTCGAGCAGCTTGTCGGTCGCTGCGATGCGGTAGCCGCGGAAGTTGGTGCGGGGCGGCGTGATGTGTCTGATCTCGACGGGTGTGAGGGCCATGGGTGTTTTCCCCCTTAGTGGAAGTGTTCGAGGATCCAGATGAGCAAGCGGTCGATCACGCCGAGTGCGATCAGCCCGAGCATCGGCGAGAGGTCGATCCCGCCGGTCGCCGGAAGCACGCGGCGGAAGAGGCGCAGATACGGCTCGCAGACGTCGTAGAGAAAGCGCTGGATCCGGTTGAGCGTGAGCGAATAGGGCAACCGCAGCCAGCTCGTGATGATGTAGACGAGGATCACGAGCCCGTACAGCGCGATGAAGACGTTGACGAACGTCTCGGCCTTCGTGACCGCATCGGCAAGCACGGCGAACATGGCTGAGGCGCCCATCCAGCCCCGGTTCGCCCCAATGGGGCGTTCTCCTGTCCTACGCTTGGTTGAAGAAGCCGCGCTCGAGCATCCGCGCGCGATCCTCCGCCGACAGCTCCACGTCGCTCGGCGTGAGGAGGAAGACCTTGTCGGCAATCCGCTGCATGCCGCCGTCGAGCGCATACGTGAGGCCGCTCGCAAAGTCGATCAGCCGCTTCGAGAGTTCCGAGTCGGCCGACTGGAGATTGAGGATCACGGGGACGCCGTTCTTGAACCGGTCCGCAACCTGCTGCGCGTCGTTGAAGCTGCGCGGCAGGATGAGGTGGACGCGCGACGCGCCCGGGTTGCGGACGGGCTCGAGGGTACGGACACGGCGCGTCTCGCCGCGCGGTCGGAGGATGCTCGTCCTCTGCTGGTCGGTCTCGGGATCCGTCCAGTCGTCGTCGTGGTCGACCCGAGACCGGCGGGCCGGCAGCCGGCGGACGTTCGGGCGCTCGTAGGGGTCGGCCAGCTCGTCTTCGGTGAGGTAGCCGTCCTCGTCCCAGTCCTCTTCCTCGGCGATGCCGAAGTAGACGAGGGTACGGGCCCAGACGTCGGAAAGCGCCATGGCGCCGCCGATGTTAGCGCTGCCACAGGACTGCGCCGACTCGGACGAGGGTTGCTCCCTCCTCGGCCGCGACGCAGTAGTCCTGGCTCGTTCCCATCGACAGATCGCGCAGCGCGTGCTGCTCGGCGAGCTCGCGGAGGCGGCGGAAGTACGGCCGAGAGTCCTCCGGATCTCCCGTCGCGGGCGGCATCGTCATGAGCCCGCGGACGTCGGGGTAGATCTCGAGCAGCGCCGGCAGCCCTTCGGGGCTCACGCCGGACTTCGTCGCCTCGCCGGAGAGGTTGACCTCGACGAGCGCCGGAATCGTGAGCTTGCGTGCCGCTGACCCCGAGGCGAGCGAGTGGCACAGCTCGCAGAGCTCGCTCACGAGCGGCGCCTTGCGGCTCTGCAGGTGTCCGATGAAATGCCAGCGGAAGGCGTTTCCGTAGGCGTCGTGCTTCGCCTTCAGATCCTGGGCGCGGTTTTCGCCCACCACCTCGACGCCCGCCTCGGCGAGGGCTGCCATGTCCTCGACCGAGACGTACTTCGTCGCGGCGACGACCGTGACGGCTCGGCCGACTTCCTCACGGATCCGTTCGTACCGCTCGCGGATCTCAGCCGGCGACATAGGCGATCACCCCCTGGCGGCCCGTGTTGCCGGCGTCGCGCCGGTGGGAGAAGAACGTCTCCGGCTCGCAGGCCGTGCAGCGGTCGAAGCGGACGACATGGGCGACGCCCGCGTGACGAAGCGCACGCTCGGCGCTCGTCCAGAGGTCGAGACGGCCGTTGCGCACGACGTCGTCGCCGAAGCGCTCGCGGTATGGCGCCGCCACCTCCTCCCCCACCTCGTAGCAGCACGGCCCGATGGCCGGCCCGACTGCGGCGGCGAGGCTTCCACCGCCGAGCGCCGTGACGCCGGAGGCGGCGATGCCCTCGAGCAGGCCGCGCCAGCCGGCATGAAGGACGGCGACTGCGGGTGCTTCCCCGTTCCTGCGCACGAGCACGATCGGGAGGCAGTCGGCGGACATCGCGAGGATCGGAAGGCCGGGAGCGTCCGTCCACAGTCCGTCCGCGCGCTCGCCCCGGGCTCCCGGCGCTGCCTGCACAACGCGGGTGGAATGCACCTGGTGGTTGAGCGCGAGCTTCTCCACGTCGGCTCCGATCGACCCGCACGCGATCCGGCGGTTCTCGTCCACGCGCGCGACGACGTCGCCGCTCTTGCGACCGAGGTTGAGTGACGTGTACGGGCCCTCGCTCACGCCGCCGAGGCGTGTCGTGAACACGACCTCGTACCCGTCGGCCGGCCAGCGGATCACAGGCGCTCCTTCGCGCGGGCGAGAAGCTGGTCGCGGGTGTTGAGTGCGGGCTCGTCCACGACCGCGTCGAGGAGCTCGTGGAGGATCCGGCCCAGCTGCGGGCCTGGCTTGAAGCCGAGCTCGATCAGGTCGTTGCCGTCGACCGCGAGGTCGCGCAGCCGGTGGGGGCTCGAGCGTTCCTGCTCCACGACCTCGCGGAAGCGCAGGAGCGCGTCGATCTCGTCGAGCGGCGGCGGCTCTCCGCCCGTGCCCCGCTTGCCGAGCAGGTCGGCGTGCTTGTGGTCGATGAGGTCGAAGGCGATCTCGTCGCCGTTGCGTCGAAGGAAGCGCCGCGCTCGCAGCGCGTCGCCCTTCCCCGGCTGGAACATGTGGCGACGCACGATCCGCACGACGCGCTGCCGCAGCTTGTTGGGGTACCGGAGCCGGAGGAGCGCGGCCGCCGCGAGCTCCGCGCCGATCTGGTCGTGACCGTGCTCGGCGAAGCCGGGCTTCGCGTAGTAGTGGAGCCGGCCGTCGCGCCCGCGCCACGCGGCGTGCGGCTTGCCGAGGTCGTGGAAGAGCGCGGCGAGCCTGACCGGGAGCGAGTAGCCCTGATCCGCTGCGGCCTGGACGACGGCGAATGTGTGCTCGTCGACGGTGAGATCGTGATACCGGCTCTCCTGGTCGAAACCGACCGCCGGGCCGAACTCCGGGAGCAGCTCGACGAGAACGTCCGTGTCGCGGGCGAGCCGCAGCGCCCGCGCAGGCTCGGACCCGAGCAGAAGCTTCGAGAGCTCTCCCATACCGTCGGCAGCGAGCCCGCCGCCGATGCGTTCACCCGAAACGAGCCGAACCGCCGGTGCCTCCTCCCGCATCTGCGCGAGCAGCTCCACGTCCGGCTCGAAGCCGAGCTGCGAGACGAAGCGCAGGGCACGGACGAGCCGCAGCGGATCCTCGCGGAAGCTCTGCTGCGAGACCGTACGCAGGCGATGCGCCGCGAGATCCTCCTGACCGCCGAGCGGGTCGACGAGCTCGCCGGTCTCGAGCCGGCGGGCCATCGCGTTGACCGTGAAGTCGCGGCGACGCATGTCGTCCTCGACCGACAGCGACGGGTCGGCAACGATCTCGAAGTCGTGGCGGCCCGGGCCGGTTGAGACCTCCTTGCGCGGCGGAGCGAACTCGATCCCGGCGCGCGTCAGGCTGCGGACCCGGCCGTCGTTCGGATGCAGCCGGACGCCGACGAGCCGGTCGGCGACGATGAGATCCTCGACCCGTCCGTGCGGAGCGAGTGCCGCCCGCAGGCCTTCCGTATCGACCTTGGGCACGAGGAAGTCGGCGTCCTTCGAGTCGAGCCCGAGCAGCTCGTCGCGCACAGCGCCACCGACGAGGTAGGCGTCGAGCCCGAGCGAACGCACGAAGTTCTCGATTTCCTTCCGCACCGAGCCATTCTCGCCGGACCGCGGAGCGTCGTTACGAAGACGTCACTCCGGCGTAGCTGCCACGTGCGGTGCCTGCCACCGTGACGAAGGTGTCACGGCGAGAGGGCGATGGCCTCGATCTCGACGAGGGCGCCCGAGGGGAGCTTCGCCACCTCGACCGTCGCTCGCGCCGGTGGCTGCTCGCCGACGTGCTTCGCGTAGACGGCGTTCATCGCCTGGAAGTCGTCGAGGTGCTGGAGGAAGACGGTCGTCTTCACGAGCCGGTCGAGGCCCGAGCCCGCCTCCTCGAGGATTGCCTTGAGGTTGGCGAAGACCTGCTCCGTCTGCTCCTCGATCCCGCCGGAGACGGCGCTGTCGCCGGGCTTCAGGCCGAGCTGGCCGGACACGAAGACGAAGCCGCCGGCGGCGATCGCCTGCGAGTACGGTGCGCCCTGGAAGGGTGCAGGCGCTACCTCGGTGCGCACGACCCGTTTGTCGCTCACGGGCGGGGCTCCTGTCTCTCGCACGCCTGCGCGAGTGCGACGCCGAGTGCCTTGAAGATCGCCTCGAGCACGTGGCTGCTGTCCGTGCCGTTCAGGAGCCGCACATGGAGGACGAGTCCCGCGTTCTCGGCCAGAACCTCGAGAAAGCGTCGCGTGACGTCGGTTCCAAGCCCGCCGATGTGAGCCTGCGTGAGGTCGACGTTCGTGACGAAGAGTGGCTCGTCGCTCGTCTCGAGCACGACCTCGGCCAGCGCTTCTGCCGAGGTCAGCGCCCCGGCACCGTGACCTCGGGCTGCCTCCACACGCAACGGCCCGGCGAGCGCGTGGCCGAGCGCTCCGGCGGCCGCCTCGACCTCGGCCTGCGTGTCGCCAGGCTCGATGTCGAGAACGAGGTCGAATCGTGCGACCTCGGCGAGCCGGACGAGCAGCCGGTTGAGCACCGGCAACCCGGTCTGGACCGTCGCCTCTCCTCGTCCGTAAACGTTGACGCGGACGCCCGCCGCAGTCTGTTCGCTCATCGCTGTGAGCGTAGCGGGTGAAGGCTCTTACGCCTCCACGCGCTCGATGTGCGCGCCGACGGCGCGGAGGCGCTCGTCGATGCGCTCGTAGCCGCGGTCGATCTCGGCGACGTTGCCGATCACCGACTGGCCATTCGCGCACAGAGCGGCGATGAGGATCGCCATCCCCGCGCGGATGTCCGGGCTGGTGAGCCGCTGTCCGTAGAGCCGCGACGGCCCGCTGACCACGACGCGATGCGGGTCGCAGACGATGATCCGCGCGCCCATCGAGACGAGCTTGTCGACGAAGAACAGGCGGTTCTCGAACATCTTCTCGAAGATCAGGAGGGTTCCCCACGCTTGCGTCGCGACTGCGACAGCGATCGACGTCAGGTCGGCCGGGAACGCCGGCCAGGGCCCGTCCTCGATCTTCGGAACCTGGTCACCGAGGTCGTTTTGGATCACGAGCTCCTGGTGCGGCGGTACCCGGAGCCAGTTGTCTCCGAGCTCCACCTGGATCCCGAGGCGGGTGAAGGCGGTGAGGATCGAGACCATGTCCTTGGGCACGACGCCTTCGATCGTGAGGTCGCTGTTCGTGACGGCTGCGAGGCCGATGAAGCTTCCGACCTCGATGTGCTCGGGCGCGATCGCCCACTCTCCGCCCTTCAGCTCTTCGACGCCACGGATCCGGAGGACGTTCGACTCGATGCCTTCGATCTCGGCGCCGAGTGAGACGAGGAAGCGGCAAAGGTCTTGCACGTGCGGCTCGCAGGCGGCGTTCCCGATCGTGGTCTCGCCGGGAGCGAGGACGGCGGCCATGACGGTGTTCTCGGTCGCCATCACGCTCGCCTCGTCGAGGAAGATCTCGGCGCCGCGCAGCCCGTCGGTCTCCATCTCGTACCGGTTCTCGATCTCGATGCGCGCTCCGAGCCGTTCGAGGGCGTGAATGTGCGGGTCGAGCCGGCGGCGGCCGATCACGTCGCCGCCCGGCGGGGGGACGCTTGCCCGGCCGAGCCGCGCGAGGAGCGGGCCCGCGAGCAGGAATGACGCTCGAATCCGTTCGGCGAGCACGCCATCCACGTCGGGCGACGAAAGTCCCTGCGGTTCGACGCGGACCTCGTTCGGGCCGGTCCACTCGGCGCTCGCGCCCGTTGCGCAGATCAGGTCGAGCATCGTCTCGACGTCTCGGATGCGTGGGACGTTGGCGAGCGTGACGGGCTCCTCCGCAAGGAGGCAGGCGGCGAGGATCGGCAGCGCGCCGTTCTTGTTCCCCGAGGCCCGGATGCGGCCGTTGAGCTCGTTGCCGCCCTCGATGACGAGGGCCTGCGGCGCCGTTGTGACGGACATGCCGGGCCAGGATAGCTGGGGCTCCGAACGGCGCCCGGGCTACGAGCAGGCGGGCATCGGCGGCAGGTCACGCAGCGGCACGAAGACCATTCGCAACTTCGCGTGGAGCACTTTTTTCGCCGGCCCGTGAACAACGAGGAGGCTCGTGGAGTTCACAAAGACCGATCCTCCGTTCCGGCTGACCTCGATATAGCGGCGCGCTTTCGTGTCGGCGACGAAGGCCCGCGGGTAGGTTCCGAAGCCGACGTAGCGGGCCCCAACCTGGACCGAGTTGTCGATGTGCTGGACGTGCCGGGTGCTGACTACTTCGTACGGCTTCGCGCCCAGCGACGGCGACCACCAGAGAGACTTGTACGACGCGTTCGGATAGGCGATCCGGAGCCCGTCGGTGTAGAGCCCCGTCACATTACGGAGGCTCCGAAGAGCGCGTGGCACCGCCATTGGCCTTCCGGTGAGCGCGGATCCGGCGTGTATCCGCGTGGGGACCCCGGGAGCCGATGCCTCGGCCCAGATCACAATGTGCCCGGCAATCAGGAACGCTCCGCCCGGATGGCCATGCCGGACGACCACGTCACGGCCGGTGCGCAGGTTGTAGGCGTGTACCTCTCCGAGTTGGTCCGGCCCTACGCCTTGAACCCATACGGCGATCCCGTTGCGGACATCAGCGCCGCGCCACGGGCTCTCCCAGAACTGGCCCTCTGGCCCCCGCGTCGCGGCACCGAGCTGCGTGAGCTTGCGCGTTTGCCTGTCCCATGCCCAGGTGGAGAAGTCGTTGAAGCTGTCGTAGCCGTGGTACTCGTTCCAGACGAGCCACCGGCCGTCGAAAGCGCCCCATGCCTGGTCGAACTGCGGGTCCGGGAATGCTTTGATTTTCATCACGGCGTTCGTCCTCACGTCTACCCGGGCGACACCCGAGAACCTCGAGGAGTAGACCTCAGCGAAGAAAGAACGTCCGTCCCGCGCGACGGCCAGCGGGACCATGGGCGTGGTCCGGGAGAGCCCCACAATGTGACGTGAGAGCACCCGCTGCCAGGCCGCGTTCGTCGCTGCCTTGCACCAAAGAGGTTGGCCCCTGACAGTTGTGTTGGCGGGAGCGGCGGCACTCACCGGAGCGAGCACCGCCGCCAGTGCCAGCGCACTGCCGAGGCGGCGCAGTCGCCTACCAGACGTAGCCACGTCCGCCGAGCATCGTGACGATCTGGCTGCTTGGCTGGTTCGAGTACGCCGGAACGTTTCCCGACCAGCTGATCGAGGTCGCGCCATGGACGGAATCCTCGTAGAGCGTCGTCCCGCCGGACCCGTAGTAACCGCGGATCTCGAACCAGTGGAAGATCTGCAAGTTCCCGGGGTGCCCGTTGAGGTGCTGGCCGTTCGGGACTTCCCACACGTTCCCGATCACTGGCGCCCTGATCGCGGAGATGTCCATCTCGAGGTCGTTCTCGTATGTATTGATCGCGCTCGACGTGGCCGACGCGACGTACTGCGGGACGTAGTAGTTGCGGCTCTGATACCGGTTCATCACATCAGGTACGGGATAGCCGGAGGGCGACGTTCCACCGCCTGACCAGGCGGTGCCCCCGGTGGTGGTGTGAAGCGCGGACGCGGCCGCCGACTGTGAGAGCGTCACTCCTAGCGCGTCGAGTGCTTCATGAACGGATGCTGGCCCGCACCAGTAGCTCGTTGCCTGCGGCGTCTGATTGGCGATGAGCGACGCCGAGCTCGGATAGCTCCCGCCGCCGGTGCAGCTGCCGCATGGTCCCATCGGAGCAACGAGGGACGCCGGCACCGCACCGCCGCTTTGAGCTTCGGCCGCGCGCTTCGCCGCGGTCATATCGAGCTGTTTCTGCGTGAGTGCCAGGTGGGGATCCGTATCGTGCGCGGCCTTCCACGCGGTGTCGTCGGCCTGCGCAAGACCGGCGGACACGATCAGGCCGATTACGAGAGCGATCGTCAGGACGACAGAGCGACTGGGCACGTTCATGGCCGACCTCCTTACGACGCGGGGCTTTGGACGTTGTCCAATCGGTGTACGTCCCGCGCTCCGCTGTCGCAAGGCGTTCCGGAGTTTCGCGACAGACTTGGCGCACTATCGAGAGGACTAGGCTTGGCGGCGATGGAGCCGACTCGCGACCGCGCCTGGGAGACCCTCACGCGCTACACGAAGAACGAGTCGCTGCTGCGGCACGCACTCGCGGTCGAGGCTTCGACCGCGGCGTATGCGCAGCGCTTCGGCGAGAACGAGGAGCTCTGGCGCGTGGCCGCGCTGCTCCACGACTTCGACTACGAGATGCACCCGACGCTCGACCAGCACCCGCAGGACGGCGCGCCGATCCTCCGCGAGGAGGGCTATCCCGAGGACGTCGTCGAGACCGTGCTCTCGCACGCAGAGCACCTCGGGCTGCCGCGGGACACGCCGCTGAAGAAGGCGCTCTTCGCGTGCGACGAGCTGAGCGGGTTCGTCCACGCATGCGCGCTCGTACGGCCGACGGGGCTCGAGGGGCTCGAGCCGAAGTCGGTGAAGAAGAAGCTCAAGCAGCCGTCCTTCGCAGCCGGCGTCCACCGCGAGGACGTCTACAAGGGCGCAGAGGAGCTCGGCGTCGATCTCGACGACCACATCCGCACCGTCGTCGCGGCGCTGCAGCCGATCGCGAGCGAGCTCGGTCTACCCGGTTAGTCCGTCGGCGAGCCTTCGCAGATCGTCGTCGCTCGTCCACCAGCCGCACGAGGCCCGGACGAGGTTGCGGCGGGGGATCTCGCGGACGACTACGCCCCGCTCGCCAAGCGTCGTCACGAGCTCGCTCGGATTTCCGGCCGGGCGGAACGCTACGAGCGTCGAGTGCCCCGGCGGCGTCACGACCTCCACCAGCGGCTCGAGCAGTTCGCGGCACCGCGCGGCTGCAGCGGCAGCGCCCTCGTAACGCCATTCAGGATGCACGCGCAGCGCCGCCGCGAACCCGGCGAGGAGTGGCCCACCGGTCCAGCCGGCATCGAACCTTCGTGCGCCGTCCTTCGGGACGAACGAGCCGTCGGCCTCGTGGCTCAGCTGCGCGTACATGCTCGGCAGCTTCACGCGCAGCCTTTCGGGATCGCGCACATAGAGCGCACCGGACTGATCCAAAGAGCACATCCATTTCTGCGCGGACACGGTGTACCAGTCGGCTCCGGCGAGGTCGACAGGAATCGCGCCCGCCGACTGCGCACCGTCGACAAGAAGTGGCGGGCCCCCCGGTTGGCGCAGCCGCGCGAGATCGAGCCTGCGGCCGGTCGTCCAGAGGATGTGCGAGACGGCGATCAGCCGAGTGCGTGGCGTCACCGCGGCGAGCAGTGCTTCCTCGTTCGCCTCGGCAACGACAACACGGGCGCCGCTCGCGTGTAGTGGGCCGATCAGGCCGAAGTGCTCCTCGTCGGTTGTGACGATCTCGTCCTGAGCGCCGAGCCCGAGTCCGGCGAGCACGATCTGGCACCCGCGCGTCGTCGAATCGGTGATGGCGACGAGCTCTGCGGTGGTTCCCAGCACTGCTGCAATCCCGGTGCGGATTCGCTCTCGCATCTCCCAGATCTCCTCGACCCACGCCATCCCGCTGCGGCCCTCCGCGAGATCGCGGTCGAGCCGAGCCCGCGCCGCGTCGACGGCTGCTTGGGGCAGAGGCCCGTTCGAGCCCGCGTTGAGGTACGCGAAGCGCTCCAGCACGGGGAACTGCGCCCGCGCCTCCTCGAACGTCATTCGACCACCGCTTCCACCGGGGCGTGGTCGGAGAGGACGCGGCCCGCGACAGTTCGCCGTTCGAGCGGCCACGCTGTCGGTGCGTCGACGACCTCGAGCCCGCGCACGAGAATCTGGTCGATGCTGCCCGCGAGCGGCGTGCAGAAGCCCTCCGCCACCGGAGCGACGAGGTTCGCGTCGCCGGCGACGATCGACCGGTGGCCCGCGAGCGCGAGCACGCGATCGAACTGCTCGCGCCTGCCGTCGATGTGGAAGTTCACCACGGTCACGTCGTCGACTTCGGCCACGTGAGCGATGCGTCGCAGCTTCGCCTGACCCATGACGTGCGTCCCACGATCACGCGCCGGCTCGCGCGTGAGGATCGCGTCCGCCTCCCCCGTCACAGCGGACCGCAGAAGCCCGTGGTGTAGATCCGTCACGGCGCGAGCGCCGAACGGAAGCAGAGGCCGCCGCGCCACTGCACCGATTGCGTGCATCCCGCTCCAGCGCTCGAGATCGCCCAGTGCCCAGACCGGTAGCTCCTGGAGGCAGACGAGATCCGGACCGTCGCCCGTCACGAGCTCGATCATCTGGCGGAGGAACGCCCCGCGCTCGGGCGGGGAGGCGTTTCCGTGGAAGAGGTTCCAGGTCCGCACGAGCATGGCCACGGCGTAGCGTACGGAGCCGTGCGTGTCCTGCTCGCCGATCCGCCGGCCTTCACGCCGCCGTACGACCACGAGCTGGCGGCGGCACTCGCGCGGGCCGGCGCCGACGTCGAGCTCGTGACCTCTCGCTTCCGTTTCGGCGCCGCGCCGGAGCCGGACGGGTACCGCCGTCGAGAGCTCTTCTATCCGCTCTCGTCGCGGCTCTTCGGCCGCTCGCCGTTGCGCCTGCCGCTCAAGATCGTTGAGCATCCGCTCGGCCTCGCCGCACTCCGCCGCCTCCACGCGGATGTGCTCCACATGCAGTGGCTGCCCGCGCCCGAGCTTGACGCCTTCCTCTTCCGCCCGCACCTGCCGGCCGTCTTCACGGCGCACGACCTTCTCCCCCGCCGCACGGCACATCGCACCGAGCTGTGGCACCGAATCTTCGCGCGCTTCGAACGGGTCGTCGTGCACAGCGAGAACGGCAAGGAGACGCTCACCGGGCTGGGCGTCGAACCGGAGCGGCTCCGCGTCATTCCCCATCCGGTCTTCCCGAGCGAGCCCGAGCGGCGGGACGATGGCCGGACGGTGCTCGCCTTCGGAATGATCCGTCCCTACAAAGGCCTCGGCGACGCGATCGACGCGGTGCGGCGGGTGGGCGATGCGCGGCTGCTCGTCGCGGGCGACCCGCTCGAACCGCTCGAGCCGTACCGGGCCGCCGCGAACGGGCTCGAGGTGGAGTGGCGGCTCGGCTACCTCTCGTCGGAGGAGAGCGACCGCGCGCTCGGTGATGCGACGATCGCCGTTTTCCCGTACCGGCCCGAGCTCGACCAGAGCGGCGCCCTCCTGCGGGCGCTCGGCGCGGGTATCCCGGCCGTCGCGTACGACGTCGGCGGGATCGCGGAGCCGGTGAAGCGCTACGACGCGGGCCGGGTCGTGCCGGCCGGGGACGTCGCCGCGCTGGCGACTGCAGTCCGCGAGCTGCTCGACGACACGGAGGCACTCGAGCGAGCCCGCGCCGGCGCCCGGCGCGCGCGGGAGGAGCTGACCTGGGACGCCTCGGCACGGGCACATCTCGCGCTCTACGAGGAAATCGCATGAGACTGCGTCGCGACCCGTTCCGCGACGTGATTGCGCGCCAGCTCGATCTCTTCGTCGAGGACGAAGCCGACCTGCTCGAGGAGTGCCGCGAGCGGTTCCGCACCTATCAGGAGGCCGACCGCGAGGACCGCGAGGAGACATACGGCGATTTCTCCGACGCCGTGGAGACGGCGACCGAGGCGCTCGCGGACATGCGCGACCGCTTTGCCCGCACGCTCGACGAGGATGCCGGCGAGGCATACGAGGACTCTTTCAACCGCGCTGTTCGCAGGCGCTGGTCCGAGCTCGGGCTCGAGATCGAGAACCGCTGATGCCCCTCATCGAGGACTACGCACTCCTCGGCGACCTCCAGACGGCGGCGCTCGTCGACCGCGGCGGCTCGATCGACTGGCTCTGCTTCCCCCGCTTCGACTCAGGCGCCTGCTTCGCGGCGCTGCTCGGCGGGCCCGACTGCGGGCGCTGGCTGCTCGCGCCGTCGACATCGGCGACCAGCGAGCGCCGCTACCTCCACGACACACTCGTCCTCGACACGACCTGGCAGACCGAGGACGGCTCGTGTGCGCGGGTGCTCGACTTCATGCCGCCGCGCGGGATCACGCCGGACATCGTGCGCATCGTCGAAGGCGTCAAGGGCCGCGTCCATTTCCGCTCGGAGCTGACGATCCGCTTCGACTACGGCCGCATCGTGCCGTGGGTCCGCAAGCGCACGCACGAGGAGGACACCCGCGTCGCGCTCGCCGGCCCCGACGCGCTCTGCTTCCGCACGCACGCCGAGACGCGTGGCGAGGACTTCAGCACGATCTCCGAGCTCTCGGTCGACGAGGGGGAGCGCGTGCCGTTCGTCCTCACCTGGTTCCGGTCGCACGAGGACACGCCCGAGCCGATCGATCCCGAGCAGGCGCTTGCCGATACCGAGGGCTTCTGGCGCGAGTGGAGCGAGGCGTGTCCGCTCGAGCTGCCCGAGGACTGGGCGCCGCTCGTCCGCCGTTCGCTCATCGTGCTGAAGGCGCTCACGTACGACCCGACCGGCGGAATCGTCGCCGCCCCGACGACCTCGCTGCCGGAGTGGATCGGCTCGGTCCGCAACTGGGACTACCGCTACTGCTGGCTGCGCGACGCGACGCTCACGTTGCTCGCCCTCCTCCACTGCAACCATGCCGACGAGGCCGGGCAGTGGCGGCGCTGGCTGATCCGTGCGATCGCGGGCGATGCGGCGGACGTGCAGATCATGTACGGCGTCGGCGGCGAGCGGCGCCTGAGCGAATTCGAGCTGCCCTGGCTCGACGGCTACGAGGGCTCGCAGCCCGTGCGCGTCGGCAACGCGGCGAGCGAGCAGCTCCAGCTCGACGTGTACGGCGAGGTGCTCGACTGCTTCTACCAGGCCCGGGTGCACGGACTCCCCGTGGATCCTCAGGGATGGCGCATCCAGCTCGGCCTGCTCGACCATCTCGAGGAAGCGTGGCGCGATCCCGACGACGGCATCTGGGAGATCCGCGGGGAACGCCGCCACTTCGTCCACTCGAAGGCGATGGCCTGGGTCGCGTTCGACCGCGCCGTCCGGACGGTCGAGGACTACGGCTTCGAAGGGCCGGCCGACCGGTGGCGCACGGTCCGAGACGAGATCCACGCGGACGTCTGCGAACGGGGCTACGACTCCGACCTCGGCGCGTTCACGCAGTCGTACGGCTCAACGGAGCTCGACGCGAGCCTCCTCCTCCTACCGCTGGTCGGCTTCCTCCCTGCGACCGACCCGCGAATCCAGGGCACGATCGAGGCGGTGGAACGGGAGCTGCTTCAGGACGGCTTCGTGCTCCGCTATCGGACGCACGAGGACGCTGCGGACGGCCTGCCGCCGGGCGAGGGAGTCTTCCTCCCGTGCTCCTTCTGGCTCTGCGACTGCTACGAGCTGCTCGGGCGGAGCGACGAGGCATACGAGCTCTTCGGCCGGCTGGTAGATCTGGGCAACGATCTCGGGCTGATGTCCGAAGAGTACGACCCGCGCGCAGGCCGGCTGCTGGGGAACTTTCCGCAGGCGTTCACGCATCTCGCGCTCGTGAACACGGCCTTCAACCTCGCGCCGCACCTGCCTTCGCCGATGTACCGGCGCCACGCCCTACGGCATCCTGAATAGCCCCCGCGGCGTTGACGAGCGCGAGGTGGCTCAGCCCCTGCGGGAAGTTGCCGAGAAGCTCGCGGCTCGATGGGTCGATCTCCTCCGAGAAGAGCCCGACGTCGTTCGCGTAGGGGAGGATCTGCTCCATCGTCTCGCAGGCCTCGTCGACCCGCCCGAGCCGCGCGAGCGCTTCGACGGCCCAGAACGAGCAGGCAACGAACGCCCCCTCCTTCCCGACGTGCTCGGTCGTGCGGTAGAGCAGCCCCGGCGCCGCGGCGAGCCGCTCCCGGATCCTGTCCACTGTCCGGTCGAGCCGCTCGCGTTCGGGGTAGTCCATCCGAATCGCTCGCAGGATTCCCGCGTCGAGCGTCTCCTCGCCCGCCCAGCCGCAGTACGCGCCGAGCTCGTCCGACCAGCAGTTTTCCTCGATCCAGGCGTGGAGACGGTCGCGCTGCTCGCGCCACTGCGCGGCGTGATCGTCCGACAGGTGGCCCTGCTCCGCGAGGCTCAACGCCCGGTCGAAGGCCATCCAGACCGCGATGTTCGAGCTCGTGTACTGGCGGTGCTCGTCGAGCTCCCACATCCCGCAGTCCTCGTCCGGCCAGAGGATGGCGATGCGGTCGACGCAGCTCGCGAGCATCTCGCCCGTCTCCTCGTCGAGCACGTTGCCCTCCGAGACGTAGAGCGCCGCGGTCTCGAGCAGGTCGCCCCATGAGCCGAGTTGGAGCTGCGTGCGGGCCGCGTTCCCGTATCGCACGGGCCTCGAGTCGCGATAGCCGCGGAGATGGGAGAGCTCCTCGCTCCGCTCGGGCACGCATCCGTCGAGGTCGTAGAACGGCCTGAGGTCGGGCGCTGTCTGGCGCACGGCGCGAAGAAGGCAGCCGAACGACTCCTGCACCTGCTCCGGCAGGCCGAGACGCATCAGCGCGTCGAGGGTGAACGCGGAGTCGCGCACCCACGAGTAGCGGTAGTCGTAGTTCTTGTCGCCACCGATCACCTCGGGGAGAGACGTGGTCGCCGCCGCTGCGATGCTTCCGTTCGGCGCATACACCAGCAGCTTCAGCGCGAGGGCGCTGCGTGCGACTTCCTCCTCCCAGGGGCCGTCGTACGCCCAGAACCCGAGCCAGCGCTCCCAGACACGGCGAGTCGCGTCGAGACGAGCCTCGACGTGGTCGCGGCTCGGCGCATGGAGGGGCTGCTCGTACGCGGCGACAAGCGCGAGCAGCGCGCTCCGGCCGGCCGCGATCACGAACGACCCGGCGAGCGCATCCTCCTCCGGCTCGACCTCTCCGGCGTCCCAGGAGTGGACGGCGAGCTGCAGGCGCCCGCCCTCGGCGACGACGCGATCCCCGCGGTGGACGATGCGTGGCTGCTCGCGTCCCCAGTCGAAGCGCGGCTCCATCCGCCACGCGAGCGGCACCGAGCCCTCGACGCCCTCGATCCGCCGGGCGAGCTCGACCCACGGGAGCAGCCCGCCGTCCTGCAGCGTCAGCGCCTCGGTCGCGCGAACGACCCCGTCGCCGGTGCGATACGTCGTCTCGAGGACGTTCGTGCGCCCGAGATAGCGGCGGGCGGCTTCGAACTCACCTGCGGGCGCCAGCGCGAAGCGCCCCCCTTTCTCCGGGTCGAGGATTGCCGCGAACGTCGTCGGCGCGTGGAGGCTCGGCAGCGACATGAAGTCGACCGAGCCGTCCGCTGCGACGAGCGCCACCGTGCGGCCGTCACCGAGCGCCGCGTAGGAGCCGATCGGCGCGAAGCCGTCCTTGCGTTTCATGCCCGGTAAACGTGGACGAGCGCCTCTGAGTCGCGGGGCGGTCAGCCGACGAGTCGGCCGCAGAGCTCGCACATCACTGCGTACTTCTTCACGCCGGCGGCGGTGACCGCGATCTGGCGGCGTACGGGGCGATGGCGACATGCGTTCACCGGCGGTAGAAGACGTCGCAGCGGCGGCAGGTCCGGCAAGTGACGGACGGCACCGCCGACAGCGGGGCAGCCGGCTTCGTGCTCCCGCCAGACGTCGTTGACCGGCTGGCTCGTGATCGCGACCCAGCCGCACGCTTCGCATGAGAGCTTGATCACGCTCTCAGGGTACGCATGCCGGCAGAGCGCCTACCCTGGGGTCGTGCCGAGACTTCGCCTGTTGGCGGGACGCACCGTTCGGGCGGTGAGGATTGCGGCAACCGACAAGCGCATCCCGAGACCGCTGAGATGGCTCGCGGCGCTCGGGCTTCTACCGATTCCGGGACCGTTCGACGAGGTCATCCTGGTCCTGGTCGCCGTGCCGCTCGCCGCGTTCTATCGTCGCCCGCTCGCCGAGGCGTGGCACCAAGCGGGGTCAACCGAGCGCTAGCGGTGCCCGAAGTGGTGGGCGCGCGGGAGAGCCGCATGGACGTCCGCCCCGGCGGTCAGGGATCGCGCGAGCGGCGCGAGTGAGACGAGCTCGCGCACGAGAACGTTCCGGTTGCGGTCCGAGTGCTCGTAGCGGCCCCGGACGAGCAGAAGTGGCTCGCTGCGCACAACTGCGCGGAAGCGCTCGTACACCTGCGGCGCGATCACGAGGTTCACCTGCGCGTGCTCGTCCTCGAGGAGCATGAAAACGACGCCGTTCGCGGTCGACGGCCGCTGCCGCGCGACGACAAGCCCGGCGAATTGGACGGTCGCTCGGTGCGGCTGCTCGAGCAGCTCCGCGGTCGACAGCGTCCCCGGAGGCAGGTGCGGGCGCAGGAGCTCGAGCGGGTGGACGCCTACGGAGAGGCTCGTCGTCCGGTAGTCGGCGAGCATCCGCTCCCACACCGTCGGCTCGGGCAGGTCGGGCGTCGCGACCGTCGGCTCGAGCGGTAACGCGAGCTGCTTCGCCTCGCCTCCTGTGCCGGGGACGCTGGTCGGCCGCGGTACGAGGCCGAGCTGCCAGAGGAGCTCACGGCGCCGCAGGCCGAAGCAGTCGCAGGCACCCGACTCGGCGAGCGCGCGCAGCTCGTCCTCCGACAGTCCTGTCCGCTGCCCGAGCTCACGGACCGAGGAGTAGGGACGGTTCGCGGCGACAGCCTCTGCGTCGTCGGATCCCAGCCCGGTCACGTACTTCAGCCCAACCCGCACGGCCCCGTCCTCGATCGTGCAACCGGCCTCGCTGCGGTTCACGTCGGGCGGGCGCGTCTCGACCCCGTGCTTCTGTCCGTCGCGGACGAGCGTCGCCGGCGGATAGAAGCCGATCGGTTGCGCGTTGAGGAGAGCCGCGAGGAACTCCGGCGCGTAG
>Ga0105240_10005426_pt1 | contig 19005 bp, 20 predicted proteins | sample KBSC54metaG_FD_80426 | JGI IMG/M metagenome (GOLD analysis project Ga0105240, IMG submission 80426) | Corn rhizosphere microbial communities from Kellogg Biological Station, Michigan, USA - KBS C5-4 metaG | ecosystem: Host-associated > Plants > Roots > Rhizosphere > Soil | place: Michigan, USA... | reverse complement strand
GGGTCTCAGCGAGAAGCGATCGGGTGTCTCACCGCAGCAGAAGCTACGCAGGCAGCCACGACCCGACCAGGGTGCACGCACGAGAGTCGGTTGACGCTGGCACCCGATACCCCTACCGTGCGTTTTGCAGGAAATTCCGTGGGGGGACTACCAGGAGGAGCGCTGATGACATCGGCGACACTTGATGGCAGGACCCACGACTTCAAAGAGCGAGATCGCCCGATCCGCGTGATCCTCGCGGAGGACGCATATCTGGTCCGGGAGGCCGTCGAGTTGATTCTCGAGGCGGTCCCTCAGATCGAGGTCGTGTGCGCATGCGAGGACGGAACCTCGCTGCTCGAGGCCGTGGAGAGAGAGCAGCCGGATGCGGTGGTCACCGACATTCGGATGCCGCCGTCGGAGACCGACGAGGGCATCCGCGTGGCGCACAGGCTGCGCGAGACCCACCCGCAGATCGGAGTGGTCGTGCTGAGCCAGTACGCCGAGCCGAGCTATCCGCTGGCGCTGCTCGACGGCGGCTCGTCCGGGCGCGCGTACCTGCTCAAGGAGAGCGTGCACGATCGTGCCCAACTGGTCGCCGCGATCGAGGCTGTGGTGGCCGGCGAATCCGTGATCGATCCCAAGGTGGTCGAGGTGCTGGTGGAGGCGCGGGCGCGCGAGGAGGCTTCGCCGCTGGCCGACCTGACCCGGCGCGAGTACGAGGTGCTTGCCGAGATTGCCCAGGGCAAGAGCAACGCCGCGATCGCCTCGTCGCTCTTCCTGACCAAGCGCGCGGTGGAGAAGCACATCAACGCGATCTTCATGAAGCTCAACCTGTCGAGCCCCGACGATGTGAGCCGCCGGGTGAAGGCCACGCTGATGTTCCTGGGTGACCACGACGCCTAGGCGTGCGCGCCCCCCCGCGTAACACAGGCTGACGCCCTTGCCCGGGTGCGGCGGGAGTTCGATGCTGCGGAGTGGCGAGTCAGGGTGTCCGAGTCGACCGCACCAGCTGAGCCCGCAGCAAGGGGCGAGAGGCCGCGCAAGGAGCGGCGGCATCGGATCCTGGTTGGCAGTCTGCTAGCGCTCGCCGTGATCTGCGGGCTGATCGCGATCCTGTCGACCTACGTCAGGCGCCAGGCGCTCGACACGAACAACTGGACCAACACGAGCACGAAGCTGCTCGAGGACAAGAACATCCAGAACGCACTCGGCGCGTTCATGGTCGACTCGATCTTCTCGAACGTGGACGTGAAGACGCAGCTCGAGGGAGCCCTGCCACCTCAAGCGCAGGCGCTGGCGGGCCCCGCCTCAGCCGGATTGCGCGAGCTGGCGGGCCGCGCCGCGCCGGAGCTGCTCGCGCGGCCGCGGGTGCAGGACGCATGGCGTGCGGCCAACAGGGCAGCCCATCTTCAGCTCATGGCGATCCTCAACGGCGGCGGCAACACCGTCTCGACCCAGAACGGCGAGGTGGTGCTGAACCTGCACAACCTGGTCCAGCAGCTCGCCAGCAACCTCGGGCTGTCGGCGCCCCCTGCGGGTGCGGGGCAGCAGCTCAGCGGGGCAGCCCAGAACAGGCTCGGCGTGACCCTGCCGGCATCGAGCGGGCAGCTCGTGATCATGCGCGCCAAGCAACTGAAGACGGCGCAGGACATCGCCAAGCTGATTCGCCACATCTCGATCATCTTCACGATCCTCACGTTCGTTCTCTTTGCCGCGGCCATCGCGCTGGCCGGCGGGTGGCGGAGGCTCGCCCTGCGCTCAACCGGCTGGTGCTTCGTGGGGCTGGGCATCGCTGTGCTGCTGGTGCGGCGCGTGGCCGGCAACCAGATCGTGGACGGCCTGGTGAACGCCGAGTCGATCAAGCCTGCCGCGCACGACGCCTGGAACATCGGCACGTCCCTGCTGCGCGCGATCGCCATCGCCTTCGTGATCTACGGGCTGGTGATCGTGATCGCGGCCTGGATGGCGGGCCCGACCTCGAGCGCCACGGCGATGCGCCGCGCGCTCACGCCCACCTTCCGCGATCACCCCGTGCGCACCTACGCCGTGGCCGGCTTCCTCTATCTGCTCGTGCTGCTCTGGGGCCCGACGCCCGCGCTGCGCGAGCTCGTGCCCATCCTGATCATCGCCGCGCTGCTCGTGCTCGGCATCGAGATCCTGCGCAGGCAGGCCACGCTCGAGTTCCCGGACGCCCATGCGGGCGACACCGCCAAGCGCTTGCGCGCGTGGTGGCACGCGCGCCGCCATCCCGCACCCACCGGAGGGGCCGTATGACCGAGATGTACGTTCCCGAGGAGCTCTCCGCCACCGACGTCCGCCGCGTCGATCCCGGGCAGTTCTGGTGGCTGCTCGTGCTGGCCGGCCTGATCAGCCTGGGCGTGGGAGTTGTGGTTGTCGCCAACCCGGACCGGTCGCTCAAGGTCCTCTGCGCGCTCGTGGGCATCTACCTGCTGGCGGCGGGCGTGATCCTGATCGTCAAGACCGCTAACGAGCACGAGCGCGGCGCCGGCGGCATCCTGGCCGGGATCCTCGCGCTGATCGCGGGCGTGGTGGTGATCCGGCATCCCGGGCAGAGCCTCGTGGCGGTGGCGCTGGCCGTGGGCATCTGGTTCATCGTCGGCGGGGCGATCGACCTTTCGCACGCGATCACCGGGCCGCACCGGCTGCTCTACCTGCTGCGGGGCGGGCTGATCGTGGCCGCCGGGACGATCATCGTGGCCTCCCCGCACATCACGCTCAAGACCCTGGCGATCCTGATCGGCATCGGCTTCATCGTGAACGGCGCCCTGCAGATCGCCGAGGCGTTCGTGGTGCGATCGCGCCAGCACGCAGCGCCCGGATAAGAAAGGTGGCCCGCCGGCGGGTCATCTGAGATGCTTTCCGTAGATGTCGTCCGTGGGGTCCGTCCCACACTCCGCGTCGCAACGCGTCGCCCTCGGTCCGCTGCGTGTTCCCGTTCTCGATGGAAGCGCTCTCTTCCGTCGCGGTGCGGGCATCGTGCTGCTCGCCGGCCTCTACTGGGGCTCGGCGGAGCTCGGCTATGCGCTGAACTTCAGCGGCGCGGTCGCCGCCATCGTCTGGCTGCCCGTGGGCGTGGCGATCGCGTTCCTCTACCTCGGCGGCCTGAGCTTCTGGCCTGGCGTCGTGATCGGCGACCTGCTGGCGAACGACTACTCGGTAATGCCGCTCGGCTCGGCCATCGGGCAGACTGCCGGGAACCTGCTCGAGGCGGTGCTGGTGGTGTGGGTCATGCGGCGCTTCCTGCCGCGCAATCGCCCGCCGAGCAGGACGAGAGAGCTGGGCATCCTGTTCGGCTCGATCGCGATCGGCACGATGATCAGCGCCACGATCGGGCTGCTCTCTCTGCGGCTCGGCGGTGTGGTGGAAACGGGTGACCTGCCCCGGCTGTGGCGAACGTGGTGGCTCGGTGACGCCTGCGGCGCGTTGCTCGTGGTGCCGTTCGCCATCGCATGGTCGAATCCGGCGATGCGAGAGCCGATCCGGCGCAACCTGCCGGAGGCGCTGTTGGTACTCGCGGCGATCGTCGGGCTGAGCGAGCTGTCGTTCCACAGCGCCAGCCCGCTCGCCTACATCGTCTTCCCGGCGCTGATCTGGGCGGCCCTGCGCTTTGGCTGGTGCGGCGCGACCGCCGCGATGCTCGTTGCGGGCGGCTACGCGGTGTGGGGCACGACTCACTACGTCGGGCCGTTTGTCTACGACACCGTCTCGCGCAACGTGCTGGTCACGCAGGCCTACATCGCGGTGGCCGCGCTCACCTCGCTGGTGCTCGCCGAGGTGGCTTTCGAGCGCCAGCGGGCGGCGGAGCGCCTGCGGGACACCCGCGCGCGCATCACCGAGACGGCGGACCTCGAGCGCCGCCGGATCGAGCGCGACCTTCACGACGGTGCGCAGCAGCGGCTCAGCGCCCTGGCGATCTATCTGGACATCGCCTCCGAGGAGGCGGACCGCAGGCCGGAACGCGCCCCCGCCCTGTTCGCTCGAGCCGAGCGCGAGCTCCTCCTGGCGATCGACGAGCTGCGCGATCTCGCGCACGGCATCCAGCCGCCGGCGCTGACCCAGTCCGGTGTGGGCAGGGCGGTGCGCAGGCTGCGCGCGGGCTCGCCGCTGCCGATCGAGCTGGTGGAGCTTCCCGAGGGTCGCTTCGACCCCGCGGCCGAGGTGGCCACCTACTTCGTGGTGGCCGAGGCTCTGACCAACGCCCAGAAGCACTCGCGCGCCACCTCCGTGGAGGTGCGCGTGGGGTGGCGCAACGGCAAGCTCGAGGTGCGGGTGGACGACAACGGCATTGGCGGCGCCTCCGAGAGCGCGGGCTCCGGCCTGACCGGCCTGCGCGACCGGGTGGAGGCCCTCGGCGGCGACTTCGCGGTCGACAGCGTGGCCGGCGGCAGCACGCGGATCTCCGCCTCGATTCCGGCGATCGTCGTCAGTCCCTAGCGCCAGAATCACCCCATCTGGATGACGCCGCCCGGCACGGGCGGCCCGACCATCCGGGCATGACCGCTCAGGCGACGGCGGGCCTCGGGATGTCGCGCGAGCCAGGCGAGCGGTGGACGCGGTTTGCCCGCAGGGTCGCGAACGCGTTCGGGCTCGTGGTTCTGCTCGTGCTGCTCACGTACGTGCTGGCGTCGCTGCTGTCCTACAAGGAGTGGACCGCGCTGCTGATCACCATCTCGTCCGTGGCCAGCGTGACCGTCGCGCTCACCTCCGCGGAGGCGCGGCACTGGGTGGTGCGCTGGGGCCTCCGGCTGGCCTTGCTGGCGGTGCTGCTCGCGTTCCTCAACGCGCTGCTGGACGCACCGAGCCTGCTCGGGCTCGCGTCGCTGATCCAGATGCTGCTGTTCATGTGCGCCGCCGCGGCTGTTCTGCGTGCGGTCGTGACCGAGAGCGAGGTGGGCTTCCGCACGATTCTCGGGGCCATCAGCGTCTACCTGATGTTCGGGCTCCTGTTCACGTTCCTGTACGCGGCGATCGACCGGCTCCAGCCGGGGCTCTTCTTCGGCGAGCCGGCGAACGCGGGCGACTACGTGTTCTTCAGCTTCACCACTCTCACCACCACGGGCTACGGCAACCTCGTGCCCGCCGGGCAGCCGGGCGAGATGTTCGCCGGCCTGGAGATGCTCATCGGCCAGATCTTCCTGGTCACGCTGATCGCCGGGCTGGTGAGCCTATGGCGGCCCGGGCAGGTTGCGCGGCTGCGGCGTGACAAGGCCGCCGCGCCCGAGTCGGAAGCGGCGGCCGAGCCAAGGCCCGCGGACTAGAAGCGGGCGTTCTCGATCCGCGAGCCGTAGGCAACCAGGCCGTAGATGGCCAGGATGTCGACCGCGAAGATGCTCAGTGACCAGAACGGGTACGCCGGAATCATCAGCAGCTGAGCGATTGCGTTCAGCGACAGGATTCCCACCCCGGCCCAGCGAGCGAACTGGTTCTTGGAGAAGATCCCGATGCCGACCAGGATCTGGCAGGCGCCGATGATCGTCATGATCCAGCCCCAGGTGTTGAGGCTGCCGGCGATGTAGTTGGTGCCGTGGACGAAGAAGTGCGCGTCGCTGATCGCCGCGATGCCCTCAATCAGGTTGAGAGTTCCGAGGATCAGCAGCAACACACCCGCGAAGCCAACCCAGCCGTCACCCGCATCTCCTACGGAGTTCGGGTAGCCCAGGTCTCTGTCAGCGCTCTGAACGCTCATGTCTGCCCTCCGATTCGTGTTCGAACCGCGTCAGCGCCAACTTGGCAGCCGCATCCCCGGCGGGCAATAGTGCGCCCCTGCCAATTGCGGTAGGTGCGCACCCCGCCGCTTCACACGACCGGATCGACGATCAGAAGCAGACCCTCACGCGCGCGCACCACCACCGGTTCACCCGCGTCCGCGCCGTCCTCGCAGCGCGCGTTCCAGAGCGCCCCGTCGAGCGATACCTGACCCTCGGGGCGGCAGGCGCTCACCACCTTGGCACGCGCGCCGATAAGGGTCTCCGCACCGGTTTCGATGCGGCGGTGGCGGACCTTGCGCCACCAGTAGCTCACCTCGCCGGCGCCGAAGATCAGGAACGCGAGCAGCGCGATCGCATTCCACGGCGTGGGAAGCACGACGAACAGCACGATTGCCACCAGGAGCAGCACCCTGGGGCAAGCTTGCGCCCTGATGGCGCATCCCGCCTCATCCGAACAGGGGGAGGCGCGCGGCCCGCCCGCGCGGGAGCCTCCAAGTGGTGGCCGCTGGTAGGGCGAACGCCTCGGATCGGTTGCGCGCCGCTTCCGCGCGCGCGGTCAGCCGTGCGCGACGCCATCCCGTGATCACGCGGGCCATCCGCTCGTTCGAGCGTGAGCAGCGTTCCGGCGCGGGCCTCTTGGCGGGCGGGCTCGCCTACCGGTTCTTCTTCTGGCTTGTGTCGTTCGGCCTGCTCAGCGCGGCCATCGCCAGCTTCTGGGTGCGCTCGAGCCGTGGCAGCCTGGAGGATGCGGCGAAGGCTTTCGGCCTGAGCGGCGTGGCCGCGCGCTCGGCCGCCAGCTCGGTTTCGGACGGCGCGCACTCGCGCTGGTACCTGCTGGCGGCGGGCATCCTCGCGCTCCTCTACTTCGGCATGGGCGCGGTGCGGGCGATGCGCGTGGCCGCCATCGTGGGCTGGCGCCTCGAACCCACCCGCATGCGCAAGCCGCTCACCGCGAGCACCGGGTTCACCTGCATCTGCATCATCGGGCTGGCCACCACGTCGCTTGCCTCGTGGGTGCGGCACCACTCGCCGGTCGGCGGCGTGGCCTTCACGGTGTCCAGCGCGTTCGTGTTCGCCGGGCTCGCGCTGTTCGCCTTCCACCACCTGCCTCGGCCCGAGCGCACGAGCTGGCGCGATCTGCTGCCGGGCGCCGCGCTCGTAGGAGTCGGCGTCACCTGCATCCACGTGTTCACGGTCTACTACCTGTCGGCCAAGCTCGAGCGCTCGCCCAAGCTCTACGGCACGCTTGGCGCCTCCACCGTCGTGCTGCTCGGCCTATATCTGATGGCGCGCGTGATCGTGTCGGGGATCTTTCTCAACGCCTCGCTCTCATCCGATCGGGGTGATGAAGATCCGGCCCCGCGGGCGGATGCTCTGAGCAGCGATGGCTGACATTGCTCTAGAGCGCATCCCCGAGTTCATCGAGCCGTTCCGCGTGAAGCCCGGCTCCAAGGTCAGGCTGCCGCACGACTTCGACCCCAGGTTCAAGGCCGGCATCACCAAGAAGAAGCGCGGGCGCGATCTGCTCGACCAGGGCGTCAGCCTCCTGAGCGAGTACCAGGCCCGGCTGGCCGCGCAGGACAAATGGGGCCTGCTCGTGGTGCTGCAGGCGATGGATGCCGCGGGCAAGGACGGCACGATCCGCCACGTGATGAGCGGGGTCAACCCGCAGGGCGTGGCGGTCCACAGCTTCAAGGTCCCCTCGGCGGAGGAGCTCGACCACGACTTCCTCTGGCGCTACGCGCAGCGCCTGCCATCACGTGGCCAGATCGGCATCTTCAACCGCTCCCACTACGAGGAGGTGCTCGTGGTGCGCGTGCACCCCGAGCTGCTCGACCGCCAGAAGCTGCCGGAGCGCGCGAAGAAGGGCGACGTGTGGAAGCGGCGCTACCGCTCGATCAACGACTGGGAGCAGCACCTCTCGGACAACGGCATCCGGGTGGTGAAGATCTTCCTCAACCTGTCCAAGGAGGAGCAGCGCCGGCGCTTCCTGCGCCGCATCGACCTGCCCGACCACAACTGGAAGTTCTCGGCCGCGGACGTGAAGGAGCGCGAGCACTGGGACGAGTACCAGCACGCGTTCGCCGAGGTGCTGTCGCACACGAGCACCGAGTGGGCGCCCTGGTACGTGATCCCGGCGGACCGCAAGTGGTTCATGCGCATCGGCGCCGCGGCGGTGATCGCCAACGCGCTGATGGAGATCGACCCCCGCTTCCCCGAGGTGAGCGAGGAGCAGCGCGACCAGCTGATGGAGATCAAGGGAGCGCTCGAGGCGGCAGCTCCCAAGGACGCCGCGCCCGACCCGTTCGAAGCGGAGTTGGCAGCGCAGTCCACCGAGTGAGAGGCTGTGTCCGCGTATGAATGTGCGGACCGCGCGCTTGGCCGGCGCGCTGATCGTGGTGGCATGGGCGGTCGTGCAGCTCGAGGGGCGGCGACCGCGCTCTCGCCGTGCCGGTAACCGGGGCGGCGACCTGGAGATCGAGCGCAAGTTCGTCGTCGCGGATGTGCCCGCGGACCTCGGCGACTATCCGGGAGAGGCGATCGAGCAGGGCTACCTCGCGCTCGACGGCGATGTGGAGCTGCGCGTGCGCCGCAAGGACGGAAGCGACAGCGTGCTGACCGTGAAGGCGGGCAAGGGCAAGTCCCGCGTTGAGCAGGAGTTCGAGCTGGACGCGCCGGCCTTCGAGTCGCTGTGGCCCTTCACGGTCGGGCGAAGGCTGCGCAAGATCCGCCACCGCATCCCCGGCGAGGGTGGGCTGACCCTGGAGCTCGATTCCTACCTGGGCTGGCTGCGTGGGCTGTTCACGGTGGAGATCGAGTTCCCCACGCTCGAGGCCAGCCGCGACTTCCAGCCGCCGAAGTGGGTGGGCAAGGAGGTGACCGACGACCCGAGCTACAAGAACCAGGCGCTCGCGCAGCGCCAGGGCGCCGCGCGCGCAAAGCGGGCGTTCCGCCTACGGATCGACGAGCGCGTGTCCGTGGATATCGCGCGGATCGCCACCGCCCAGATCGACGAGGTGCTCGACCGGCTCGAGGGACGCACGGACGAGGAGCTCGGCAAGGCGGTGCACGAGTCGCGCAAATCGCTCAAGCGGCTGCGCGCGGTGGCGCGCCTCGCGCGCGCGGAGATCGGCACGAAGGACTACCGGCGCGCCAACGCCACCTTCCGCGACGCCGGCCGCAGGCTCTCCGGCGCGCGCGACGCGCAGGTGCTGATCCAGGCGTTCGACGCGCTGGCCGAGCGCTACCCCGCGGAGCTGGGAGCGGCGCGCCTCGGCGAGTTCCGCTCACGCCTCGTGGGCGAGTACGAGAGCCTGGGCGGCAACATCACGGCTGGCTCGGCGCTGTTCGTGGAGATCGCGGGCGACCTGCGCAAGGCGTCGGCAAGGGTGGAGAAGTGGTCGTTCAAGCACTCGGGCTTCCGCGCCGTGGCGCCCGGACTTGGCACCGCCTATCGCGACGGCCGCGGCGCCTACCGGGTGGCCCTGCGCGATCCGACGCCCGAGCACCTGCACGACTGGCGCAAGCGCGTGAAGGACCTCTGGTACTCGGTGCAGCTCCTCGAGGCGGCGGCGCCAAAGCGGATGGACAAGCTCGCGGGCAGCGCTCACAAGCTGTCCGAGCTGCTCGGCGACGACCACGATCTCGTGGTGCTCGGGGAGCACGTCGAGCGCTACCGGGACGCCTTCCCCGACGAGGCATCGGCCGCGCTGCTGCGCGGCGCCGCCGAGCGGCGGCGGATGGAGCTGCAGGTCCGCGCCTTCGGGATGGGCGACGAGCTGTACAGCAAGCGGCCGCGCGCGTTCGTGCGCGAGGTCGAACGCGGCTGGCGCAAGCACGGCGGGCGAAGGTGAGGCGCCTGGCCGCCGCCGCCGCGCTGATCCTGTTCGTGGGATCGCTGGCGCTGGCGGTTGTGGTGACGGCGCAAACCTTCCCGCACGGGCTCACCGTGGCCGCGTGCCTCGTGATCGGCGTGGCGGTGGGCTGGTGGGCTCTGCTGCTCAGTGGGCCGGCGCGGCTCGTGGCCGCCGGCGTGGCGCTGCTGCTCGTGGCAGGCGCGATCGTGTTCGTGGTGGCCGAGGGCAGGCTTCTGCTCGACGCGATCATCTTCGTCGCCTTCTGGCTCTCGCTGGGACTCGCGCGTCATGCGTTCGCCCGCGAGGCGGAGCTGCCGGACGCGGCGCGGCCTGAGCGCCCGGTGCTCTTCTTCAATCCCAAGTCCGGCGGCGGCAAGGCCGAGCGCTTCCACGTGGCGGACGAGGCCAGCAAGCGGGGCATCGAGCCGGTCGAGCTGCGCCTGGGCGACGATCTGAATGAGCTCGTGGAGGCGGCGATCGCGCGCGGGGCGGACGGGCTGGCCATGGCGGGCGGCGACGGTTCGCAGGCGATCGTTGCCGCGCACGCGGCGGCGCATGGGCTGCCGTACGCGTGCATCCCGTCGGGCACGCGCAACCACTTCGCGCTCGACCTGGGCGTCGACCGCGACGACGTGGTGGGCGCGCTCGACGCCTTCGTCGACGGCCGCGAGCGCGTGGTCGACCTGGCCGAGGTGAACGGGCGCGTGTTCGTGAACAACGTGTCGCTCGGCGTGTACGCCGAGGCTGTGCAGAGTGCCGGCTACCGCGACGCCAAGCTGCGCACGCTGGCGGACACGGCCCCGCAGGTGATGGGCTCGAGCGCCGACCATCTCGACCTGCGCTGGAAGGGCCCGGACGGCGCCGATCACGAGTCGGGCGCGGTGCTGCTGATCTCGAACGACCCCTACCGGCTCGGCCGAGCGCTCGGCTCGGGCACGCGGCCCCGGCTCGATCGCGGCGTGCTGGGCGTCGCCGTCTTCGGCTCCCCGGACGGGAACGGTCACACGCGCATGCGGATGCAGCAGTGGTCGGCGGCGGATTTCGAAATCGGCTCGGGGGCGCCGGTGGCCGCGGGCATCGACGGCGAGGCGGTCAGGCTCGATCCGCCGCTGCGGTTCACGAGCCGGCCCGCTGTGCTGCGCGCGCGGATCGCCCGGCAGCACCCGGGGGCGTCGCCTTCCGCGTTCGTGCCAGACACTCCATGGGGCGCCGTAGCCGGGCTGGCTCGAATCGCGCTACGCGGCTAGCAGCCGGTCGAACCGGGACTGGCACGTGAGGATGTGACGTCGCGCCCAGCCGTAGGGGGCGAAGCCCTCGTCCGCGTCGTTGGCGATGTGGTCGTCGATGTCTGCGAGCTTGACCGCGCGTGCCACTCGTCCCTCGCGCCCCTTCGCGTAGGCGATCCGCAGCGCGTGCAGCTCGAACGTCTCGTCGGCGTCTCGCGTGAGCAGTGCCAGCGCCGCGCGCTCCAGCGACGTGAGGCCCTCGGCCTCCAGCTCGGCCAGCGGCGTGTCCGTTCGCTCGAGCAGGTCGTGCAGGTAGGCCACGCTCAGCACCTCTTCGTCAACCAGCGCGGCCACGCGCTCGAGGTGCTCCACGAGCAGGCGGCCGGAGCGGTCGAGCTGGTCGCGATGGTGCGCGTACGCGAGTTGCCGGGCAGTGGCGGAGTCCATGGCGTCCCTACTGCCGCCAGTGTGCCGCAAATTCCGCTTAAAGAGCAAACGTGCGCGCACCCGCATAGGGCTAGTGCGGACCCCATTGCCCGGCGGCACGGGGGCTGAAAGCCTTGCCCCGGTGAGTCCGTTCCGAGAGAGGGAGCACTTGCATGACGATTGCCGCTGATTACCCCCTGCTGGACGTTATCTGGACGATGATCGTGTTCTTCGGATTCGTGATCTGGCTCTGGATCCTGTTCGCGGTGTTCGTGGACATCTTCCGCCGTCACGAGCTGTCCGGTTGGGGCAAGGCAGGCTGGACGGTGCTGATCGTCTTCCTGCCGCTGCTGGGCGTCCTGATCTACCTGATCGCCGACGGCAAGGGCATGGCCGAGCGCCGGGCGCAGGACATCCAGGCGAGCCAGCACCAGTTCGACCAGCACATCCGCACGGTCGCCGGCGGGCCGGCCTCGCAGATCCGCGAGGCCAAGGAGCTGCTCGACTCGGGCGTGATCACGCAGGCCGAGTTCGACCAGATCAAGAGCTCCGCACTGAGCGGCCAGGGCGGAGGCGTGCCGGCCGCGGCCGGCTGAGAAAGACGTGGGCGGATCCTCGGCTCAGCCGAGGATCCGCGCCTTCTCCTTTGCGAACTCCTCTTCCGTAAGGACGCCCTGGTCCTTCAGCTCGGCCAGCTCCTTGAGCTGGGCGTAGGGATCGGCGCCCGCTGCGGGAGCGGCCTGCGGAGGCGGAGCTGCCTGCTGCGGGGGCGCCTCCGTGTAGCCCACGCGCTGGACGGGCGCGTATTCCGAGCCCTGGTCTGCCCACTTCCGAGCCTGGCGCCTGCTAACTCGATTCGACACCGAGGTGGCGGTCCCGGCCACGACGGCCGTGCGCGCCATGCCCCTGAGTAGTCCTGGCATGTCGGTTCCTTTCTCGTTTCAGGAGGCCGGATCGAGCGCGTCGAGCGCGTCGATCACGTCCTGGTGGGGGATGCGCTGGTTGTCGATCAGCACGCCGCCGGCTCGCCGCAGCGCTCCGGCGAACGGGGCGGCCCAGCGGTTCTCGTAGAGGATGAGCACGGCCGAGGTGCCGGCCTCGATCGCGTCCGCGGCGGTGGCGGCGTCCTCGTCGCCGAGCAGGCCGGCCGACGCGCCCTCGAGCACGTGGAAGTCGCCGACCGACTCGGGCTGGAGATCGCGAGCCTCGAAGCCGGAGAACGTGCCGTCCGCGTTCTTGATCACGAACATCACGTCGAGCACGCGGATGATCCCCTTCTCCACGAGGTCCATCAGCAGTGCCGCGCTCTCGCCGGTCATCGGCGCGTCCGGCGGGAATGCGATCACAACCAAATCGATGGGTCCGATCTCGTCATGCTGCGCGGTGTACGCCGCCGACAGGTCCGGGGTCCCGTGTGAAACTGCGCTCATAACCGATCCTCCTGGTCAGGTGGAGCGGATGATCGAATGGGGACCGGGCCGCCGCCTCCCCCGATCAGGGTGATTCGCTCGGAATGAGGTGGTGCGCGCCGCGCGGGCGCTGGGTCACGACCGGCGGGATGCTCTCCATCTCGGGAGCGCGCGTGAGCGACCGGTACCAGCGCGAGTAACGAGCGGCGAGCGGGGCGGCGCTCAGCCCGTGGGCGATCACCGACAGGCCGACGGTCGCGTAGACCGTGAGCGTGATCGTGTCCGCGTGGGGGAGCTCGGACTCCTGGACCACGATGACCGCGAACACGATCGAGGCGAGCCCGCGCGGTCCGAACCATCCGAGGAACGCGAGCGTGGGCGGGCGGGCGCGGCTGCGCAGCATGGCGATGGCCACCGGGAGCATGCGGATCGCGGTGAGGCTGAGGACGGCGTAGCCGACGATGCTCCACGTCAGGTGCCCGAGCGCCGGCCCGAGCAGGACCGCGCCGAAGACGATGAACGTCACGCCGTCGAGCAGGTCGCCGATCTCCTCGCTGAGGCGGGCCACGGCGTCCGTCTCCTTGCCCCTGAGCGCCCCGAACGTGCCCCCGGCCACGAACGCGGCGATGAAGCCCGAGCCGCCGAGGCCTGCCGCCACCCCGTACGCCAGCGCCGCGCCCGCCACCGGTACGACCTGCTTCCAGGGCCCGGTGATCAGCTTTCTCGGCTCCGCGATGGCGAAGATCGCGCTGACCACGAGTCCCGCCGCCACGCCTCCGGCGATGCCGTATCCGATCTCCTCGATGACGATCCTGATCGCGTGGTGGCCGCTCGTCACGTCCGATTCGATGTCGGCGGCTGCCAGGGCGATGAAGAGCAGCGGCACGCAGATGCCGTCGTTCAGGCCGCTCTCCACATTCAGTCCCTGGCGGATGCGCGAGGGCAGGCGCGGATCGGTCACCACCGCCTGGCCGAGCGCGGCGTCGGTGGGGGCGAGCACGATGGCGAGAACGAAGGCCTCGGCGATCGTCAGCTCTCCGAACACCGCGGCCGCCAGCACGGCTCCGAGGATGATGGTCAGCGGCAGCCCGATGCCGAGCAGCCGCACCGGCACGCCCCACTCTCGCCGCAGCGCGCCGAACTTGATGCGCGACGCGTCGGAGAACAGCACCACCGCGAGGGTCGCCTCAGCGAGCGTGCGAACGGGGCCTCCGGTCGCAGAAAGATCGACGCCGTCGATCAGCTCGGGCCCGACGAGTACGCCGAACACCATGAACACCATCGCCGGCGTGATCGGCGTGCCGGTCAACCGGCGCGACACGGCCGCGACGGCCAGTATCGCCACGGCCACCCACACGAGGGCCCAGCTCATTGAGCGAGGCTAACCGCTAGCCCAGGTCCGGGCCGAACAGCTCGGCGCGCAGCGTCGAGATCTCGGTCACAGCCGCCAGCACGTAGGCGTTCTGCGCCTCGGCCAGCGCCTCGTCGAGATCCGCGGCATAGACCGGGTTTCGGTCAAGCCCCTCGAGCGACGCGAGCGCCCGCTCGGCCTGCAGCTGGGCCAGGTAGTCGTGCAGGTCCGCGGCGGTGGTCGAGTGGTCTGTCTGGTTGCTCTCGAACATCTCGCAAACAGAGACCGGGGGTGGGGCGGAAACTCATCGCCACGTTTCCGACTTTTGGGCGTATATCGCCCACAACTTCGAAACGTACGGAGGCTTCAGGGCTTCCGCGCGCGGATGATCGCCGAGCCGGCGTGCTCGTGCATGCGGTGGGTCTCGTTGATCTCGATGTCGGTGAAGCCGGCGGCGCTCAGCGCCTCTTCGTACTCCTCGCGCGTGAGAGCGCCCGCGATGCACCCGGTCCACTGCTCCATGTCGGCGCGCGTGGCGTCGTCCATGTCGGGATCGCGGATCACGTCCGACACGGCGAACCGCCCGCCGGATCGCAGCACGCGCGCCGCCTCCTGCAGCACCTGCGGCTTGTCGCCCGACAGGTTGATCACGCAGTTGGAGATCACGACGTCCACCGACTCCCCGGCGAGCGGGATGTCCTCGAGGTAGCCCTTGAGGAACTCGACGTTCTCCACGCCCGCCTCGGCGGCGTTCTTGTGGGCGACTTCCAGCATCTCGTCCGTCATGTCGAGCCCGATCGCCTTGCCGGTCGGCCCGACGCGCCGCGCGGAGATGAACACATCGGCACCGGCGCCCGAGCCCAAGTCGAGCACGGTCTCGCCCTCGTGCAGGTCGGCAACCGCGGTCGGAACGCCGCAGCCGAGAGAGGCGTCGACGGCCGCCTGGGGTACCCCTTCGGCCTCGGCGTCGTCGTAGAGGGAGCCGCAGCAGGAGCCTCCCTCGCGCTTCGCGGCGGCGGCGTACTTCTCGCGCACACTTTCGCGGATGTGGTCGGTCAGCTCAGCCATGAGGACAGCTCCTTGAGGGCGTCGGGGATCACGTAGTAGTAGGCCCAGAGCCCCTGCCGCTCGGAGTCCACGATGCCGGCGTCGCGCAGCTTCTTCAGGTGGTGCGAGAGCGTGGGTTGCGAGACATCGAACAGCGGCACGAGCTCGCACACGCAGACCTTGCCGGCGTGCTTGCGCAGCACGTCCACTAGCTGGAGCCGGATCGGATCGCCCAGCGCCTTCGCGACCTCCGCCATTCGCAGCGCCTGCTCGCGCTCGACGTCGGGGTACACGACCGGCTCGCAGCAGGGCTCGCCGGCCGCGCGCTTCTGCTTGGGGACGAGCTCCAGATCGACGGACATCGATCTATTTCTATCTATTGAATCGACTCTTGTCAATAGATAGGGTCCGATCCCAGTGTCACCCCCACTCACACGCCGCCTCTTCGCCGAGTTCCTCGGCGCCGCCGGGCTGGCCGCGGTGGTGATCGGTTCCGGCATAGCGGCGCAGAAGCTCTCGCCCGGCGACGTCGGCCTGCAGCTCTTCGAGAACGCAGCCGCGACCGGGGCTGGTCTCTACGCCCTCATCCTGACCTTCGGCCCGGTGTCCGGCGCTCACCTCAACCCGGTCGTCTCGCTGGTGGATGCCGCCCTCGGCAACCTGCCCAGGCGCTACGCGCTCGCCTACATCCCTGCCCAGGTTGCGGGCTGCGTCGCCGGCGCGATCGCGGCCAACGGCATGTTCGCCCTCGCGGCTATCAGCATCTCCGAGAAGCACCGCGCCAGCCCGGCGCACCTGTTCGCCGAGGTGATCGCCACCGCTGGGCTGATGCTCGTGATCTTCTCGCTCGCCCGTACCCGCCGCCTCGACAAAGCGGCGGCTGCGGTGGGCGCCTACATCGCCGCGGCCTACTTCTTCACCAGCTCCACGAGCTTCGCCAATCCCGCGATCAGCGTGGGGCGCATGTTCTCCGACACGTTTGCCGGTATCGCGCCGTCGGCCGTGCCCGGCTTCATCGTGGCCCAGCTCGTGGGCGGCGCAGTGGCGATCGCGATCATCCGCGCGCTCTATCCGGTGAGCTTCGCTGCAGGGCTTTCCTCCGCCGACCACCTGCGTTAGGGTGAAATCGACGTAACCGCGGGTGCTACTGGTCCGCCCGTTGTCACAAGCGAATGACAGTGATGACGAGTGGGATCGCAACCACGGGCGACACGCCGCTGCTGGAGCGCGAGCGTGAGCTGGCCGTCTTCGACGAGCTGCTGGGCGGCAACGGGGTCGGTTCCTGCCTCGTCCTGATCGAGGGCCCCGCCGGTATCGGGAAGAGCCGCCTGGTGGACGAGCTGGTGGGGCGCGCGCGCCAGAACGGAGTGCGGGTGCTCGCGGCCCACGGGGCGCATCTGGAGCGCGACTTCCCCTACGGCGTGGTGCGGCAGCTCTTCGAGCCCGCGCTGGCCGAAGATCGCGGCCGCCTGCTGGCCGGCGCCGCGGCGTCCGCCGCGCCCATCTTCCAGACCTTTGCCTCGCCCGGCCCGGTCGCGGGTGACGGCTCGTTCGCCGCGCTTCACGGCCTCTACTGGATGGCCGCGAACATCGCCGAGGACGGTCCGCTGCTGCTCGTGGTCGACGACGTGCACTGGTGCGACCCGCCGTCGCTGCGCTACCTCGCGTACGTGGCGCGCCGCCTGGCGGGATCCGGCATCCGGCTGGCGCTGAGTCTCCGCAGCGGCGAGCCGGGCACCGACCCTGTGCTGGTCGCCGAGCTGGCGGCCACGTCCGACGCCCTGCGGATCACGCCCCGGCCGCTGAGCGAGGCGGGCGTGGCGGGACTGATCGCGGGCCGGCTGGGGGCGGAGCCCGAGGAACTGTTCAGCGCCGCCTGCCTGGAGGCCACGGGCGGCAACCCCCTGCTCCTTCGCCAGCTCCTCTCGTCGCTGGCCGAGGAGGGGGTGCGGCCGCTGGCGTCCGAGGTGGAGGCGGTGAGCAACATCGGCCCGCGGGCGATCTCGCGCACCGTGCTCCTCCGCCTCCACAGGCTCGGCCCCGACGCCGTGGCGATCGCGCAGGCTCTGGCGGTGCTCGGCCTGACCGACCAGCGCACGAGCGCCGAGCTTGCCGGGCTGACCATGGAGCAGACGGCGGTGGCCGCCGCGGCGCTGGTCCGCGCAGAGATCCTCGGACCGACGGCGCCGGCGACGTTCGTGCATCCGCTCGTGCGCGATGCGATCTACCACGAGATCCCGTTCGCGGACCGGATCATGCGCCACGCTCGCGCGGCCACGCTGCTGGCCGAGCGGGACGCGCCGCCCGAGCAGATCGCCACGCACCTGCTGGCGGCGCCCAGGCGTGGCAACCCCTGGGTGGTCGACACGCTGGCCGCCGCGGCGGCATCCGCCCGCGCCAAGGGCGCCGCGGACACGGCGGTGTCGCTGCTCGCCCGCGCGATCGAGGAGCCGCCGGAGCCGGAGCGCCAGCCCGAGCTGCTGCTCGAGCTGGGCCTGGCGGAGACGCTCACGTCCGGGCCCGCAGCTGCCACCCACCTGCGCGAGGCCTGGGAGCGGCACGAGGATCCGCGCCGCCGCGCGTACGCCGCTGCCATCCTCGCACGAACGCTGTTCTTCACCGCTCCCGCCCGCGAGGCGGCGGAAGTGGCCAGGCGCGCCGCCGCCGAGACTCCGCCCGAGCTGGTGGACGAGCGCCAGGCGCTGCGGGCCACCGAGCTGGCCGCGGCGCGGTACGGGTCGGGCGGCTACCCGACGCCCGCGGACCTCGAGGCGGTGGTGATCGAGGGCGAGGGACCGGGGGCGAAGATGCTCGCGTCGATGGTCTCGTTCTGCCTGGCCATGACCGGGACCACCGCCGACCGCTGCGCGGCGCTGGCCGAGCGGGCGCTTGCCGACGATGTGCTGATCGAGGCCGACCCGGGCCTCTTCCCGGTGCCCGCGCTGATGGTGCTGACCATGGCGGATCGGGACGAGGCGGTGGCGCAGTGGGACAAGCTGCTGGCGCTCGCGCACAGGCGCGGCTCCCTTGTCGGGGTGCTCAGCGTGAACCTGTGGAGCGGGCGCACGCTGCTGTGGCGGGGCGAGCTGCGCGAGGCGGAGGAGCGCCTGGAGGCCGCGAATGAGCAGTTCGCCGAGTGGGGACGCACGCGCTCGGGCCAGACCTACGGCCCGGCGTTCCTGGGCGCCGTGAAGCTCCGCCGCGGCGACGTGGCAGGCGCGCGGGCGGCGCTCGAGCCCGGGCAGACCGAGGACGACGGCAGCGATGGCTTTGCCGAGCTTGTCTGGACCCGCACCGAGCTGCTCCTCGAGGAGGGCGACTTCGCCGGTGCGCTCGAGCTCACGCGCCGACTCGAGCAGCAGGACAGGGCCATCCCGTCGTTCCCGGGATGGATGCCCTGGCGCTCGCTCCGCGCACTGGCCCTCGCCGGGCTCGGCCAGGTGGACGACGCGGTCTCGCTGGCGCGCGAGGAGGTGGAGGTGGTCCGCGGCTTCGGAGCCGCCGGCGTGGTCGGCCGCTCGCTGCGCGTGCTCGGCGTGATCGATCCGGCCGACGGCATGAGTCACCTGCGGGAGGCGATCGAGGTGCTCGAGCAGTCCACCGCCCGCTACGAGCTGGCAGCCGCGAACGCCGCCCTGGGCACGGCGCTGCGGCTCGCCCGCAAGCCCACAGAGGCCCGCGAGCCTCTTCGCCGCGCGCTCGACCTGGCCGGCCGCTGCGGCGCCGACGGGCTCGTGCAGTACGTGCGCACCGAGCTCTACGCCACCGGGGCGCGGCCGCGCACCACCGAGCAGGCGGGACCGGCCTCGCTCACCCCGAGCGAGCGCCGCGTGGCCGACCTCGCCGCGGCGGGCAGGTCCAACAAGGAGATCGCCCAGACGCTCTTCGTCACGCTCAAGACCGTCGAGGTCCACCTCTCGAGCTGCTATCGCAAGCTCGGGATCGGCTCGCGGCGCGAACTCGAGGCAGCCCTGGCGG
>Ga0105240_10005425_pt1 | contig 19009 bp, 24 predicted proteins | sample KBSC54metaG_FD_80426 | JGI IMG/M metagenome (GOLD analysis project Ga0105240, IMG submission 80426) | Corn rhizosphere microbial communities from Kellogg Biological Station, Michigan, USA - KBS C5-4 metaG | ecosystem: Host-associated > Plants > Roots > Rhizosphere > Soil | place: Michigan, USA... | reverse complement strand
TAGCAATCTCTGGGACCGCGACACCGGCGCCATCGAAGGAACCAGTTTTCTACTTCTGCCGGGCTGGCTGAACTGGGTTACCGTCAATATCGGCTACCATCATATTCACCACCTTTCCGCCAGCATTCCCAACTACAAACTGGTCGCGTGTCACGAAGAATACCAGCACTTGTTTGCGGATGTGGTTCGTGTGAGGTTGTCTCAGGTTCACCAAGCATCCAAGTGCATTCTCTGGGATACGCGTGCGCACCGAATCATTTCGGTGGCTGAATATCTGCGTCAGGCTCACGCATGACCGTTTCGATTTCGGACGCTGCGTTCTTTAGCTTCCGGGTGGTACTTTGGAGTTGATTTCTCACTCTTTGGCTCAAAGGAGGGACGCTTGGTTGAAGGCGCTGCACTTCTCGCAACACTTCATTGATCGAATCGAGGGCTTTTTTCAGCCGATCCTTCGTCGCCATGTCACCGCCTCGAGACAACAGAGGTCATGCAATTTAGCGGCCGCGTCTCTCTCTCTCTCTCTCTCTCTCTCTTCGCATCGCAATCGTCCGCCATAAACCCTTCTTACCACGAATCGCACGTGTCAGTGAGCGCGAATGCAAGGAGCCGGCGATTTGCGCCGCCGCGTGCGCGCTGTGTCGAAACATTGAGAGTGCGCGTTGGTGGGGCAGGGCGCAACTATGGGGTTGGGTTCGCAGCTACGAACTCTTGAACGTCCAGCGTTTTCTCGGAATCGGCGCAAACTGTCTGTGCGCTAGCGCACATTGCCTTTGATATTCGCCGTGATGCTTCATGAGTATCTATCCATTGTGAGCACGCGCACACTGGCTCGACTTCATAACAGTGATACAGGCGGGCTTCGAGTGATCATACAAGCGAGATGGACAGGAAGTTGGGCAATGCACCTGTTGCTTGGTGTGGCGATGAATATCGCCTGCGGAATCACTACGCAAGCGCTCGCCGGCGGCACTGTGCCGGACAACGCCCGAGCGAGCCAATTTGGCGCAGGTTGGGATTGTATGTGGGGTTACCGTCGGGTTGAGGAGCATTGTGAGGCCATAAGGGTCCCGGCTGAGGGCTATCTCGAATCCTCGGGCAAGGGATGGGAGTGCAATCGCGGATTCGCCAAGGTGGATCAGCAGCGGTGCGTGAAGGTCAAGCTCCCTGCCAACGCTTATCTGGGCGATTCGTGGCTCGATCGCGGTTGGCGGTGCAACCGCGGATTCCGCAAGGCAGGCGATGTGTGCGCGCCAATCACCCTGCCGGCCAATGCCTATTTGTTGGACTCGAGTTACGGTCGGCAATGGGAGTGTGAGCGTGGATTTCATGTTGTTGGGGAGCGTTGCGTGGCCGTAAAGGTCCCGCCGTACGGGTATCTGGCGGCGGCGGGCGATGACTGGAAGTGCGAACGGGGTTTTCACAAGCAGGGTGAGACTTGTCTCACCGTCGCCATTCCGGCCAACGCCTATCTCGATAGCGGCGGCGGCGGTTGGTTGTGCGAACGCGGATTTCGGCAAGTACTTTCAGCTTGCGCACGCTTGAGCGTCCCGCCAAACGGTTACGTCGATTACTCCGGCAACGAGTGGCGCTGCGTTGACGGATTTCGAAAGCGAGAAGAGGCGTGTGTGTCTGAGTGAGCGCTGGCCGGAACGGATTCGCGATGCCACGCTTCAGGTCCCAGGGTTCGCTACCGCACGGAAGGTGCGCGATGGTCTGTTAGTATCCACGCGTGTACGCGAATGCGACGGAGGTCGAAATGCCCTTTCGCAAAGCTGACGGTGGTGTTATCTGGCACTGGTGCTACAACTGCTCGACTTGGCCGCTGAGCGACTTCATACAGCGTGAGGACAAGCCACCCACCTGGAGTGGAGAGTCTCTGTGTAAGGAGTGCGCGGCGAGCGAGACTTGCAATAGGTGCCAACACTCCTTGGTCCTGCGGGCAGGATTGCTGTCCGATGGCGTGCTGAGTGCGGGTCTGGCCATGCCACGATGAGCATCGGGGAACGTCTATTACGTTCTTCCGCGGACATCGACTCTCCCTGGATCGTCGCCGTGGCCTGCTTTGCAGGCGACATTGCGGCGCCTGTCGAGCTGATGTCCGCTTTGCCGGCCGATTGCGGCCTGGCGTTTATCTTTGTTGAGCAATGGTCTGCCGCCGGCGGCGCGAGCCTGCTTGCCGAAGCTCTGATGAAGAGCACGACTCTTCCGGTGCTGCGCGCGGACGATGGTTGCCTGGTGGAGCACGGCCGTGTCTACCTGGTAGCCCGGAATGTGGCGCTCACAATGACTCGCGGCCGCATTCACGCGACACCCGCGACAGGCGAGATCGATTGCCTTGCGGATAATCTGTTCATCTCGCTTGCGCAAGAGTACGCAGACAAGGCCATCGGTGTGATTCTTTCAGGCGGAGGCTCCGACCGAGCCCTCGGCATTCGGGCAATCAAGCAAGCCGGCGGCACGACGTTTGCCCAGTACCCTGGATCTGCGCGCTTTCCCAATTTGCCGATCAGCGCTATTGATACGGGGTGCGTGGATTTCGTGCTGCGGCCAAATGAGATCGCACACGAGCTGACATGCATCAGCCGACACGAAGGCCAGTCCCCGCGAGGGGCTATCAAACACACACAATTCACTCGACCCGATCGAATCCTCGCGCGGCCTGCGCCAGTTGTGGGATTAGCCTGAGGATACCGAGTATATGTTGGCCCAACTCACCGCGGCCGCACTTCGATTCGAAAAAAAACAACTCGTTTGCGCACCTACTCTTGGGTTCGTGACTTCCATCCCCATCCAGGACGAAAAGAATGCGCACGGCGGCATGCCGGGCGGCGGTGGAATGGGCGGGATGGATATGTAAGAAGCGCGGACGCGCGCTCAGGAGACTGACATGCGTTACGATCCAGCTACAAGCGTGCCGTTTGCGAATACGTCCGACAGTGCTTTACATCGGACTGTCAGCACCACCATGCGACGTCCTGAGCACGATGAGGCGGCGAGCCGCCAGGCGGCCGAGTTGGCTGTCTGGGAAGATGAAGGCGGCACAATTGCGGCTCACGGGCCTGAGCTTCCGCGCCGTCCAGCACAACGGCACTTCGATGAATTTTCGGGTTAACTCAACCGGCACAAAGAGAAGGCCCCGCGAGGGGGCCTTCGAGCGCACACGAATGACTTGAGCGGGAGCCGATTCTTACGCGGCAAGCCTCGACAACTGCCAGTTCTTTGGCAGAATGACCGTATCGATCGCGTGGATGATCCCGTTCGTCGCGATAACATCCCGCCTTGTGATGCGGGCCCCATTGATGCTCACATCTCCGAAAGCCAGCGCTGCTGTGAGCGTGCTTCCCTGGAGTGTCATCACTTCGCCGGCCTTGAGTTCCCTGGCTACGAAGTGACCTGGCACGACGTGATAGTTCAGCACTGCCTTCAGCTTCGCGGAGTCTTTGAGCAGTCCGTCCCAAGCGCCGGGAGGAAGTTTCGCAAACGCCTCGTCGGTTGGTGCAAAGACCGTGAACGGACCCTTCGCCGACAGTGCATCCGTCAGGCCGGCCGACTTGATGCCGGCAGCGAAGGTTGAGAAATTTCCAGTGGCGATCGTCGTTTCGACGATGTTTTTCGCGGGTCCCGTGTTGCTGTTCCTGGCGGCTTCGTTGACAGGAACGCTGTTGGATTGGCTCATAAAATTTGCCTTGATATGTGGCCAGTGAGAATTCACCGGCCAGCTCAGCTCGCATCTGGCTGAGGACGCGGAGTATGCGCCCTTTACCCGGTACGTGCGGCGCACGCCAGAAATAAATAACACGTTGTCATCACTGTGCGCCATCGTACAGACCCGGTGTCACAACTGCGCGCATTGTGTGTGCGATTGGCAAATCAGAGGTCATTTTATGAATACCATTATCTGGCTCGTGGTCGGTGGACTCGTCGGATGGGCGGCAAGCGCGATCATGCGAACCCAAGAGGGAATCCTACTCAACGTGTTGGTCGGAATCGTCGGCGCGGCTCTCGGCGGGTGGCTGGTGAGCCCCCTTTTCGGAGCGTCGACCATCAATCAGGGTAACTTTAGCGGACCGGGCTTGCTCGTTTCCTTGCTCGGAGCGGTCATCCTGCTGGCCATTGTCAACCTCGTGCGGCGCGGCGTATCGCGATAGCGCGACTTGCATGCCACGTGGAGTTATATTTATGTCTTTCGGTAAAACTTTGACCCTGCTCTTTTGCACGGCCTTTCTGACAACGGCTCTCGGCTGCGCGTCCACGCGGACACACGAGGGAACCGGCGAGTACGTTGACGACAGCGTCATCACGACCAAGGTGAAGGCAGCGATCTTCAATGAGCCTGGTCTCACGTCCTCCGAGGTCAAAGTCGAGACGTTCGAGGGCGTCGTTCAATTGAGCGGCTTCGTGACCTCGCGCGACGATATCAAGGACGCCGTGAGAGTGGCGATGGCCGTAGACGGCGTGAAAGCCGTCTCGGATCAGATGCAACTAAAATAGTATCTGCGGCGATTCCGAGCCTATGTACGCTTGCGCACCGACTTACAGCCTTCAGACCGCGCACACTGGGTTCCCAGTGGGTGACTAGCGGAAGGCGGCATCCACCGCCACACAGTAGGGAATTGAAATGAACGCTACATCCCAAACACAACGGAGCTCACGGCTGCGTATTGCGGTCGGGTTGACCGGAGTCCTCATGCTGGGCGCGTGCGCAGAGACGCCACCGATGCCTACCGCAAGTCTGCAGGCCGCGCGTCAGGCCATTTCCGACGCCGAGCGGGCCGAGGCCGGCCGCTACGCCGCCGCTGAGTTGGGCGAGGCGCGTATCAAGCTGGCGTCTGCTGACACCGCCGTCTCGGAACAGAAAATGACTACGGCAGAACGTTTTGCCGACGAGTCGCGCACCGAAGCCCAGCTCGCTTCCGCAAAGACAGCGGACGTCAAGGCCAAGGCAGTGAATGATGAAATGTCCCGCAGCACGGGCACCTTGATCCAGGAAATGCAGCGCAATTCAGGAGACAAACCATGAACACGGTAAGCCCAGGCGGCGTCAATCTGGTCAAGACGCTGGTTGCCACGACCGTGGCCTCCGCGTTGCTGGCGGCCTGCGCGGCGGCACCTCTCAAACCGGGTGGTGCGGCAGAAGTGCGCAACAAACTGACACAGCTACAGTCCGACCCGAACTTGACGAACCGAGCCCCGCTGGCGATAAAAGAGGCGGACGCTGCCGTGCGCGCCGCGGAGCAGCCGCAAGCCGATAAGGAGCTCGGGGCGCACCTCGTCTACCTGGCTGATCGGAAAGTCGAGATCGCCAGAGCGCAGGCTGACACCAGCCTTGCGGAAGATCAGCGTGCCGCGCTCAGCGCGCAACGCGAGAAGGCCCGTCTCGATGCTCGCACGCACGAAGCAGACGTCGCAGAGGGTAAGGTCGCGTCGGCGCGTGATGAAGCGGGTGCCGCGAATCTGGCGGCCGCGAACTCGGCGCAACAAAACGCGGAGTTGCAGCGGCAGATCGACGAGCTGCACGCCAAACCCACGGATCGAGGGTTGGTGGTCACGCTGGGCGATGTGCTGTTCGCCAGCGGTAAGGCCGATGTAATGTCCGGCGCTGCCGGGAATCTGAACAGGCTCGCTGCCTTTCTCAACAAGTATCCCGACCGCACGGTCGTTATCGAGGGCTATACAGACAACGTGGGTAGCGAGCAGTACAACCAGGGGTTGTCGGAGCGCCGCGCGGACTCTGTGAAGTCATATCTGGCAGGGCAGGGAGTCGGCATGTTACGGCTTTCCGCGTCGGGCAAGGGCGAGAGCGGTGCGGTGGCAGACAACAGCTCCGCCACTGGACGTCAGCAGAACCGTCGCGTCGAAGTGGTCATCAGCAATCCTCCAGCGGCGTCTCGGTAGCCGAGTTCAGACACGGCGCTGCGTGAATCCACTCGACCCCGCGCGGGGAGCCCTGCGCGGGGTACTTCTGTTCGGTGATATCAGTTGTTGGAACTCGTCGGTGTCGCCTGCGACGGGACGATTGCCGAGGCCGGGGCGTGCAGAATTTCGGGACGCGCCGGCGGCTCTCGGCGCGCCACGAAGAGTTGGATACCCAGCGACAGAATCACGAAGATTGCGAAGAGGATCGCCTTGATGAGCGTCTGGGGGCGGGTTGCCGCAACGGCACCTGTTCGATCTAACGATGGCGGGGAGTTGCGAGCTGCCCGCCGCGGCAACAGCGCGATCAAACGAACAGCCCTGGTGTCGGGGCTCGTCGCCTTCAGAGCAGGGTCGGAAAGCGCATCGAGCCACGACGCCAGTTTGCGCACCGCCGTTTCTACCGGCAGATCCGCCAGGCTGGCAGCCTCCACCCAGGGATCCACATCCATGCGCGCCAACACGGACACGACGCTGAGCGGCATTCCATTGCGGTCCTCACCGACCAGTGCGAACAGGAAGTCGTTGAATTCGGTTCCCAGCGGGGGAATCGAGGCGGTTGGTGTCATTTCAATCTCCGCAAACTACTGCCAGTAGCCTACCCGACCAGAGGCGCGCCTCGTCGGTACGCCGGCGCACCTCGCCGCGGCAATCTGAGTACAGCAACGCGCTGATGAAACATTCGGCATAGTCTATGTTGGGACTCATCCGTCGCCCGGCAAGGGCAATCGACTGTCACCGGGCGAGCGCTGGCTCGAAGATCAAAGCGACAAGCTGAGCGTTCGCCAATCTCGCTGGATTGTCCGTGACCGCAGGTGATGGTGCTGCAGAGTAGACCTGGCGTCGAGCGCCAAGCACTACCCTGGCCGTCGTTCCGAAGGCCAGGGATCCGCTAAAGTGAGGTGACAGAGTCCTGAATCCGATCAGTGGCAATGCTCATCGTGCTCGCCGCAGTCGTGCCAGCCGTTTTGGTGGTAATACCGATTGTGATGGTGATCATAGTAGCCTTCGTGGTAACCGTCATGATAACCCTCACGCGGTCCCAAGACGCAGCCCGACATAACCGCCATCAGTCCCAGCAGCAAGCTGGTCGTTCCAATTCGCCGCATGTTCGTATGCTCCTCAAATGTAGCCAATGTCGCGTGTAACCATTCACATCGAAGCTACGCGTCGAGGGCTGGCTCGTCGGTTCCCTAGCGCACTTAGTCTCACCGGTCGCACAGCTTGTTACAGCCTGCCCATCAAGAGCAATACGACGACAACGACCAACACCAACCCCAGGCCGCCGCTGGGCCCGTAGCCCCAGCTGCGGCTGTGCGACCAGGTTGGAATGGCGCCGATGAGTAGCAGTATCAACACGATCAGCAGAATGGTTCCAAGAGTCATGGGTTTCTCCATTGTATTGCGAGTGAGTGGCGGCGCCGACGTTCTCGTGCAAACGCCAACGCCTGAACGCGTCGATGGCGCGCGCCGGAATCGGCGGTGCGTTCTGGTACGTTTTGAAGGTCAGCAGGATCAGTACGGCAAAGCCGAAAATGAATGTCGCGATAACGGCATATCCCCAGCGTGGAGACAGTTGTTCGATATCGCTGCAAGCGATCCCGGAATTCGACACGCGCAATTATGCCGGCCCAAGGTGCGGCCGGATCTGTTCGCTAGCGCACATGAGGGCGTTGAGTTGGCAGGGTCTGTGAACCTGATCGCCAATGCCTCGAAGTACACGGACACGGGTGGCGAGCTGAAGGTATGGATGCACGTGCGAGCCTGTCAGGCCATCGTTCGCGGCCGAGACTCCGGGATCGGTATCGGGTCATTTCTACCCGGAACTATGTGCGGTAGCGCCCGGACGGGTTGCCTCTTTTCATATCGAATGATGCTCAGACGGACTGACCGGAGGTCCACATGTACGCCGAGACATGAGAATCGCGCAGATTGCCCCGCTGTATGAAGCCGTACCGCCGAAGTTGTATGGCGGCACGGAAAGGGCTGTCGCGCACCTCTGCAATGCGCTGGTGGAGTTGGGGCATGAGGTCACTTTGTTCGCTGCGGCCGATGCATGCACGAAAGCGCGTCTTGTTGCGGCGCGAGATCAAGCGATCCGCCTCGATGCCGCGGCGCTGAAGTCCGATCTTGCCGCACACTTGACCATGCTGTATGAGGTCAAACGGCGGGCTGCGCAATTTGATGTTTTGCACTTCCATGTGGACCTGATGCATTTTCCGATGTTTGAACAGCAGGCCCATAAGACCGTCACCACCTTGCACGGTCGTTTGGATCTCAAGGATCTGCCCTCGGTTTACGCACGCTGGCCACGCTTCGGGCTGGTATCGATTTCCGATGCTCAGCGCAAACCGCTGTCGGATGCCAACTGGCTCGCGACGGTTGCACACGGCGTGCCGCCGTCCCAGTACACATTCAACGAGCACCCGGCCGGTTCGTATCTTGCCTTCCTGGGTCGCATGTCGCCGGAAAAGCGCCCGGATGTCGCGATCCGCCTCGCACTCCGTGCGCGCATCCCACTTAGAATCGCGGCGAAGGTGGATGCCGCCGATGTCGTCTATTTCGATACCGTCATCAAACCATTGCTCGACGATCCCCTGATCGACTTCATTGGCGAGATCGGCGATGAGCGCAAGTCGGACTTTCTCGGCAATGCGATCGCATTGCTCTTCCCCATCAATTGGCCGGAGCCCTTCGGACTGGTCATGATCGAGGCCATGGCGTGCGGCACCCCGGTCATCGCGTGGAATCACGGAGCGGTGCCAGAAGTCATCGATGAGGGCGTCACCGGCTTCATCGTGAATTCGGAGGAAGAAGCGCTCGCAGCGATCGCGCGGGCACCCGATCTCGACCGGCGCCGGGTACGCGCTGCGTTCGACACGCGATTTGCGGCAACGACGATGGCGCGCACCTATCTGGATGTGTACGCGCGATTGCTCGATGCGCAGCGTCTGGTGCGTGCATCATGAGCGCAGCAGGGGAGGGCTATGAGCTTGGCGGATGAACCCGGTGAACGTCGGGGATTGCTGCCACGATTCACGCTGAAAGACGCGAACACTTTCCTGCTTGCCGACGCTCTCGGAGATATTCAGGGGAGCGATGATGGTTTCTTCTCGAACGATACGCGTATGTTGTCGCGCTTCGAGCTTGCGGTTGCCGGCCGGCGGCCATCGCTCCTGGGTGCGGCGATCAGCCACGACAACACGCTGTTCACGGCCCATCTGACCAACCGACCCTTGCCGGCATTAGGCGAGCGCTCGATTCCCCAGGGCGTCATTCATATCGAGCGCAGCCGGTTCCTGTGGGAGAGTCGGCTGTATGAGCGCTTGAGGCTTACAAACTTCAGCGACCTCGATGCGCAAGTGCCGTTGAAGCTTGGGTTCGCCGCCGATTTCGCCGACATTTTCGAGGTTCAGGGTCATGTACGCGCGGAGCGCGGCAAGTATCTGCCTGCCGCTGTCAAAGGCGCGACGGTGTGCTTGGCTTACCTTGGCCGCGATGATTTGAAGCGTTCGACAGAAATCAAGTTTTCGCGCCTGCCCACAGCGATATCGCCGCAGGAAGCCGAGTTCTTAGTGGAGCTGAAACGGGGCGGCGTTGCGGAGATGTTCATCGAGATCGGCGCGGAAGTCAGCAACGGGCCGTCGCAGGAACGGTTTGACGAGGCTCTGCAGCGCTTGTCAGTGAGCATGCAGAACCGTCTGCGAGATGGCGCGTCGATCAGCACATCGGGGCGACTTTTCAACGAGTGGATTGACAAGTCGTATTCCGACCTTGCGATGTTGATGACGGCCCTGCCGACCGGCCCGTATCCCTACGCCGGAATTCCATGGTTTGCGACGCAGTTCGGGCGCGACGCGATCATCACGTCGATGCAAACGCTGTGGCTGAATCCGCGGCTCGCCGCGGGCGTGCTTCGCTTTCTCGCCTCTACGCAAGCGCAGGACGAATCTGCGTTCCGCGACTCCCAGCCTGGCAAGATCATGCACGAGATGCGACGTGGCGAAATGGCGGCGATGCGGGAGGTTCCCTTCGGCCAGTACTACGGTGGCGTAGATACGACGCCGCTGTTTGTCATGCTCGCGGGCGCGTATGAAAGGCACACCGGCAATCGCGAGCTGATCGATGAGATCTGGAAGAGTCTGGTCGCGGCCACTGAATGGATCGAGCGGCGGCTCGACAATAGCCCCACGGGATTTCTCGATTACGCGCGCGGAGAGCAGACCGGTCTGGCGAATCAGGCATGGAAAGACAGTCACGATTCGATGTTCCATGCGGATGGACGTCTCCCGCGTGGTCCGCTCGCGGTTGTCGAGGTGCAGGGCTATGCGTATGCGGCGCTCAAGGCCATGTCGGAGCTCGCTGCAGTACGAAGTGATCAAGGTAGGAGTCGCAGCGATCAGGGCAGGAGTGCCGCCTGGAGAGCGCGTGCTGAACGGCTACGTGAAGCGATCGAACACAGGTTCTGGGTTCCGGAAATCAATTTCTACGCAATCGCCATCGATGGCGACGGCCAGCCGTGTAGCGTCCCCGCTTCGAATGCGGGGCACCTTTTGTTCTGCGGCGTGCCGGATGACAAACGCGCGGCAATCGTCACAACACAGTTGTTATCGAGCCGCTTTTCGAGCGGCTGGGGCATCAGGACGCTGGCCGATGGCGAGGCCCGCTACAATCCCATGGCCTATCACAATGGCTCGATCTGGCCGCACGATACGTCGCTATGCGCAGCGGGCATTTCACGCTACGGCGGACGTACGCAGGTGGTACAGCTTCTCAGCGAGATCTTCGAAGCGGCGAATCACTTCGCCATGCGCCTTCCAGAGCTTTACTGCGGCTTTCCGCGCATCCCCGGCCAAGGGCCAGTGCCTTACCCGGTGGCCTGCCTGCCGCAGGCATGGTCCTCCGGCTCCGTTTTCATGTTGTTGCAGGCAAGCCTGGGAGTCTGCATCGACGGCCGGCGCAAGGAAGTGCACATAGAGCGGCCGCTGTTACCCCTCGGTATCGAATCGCTGAGCATCCGCGATCTGCCCATAGGCGACGTGTGTATCGATCTGGAATTTCATCGCATCGGCGAGGAAGTCGTCGCCATACCCACGAAGCACGTCGACGGCGGCGTGCGCGTGTTGGCGCACTTGTAGTGTTGGGACGTCGCGGCACGAAGCATCCGGACGGCCGTTACGGGAAGTGCTGCGCTCGTCGATGGCGCGACAGCCGCGAGCCTGCTCTGAATTCCCCGGCGATCCTGCACAACAATACGGTGGGCCTGAGCGTGATTAGGAATGGCGGACCTGGCACTGTTCAACGTCAAGGCACGTGGGCGCAGAAACCATCAGTTCTTCCGGCCCGACATGAACGTGCGCCCGAGCGAGCAGGCGTGTTGATCGATGGCTATCTCGATGCGGTTGAACACACGGTGCAAGCCGGAGCTGTGAGCGAAGCTGTGACTCTCGCCGCAGCGCTTCCTGAGATTTGCTCAGCCCTCGAGCTCCCCAACCTACGTAGCTCGCCGGCACGTTACATTGGCTGGTGCGAGGCTTGGCTCGAGGAGCGCGGTGTCCCTGATGCTGAGGAGCCTCTGACGGGTATGTTCCTTTACCGCCTGCACACCGCGGGGATGATCCCACGGCAGCTCGGCTGCGCGACACGTGAGGAATTCGAGCAGTTTGTGTGCCTGGCACTGATCAAGGCCGCACGGCGCTGGTATCGGCAGTGTTGCGCTGATGAGCTCACTTAACCTCTTGTTGTGCAGGCGGCATCTTCGCAAAGGCTGCCAAGTCCGCCGTAATCGGGCATCCTTTCTCTCGCTCTCTGTTCGTGACGGTTTTCATGCGTGCACCGCCATGTGCTTGGCTGAAGGGACTTCTTGCTTGGTCTCTCTTACATCGAGCATTTCATCGAAAAGGACGCGGTAGTGCACGACTGCTTTGCGTAGTTCCTCGGTGTCGGCTTCGCCGCGCTCATCGCGCGCCGCAATCGCCTGCGCCGCCCGGTAATGCTCCACGACGGCAGGGTGATCGACTGAAATGTCGGCCGCACGCCGTTCGAAATCGCCCATGGGGTAGCCACGCTTGAGCATCAACTCACGAACCAACTGGTCTGCCTGGACGACGACACCTTTGGGGTTATCGACAAAGCGGCCCTGCAAAGCGCTCCACGCCTGGCTGAATCTGGTGGCCTCAGCAGGGGCCAACGGTGTGATACTGAGGTGATCAACGCGCTTCTCGCGCGCCTTGAGTTCCGACTCGGCTTTGGTTCGCCCTCCGAGCTCACCGAGAGTTCGGCCGTATTCCGGACCGAACCGTTGCTGAAGCCTCTCGGATTGCTTTTTCTTTTGGTAGAAAAGCCATGCCGCAACGGCGAGCAATGCAACGACCACAACAGCGGCAACAATGATCCATTGTAGGGGAATCGTATTCATGTATATGTCCTGTGGTTCGATCTCGTCGGTAGGCCAAAACTCTCTGTGAACGGCCGATCGCCCGCTGTATTAGCACCTGTTCCTTGGGCTGGCGCTGAGCTGCATGGGGCGCACCGCGCCTATCACGAGGTGCGCTTGGGATCGACGCAATCGGCCCCTAACGGAAGCCTCAGTCGTCCTTCTTGATTTTGATGTCGTTATGAACGCTCTTGACGTGTTCGGTGTCACGCGCAATCGACGCCGCTTTGTCTGCGGCTTCCTGGGTTCTGGCGCTGCCGCTCAACCATACGACTCCATCCTTGTCCGTGTCGACATGGATGCGTCCCACGCTGGTTATATGCTCAGCAGCGAGCTTGATCTTGATTGCCGTCGTGATGGCCGAGTCCTTCACGAACACTACCGGATGTGAGCGATCCGTATCGGAATCTTCGCCGGCCCAGGTGATACCTGACCCGAGCAACGTGCCAAAGACGAGGCAGGTTGTTACAAATGTTGTCTTCATGAGCTTTCCTTTATTTGGAACAGCCTGATTGTCCGGCTCGCTGCGGAGATTCTCGGTGCGCCAGCGCACCCCCGGCCCGGATCGCCTCTCGGGCGCATGTTTGCACGCGGATATTCCCGCGTAGCCAACAAGGCGGTGCGGGACTGCGATCAATGATCACCACACTTCAGACCCAGTTCGCTCAAGCCTCCACGGGACTTGGTAGGCGAACTGTGAACTCGCTTCCATGCCCGGGGCCAGCGCTTGCCACGGTGACGCAGCCACCATGGCGCTCGACCAGACTGCGCACCAAGGCGAGTCCGATGCCGAGGCCCGCGTCCGCCCGGTGCGATGACGGATCCGCCTGGACGAAAAGATCAAACACGTGCGGCAGAACATCAGGGGCCATCCCGATGCCAGAGTCGCGAATACGGACGATGGACTCCACCTCTTTCCGTTCCACGAATAGCCCGATATTGCCCCCCTCGTCGGTGTACTTCGCTGCGTTCAAGAGCAGGTTCACGAACACCTGCTCGAGTCGGGCGGGATCCGCCTGTAGCCACACCGGCGCATCCGGAAATGACGTGGTCATCCTGTGATGGTACTGTTGCATGGTGAATTCGACGGTCTGTACGGCATGAACTGCGAGAACCCGCAGATCGACTCGTTCGTACTTCAGGCGTAGCTGTCCGTTTCGGACGCGTGACACGTCAAGAAGGTCTTCGACGAGACGCGTCATCTGCCCAACCTGACGTTCGATTAGCAGTCGCGCCTTCACCGAGGAGAGATCCGGGGATGTATCCATGCCCAGAATACGGGCCGCACTGCGGATCGCATTCAGAGAATTGCGTAGCTCGTGGGAAAACACGGCCATGAACCTGTTGTTCCTGCCGCTCTCCATGCCAAGCTCTTGGCCGCTCGACAACAGATGCCAAATTTGAAAACGGTCCGCACGCTCCCGGGTACTGCGCTGGAACATTTCATCGGGGAGGGTGTTGAGGCTATGGTCGGTAGGCTCGTTGTCGACCGTGTGCCCGTTCATGGGCTCGACGCTCGCGTGGCCATAACGAGTCGATTCAGATTGATCATTCATGGGCCTCTCCCGAGTGATGATTCGATGATCAGCACGCCCCTCATCTGACCAACCTTCGCTGGCCAGCCAGGTGCTGACCAAGGTTGAGTCTCGCGCTATTGCCAATGCTCGCGAACCTAAACAGCAGACCCCATCCGGTCTGTGCGCGAGCGCACTTACGGCATCGCGAGGTCTGATCAAGGGGCTTATTACCCCCTTCCGCATCGGCGCAATGTCGTTTGCGCCGTCGGCGCACTTCACATCAACAAGGCCGGGATGCGAACCGGCTGTTCCAGTACTCATCGAACGTCCCGGAGAGCTGCCTGGCGATCGGACCGGCGGCAAAGACATCGTCATCGGCGAATTGGGATTCGGGTCCAAGGTCAACAACGGACCCCGGTCGGCTCGCGGGAGTGTCAGTGATCGCGATCGCGCTCCGGATTCCGTTTCGGCTCCGGTGTCAGCGCGGCGTTTCCCGGTGGCCGGCCGGTTTGCCGCTCGGGCGACCGCGGCGACTCGTGTGGCGGTGATCCTTGCTCGGGCCGCCTGTCTCTAACAACACCCGGACTGGGGGGCTGCGGCGACGCCCCGCGTTCGCCCTGGGATCGTGGCGTTTCGTCGGCCGCTCGGCCGCGAGAGGGCGACCGCGATTCCGGCCGTCCGGCCGCAACCGCGCCTTCCCACGCCGGCCCTTTACCGCGTCGGCCGTCCGGCGGCGGCGCACCTTGCCGGTCACGCTCGGCCTGCGGCTGGCGCCGCGCCGGCTCCCCCGCCTGTGCAGTCGGTTGTTGGTACTGCTGGCGAACCATCGCCTCGCGAGGCTGGTAATGGTAGTTCTGGCTCCGCAGGGCCCGTTGCTGATCGGCACGGGGGTAGCGATCCCCTCGGTACTCGCGCTGGTACGTTGGCAGCGGAGCCGGAGCAGGAGCGGAGGCGCGATCCCAATGGTCCCAACCACCACGGCGCTGTTCCCAGTTACGGCCCCAATGCTCACCCCAGCGGGGCGATGCATCGGAACCCCACCCGCGAAAGTACGGGGGCGGCTGCCGGTAGTAGCGAACGGGGACTCGCAACACAAACAACGGCACCAGTTCGGGGGGCACCATGTCCCATGGCCCGTCATACCAGGAACTCGAGTACCAGTTATCCTCCGCGAAGACCCAGTAGAGGCCGTCGTAGAAAAAGTAGTTCGAGTCGAGCTGCGGGGCGTAGTAGACGGGGTAGCCCGGAACCCGGACCAGATCGGGGTAGAGTGATAGGTTGATTCCGATGCTGACCTGGGCGCTCGCGGGAGCGTACGCGCCGAGGAGCATGCAGGCGATGACAATTACTGGGCGCATTTTTCGACCTGCCTTTGCGAAAGAGGGATCGGCGGCCCGGGTTGTGAGCGGCAGTCACGCCGACCCATTGTCAGCTTGGGACGATGAATCGCAGTCACAGGCTAACGGATGGGTTCAGAATGCTCCGTGCGCCACCGTACGAACGTGGGGCTCGACCCCAGCCATTCATGCAAACTCGGTGTGTCGACTGCCTACAATGCTCCGGCATCCGGTCCACGCCTGGTAACAAGCGAAGTGTATGCAATGGTCGCTGTGCCCGCTGAGTGTCGGGATTGCGAATTCGTACTGTCGCTCATCAGATCGAATGACCTGATCGCAAACAGCGCAGCGCTGTCCTTTACCGTAACCTGCCCACATTTTAGAGGGGAGGCTGGAGGGCAACTGCCCCGAGCGATCCCGGTGCTCACGCGGTACCGCGCTTACCTGTGTGCGACACCGTACGGTGTGTCTTCTGACACTTCTGGTTAACTGTTGCTTGGCACAGACGCCGCGTGACCTGGGTCGTGCGCGGGTTTATGCATGGCGGCCCAACGCACGCTCGGGCCTCACTGACTGATGCGGGAGGATGCATGGCGGGTCTGTCGAGCGCCTCAGTTTGGGTGGTGCGCCCCGAAGGGGACCAGAGCGTCCTGATACTTCGCAGCGACTGGACCGCCATCGACGCCACCTGCGCAGCGCAGTGTGCAGCAGTCGCGCTCGAGCGAACGGGTCTGCGGTCCATCGCTTACGATACAAGTGAAATTTCCCGCTGGGATAGCTCACTGTTGGTATTCGTCTCCTCGATGCGGCACGCGGGTCGCTCGGCTGGGAGATTCTGCTGAAGTGGCGGTTGCGGCCGATGCCGTCGCCAGACTTGCAGTCATCGTGGCCATGTCCATCCGTTCCCCCGGGTCCCCGTGAGCCTTCCGTTCGACACGGCGGCGGTAACGTACCCGTCACGGATCCGGGTTTAATCGGATGTGGATGCCTCATGCTCTGCGGAGTCGACGAAAGCGACCAGGAAGTGTTGACCGTCCGGGTCCCGAGCGGCGCAGGTTAGAACGTCTCGCGCTCCGCCGTGGGCGGCTACGAGCTGCAGCGAGCGGACTTCCCTCGGGCCGCCGTCACTCAGGCGGTCGAGCATCGCACGTAGGGCAAGCGCGCTGCGTGGCTCGAGAAACGCGTCCAGGGCGTGCCCTAACAGTTGATCCCGCTCGGAGCCGAGGATGCCCGCGGCGGTGAGATTGAGCTCTCGTACAGCAGTGGCTCGATCGACGGTCAGGTAGCCGACGGGCGCGAAGTCGTACAGATGCACCTGACGTGCCAGGGCTGCCTCCAGCTCGGCACGAGAACGGCGCAGCTCCTCGTCCTGTAGGTCCAGCTCCACCTGATGCACCTGCAGTTCATGCAGCAGCGTCAGCGCTGCCCCGGCTGTCGACGACGCCGACGCCAGTTGGTGCAGGACACCGAGGGCCGCGGCCGCGTCCAGCCGGTTGTCCTGTGAGCTGCCCGGCACCATCAAATGTTTTAGCGCGCGCAAACGCAGGTCCCTTTCGCTTGCGGCTCCACTCACGTCGATTGACATAACAGCATACCCCTCTGGAAAAAACTCCACGCGGATGACTCTACTCTTTCTCGCGCAGGCGCGACTCGAGTTCTTTTGCGGCCGAGATGTCGACGAAGGTGATCACGACGCCCTGGATCACGTTCGCTACAGTGCGGTAAGGCATGATTCGCACGTTGAACCAGTGCCCGTCAGTGGTTGCGATCTCCTTCTCTGAGACTGCCAGCGTACGCAAGGTCTGCTTGGCGTCGACAGGCAGTTCCGGGTAGATGAGCATACTGGCCAGGTCGCTCAATGGTCGTCCGATATCTCCTTCACGCAGATGGATGATACGGGTGATGCGTTCGGTAAAGCGACGCACATTCAGCGCATTGTCGAGAAACAGTGTCGCAATGTCCGTACTGTTGAGCAGGTTCTGCATATCACTCTGCGCCAGCGCCAGATCGTCGAGCTTCGAATGCAGCTCGGCGTTGATGGTCTGCAGCTCCTCGTTCATGGACTGCGACTCCTCCTTGGAGGTGGTGAGCTCCTCGTTGGCTGACTGCAATTCCTCATTGGTCGATTGCAACTCCTCGTTGGCGCTCTGCAGTTCCTCCTGAGACGCGCGCATCTCCTGGCGCAAAGCGCGAATTTCCTCGCGGGCGTGTGCCAGTTCGGCGTCAACGGCCGGTCCTTCGGAACCGGCCCTCCGCCTTCGCTTCCCCTTGGCAGCCAGGGGGTGGGCGACGTCGCGAAAGACGATCATGACGGTGCCTTCGAACGCCCGCGGCTCCTGGAGTGCCCGGACGGTCACATCGACTGTCAGAGGCGCATCGTCTTCGAGCCTGAGTCCGTGCAGTTCGATCGATTTCTTTCCCTGCAGCGCCTCTCGTAGGGCGGCTGCGAGCTGCGTGCGGATCGCCGGGCGCACCATGACATGGATGTTCCAGTTGGCCTTTCCCGCCGCCGGCTCCAGGTACTTGCCGGTGCGGCCACTGATGTAGAGGATATCGCCCTGCTCGTTGACCAGCACCGCTGGCGGTGAGAACTCTTGCAGCAGCACCTGGTCGGCCAGAGACTGCAGGTTGGCAAGGTGTGTGTGGGGTTGGGACACAGTCAACTCCTGCGCGGTGGTACGCGGTAGCGGGCCGCGATTGACCGGAAAGTCCACCGAGCCGGCGACCGTGGTACCGTCGTTGCGTCGGTAGAGTCTGGACTTCTGATCCAGGGGCGCGAACAGTGACGATGAGCGGCCGATGGTCTCAGCCTCGCCAAGAACTAACACACCGCCGGGACGCAGCGCGTAGTGAAACAGCGGCAACAGACGCTGCTGGAGAGTGGCGTTGAAGTAGATCATCAGATTACGGCACGACAGGATGTCGAGGCGCGTAAACGGCGGATCGAGAATCACATCGTGCTGGGCAAACAGCACCATCTGGCGGATTTCCTTTGCGATCAGAAACCCATCACCCTCGGCGTTGAAGAAGCGACTGAGGCGCTCGGGAGTCATATCGTCGGCGATCTTCGCGGAGAAATGTCCGCTGCGCGCTATGGCGATCGCATCAGCGTTGAGGTCGGTTGCAAAAATCTGCAGCGTCCAGGCGTCTGGGAGGGGTTGAGTATCGGCGACCTCCCGGAACGCGATTGCCAGCGAGTAGGCTTCCTCCCCCGTCGAGCAGCCTACTACCCAAGCCCGCAGTCCCGTGCCGGGGGTGCGCCGTGCCAGCAGATCGGGTAACACCCTATCCTTGAGTTCCTGCCAGACCGCCGGGTCGCGGAAGAAGCGGGTTACGCCGATCAGCATCTCCTTGAAGAGCAGATCGAGCTCCTGGGGGTTTTCCCGTAGGAAGCGCTCATAGTGTGCGAGCGAGTCGAGTCCGTGGACGCCCATGCGCCGATCGACGCGTCGCTTCACGGTGCTGGTCTTGTAAAGCGTGAGATCGTGTTTGCTGCGCTCCCGCAGCAGGCTGAGGATTGCGGCCAGGGATTGCGCGTCGCCTGCGTCCGTACTCACGGGCTTTGGCACCGTGGCGGGCCGTTCGGCAGTGATCTGCAGAATGCGCCGCGGAAGCTCGGCGGCCGGGGCGACAATGTCACAGGCCCCTGCGGCAATCGAGCTCTTGGGCATCGAGTCGAATTGCGCCGACGCGGGTTCCTGCGCGAGAGTCAGGCCGCCCTGGCTCTTGATCGCCTGCAGACCAATGGTCCCGTCCGCGCCCATGCCCGACAACACCACCCCGACGGCACGCTCACCTTGATCTCG
>Ga0105240_10005423_pt1 | contig 19011 bp, 17 predicted proteins | sample KBSC54metaG_FD_80426 | JGI IMG/M metagenome (GOLD analysis project Ga0105240, IMG submission 80426) | Corn rhizosphere microbial communities from Kellogg Biological Station, Michigan, USA - KBS C5-4 metaG | ecosystem: Host-associated > Plants > Roots > Rhizosphere > Soil | place: Michigan, USA... | reverse complement strand
GGGCGGCCAGGCGTCTGAGGGGCACGGCGCGCTCCCGCAGCCCGCAACGGCATCGACTGATACCGCAGCGACGCAAGTCGCACCTTCGGCATCTGCTATACCGGCCGAAGGAAGTCAGGCGGCGAAGCGCGCCTTCATGGCCGCAGAACCGGACAAGCGGATTTACGCTTCTGCGGATTTACAGCGACCCGCCTCGCCCTACCAACTCATGGCGGGCAGCGTGATCTCGGCCGCCCTTTTGACCGGCCTAAGCTCGGACCTTCCCGGCGACATCATCGCGACCGTCACTAGCCCGGTCTATGACAGCGTCACCGGCCGCCACATCCTCATCCCGCAAGGTGCCCGCCTGATCGGCCGATACGACAGCGGTGTCGGCTATGCGCAGAGCCGGCTATTGCTCAAATGGGAGCGTCTGATTTTTCCCGACGGCCGATCGATCCTACTCGACAATTTGCCAGGCACAGACGCGGGTGGGCATGCGGGCCTCAAAGACCGAACTGATAACCACGTCGACCGTCTGATCGGCGGGGCTGTCCTCGCCACGATGCTTGGGGTCGGCACGACCTACGGCACGCAGCAGGCGACCGGAGACCGCTCCATTGTGATTGCCACCGGAGACAGTGCGCAAGGCGCGGTCGCGCAGATCGGCTCGGAGATCACCCGCAAAAACCTCGACGTGCAGCCGACGCTCACGATCCGCCCGGGCTTTCCGCTAAAGGTAATCGTAGAACGCGATCTGATTTTGCCGCTTGACTGAGCTCGCTCCGTAATAGTTCGTATCGGACCTAATCCAGGTGCCATACTCGGCCCATTTCCCGTCTTTCACTACGAGGCTGTTGCAATCCGGCGGCGCCGTTGGGGACTGGGATGGAGTTGCGTCATTTGCGGTCGTTCCTCGTATTGGCCGAGGAACTGCATCAGGGTCGGGCCGCAGCGCGTCTCGGCATCGAGCAGAGCTCACTTAGCCGACAAATCAGCGATCTTGAAGAAGAGTTGCAAGCAACGCTCTTCATGCGGACGACGCGCGGCACGTGGCTTAGCGACGCCGGGTCGGCCCTTCTTGAGAGCGCGCGCCGTATTATCGCAGACGAACAGATGACGCGTGCGCAAGTTGCGCTCCACTGGAACCACGACCGCAGGCTGCGCCTCGGCTTTGCCGAGGGCTTTGTCGGCGCACAGGTGGCCGCTATGCTGGTCCACCTGGAATCCGAACCACACGACATACGCACTGTCGTCGTGGAACGCCCTATGTCGGACCTCATCACCATGCTTGTGACCGGCGCGATTGACGCGGTCTTTGGACCCGAACAAGCGAACACGGCCGACAGTATTTCATTGCCCGCCTGGACCGAGCCTTTGACATTGCTCGTGCCAGACAGCGCGCGTGGCTCGATGCCGGTTTCCTTGACGGAGCTTGGACTGCCCCTCTTTCGACCAGACCCCCTCTATCTGCCCGGGTTCGCTGCCCAGGTCGACGCGATCATACCGCCGACTCTGCCGCTGGCGGCCTCACGCTTCGCGACGGTCCCGGCCGTCTATGCGTTGGTTGCGACCGGCTGTGGGTTCGGCATCCTGCCGCGCTCCATGGCCATGGCATCCGAGCGTGTGCATCTCCGGTCAATCCGCACCAAGCGTGCCCGGATAAACTTCTGGATGACGGTGCGTAAAGACGATCCGACTCCGGCCGTAGGCCTCCTCCGGCGAGCGGTCGAGGCGGGCGTCATACGTGCAGCGCCACCAAGGCCAGCGTAATATCAAGAGTCGGAGTTGCGACGGGAAAAGGGTTAAAGGTCAGCCTATGGTGAGTATTGCGGCAGGATCAGGAACAGATCTTCATATCGTCGGCCATGGCCTGCGGATCGAACGAGAGGTTCAATTTGCAGAGGGCCTGTTTCTCAGTCCCGAGACGCCTCCAGCGTTCGATGGGTCGTTCGGCAGCACTTCCACAACGCTTCAAGCCCATGCTGCCATGCTCGCGATGGAGCGCATTGCGACGTTTTCCCTGCGGATCGAGCATGCTGCCGGTGGCGAGGCCCTAGCTACTAAAGGTTGGAATGCTCTGTGGCTCTTCAGCTTGCTTTCGCTCGCTTGCCGATCACCGGTCGTTTCGCTGTACAGCGTCGCCGAAGGGAGGCTCGAGCCAAGCCTGGCAAATCGTAATTTGATAATCCGCCCCGCGGAAAGGATCATCTCCTTCTCAGACGAGCAGGTTGATTGGGCGAGAGGAAATTATCAGCGCTTCGATACACTGATCGCTGATCGACAGTTCAATGCAGCGCAGCGCTATTATAATAATGCCCACTATCTGCCCGACCTTGACGCTAGGCTCATGCTGCTCTGGGCAGGGATTGAAGGGCTACTCAACGTGGAAGGCGAACTGCGTCGAAGGATTGCGCTCCACGCGGCCATTCTCCACGACGGCGACCGCGACCAAAAGATCAAGCTCTTCTCCGACACGAAGCGCGCATATGACGTTCGTTCTAAGGTTGTGCACGGAGCGCAGGCAGATACCGAAAAATTGAAGTCTGCCGTTGGCTTTGCGAGCAACCTTCTCGTCGATCTTCTGCGCAAAATGGTTCAGATGGGACGGGTCCCATCGACGTCAGAACTCGATGATGCGGCTGCAAGCCTCGCGTTCGGTTGAGCGCCAAAGTGCGCGGCCGTAGCCTCCATATCGAAGAGGCTGGGAAAAGCTGTCATTCACATGGGACTCGTCGGCAAAAGGATGCCGGCGGGCTAGGCCCACCGGCATCAGTGGCTATGCAGCGGGAGGGCGGAGTCGCCCGGTCTCCATTGTAAGACGGATTAGTGTCGTCGAATGGCAGGGCAAAATTTGCCCTAACGTGGCACGATCTACTGGTGCGGTGAGAAAAACAGCGCGTCGAACCGAGCAGCAATGTCTTTCCAGTGAGCGATCCCGCCGACATCGCCCTTCATCGCAAGCGCGCCGATCCGCTCGGCAACGACCACCGGCGCATGATCGCCATGTTGAGAGTGGATTGCCATCGCCTCGGCCCACCGTTCCTCGTCAGGCGTCACAGCAGTGTTGGTGCTATCGGTTGAGATATTTTCGGCTTGTTCCAGGGATCGCTGGTGCGGACCATCTCGATCAGCTCGTCGGGATAACAACGCGCCTGGAACGTCACGACCTCGTCGAAGTCGCCGCGCAGCCACTGATCATATTCGTCCGGCTGCAGCAGGACCGGCATCCGGTCGTGGATCGGCCGAATCGCCTCGTTGCAGTCGGTCATCGCGCCCGAATAGACGGGCCCCCATTCGTCGCTCATCCGCCAAAGGCCGGCCCAGGCGAAGATAGGCTGATCCTTCACATTGAACCAAGTCCGCGTCTTGCCGCCTTTGGGCCCCTCGGCCTCAGCGAAAGCCGTCAACGGAATGATGCACCGCCATTGCGGTTTGCGGGCGAGGCCAATCCAGAAGCCTTTGCGCAGATCGGCGATATTGTTGACGGGCTTCGGTTTCGCGGTCGGCGACATGCCCTTCAATCGGACCGGAAAGCCCCATGCCATCGACTGCATGATACGCTGGCCGTCCTCCTCGCGAACGACCATGCCGGGAGTGCCCGGATAGACCTCGTCGCCGGCATTTGAATACACCGGATTGGTGACGCCAAAATGCGCGGCGACCTCGTCGGCGCTCTTTCGGACGGTATAGAGATTGCACATCGGCTCGACCTCGTTCGATTCGGCTATTCCAATAGCATCGCGAGGTTCTTCAGGCTCGATTCCATGCCCTTGCGATGATCATCGGCCGAAATGCCGGTTGGGACATGCTCGGCGACGAAGGTCACCTTCGTGCCGTCGCTGACCGGCGTCAGCTGGGTCGTGATCCGCATGGTGCCGGTGAAGGCCGGGTCATCGGATCGGAAATCGACATCCTCGACGATGCGCGTCTCGGGAATAAGCTCGACGAACCGGCCGGTGAAGACATCGCGATCGGGCTCGGTCTTGCCTGACCTGGCGGTCTTATCGTGATGGACAAACGCCATCCGATAGCCGCCGCCCTCCCGCGGCTCGAAATCATAGATCTCCGCGTGCATTCCGGCCGGCGGCCGCCATTTGCCGATAACCTCCGGATCGAGAAACGCGCGGAAAATTGCCCGCGGTGTGGCGAGGATGGTGCGAGAGGCGGAATCGATGCGGCTGTCCATGTGGGTGACAATCGTAACGCCACCGGTCTCGACCGCCAATCCGGGAGATGCCGTCATAGCAGTGCGAGTTGCTTCGAGACGGGTGGCTTGCCGCTCCGCCACAAATCCTCGCTGCGCAGGATCTCCATCCTGTCGGCGGCGAACGGCGGGCGGTATTGGAAGTAGATCGCTTCCTTGATCCCGCCGCGGAGCCAGCGGCCGTAATCCTCCGGATCGAGCAGTACCGGCATCCGGTCATTTGTTGGCGGGATCGCCTCGTTCGCATCCATGGTGAGCCCGGCATAGACCGGACCGAACTCGGGCGTGTTCCGACAAAACCCACCCCAGGCTGTAATCGGTTGGTCCTTCACCGAGAACCATGTCCGCGTTTTCTCGCCCGCCACGCCATCGGGATTGCCGAAGTGGGTGAGGACGATCAGGCAGCGATAGCGCGGATCGACGACCGTCTTGGTCCACATCGGGTTGGTCATGTCGGCGACGAGCCCAAGGCGCTCCGGCCGATCGCCGTTTTCGCGGGCCTCGCGGCTGTAGCGCGGGAAGCCCCAGGTCATCGATCGAAGAACGCGACGGCCTTCACGCTCGAGCACGACAAGGCCGGCCAGGCCCTCGGTGATCTCGCTCGGCACCTCGAGATCGGCGGGCGGCTCCGCATCAAAATGCCCCGCAATGTCCGCAACGCTGGCGGCGATACTGTGCAGCCTCGACACTGGCTCCATCCTTGTCGCTACGACTCGAAGCGACGAGATGTAGCACGGAACATAAAAAGAACAAAGTGACCCGGCCGGCTTGACAAATGACGATGGTCGGCGCGAACAAACAAGGAACGATTCACCGCGTACCGAGTCTCTCATGCCATGCAGCAGTCCACCGTCCTCCAATCCTTGCGCGCAAGGATCGCGCAGATCGAAGGCAGTGTCCAGAGCCATGCCGTGGTGCCCTTCGGCATCGATGCGATCGACAGGCACTTGCCGAGCGGTGGCATTGCCGCCGGCGCGCTCCATGAGGTAGCGGGAAGCCCCGAACTTGCCGACGACGCCGCCGCAACCGTCTTCCTAGCCGGCATTCTGGCACGATTCGACGGGCCGGTTTTCTGGTGCCTGCGCTGGCGCGATCTTTTCGCGCCGGCGCTCCACCTTGCGGGCCTGCATCCGGACCGGGTCATTTTCGTCGAGGCGGGCAGCGATACCAATGTGCTGACGGCCATGGAGGAGTGCCTGCGCCATGAGGGGCTGGGCGGCGTGGTCGGTGAGGTGAAGGCTATCACATCGACGGCATCGAAACGCCTCCAGCTCGCCGCCGAGAAGTCCGGCGTGCCCGCCTTCGTCATGCGACGTGCCTTGGCCGCCGACGGCAAAAGCGATGGCAGCGCCGCCGTCACCCGGTGGCGTATCCAGGCTTCGCCCAGCGAAAAGCTCGGTATTCCCAGTCTCGCGCGGCCGAGGTGGCAAATGCAGCTCGAGCGCGTCCGCGGCGGTGAGCCTCAATATTGGACTGTGGAGGGTTGCGATGCGCAGGGTCGTATCGCTCTTCCTGCCGACCTGGTCGACCGACCGGCTGCGCAGGAAGACCGGCAAGCCGCCGCCTGAGACCCCGCTCGTTACCGCCATGCCTGACCGTGGACGGCGCATCATTGCTGCCGTCGATGATGCTGCGCGCCGGATTGGAGTCACGCCCGGCATGACCGTGACGCGTGCTCGGTCGCTTGCGCCCGAGCTGATCTTGATTGACGCCGATCCGGAGGACGATCTTGAAGGTCTGCGCCGCCTCACGCTCTGGGCCGGGACGCGATATTCGCCGCTCGTGGCGCCCGATCCGCCGAACGGAATCTGGCTCGACATCACCGGCTGCGCGCACCGCTTCGACGGCGAGGGTCCACTGCTCAAGGATATATTGCGCCGGGTCAGCGCCAGCGGGTTGAGCTGCCAAGTTGCGGTCGCCGACACCGCCGGCTGCGCACATGCGGTCGCCCGCCATGTGCCGTCCGGCCGACCGACAATCGTGGAGCCGGGAAAAGCCAGGGCCGCGCTGTCCATCCTGCCGATCGCGGCGTTGCGCATTGAGCCCGGCGTCGCCGATGAATTGCGCCGCATGGGCTTCGATCGGGTCGAGCAGCTGATCGCCGCGCCCCGCGCGCCGCTGGTCAAGCGCTTCGGCAAGCAGCTTTACAAAAGGCTCGACCAGGCGCTGGGGCAGATCCCCGAGCCGATCGAGCCGATCTTCCCGCCGAGCGTCCCGCGCGTGCGGCGTGCGCTGCTCGAGCCGATCAGCACCGCCGATGCCTTCGCGCAGGTAATCACTGACCTCGCCGCCGATATCGCCCATCGCCTCAGCGTCGAGGGCAAGGGCGCGCGCCGGCTCGACCTGTTCTTCGAGCGGGTCGATGGCCAGCCCCAGGCAATCCGCATCGGCACCGCGAGCCCATCGCGGGACGCCAAACATCTGGCCAAGCTGCTCTGCCAGCGGATCGAGATGATCGATCCCGGGATGGGCGTCGAGGCGATGAGCCTTGTCGCTCCTCTGATCGAACCGCTTGGCGCGGGCGACCTCGGGCAACTCATCACGAGGAGAGGAAAGGAGCCCGACCTGACCGCACTGATCGACGCGCTCGCCAACCGTTTCGGCCAGCGCCGGCTATACCGGCTAGCACCTCGCGCCAGCACTATGCCCGAGCGTGAGCTCGGTTCGGTCCCGCCCTTGTCGCCCGCGGTGTCGGCGGGATGGGACGAAGACGCGCCGCGGCCATCGCGGATGATCATTCCGCCCGAGGCGGTCGAGGTCACTGCGATGCTGCCCGATCATCCGCCCGCGATGTTCATCTGGCGGGGGCGCCGCCACCGCGTAGCACAAGCCGATGGCCCCGAGCGGTTGCACGGAGAATGGTGGCGCGAACATGGGCACGAAGCCGACGCGCCCTATGCGGTCCGCGACTATTTCCAGGTAGAGACCACCACGGGCGGTCGCTACTGGCTGTTTCGTCTCGGCGACGGCGAACGGCCGGTCACCGGCCCGATGAAGTGGTTCATCCACGGCGCTTTCGCATGATCGCCCTTCGCATAGACGCGGGGGACGGCGCGTGACTGATGATCCCTTGGCCGAAGCGCGCTATGTCGAACTTCAGGTCACCACGCATTTCAGCTTCCTGCGCGGTGCCTCGAGCCCGGAAGAGCTGTTCTCGGCCGCCGCCTTGCTCGGCATCCCCGCGCTGGGTGTGACCGACCGTAACAGCTTCGGGGGACTGGTTCGCGCCTGGGACGCCCAGAAAGTGACCGGTGTCCGCTGCATCGTCGGTTGCTGGCTCGATCTGGTGTGCGGGACATCGCTCCTCGTCTTTCCGACCGACAAGACTGCCTATGCCCGGCTGTGCCGGCTGCTCAGCGTCGGCAAGGGGCGCGCCGGAAAAGGCGCCTGCCACCTTCACTGGTCCGACGTGGAGGACTGGCACGAAGGTCTGGTCGCGATCCTCGTACCCGATCGCGCCGACGCGGCGACCGGGCAGGCGCTCGATCGGCTGAAACGCGTGTTCGCCGATCGCGCCTATCTGGCGCTGTCGCTCCGCCGGCGCCCGAAGGATGCGATACGCCTGCGCGATCTCGCCGCGATGGCCGAAGCCGCCGGCGTGCCGACGGTGGCGACGGGCGACGTCCTCTATCATTCTCCCGATCGCCGATTGCTGCAGGATGTCGTCAGCTGCATCCGCGAACGCTGCACGATCGACACGCTCGGCCGCCGCCGCGAGCGCTTCGCCGACCGCCATCTCAAGGCGGGCGAGGAAATGGAGCGGCTCTTCAGGCGCTATCTGGGCTCGATCGAGCCGGTCACCCGCAGCGTGGAGATCGCGCGAGCCTGCACCTTCGACCTCGGCGAGCTGACCTATACCTATCCCGACGAGATCGGCGAGAGCGGGCTGACGCCGCTGGCCGAACTTGAGCGGCTGACCTGGCTGAAGGCACCCGACCGCTATCCCGACGGCATCCCAGCCAAGGTCCGCCAACAGCTCGACCATGAGCTGCGGCTGATCGCTGAGCTTCATTATGCGCCCTATTTCCTGACCGTCCATTCGATCGTCGCCTTCGCACGCTCGAAGAACATCCTCTGCCAGGGGCGCGGGTCGGCGGCTAATTCGGCGGTGTGCTTCGTGCTGGGGATCACCTCGATCGACCCGGTCAAATCCGAACTTCTGTTCGAGCGCTTCGTCTCCGCTGAGCGCAGAGAACCGCCCGACATCGATGTCGACTTCGAGCATGAGCGCCGCGAGGAAGTGATTCAGTGGATCTACGAGACCTATGGACGCGAGCGATCGGCGCTGACCGCCGTCATCACCCGCTTCCGCGCCCGCGGCGCCGTGCGCGAGGTCGGTAAGGCGCTGGGCCTGAGCGACGATGTGACAGCCGGCTTGTCCAGCCAGGTCTGGGGCTGGAGCCGCGACGGGGTCGAGGAGAAGCACGCCGAGGAACTCAATCTCGATACCAGCGATCGGCGTCTGGTTCTGACCCTCGATCTGGCCAAACAGCTCATCAATACGCCCCGCCACACTTCGCAGCATCCCGGCGGCTTCGTTCTTACCCTTGGCCGGCTTGACGAGCTCGTGCCGATCGAACCCGCGGCGATGAAGGATCGCCAGATCATCGAATGGGACAAGGACGATATCGACGCGCTCGGCTTCATGAAGGTCGATGTGCTGGGATTGGGCATGCTCGGCTGCATGCGCCGCGCCTTTTCGTTCCTCGAGGAAGACAAGGGGATTGCGATGGACCTCGCGACCATCCCGCACGAGGACCCCGCAACCTACGCCATGATTCGCAAGGCCGACACGCTCGGCGTCTTCCAGATCGAGAGCCGGGCGCAGATGGCGATGCTGCCGCGGATCAAGCCCAAGACCTTCTATGATCTCGTCGTCGAGGTCGCGATCGTCCGGCCGGGGCCGATCCAGGGCGACATGGTCCATCCCTATCTACGCCGGCGCGAAGGCAAGGAGCCGGTAACCTATCCGACCGAGGAACTACGCCGCGTCCTCGAGAAGACGCTGGGCGTCCCATTGTTCCAGGAGCAGGCAATGCGGGTCGCGATCGAGTGCGCGGGCTTTACCGCCAGTGAGGCCGATCTGCTCCGCCGAGCCATGGCGACCTTCAAGCTGACGGGCGGGGTCAGCCATTTCCGCGACAAGCTGATCGATGGCATGATCGCACGCGGCTATGAGCGCGATTTTGCCGAGACGACGTTCAAGCAGATCGAGGGGTTCGGCAGCTACGGCTTCCCGGAGAGCCATGCCGCCTCTTTCGCGCTGATCGCCTATGCCTCGTCATGGATGAAGTGCCATCATCCCGACGTGTTTTGCGCGGCCCTCATGAACGCGCAGCCAATGGGCTTTTACGCGCCAGCGCAGATCGTTCGCGACGCGCGGCAGCACGGCGTCGATGTGCGGCCGATCGATGTCAACCACAGCCGATGGGATTGTACGCTCGAGTCCACAGGCGGGCGCTATCACGCCGTGCGACTGGGCTTGCGCTATGTGCGTGATCTGAAAAATGCCGATGGTGCCGCGATAGCGTCGGCCCGAGGTAATCAGCACTACACCTCTGTCGAGGAAATCCAGAGGCGCGCCGGCGTCAGTGGGCGCGCCCTCGACCGGGTTGGGCACGCGGGCGGCTTCGGTTCGATAGCGCCCTCGCGTCGCTCCGGTCTTTGGGACGTAAAGGGGCTTGGAGAGGCTGCCTTGCCGCTTTTCGCTGCCGCCGACGAGCGTGTCGGTAAGTTGCTGCCCGAGGCGAACGAACCGGAGGTCGCACTCGCGCCGATGGGCGACGGTGCTGAAGTCGTCGAGGATTATCGGGCGGTCGGCTTGTCACTTCGCGCGCACCCCTTGAGCTTTTTGAGGGACGAATTGCGCGCGCGGAAGATGGTCACCTGCGCCAGCCTTAGCGATACCAAGGATGGGCGGTGGATATCCTTGGCCGGCCTGGTGCTGCTTCGCCAAAAACCCGGCTCCGCCAAGGGTGTCATGTTCATCACGCTTGAAGACGAAACCGACGTCGCGAACCTGGTGGTCTGGCCCGATCTCTTCGAGAAGCACCGAAGGGTCGTGCTTGGCGCCTCGATGATGGGCGTGCGTGGGCAGGTTCAACGCGAAGGCGAGGTAATTCATGTCATCACGCAGCGGCTCGAAGACCTGTCGTCGCTGCTCGCCTCAGTCGGCAATCGCGACGACGTGGCGACGGTCTATCAGGTTAGTCGCGCCGACATCGTCAGGTCACCGATGGGCCCCGATCCACGGGATCGGACCGATCGCCCGCTCGGCCAGCCACCGCGCGATATTTACGTCCCCGACCTCCGGATCGGATCGGGCATCATTCCCGGCCAGCCCACCGAGGGCATCAAGATCAAGCCTCGGGATTTCCGCTAATAGGGACTAACCAGTCCTTCCAGACCGATGTTTCAATCGGCGGTTCTATCAGTAACCGCCATCAGCCTTTGCTAGACCGGCATCGCTGGACGACAGAAGTTGGGCAGATTGCAGACAGGCAGCATTCCGGCGCGGGACCGGCGATACCCATGAGTGGATTTAAGCGCATGCGCAATCCAAAGAGGGTTTCGAATCAATGACCGGCCAGTGATTCACGCACATGATCATGGGACAACCTGATTGGCGTACTTTCCAGAGAGGGAGGTTTCACGACGATGGATTATCGGCACATCTGTACAGCGGCGACGATCGCCCACCAGGGCCTCCGAGCGGCGCACGATGCCGCAAACGACCTGACGGGTGATGACGATTCCTTGGAGGGGAAAGCGAATTTGCTGGGCATGCGCCAGCTCCTGTTTCGACATATCATGCTCGAGATCGCCAACATTGCCGACGCCGCCGGCATCTCGCGCGCGATCTACAAGGATCATCCCGAGCTCGGAGAGATGCACGCGGCCCTCGCCAAGGCGTTCGAGTTCTTCAAATATATCCGGAACAAGTTCGTCGGACACATGGTCGAGGATCTGACCAGCAAGACCTTCGAATGGATCCCGCATGCCTATAGCACGCTCGGCAAGACCGACGCCGCCCACCAATTGATCTTGTCGTGGTTCGTGCTGGAGACCGTCATCAACACGTACACCGACCCTACCACCGGCCATAAAATCTTCGAGAGCGAAACCGACCTAAACTACCCCCCCGATCGAACGCGGTTCCTGAATTATCTTGGCGAGGCCGCAGAAGGTTCGCTGCGATATGCAGCGTTGCTGATCGAGGTGACCGCCGGTTACGTCGACATACCGGACTTAAAAAATGACTGGCTCCCGCTTGCGATGAAGGCCGGCGAAACCGATTTCGAGTATCTCTCCAAGAAGCGGTGAGGATGCGACCGCGGAGTCTTGGATGGGGAGGGATCGAGTCTGAACGGCGTCCGAGACCAGCACGATGCTGCTCTTCGAAAATGGTCACAGCTACAGGGGCCTTCGAGGCATTGAGAAAAGCGCACAGCGTGTAGATCGTGGCCGGGCCGGCCCCGACAAAGGCAATAGTCTTCATCAATGGTGCAATGCGCCGGGCGCGATTTGGTGCTGTCGCTTCAATTGTAAATGCGGGTTCTTCCGGCCAGCGGACAGCGGCGCATCGGCAATGTCGACACAACCCGCCGAAAATCCTGCCAATTCTTCGCCCCAATGCGTCAGGCTGGTGGGGGATCGAGCATGGGCCAAATGCTTCTCATGATGAATTTCTACGCCACGGCCGCGATCGGCTGCGGAACCTGGTTTTCTATCCACTACTTCATGCCTCCGCCCAATAGTCGGCCGACACCAAGCAGCATTCGCCGCGTCGCAGGTCTAAAACTCAGTCGTTTGATGGTCATCGTTAGCGTGAGCGCGCTGGCCGGATTGCTCTGGCCTCTGACGATCGCCCGGGAAGTGGCGCTCACTTTTCGTCGACCCAGTTCATATGCGGCATTGAACGCTGTCGACTCAAACAGCTCACAAAGCGCCCAGGATGAACATCCGTCCATGCCCACGAGCGCAAAGAGGCAAGCTCCGCTCGATTGAAGTCCGCCGATGGACCAATCTCATAGTGACGCCGCCTTATGGCGGCGACGCTTTCTGTCGATGCGACGAGTCCGAACCCGGCGATACGGCGGTGTGGCCGGCGCTCGGCCCTGGACCCGCCGCGGCGCCGCGCAACGATGGCTTCGCCATCGTCCTCCACTGCGTTGCGGCCGTTCCGGTGCGCGACCCCGCTCTATCGGGCCCTGGTCCCAGCTTCTCGCCGCCCACCCCGCCTTCCGGGGTGCGTGTGCTTTTTAGAAGGAGAAGTGACATGGCTACCGCAGTGAAGATCGACTCCGTTCCCAGCACCGAGCGGGGCGTCGAGATCATCGTCCCCCTCAATATGCTCAAGAAGTCCCCGTCAAACGCTCGACGCGTCCCGCATGGCGAGGCCGCTATCGAGGCCTTGGCCGCATCGATGGCGGCAAAGGGCATATTGCAACCGCCAGTTGTCGCGCCCGAAGTCGATGGCGAGGGACAGCCGACCGGCTTCTACCTCGTCACCATCGGAGAAGGCCGCAGGTTGGCGCTGTTGCTGCGCGCCAAGCGGAAGGAAATTCGGAAAACCGAGCCCGTCCGCTGCTCGCTCGACACGGCTAATGATCCGGGCGAAATCAGTCTCGACGAAAACGTCACCCGCAGCCCGATGCACCCCGCCGATGAGTTCGAGGCCTTCCGCCGCCTCAATGAGGAGAAGGGCTTGGGCGCGGAGGAGATTGGCGCACGCTTCGGCGTGTCGGCCCATGTTGTGAAGCAGCGCCTCCGGCTTGGCGCGGTCAGCCCCAAGCTGCTCGACATCTACCGGGCGGGCGACCTGACCCTCGATCAATTGATGGCCTTCGCCATCACCAACGACCACGCACAGCAAGAGGCGGTCTATGATCGTCTGTCATGGAACCGCGATCCGTCGATTATCCGCCGCGACCTGACCCAGTCCAATGTTCCGGCGACCGACCGGCGCGCGGTTTTCGTCGGGGTCGGAGCCTATGAGGAAGCCGGTGGCGGCGTGATCCGCGACCTGTTCGCCGAGGATCGGGGTGGCTATCTCGCCGATGCCGCGCTGCTCGATACGCTCGTCGCCGAAGGCCTCAACGAGTTCGCGATCGACCTGCGGAAGTCTGAGGGCTGGAAATGGATCGATGTCTCGGTCGACTTCCCGCACGGTCACGGCTTCCGGCGCGTTTGGCCGGAGACCACACCGCTGTCGCCCGAGGACGAGGCGCGGATCGAGACGGCGAGCAGCGAGCATGACGCCCTGTGCGAAGGTTATGACAGCTACGACGCCCTTCCCGAGGACGTTCGGGAGAAGATCGAAGCGCTGGAGGTCGAGATCGATGCGCTTTCGGCGAAGCGGTCGGCTTTCCGTGCAGAGGATATCACGCGTGGCGGTGTCTTCGTCACGCTCGGCCATGACGGTCAGCCCGACATCAAGCGCGGCTATATTCGGCCCGAGGACGAGCCCCCCGTCACGCCCGTCCCGGAAGCGGAATTGGAGGGCACGCCGCAGGAGGGCGGGAGCGGCTATGCCCCGGATCAGGCGCGCGACGACGATGAGGTGGGAGATCGCCCGCTCTCGGATTCGCTTATCGCCGACCTGTCGGCGCATCGGACCTTGGGCTTCCGGGTCGAATTGGGTGAGCGTCCGGACCTCGCGCTGGCTTGCGTGGTTCACGCCCTCACGGCGTCGCTCTTCTACCCTTATGCGGGCCAGCAGTCCGCCCTCGACATCAAGGCGTCGTCGGCGAACATTGCCTCGCATGCGCAAGGGATTGGTGATGGGGCCAGCGCCGCAGCGCTGGAATCCCGTCACGCCGCGTGGGGCGAGCGCCTTCCCGGTGATCTGACGGACCTGTGGGCCTTCGTGACGTCGCTCGATCAGGACGGCCAGCTTGATCTGCTCGCCCATGTCGCATCGCTATCGGTCAACGCGCTGGTTCAGCGTTACGACCGCCGCCCGACCGCTCTCGCGCACGCCGAGGTTCTGGCGGAGGCCTTGCGGCTCGATATGACCGTCCACTGGCGGCCGACCGCCAATTCCTATTTCGGTCGGGTGACCAAAGGCCAGATCCTCGAAGTCATCCGCGATGCGGTCGGCGAAGCGGAGGCGGACCGGATCGCTCCGATGAAGAAGGGCGACATGGCGAGCGCCGCCGAAGCCTTGGTCAAGGGCAAGGGCTGGTTGCCGCCAGCACTGCGGACTCGAGGTCTCTCGACCCCGGACGGGGCCGTGCCGGAAGCCGGTGACCCTGCGTCTTGGGACAGTGATCCCGACGCCGCGCCGCCATCCGATGGCGTGATCGACATCGCCGCCTGATCCCCGAAGCCGCGCGCCGCCGCGCGCGGCCTCTTTCATCCAGAGGAGGCCGACATGGCCGATTATTTCACCCAGACGGTGGTGACCCCAAACCTGCCCGGCGTTGCGCTCACTGCAACTGACCGGCTCCTGCTCGACATGCTTTTCCAATCAGAGGCCGCTAACGGAGGCTGTCGATACTATTTTGCGGCCGATGGTATCGAGTTCGAGGGAGAGACCGCGACCGAGGCAGTCCGCGCCGCGATCTCGGACTCGCCACCCTGCCTGTCCCGCTTGGTTCTGGAGAAAGCGATCGAGGGGAATGACGCAACTGTGCCGATCGACATTGCCGGACAATGGGAAGCGATCCTGCAGGACATTCTGCGCCGCGCCACCGATCTCGATCATCTGATCGTCATTACCGCCTATAGCTGCTCGAAGATGCGGCCTGACGGCTTTGGCGGCGCGGCCACCGTCATCACGAGGGACGCCATCGACTCTCTGTCGACGTTCGAGTTCATCGATACGGTGCTGGCCGAGCGTCTTTCCGCAAAGCCGTAAAATCGCAATCGCGCCGATCCGGATGTCCGGATCGGCGCTGAAGCTCTCTGGACCGCTCGCCCGCGAGGGCGCGCGGTCATTTCTTTTGTAGTGCCTTTCCGCCCGCGGCCATCAGGACGACCTGTTCGAAGGTCACACCTGGTTCCCGGCCGATCAGGAACTTGCCCGCGAAATGATCGACGGTCTTCTGGGAAGGCGTGAGCGCTGCCTTGAGCGCATCCCGCGCCATCTTCCGATCCTTTACGGTCGGTGACGTTATGCCCCGCGCCTCGAGCCACCGTGGTATCAGGTCACCGCGACGATCATCGGCCACCTTCTTTCCGGTATAGTCGCGGATATATTTGGCGAGCGCCTTGGCGAAAATCCCCTTGGCATGGATCATCGTCATATCGGCGCGCAGCACCTCGTCATAGCAGTCCGTTACATGCTTGGTCTGATGAAGGCGCCGATAGAAGAGCGGCATCCGCTCTTCGAGCGTCCCGACCGATATCTCTCCCGGCGGCGCGATCAGGATGAAGAATGGCGCCGCGTGCGAGATTGAGAGTGTTTTTGCGTAGTTCAATGCGTGGCAAGCTGCGAACAGGCAGCATAGATTGTTCCCGGTCTCGACGTTGATCGCGCGAAGCGCCTCGCCCAAGTCCGACCAGGAGAGGTGCTCCCCGCTGGGAGCAAGCAGCAGTCCATCGGCCGCCGACCCATGACAGTCGAAATGCAGGAACGGCTTCACCCCTCGTGCAGCGTCGCGCGCAAGGCTAGCGAGCGTATCGAGAAATTCTTGCCGGTCGCTCACGGTGATTGCCTCGAATGCGAGGCCATCATCCAGTTGCAGCGTCTCCAGCTCCTCGATCATCCGGTTCGAGGGGCCAAGTTCGTCCTCCGGCAGAGAGCGTAGCCAGACGATCTTGTTGACACTGATCGTGTCGATGAGATGGATGCCGGCCATGGTCAGGCCGAGGTAGGTACGGCGTCGCAGCCTGTCCACTCACACGACCATGTGGCCTTCTCGATCGGGCGGAGGTGGGCGACCCACCCGCTTCGGTCGCAACCGTCCAATCCAGCTATTTTCCGCCGGCGGCAGGCCGCCTTTGCATCGCGAAGCAAAATAGCCGTTTCGGCCAGTCCTTCGCTGACGCTTCGGTCCTGCGGATGCGCCAGCGGTCGCGCCGCCCCCTGTCACCGCCATCGAGGCCGCAAGGTCGCGGGCTCGAAGGACAGGAGACTTTCCATGGCTACCATCGGCACCTTCACCAAGACCGCAGACGGATACACCGGCACGGTCAAGACGCTCACCCTCAACGTCAAGGCGACCCTCAAGCCCGCCGAAGGCGACAACGACAAGGCCCCTCAGTTCCGCTTCTTCGCCGGCACCGTCGAGTTCGGCGCCGCTTGGGAGAAGACCTCGCAGGCCGGTAAAACCTACCTGAGCTGCAAGCTCGACGATCCGAGCTTCTCGCACCCGATCTACGCGGCGCTGCATGAGAATGAAGACGGCACCAGCTCGCTGATCTGGACCCGCAATCCGCAGTGACGGCCACGGCGCCCCGCTCCGGCGGGGCGCCCTCCCTCAAATCCGGGAAATGGAGGCAGGCATGGCCCGCACCGATTACACGCGCACCGAGCGCGCCGACGTTTACACCCGCGTCACCCAGGCGATCATCGCCACCATCGAGACAGGCGCCGGCGACTGGCGAATGCCTTGGCATCACGACGGCATCAGCGCGGCTCGGCCAACCAATATCACGACCGGCAAAGCCTATCGCGGAATCAACACCGTTTCGCTCTGGGTCTCCGCTCAGATCAACGGCTTCACCAGCGGGCTTTGGGGCACCTATCGCCAGTGGCAGGACGCCGGCGCCCAGGTCCGCAAAGACGAGAAATCCAGCATCGGTGTCCTCTGGAAAGAACTGCGCGGAAGCGACGACGATCACGCAGACGACGATGACCGGCGATCGCGCCTTTTCGCTCGGGCCTTCAACCTCTTCAACCTTGCCCAAGTCGATGGCTACATGGCCGAGCCAATGGCGACGCTCTCAGAGACCGAGCGGTTAGAGCGCGCGGATGCCTTTATCTCCAATCTCGGAATCGTAACCGAGTTCGGCGACTTCCGCGCTTATTACCACATCGGCGAGGACCGCATTCACATGCCCGACTTCGCGGCCTTCCGTCACGCCCACGGCTTCTATGCGACCCATCTTCACGAGTGCGGCCACGCGACAGGCGCCAAACATCGCCTAGATCGCGACTTCACGGGGCGCTGGAGCGATCATGCCTTGGCGATGGAGGAAGCGACGGCCGAGTTGACCGCTGCCTTTCTCCTCTCCGACCTAAGCATTGCGAACGATCCGCGTCCGGATCACGCTGCCTATGTCGGGCATTGGCTTGATCTGATGAAGTCCGAGCCGCGGGCCATCTTCACCGCTGCCAGCAAGGCTCAAGCAGCGGCCGACTGGATGTGGGCGCAACAGCCGCCAGGCTGATCCCTCCGGTTTGACCGGGTCTATGGCCTATTCGTCGAAGAACTCGCGCGGATGCGCCTCAAGCGCTTCGCTGAGCGCCCACAGGGTGCTCAAAGTTATGTTCTGTTCGCCGCGTTCGATCGCTCCGGCGTGCGCGCGATCGACCCCCATCTTCACCCCGACGGCTTCCTGGCTCAGCCCCTTCGCGGCGCGGAGCCGCAGCATATTAGTCCCGACGAGCTTTTTGATGTCCATCCCGAGGTTAGAGGACATCCGCGTATTTTAATGCTACGCATTATAATACGCGCCGGCAGCATCGGAGCCTGGAGTGAGCGAAGAGCGACAGACGGGACGAGCATGGCCGCCGCGCGGTAGGTTCGTTGGTCCGCGCGATCGGGCTCTTCTACCGGTCTACCTCCGCCTACTCGATGCCGCTGAGGCGCAAGCCGCATGGGAGGAGGCCGCCGAAATCGTCCTTGGACTCGATGTCGCCGCAGAAGGCGCCAAAGAACTCTGGGCGGCATATCTCGCTCGGGCGCAATGGATGGTCGATCAGGGATGGACGCAACTGGCGACGGTCGATTGAAGCCTCTCTTCGGCCCGCATTTACGACATTCCGTATAGTCGTAATGCCACTTTGGCGACCCGCCGCACCTTCGGTACGCTCTGGCGCGACACAACCCGATCGGCACTGCCGCCAACAGGCGGATCACCGTCTAGGCATCGAGAGGACGGTAGGAGCTGTCCTACGGGATTGGGAGGATCCATGCCGGACGACGACGCCTGGCGCGCCGGAGCCGCTTACCTCTACACGCTATTTCTCGACGGCCGCGGCGAGGCCTGGGAATGCCTGCGCCGAAATAGCGCTTATCGAGCGGCCTGTAGATCGGGTGAACCCGGATCGGCAGCCGATTGGGGACTAGCGGCGTTCGAGGATCCGGATTTGGACGCGCGGGTCGCGCAACCGATCTGGATCGACGCGGCGCCCGCGCTGATGCTGGTCCCGACACGCAGCGCCCAGCCGCCATTCGACCTTTGGGATCTGCCGGCGCCTCGCCGGATCGTTCATGACGGTAAGCAACTCCGCGTCGTCGCCGGCAGATATGCCGATGTGCAAATCAGCCTCGCACCGACGCTCCGCGCCGGACGCGGCTACGCCTACCAGCTCCCCGCCGAGCGCAGAGCAGCCCGTCGGCGCGGGATCGACCAGCTCACCGCTCTTGATCGTGGCCTGCTTGAGCCAGATCGCGCCGCCAAGCGTGATGCACTTGTGCGAATGCGGACCTTCGCAGCACTGGACGGCGCCGCTGCTGGCGCCTCCCACCGCGAAATCGCGACGGCGCTTTTCGGATCGCGCGCTGTCGCGAAAGACTGGACGGATGATGGCGCGATGCGTGCGCAGGTTCGCCATCTGCTGACGCGGGGGCGCCGGCTTGTCGCTGGCGGCTATCGATCGCTGCTCGACCCCGGAGATTGACGCGGGGCGGCTCAATCTCCGTCCCGACTGC